>WNFR01001393.1_pt1 | contig 25253 bp, 25 predicted proteins | sample 5400221 | NCBI WGS metagenome assembly WNFR01 (sample SAMN13153357, study PRJNA577476) | soil metagenome | isolation source: 40 cm soil under Madrone tree | place: USA:California | collected 2016-06-14 | reverse complement strand
GCACTTTCACAACCGAAAATTCGCAGGCGACGAAGAACGCGTTCAGAGCGACGAGTGCGGCAATGGCTGCCAGTTTTCCAAGGATCACCATCGGCGGATCCCAATGGGGCGCGACACTTGTTGCCATCAAGGTTGCTGGCAATAGAAACAGTGGGGAGATGTTCATTGCTCGGACGCGCAGTGTGGCATCCGAAATCAGGTATCGATCCTAATTTACCAGCTCGACTTGGTCACGCCAGGGATGAGCCCTTGCGAAGCCAATTCACGAAAGGTCAGACGCGACATTTTGAACCGGCGAATAAAAGCGCGCCGGCGCCCGGTGACTTCGCACCGGTTGACCACGCGCGTCGGGCTGGCGTCACGCGGCAACTGCGCGAGGGCAGCGTAGTTTTTTTTCGCCTTCAACTCCGCGCGGCGCGCCGCGTATTTTTTCACTGTTGCGCGCTTTCGCTCATTGCGATTAATCCAGGCAGTCTTAGCCATAAAGAAGTGCCGACTATAATGCCGCCCTTACAATTTGCAACGGACGTGCAGCCGGTCTTATCCCAGAGCGCCTGCTCGTCGTCTTTGTTTGACGATAGCGCTAGTCGATCGGCGGCCACCAGGTCGGGCAACGCTGCGCTTTTGCCTGAGCGATTGCGTTCTGTTGAGACTGTCTTGCAACACCTTAACCAGATCAACGACGTTGGTTGGCGCTGGTGGCGCGGGCGCTTTCGTGGTGATCTCTTTATGCTGCGCCTTTTGTTCGATGATCTCCATTAATGCCGTCCGGTATTCGTCTCGATATTTTTCCGGCTCCCAGGAAACGTTCATGCTCTCGATGAGCGCCTGCGCCATTTTCAATTCCTTGTCGCTGACGGCTGTGCTGGAGCCGTTCTTCAAGATCTCGGCGCTCAAAATTTCGCTGGCAAAGTGCATGAGTTCCAAAATTAGGAACAACCCATCCGGTTTTACGGCAGCCAGATGCTCACGGTTGCTGATGACAACCTTGGCAATACCGATCTTTCCCGTCCCGCTGAGTGCCTTATGCAGGACTGCGTAAGCTTTTTCTCCGCCTTTTTGGGGCTCGAGGAAATACGGTCTGTAGAAAAACTTCGGATCCACCTGCTCCAGGTCAACGAAGTCGGTGATGTCTATGGAATGCGTGGACTCGATTCGGACCTTTTCAAAATCCTCATCCTTCATCACAACATAATGGCCGCGTTCGTATTCGAAGCCCTTTACGATCTGGTCGGCCGAAACTTCTTTAGAGTCCGCTTCCGCCACTTTTTTGTATCTGATTGGGCTCAGGTCACTGGAACGAAGCTGTCGAAAACTAAGCTTCTCCTCACGCGTGGCGGGATAAACGGCCACTGGAATATAAACCAGACCGAAACTGATGCTGCCTTTCCAGATAGGTCGCATATGGATTTAAGGAATGTTTCTTCCATAGCTGGCTACCCCTGTCAATCACAGACATCCCTAATACCGCCCCAAGGAATTGCCTTGCAACTTCTTGGAACGGCTTGATGTTGAGAGCAGCGTATGAGCTTCCTGGCCAGCTTCATGAACTTGGCAGGGCCAGACTTAATTGTCATTCTGCTGATTATTCTGGTTTTGTTCGGAGCAAAGAAACTGCCGGAACTCGCCCGCGGAATGGGCCAGGCGGTGAAGGAGTTTCAAAAAGCGAAGGACGAATTCAACGACGAATTGCATAAAGCGGGAAAGTCCGACACCGAGGTCGCCAAATCCGATGTGAAACCCGCGCAATCGACCGTCGCGCGGACCGAGAGCCAGGTTGCAACCAGCGAGGTGCGACCGGACCCAAATCAGGCAATTACTCCCGGAGACAAAGCCGATCAGGTTTAATCCACGCGTTTGACCGCGCACGTGATTTACTGCAAGATCGCGGCTCGTTTATGTCTGAGCCGGATTTGCGCGTTCAAATCAAGGAAATGCTGGTCAAGAATCTGATGCTGCAGGTTACTCCTGAGCAGATCGGTGATGACCTGCCACTTTTCGGCCCAGATGGACTCGGGTTGGATTCCATTGACGCGCTCGAACTCGTGGTGAGCATGGAAAAGACATTCGGAGTCGGCGTGCCCAGCTCGGACGTGGCGGGGAAAGCGCTTCGGACTGTTAATACGATTCACGATTACATTCTCGAAAAACGTGGGGCGGCCGCATAGGCTGGGCCGGGCGCGCGCCAGCGCCATCGATCCGACGTGAACATTCTCTACGTAGAGAGTAGCCGCAGCTGGGGCGGCCAGGAGTACCGCACCTGTCTTGAGATTAACTGGCTAAACGCGCACGGGCACCGGGCGTGGTTAGTGTGCAATCCAGGTTCTCAGGTTCATTCTAAAGCATCTGAACTCGGCACGCAGATGGTGACAATGCCGCTCCGGCGCCGCGTTGACCCCATCTGTTCATGGCGTCTCTGGAGATTTTGCAGGCGAAACAAGATTGATCTGCTCAAAACTTACAGCTCGAAGGACCACTGGATTTGTCTGCCGCTTTATTTTTGTGGGATTCCGCTAAGCCGCGCGCGCTGCATCACTGACCCACTCGGCAGCAAAGGACGCGCGTTTGTTTTTAAGCATGGTTGCTCGCAAATCGTGGCCGACGCATCGGTTATCAAACGCCATTTGATAGAGGAGCACGGGATCGATCCCGCAAAAATTGAGGTCATCGGTTCAGCCGTCGATTTGAAAAAATTCAAGCCGCCGCGCGACCGGCTGAAATTCCGGCGTGAAATCGGCGTCAGCGACGATACGCCGCTCATCGGAAACGTCGGCATGATCCGCCCCGATAAAGGCCAGCTCGTTTTAGTTGAAGCGGCGCCTCTCGTCTTGCAGACGTATCCGGATGCCCGTTTCGTCATCGTCGGCCAGGGCACAGGAATTTTGAAACGAGGCATCAACGTAAGGATCGCGATCGACCAAGCCGGACTGGCGGACAAGATCATAATGGCGGGATACCGCTGGGACACGCCCGACGTTTACGCAGCATGCGACATGATAGTGATTGCTTCGCTGCGTACCGAAGCGTCGCCGATTGTATTGCGTGAAGCTTTCGCAAGCGGCCGTCCTGTCATTGCCACAAAAGTAGGCGACATTCCGGAGATAATTGAGCATCGCCAAAACGGATTGCTCATTGAGCCAGGCGACAGTCAGGCGCTTGCCGCTGCAATCATGGAATTTATTTGCGACCCAAAACTGGCCGCGCACTGCGCGACGAATGGTCTTCGCTATGCGACCGAGCATTTTTCATTCGACAAAATGATGGAAGCAAAGTTGCGCGCCGACTTCGCAGTGACTCGGACAAATGCTGAGAGCAATCCGGCTCCGGCTGGGTGTATCGCAGCGAGAGTTTCGACACGCGAGCCCGCAGAGAAGCTTCGCGGCTAGCAATGTATCAAGTCTTCGAGGATCGCGCGCATATGGCGGATAGGCAGGGAATAATGGCCTGCGTCGTCAACAAAGCGCGCTTTGCAGTCCGGCACTCGCTTTGCGAGCTCTTCCGCGAGGTGGAACGAGAAAGCTCGATCTTGCTTCCCATGCCAGAGTCGGACCGCAACGCGCACATCTTCGATTGCAAACCCCCACGGCTGCGCATAGATCTGCGCGTCAGCGATCACTCCTTCAGCCGAAGTTCGCCAGGCGCGACGCTGACTTTCGAAAATAGCTTCGAACGCAGCTGCATCCCGCAAACTTTCCGCGTCGCAGGGCCGCAGCAATAGCATTTTTAGGAGCAGCGGACGAAGACGCACAGGCGGCCGCAACGAAAGAACCGGTCGCGCTAGGTAGAATAGTCTTCGCAGGAGTTGTGGCCGAGTCCGATAAAGTGTCAACATCCAGCGGTAGAGCGGGAGCAACGCTTGCGTGTCGCTAAGTTCCGCCAGTGGAGGAGCGCCACCGACTATTGCGATCGCTCGCACCCGCTCAGGCATCGCCACCGTAGTCGCATATGCATAGGGCGCGCCGCCGGAGATCGCGAGCATACGAAATTCGCGAATACTGAGATGGTCAACGATTCGCTCTAGAAAGCGTGGCCAATCGGTCAACTTTCTATCGAGCTGCAAGCTCGAGCCACTGATTCCTGGTCGATCTGGTGAAATGATGCGAATACCGAGCTCGCGCGCCGGTTCGTCTGTAAGTCGCGCCATCGTGCGCGAGCTCGGCCACCCATGGCAAAATATCACTGGCACTCCATTCGCGTCGCCGTATTCCTCAAAAGCAATGACGCCACCATCTTCGAGTTGAATGAAATTTTCCTTCTTCACATCTTCAAACGCCTGCAGACAGTTTTTTACCGCTTGTATTGCAAGCCTCCAGTCTGTAGTCGAGAGTGTACTGCGAACAGGGCGCCCTGGCCTTCGCAGTAATGGTTATGAATGATCCCTCACAACCTCGCCCAGGAAAAATCTCGCTGCACGGCAACGGGCTTGGCGCGCCGTCACCGGAGGAGGTGGAAAAACGCGCAAGGGAAATTGCGATGATCGATGAGCGCAACCCTGACGAATTTACCGAGGCTGATTGGCAGCAGGCCCGTCGGGAATTGATGGGCCAAGAAAACAATACGCCTCCGGAGGAGACTCCGGACAATGCCGATCTGACCGAAGAATGGAGCGTGGTCGCCGGTTCCAAAGGTCACCGCATGCCGCGTCCTGGTGCTGACGAAGAGGAAACGGTCGGCGAGCATTGCGTAATCGACGGCCTCGAGGAAGCGACTCACGACCAGATGCTCGAAGCGCGTCGGGAAGAAATCCAGCAAGAGGGAGATATCCTTTGAGCCTGGCCTTGGCCGACATGACCACCGAGGTGGTGCCACCGAAACAACGTGCTTCGGGCCCGAGTTCGGCGCGTAACGAATACTTGCGCGATCGTTTTCATCAACTCAGAAGTTTCACCAACAGGCTGTGTACCGGTCTTGAACCAGAAGATTACGTCGTGCAATCGATGCCTGACGTAAGCCCCACCAAGTGGCACCTCGCCCATACTACCTGGTTTTTCGAGACGTTTATCCTGAAAAAGTTCTTCCCAGGATACCGATCGGAAATTCCAGAGTACGCCTACCTTTTCAATTCGTACTACAATGCCGCCGGTGACATGCATCGGCGCGACCTGCGCGGATTAATTTCGCGCCCAACGGTGAGAGAAGCGGAACGCTACCGCGCGTCCATCGATTCGCACATCGACGATCTGCTTTCCGATGCTGACGAGCAGCTACTGGATGAAATCGAGCCAATCCTTGTTCTGGGCATTCATCATGAACAACAACATCAGGAATTGCTCATCACAGACATCAAGCACGTGTTCGCGCAGAATCCGCTCTATCCGGTCTTTCGAGAGCGCAAATTAAGAACCGGCGCTGAGAAAGTCAGCTCGGTGCGGTTTGTTGATTTTGAACAAACGATGGCTTCGATCGGCCATGATGGTGACGGATTTGCCTATGACAATGAAGGACCGCGGCATCAAGCGCTGGTTCCAGCGTTCTCACTCGCGTCACGCCCGGTAACAAACGGCGAGTATCTCGCTTTCATCGAAGACAATGCTTACACGCGGCCGGAATTCTGGTTATCGCTCGGGTGGATGACGGTGAACGAACAGCGCTGGCAGGCGCCACTTTACTGGACAAAACGCGACGGCGACTGGTGGAATTTCACGCTCTCAGGTTTTCGCCCGGTTGACGAGTCCGAGCCCGTCACACACATCAGTTATTTCGAAGCTGACGCGTATGCGAACTGGGCAGGCGCTCGCCTCCCGACTGAGTTCGAATGGGAGCGAGCTGCATTAGATTGTCCAATTGAAGGGAATTTTGCCGAAGACGGAAGTTTTCATCCGCATGCATTGTCCAACTCAAGCGACCATCGGAATCTTCACCTAATGTTTGGAGACGTCTGGGAATGGACGCGTAGCGCCTACTCGCCTTACCCCGGGTATCGTGCCGCGCCCGGAGCGCTTGGTGAATACAACGGCAAGTTCATGTGCAATCAATACGTCTTGCGGGGCGGTTCCTGCGCCACTTCGCGTAGTCATATTCGCCGCACGTATCGCAACTTCTTTCAGCCGGAAAAACGCTGGCAGTTTACAGGAATCAGACTCGCGCGGGACCCGCAATGAATCGCTAGGCCGCGAATTGCCGCGGCGACTGCGCTGCTCTTAGCTGTCAAATATGGCCGAAGATTCCTTAACCGCTTTCCAACCAGTTTCGACGCCGGAATCGTCGGATTTTCTTGCACATGTAATTACTGGGCTTTCAGGCAATCCGCGCACGCTTTCGTGCAAATATTTTTACGATGAGCGGGGCGCGGCGTTGTTCCAAAAAATTTGCGAGCTGCCAGAATATTACATCACTCGGACCGAGATTGGCATTCTGGATCGAAACCGCTCTGACATCGGATCACACCTCGGAGCAAACATTGAACTGATCGGACTCGGCACCGGCGCGGGCACGAAGAGCCGGATTCTAATCGAAGCGCTACAAGATCCCGCCGTTTACATCCCGGTTGATATCTCTGAAAAGCAACTGCGCGAATCGGCTGCTCTTTTCCAAGAAATTTTTCCCGATCTGGAAATTCTGCCCGTCTGCGCCGATTACCTGCAACCTGTGACACTGCCTTCACCGCGTCACAAAGCTGACCGCAATGTCGTTTATTTCCCGGGATCCACGATTGGTAACTTTGAGCCGAACGAAGCCGTGGAATTTTTGCGCCGCGTTGCCAATGTTTGCCAGCTAGATGGCGGGCTGCTCATTGGCGTAGATTTAAAAAAAGATCAGCACGTGCTCGAGGCCGCCTACAACGACGACGCCGGCGTTACTGCACAATTCAATTTGAATTTGTTAGATCGCGTGAACCGTGAGCTGGGCGCAGATTTCGACCTGGACCAGTGGCGGCACCGGGCGATCTACAATGCCGGCGCTGGCCGCATCGAAATGTATCTTATCAGCGAAATCGACCAGTTTGTTCACCTCGACGAACACAAATTCCATTTTCGTCGAGGCGAGAAGATCATTACGGAGTTCTCGTACAAATACGCACCGGAAGAGTTTGCAGCACTCGCCGGCAAAGCCGGATTCGAGTTTGTTCGAATGTGGACTGACGATGAACGTTTGTTCGGGGTTTTCTATTTTGCCTGTAGCCGAGATCGCTGATCTCGGCCGCGGTCAGAATGAGCGCCCTCGTAAAACTCGCCGGTGTGAGCAAGCGCTACGCCGACGCAGCCGCGTTGTACCCAACAGATCTCTCAATCGAGCGCGGCAAGACCACCGTTCTCATTGGTCCGAGCGGGTGCGGCAAGTCAACCTTGCTGCGGTTGATCATTGGTTTGATCGAGCCGGATTCCGGCTCAATCACATTCGACGGCGAGTCGATTAGTCCTGACAACATCGCCGCCCTTCGACGCCGGATCGGGTACGTCATCCAAGAGGGCGGCCTGTTCCCGCACCTGACCGCGCGCGCCAATGTTCTGTTGATGGCGCGGCATGTTGGGACATCCCAGGAAGAAATGCACAAGAGGCTTCTGGAATTGTGCGAGCTCACAAGATTTTCCGAGAATCTGCTGCTGCGATATCCTGTTGAGCTCTCCGGTGGGCAGCGGCAGCGCGTCAGTTTGATGCGCGCTTTAATGCTTTCGCCGGAACTGCTCTTGCTCGATGAACCGCTTGGTGCGCTAGATCCGCTGGTGCGCGCCTCTTTGCAAAAAGATCTGAAGGAAATCTTCGCTCGCTTACGACAGACGGTGCTCTTTGTTACGCACGATTTAGCGGAGGCGATTTATTTCGGTGACGAAATCGTGCTCATGAATGAGGGCCGCATCGTGCAAAAAGGTGCGCTGACAGATCTCCGTGAAAGGCCCAGCGATCCTTTCGTCTCCGAGTTCATCAACGCACAGCGCGGGCTGGCGAGTCTATGAATCGAATCAGGAAAGCAGGAAAACGGGAAATGGACAGAAAAAATGAATCTGGAAACCATGAAACCAAGAAACCAAAGCAATTCTGCAGGTTATTCCTGATTTCCTGGATTCCAGATGTTCTTCTGATTCTTTCCTGCGTTCCTGTTTTCTTGATTCATTCTTCTCCTGCTGCGCCGATCGTGATCGGCTCTAAGAAGTTCACGGAGTCATATGTGCTGGGGGAAATCGCCAAACGCACATTAAGCGATGCGGGAATTCCGGTAGAACATCGCCAGGGAATGGGCGGCACGATCATCGTCTGGCAAGCGCTACGCGGCGGACAAATCGATGCATACCCGGAATATACCGGAACAATTGCGCAGGAGATTCTAAAGAGCGATCAATCGCTGTCGCTCGACGAAATTCGCCAGGCGCTCGGAAAATTTGGCGTTGGAACGACGGAGCCGCTCGGCTTCAACAATACCTACGCGCTGGTGATGCGACGCAGCGAAGCGCAACGCCTCGGCGTGCGAACCATCAGCGATTTGAGAAAACATCCCGAGTTGAAGATCGGGCTCACGCATGAATTTCTGGATCGGCAGGACGGCTGGGGGCCGTTGCGCGAGCGCTACGCGCTTCCCCAGCGGAATGTCATTGGCATCGATCACGCACTCGGTTACAGCGCACTTGCTAACGGCTCGATTGACGTAAAAGACGCTTACTCTACGGATGCGAAAATTGAGCAGAACGATCTCGTCGCGTTGGAAGACGATCTTCAGTTCTTTCCGAAATATGAAGCGGTCTTCCTGTACCGACTCTCGGTGCCGGAGGATGCGATCGCTGCATTGCGTCGCTTGGAAGGAACGCTGGATGAGAAACGTATGGTTCGCCTCAATGCCGAAGCAGAGCGCACAAAAAATTACACGAGAGCGGCAGACTTGTATTTTGAACCCGGCGCGCGATCGGGGAGAACCGTGGGCGAATCATTTCCACAGAAGCTAGCGCGCTGGACAATTCGTCATCTCCAACTGGCTGGATTTTCGCTGGTGCTGTCGGTGATCTTCGGCATTCCACTCGGTATCGTTGCCAGTCGCGGTGGAGCAATCGGCCAAGCGATTCTTGGTTTTGCGAGCATTGTGCAAACGATTCCATCGCTCGCTTTGCTGGCCTTGCTCGTCCCTATTCCCTTCTTCGGAATTAGCCTCCGCACCGCCATCGCTGCGCTTTTTCTTTACGGGTTGCTGCCGATCGTGCGTAACACGGCAAGTGGACTACAAGATATCCCCCGATCATTGCGCGAATCCGCTGTTGCATTGGGACTCAGCCCGATCGCCCGCCTCTGGCAAATTTATCTCCCGATGGCGTCGCGCTCAATCTTGTCTGGAATTAAAACCAGCGCGGTGATCAACGTCGGCACCGCAACGCTGGCGGCGTTAATTGGCGCCGGAGGGCTGGGCGAACCGATCTTGAGCGGTCTGAATCTGAACGATCACGTGACGATCTTGGAAGGCGCGATTCCAGCCGCTGTGCTGGCGCTACTCGTGCAATGGATTTTCGATTTACTCGATCGAGTTCTGATTCCAAAAGGCCTGCGGATCTAGCGCGCATCGGAACATAGACTGCCAGTCTGTGCGCCCAGCGCAGTTGCACTCCGCTAATGCTGCAACCGGACAGAATGGCCGTTGGCCGCACAGGCAAAATGCCTATGTTCCGACAATGCCAATCGCATCAATCAATCCCGCCACAGGCGAAAAGCTGAAGGAGTTTGATGCTTTCGACGATGCAGAAATCGAGAAACGGCTAAAGCTCGCCGAAGAAGCATTCAGGAGGTATCGCCGAACCACGTTCACCGAGCGCTCGGTGCTTTTGGAGGCTGTGGTGGAGTTGTTATTTCAGGAAAAGGAGAAGTTCGCGCAGATCATCACGCTTGAAATGGGAAAGCTGTTTCGCGATTCGCTCGCAGAGATCGAAAAGTGCGCGCGTGGTTGCCGATTTTACGCTGAGAATGGCGAGCGATTTTTGGAGGACGAGGCAGCGCAGACGGACGCTGCCGAAAGTTACGTGCAGTACCAACCGCTCGGACCGGTGCTCGCCATCATGCCGTGGAATTTTCCTTTCTGGCAGGTATTTCGCTTCGCCGCACCCGCGCTCCTGGCGGGCAACGTGGGATTGCTAAAGCATGCGTCCAATGTCCCGCAATGCGCGCTTGGCATTGAAGAAATCTTTTGCCGCGCCGGATTTGATGAGGGCGTTTTCCAAACGCTGCTCATCGAACCAGAGCACGTGGAAAACATCATTGTCGATCCGCGTGTTAAAGGGGTAACGCTGACGGGCAGCGAAAAAGCCGGGAGCGCGGTCGCTAGCACGGCCGCGAGAGAGATCAAAAAAAGCGTGCTCGAGCTGGGCGGCAGCGACGCGTTTATCGTGATGCCAAGCGCGGACTTCGAGCGCGCGTTGGGCACCGCGGTGAAAGCGCGTACGATCAACACGGGCCAATCATGCATCGCAGCGAAGCGATTTATGATCGCGGACGAAATTTACGATGAGTTTGTCAATCAATTCGTTGCCCGGATGCGCGCGCTCAAGGTCGGCGATCCAATGGACGAGACGACTGAGATTGGTCCGCTCGCGACAGAACAAATCCTGCAAGGCGTACACGATCAGGTGCAGAAATCGATTGCAGTAGGCGCAAAATTACTGACCGGCGGAAATCGTATTCATGGCCCCGGATTTTTCTACGAGCCGAGTGTTCTGGTCGATGTGCCAAAAGAATCGCCTGCGTACCGCGAAGAAGTGTTCGGCCCGGTCGCATCTATCTTCCGGGTGCACGATGCGGCCGATGCCGTCGGGCTGGCAAACGATACCACATTCGGTCTGGGCGCCAGCGCGTGGACGAACGATCCCGAAGAACAAAAACTCTTCGTGTCTGATCTGGAAAGCGGAATGGTTTTCATCAACGCGATGGTCGCTTCTGATCCACGTCTGCCATTCGGCGGTGTGAAACGCTCCGGGTTCGGTCGCGAGCTGGGCGCAGCGGGAATTCGCGAATTCACAAACGCGAAAACGATTTGGATTTCGTGAATAGAGAGCGCGTGGAGCGCGAATCGTTAATTCGCCGTCTAGAACGGGAGAAGATTTTTTGCAAAACGGAAGCCTGTTCGCGAATAACCGAGCGCCTCATAAAATTGATGCGCCTCTTCTCGGGTGAATCGCGTTGTTAAACTCACTCGCGTAACTTTTCGCTTTGCGAAGTCTTTCTCCGCTGCCGCTATCAGGGTGCGCCCGATATCGCCACGCCGCCGTTTCTTTGAAACCACCAGCGCGATAATTTTTCCAGACAAATCGTTATGCTCATGGCTTGCGTGCGCCAGCGTGCCGATCATGCCGTAAACCGTGTTGTCGATCTCAGCGACAAACGTACGGAAGCGCGGGTCGGTTAAAATCGATTCTAAACGCTGCCGCATTTCAGCATTGCTCGTTTCATAGCCGAGCTCACACATCAACGCCGCAAGCGCTGGCGCGTCACTCAATCTGGCGTCGCGAATTGTAAGAGCCACCACCAAATTGGCGCGTCAGTCGTTCGCGCCGTAGTCCCTCAAACGCGGCAACAACTGCTCGAGAATCGTCGCGACCGATTCATCGACCGTTTGCTTGTCGGTGTGCACGACGATCTCCGGATCATCCGGCGCTTCGTACGGCGCATCAATTCCGGTGAATTCCAGGATTTCTCCGGCCCGCGCTTTTTTGTAGAGATTCTTGGGATCGCGCGCTTCGCAGACTTCCAGCGGCGCGTCAACAAACACCTCGATAAACTCCGCATTGCCCTCGAGCGCAATCTCCCGCGCACGGCGGCGATCCATTCGATACGGCGAAATGAACGCGGTGATCACCACCGTGCCAGCGTCCGCCATGAGTTTTGCCACTTCGCTGACGCGGCGAATATTCTCTACCCGGTCATCTGGAGCGAACCCGAGATTGGAGTTCAAGCCGTGCCTGATGTTGTCGCCGTCGAGGACATAGGTGTGCATGCCGCGATGGTACAGGTCGCGTTCGAGTGCCTGTGCAATAGTCGACTTCCCAGCGCCAGAAAGTCCCGTCAGCCAGATAACCGCTCCTCGATGACCGCTCCGTACTGCGCGCGCGTGCGCTGTAATTTTTCCCTCGGTCCAGAAAATATTTTTGCTCTTTGCGACAGTGCGATCCGTATAAACGCCCCCGGAAATCGTGCCGCCGCCGCAGATTTGTTCGTGATCGATGATAACAAACCGGCCCAGATTAGGAATGCGATCATGGTTATCGATGACGAGTGGCCCGCGGGTTTGGATTGTAAGTTTACCAATCTCGTTTCGCTCCAGCTGTTCGTGTCCAACGCTCTTTGTCTCCAGTGTGGATGAATCGATGACTTGCTCGATTGAAGCGATCTGACATTTCACCTGCTGCGTCGCCAGACGCAGATCGTAAAAATGTCCCACCCGCAGTGGCTCGCGCACGATCCAGAACAAGTCCGCGTGAAAACGATTTGTCTCGATTGGCGTTTCGTTCTGGTGCGATGCGACATAGCCGCGTTCGACGAAAATCTGTTCGGCTAGCGTGATGCCGATCGAATCTCCAGTCACAGCCGGCCCGTTTTCCGGCGCGTTCCAACGCTCGATCGTAGCGACCACCGACGACTTGTTTGCCGGTGAAAATACCAGCTGCTCCCCTACCGTGAGCGTTCCCGTCTCAATTCGACCTGCAATGATCCGTCGTCCGTCAAAGCGATAAACATCCTGAACACAAAAGCGCAGTGGAAGATCTACATCACGCTTTTCTGGTTCCAGCAGGTCGAGCGCTTCTAGAACGGTCGCGGCGCAGTACCATTTCATTTTCATAGTCGCCCGCGCGACGTTCTCACCCTGCTTTGCCGACGCCGGAATAAACGTCCGCGCGGTTAACCCGAGTTCCTGAAGAAATTTCTGATACTCCTGTTCGATCTCGCGAAATCGTTTCTCGGAGTAATCTACGAGATCCATCTTGTTTACGACCACGATGACGTGTCGGATGCCAAGCATGCCGAGCAGATAAGCATGACGGCGGCTTTGTTCGCGCACACCTTCGTCCGCACCGATTACGAGTATTGCTGCGTCTGCCCTCGACGCGCCAGTGATCATGTTCTTCAAAAATTCCTTGTGACCGGGCGCATCGATGATGGCATAACGGCGGCGCGCGGTTCGAAAAGGAATCTCCGTAGTGTCGATGGTGACGTTTTGCTTCTGTTCCTCGAGGAGCGCATCGAGCAGGAACGCGAATTCAAATTCCATCCCTTCCGCTGCGCAGGCCTTCTTTATTTCCTCGATTTTACCCTCGGGTAGAGAACCGGTATCGTGCAAAATGCGACCTATCAGTGTCGATTTGCCGTGATCCACATGACCGACAAACACTACGTGAAGCGGCGGATCGACATCTGAAATTGGACGTTGAGCGTTGGACGTTGAGCGTTGGGCGTTTTCTTTTTCGATCATAGAAAGCCCTTAGCTCGCAACTTCTGCATCGCGTTGCGCTCGTAATGGTCCTGCGCGCGACCGGCGCGCTCGGTTGTTTTTGTCGCTTCGAGCTCGGCAATGATCTCGTCGATTGTAGAGGCAGTGCTTTCGATCGGGTGCGTGATGGGACTGCATCCAAGTGAGCGGAACCGTTTTCCATTACGCGCGAAATACATTTTCGGGATCGGAATGTTTTCCCGCTGGATGTAGCGCCAGACATCCACCTCGGTCCAATCAAGCAACGGCTGGACGCGCACATGTTCGCCTTTCGCGGCTGTGGTAACGAATTGGCTCCAGAATTCGGGCGGCTGATCCTTGTAATCCCATTCGAATTGCGCGTTGCGCGGCGAAAAATATCTCTCCTTCGCACGCGTGGGATCTTCGTCACGCCGAATGCCGGTGATGAGTGCATCCCATTTGTATTCCGCGAGCGCTTGTTGCAACGCGACCGTCTTTAGTTCATGCGTCACTGTCACGGGGTCGTGTGTCTCGTACCCGATGCCCCGCTCGCGCGCTTCGGTATTGATTTTAACGATTAGATTAAGGTTGTGATGCTGCGTCGCCCATTTGCGAAACTCCAGCATTTCCGGGAACTCGTATGTCGTGTCGATGTGCAAAACCGGAAACGGCACGCGCCCAAAAAATGCTTTGCGCGCGAGCCAGACGAGGACATTGGAGTCTTTGCCCATCGACCAGGGCATGGCAATGTTTTTGAAGGCGTGATACGCCTCGCGAAAGATAAAGATGCTCTGGTTCTCGAGTTGGTTGAGATGCGTGCGGCTCAAATCGGTCATGATATGTTTTTGCTGGAAGCGATTATGAAATTAGCCACAGATGAACACAGATTTACATGGATTGATGTCGGTAAATGCAATCTGTTCTTTCCGTAATCTGTGTTTCATCTGTGTCAATCGGTGGCTGGTTTTCTGTTGCGACAGCGGAGCGTGATCTTACTGTTCGCTGATGTCGGAAACACGCTCGACAGCGTACGATTCGAAAATCGAGGGCAACGTGATTTTTACGCGCTTCGATGCGGCGCTCAATTGGGTACGGAAAAACTCGCTTTGGCCGATGCCAATGGGCCTGGCGTGTTGTGCAATTGAATTAATGGCTACAGCCGCGTCGCGCTTCGATATTGCGCGATTCGGCGCGGAGGTCATGCGTTTTTCGCCGCGGCAATGCGACGTGATGATCGTGGCCGGCACGGTCACTTACAAAATGGCGCTCGCGGTGAAAAGAATTTACGAGCAAATGCCGGAGCCGAAATGGGTGATTGCGATGGGCGCATGCGCTTCCACCGGCGGCATGTATCGATCCTACGCCGTGTTGCAGGGGATCGATCAGCTTATTCCTGTCGATGTTTACATCTCCGGTTGCCCGCCCCGCCCGGAAGCGTTGCTCGCCGGCTTGATGAAATTGCAGGAGAAAATTTCCCGCGAACGCTCCTTCAGGAACCAGAAGCCAGAGCTGGCCGAACGCCTTGAGGAAGCGCTCGGGTGATTACGCGCGTTAGGATTTGGAATTGGAGAGCAAGCGCTTCGCTTGCCGCGAGTACCCTGGCAGGCGGAGCGCCTGCCCTACAATAGCATAGCGAATGACTGGCCCCGAACTACTCGGCTCATTCGAGAAATCGTTCGGCGAGAAAATTCAGAGAAAGACTGAATTTCGCGGCGAAACGACTTTTACGATTGCGGCGAGCGACCTCCGTCAGATCACAAAGTTTTGTCGCGACGAACTTTCTTTCGATTATCTGATCGACATCACGAGCATCGACAATTTCGGCGAGGAGCCGCGTTTTGAAATTGTTTATGACCTCTACTCGCTGGCACACGGCATCCATCTGCGCCTGAAGCTAGGGGTCCCGGAAGAAGCCAACGCCGTTGATACCATTTCCGACATCTGGCCTACAGCGAACTGGCACGAGCGAGAGGTTTACGACATGATGGGAATTAAGTTCAACGGACATCCCGATCTGCGGCGCATTTTGATGTGGGAAGGTTATCCATACTTTCCGCTACGAAAAGACTTCCCGCTGGAAGGATTACCCAGCGAAATGCCCGATGTGGCTTTCACGAAAACCACGCCGATGGAAGGCGGGCCGTTCGTCACCGTCCCGAGCACCGTCGGCTCAAAAGACCGCGAGCCGAGAGGCCGCCCACCGCAATTGTAGAGTTTCGGCGCACCCGTCCGTCGCGCGCTGCGAAATCTTATGCCGCTGAAACCGGCGGTGCGGTTTCGGGCTTCCGTGTGGCGGCCATTACGTCTGGACGCAAAGTTTCATCTAGAGACGGTGCGAGCTTCTGTCCCGGCTTTGGGTAAGCAATTCGACTGTGTAACATCATTAGCAGGGTGAATCGGAAGCGGTCTGCGATGACTTTCAGTTCGCCAAGCGTCAGGTCGCAGTCGTCCAGTTGACGGTCGCTTATCCGCTCCTCGAGCAGCTCGTTCACGAGCGTTTCGATTTTTTGCGGCGTCGGTTTCTCCAGACTGCGCGAGGCGCTTTCGACAGTGTCGGCCAGACTGACGATGGCGCTTTCCTTCGTCTGTGGTTTCGGTCCGCTGTAACGAAAACTTTCTTCGTGCACCTCTGGAATATCGTCTTCGCGCAGCTTCATGATTTTGCCGCCGGCGCGTGCGTCTTCATGCTGTTGAAGTGCGCGTTGATAGAAATAACGGACCACCGATGTGCCGTGATGCTCTTGGATAATATCGATGATGCGTTGATTTAGGCGATGCTTAAGCGCGAGATCCACGCCTTCTTTCACATGCGCGATGATGATCAACGCGCTCATCGTTGGCGCGAGGTCATCGTGCGGATTTCGCTCAAAGCTCATGTTTTCGGTGAAGTATTCCGGTTTCACCAGCTTACCGACGTCATGAAAGTAAGCGCAGACGCGGCAGAGCGTCGCGTTTGCGCCGATGGCTTCCGCAGCGGCTTCAGCGAGATTGGCCACGACAAGACTGTGATGATAAGTGCCCGGCGCTTCGATGGTCATGCGACGCAACAACGGATGATTTAAATCGGACGCTTCCAGCCAGGAAATGTCCGTTGTGATTCCAAAAAGATTCTCCAGCATCGGAAGCACGCCGCCGACGATTGTTGCGGTGACGATCCCGTTGGCGATGGCTAGAGCACTCTGGAGGCCGATCATTGCCCAGTCATTAGCGGTTGGGTAAAACCAATTGATCGGCCCGATCAAGCCGAACGTCAGCGACAGGAACCAAATCGCGAGCCCAACATAGAAACCAGCACGGATCAATTTGCTGCGCCGTCGCACCTGCAGGGTGAGAGAGACTGCGGTGAACCCGCTGATCAGGCTGGTTATTAGAAGAGGGGCATCAATTGGACCAAACAACATGCTACTCCATAAGCTGACGAAGAATGCGGCGTAGAGGCCGTGCTGCCGTCCCAACAACACGCTCAACACCAAGGGCGCGAACGCATACGGCGTAATCAATCCGGCCATTTCCGGCTTCAGGAATCGGTAGTTGCCGCTGTTACAAACGACCAGCAACAGTTTCGTCACGGCCAATTGCACAAGAATAACGCTGAATACAAGAAGGAGGCGCGAGCTTTGCGCAAAACTCTTTGGCTGATTAATCCAAAGCTGTGTAATCGCGGTGGCCAGAACCAGCAGAGCAATTACAAAATTCTTGGTCGGCTCCGGTTGTTGGCCGCTAAAGACGAGCAATGCGAGGCCACCCGCAAAAATCGCGAAAATTATTATCTTCGCGTAAGGCGAATATTCCAGATTTCGCAGTAACTCGCTGCGCGCCCGGCGCCGTCGCCTTTTCCGTGAGGCCAGCCCGCGTTTGATGAGTCGCCCGCGTTTGAAAGAATCGAACATATTGTTCTTTATTTGCGCGATGCGGGCGCGGGCGAGCGATGCTGCTGGTACGCGCCTATGATCGCGCGAACCAGTTCGTGCCGCACAACATCACGCTCGGTGAAATACACAGTCGCGATTCCCGGCACGCTTTTCAATGCCTGCAAGGCTTCGACGACACCGGAGCGTTTGTTAGCCGGCAAATCAATTTGTGTTACGTCGCCGGTCACTACGCACTTGGAATTCAAACCAATTCGCGTCAGCAACATGAACATCTGCTCGGTAGTCGTGTTTTGCGCTTCATCGAGAATAACAAAGGCGTTATTCAAGGTGCGTCCGCGCATGTATGCCAGCGGAGCCACTTCAATGGTCTGCCGCGCGAGTGCGCGCTCCATTTCCTCCGGCTCCAACATCTCGCGCAACGCATCGTAAAGTGGACGCAGATACGGAGTAATTTTTTGTTCGAGATCGCCCGGCAGAAAACCCAGCGCTTCACCTGCCTCAACGGCGGGGCGCGTCAAAATTATGCGAGCCACCTGTTCTTTCTTCAGGGCCGCCACCGCCATTGCGACTGCGAGATAAGTTTTGCCGGTGCCAGCCGGTCCAATTCCGAAAACGACATCGTACTTTTGAATCGCCTCAACGTAAGCCCGTTGATTTGCGCTTCGCGCCACGATGGGTGGCTTGCGCGACGACGTTATGATTTTTATAGAAACAATCTCGCTAAGGTTTTGATCGTGTTCTTTGGTCACGGCCTTCAGAGCGTAATTAAATTCGTGTCTCTGAATGTCCACGCCTTGCTGGCGCGCTTTCTCGAGCTGTTCGAACACCTGCTGCGCTTTATCGACATGCCCTCGGTCGCCTTCGAGTTTCACCCAGCCCTCACGCGTGGTCACCTTCACGCCCAGAGAGTCCTCGAGGTTCTTCAAAAGCCTAAGGTCATTGGCATAGAGCGACTGCAAAGCGCGTGGACTCTCAAACTGCAAAGTGCGCGTTTCAGTCATTCTTCGAATCTGACCGCCAGCATCTCAGCTGACGCGACATGCGGGAGACACCATTTCGACTGCGAAATCAACATTTTCCGTTACCGGAAACCATATACCAGCGCCCAATGGGTGCGTTCCTCGGGCGATTCCTCGACGCTGACTATGATGAAGTAGCTGCCGGTAGCTTTTGGAATCACGTGTGCAGCCGCGAAGTGACCCTTCTCCCATCCGTCTGGCTCTTCCGCCAGCTTTCCATCCGAATCGTAAACGTGAACGGAAACCTTAGCCTTATCGACCTCCGTTCCCAACCAAAACCAATATTCGTTTCCTTTGAACAATTGCTGCCGCACTGCCTTTTTCTCTCCAGAGGCCAGGTCGCCTCCCCAGTAATCCTCACGCACCTGGAATCCTTGTTTGACATATGGTTCGGCAGCCTGAAGAGCAAACGCCTGCGCGTCATCGACGGAGGCAAAAATTGCAGGCTGCAGGGCGATAAAGGCGAGCAGCAGAGAGCTCGTGCGGAACATGATTTTCGCGAATCGTTTCATGGAAGTCCTAGTCTCTCGTGACGATGCCATGGCCGAGCCGCGTTGTGATCTCATTGACCTTCTTTACTGATTCAGGAGGAATGCGTCGATCGCCGACGTCAATCAGAGGCTTCACCTCGACGAGAGCGTCTTGAATTTGGCGAATGATTGGGAGATTAAACTCAGGCATCCCCTGAAGCCTTGTCTGAAAATACGAAAGCAGATCGGGCTGGTGTAGCAGCTCGGCGCCATCGGCGGAAAAATGTTCCTTCACGACTGAGGTCAACACTTCGGTGCCCCGCAGCCATCCGCCGAGGCTGACAAGCTGCGACAATTTTTCATCGTGCACTTCGTTCATTGCCTGTTGCACGCTGCTTTGGGTGCGATCCAGTTCCTGGCGCACATTTTCCCAGTTACGCTTGTCTGCGGCATCGATGATCGCTTTCGCGTGTGGAGTGATTGAATTTCCCACGCCGATCCCCTTGGCTAGCGTCAGGACGCGCTGACCAATGTCTTTTACGGTCGCTGCGTCCTCCGCTTGCACCGCGATAAAACCGTCGGCGATCACTGTTCCAAGTAAAAGAGCGATACGCGGCCTCTCGGTAAAGTTGGGTCCCTTATCGCTACGGACGTGTTGCTTCCAGTTGACCGAGCCTAATTTGTTCAGTGCCCCAAAAATTTCGTTCGGCAACGGCACGACAACATCTTCCACGGTAGTGGTTAGTTGCTTAATATTGATGTGTTGTGGGACTTGGGTGGCACCTGCGCACATCGCGACCCCACAGAGTACGCCTACAATTAGCTTAGGATGTCTGGTATACGGAATCATTGGCACTTTCGACTGTTGATTTCGGCATGGTATTCAGGATTTAATGGAGCCAACTTTAACCGGAACGGCTGCCGTACACAAATCGCTGCTTAAACCATTTTGACTAACCTAAATCGAACGACTTCGCTACCGCGGCGGTATTGCCGCTCACTTTGCATATGGACCTGAAGCGCCTGGAGCAAATCCTCGACCGCGCGCCGTCCAAGCGGGTCATGGTCATCGGCGATCTGATGCTGGACGAATTTGTCTGGGGAAAAGTCGGCCGCATCTCGCCGGAAGCGCCTGTACCGGTTGTGGAGGTGACCGGGGAATCGTTCTATCCCGGAGGCGCTGCCAACGTCGCGCGGAACCTGCGCGAGTTTGTAGATCGGGTTGGCGTAATCGGAATGCTCGGTAAAGATCGCAGTGGCTGGCAACTCAAGGAATTATTAGCCGCGCAAAACATCGACACCTCCCACGCAGTCCAGGATGAAAGCTTTTGTACCATCGTCAAAACCCGCATCATCGCCCTTCACCAGCAGGTGGTTCGTGTCGATCGCGAAAAAATTGTCAGCCCGTCGGCGGCGCAACTTGCACAAATAGTCGCCGCGGTGCGCGAGAGTATCCCGCAAAGCGACGCCATTGTTTTCGAAGATTATGGCAAGGGCTTTGTCACGACTGAATTGGTTTCACAGATTGCGCGCGAGGCACGGGCGGCCGGTAAAATAGTGGCGGCTGATCCGAATCCACGCCATGTCGTAGATTGGCATGGTGTCACAGTAATTAAGCCAAACCGCGCCGAAGCTTTGCTCGCCGCTGGTATTCCCGGTCGCGACCCTGATCCTGTTCCGTCGCACGATGTCGATCTCAAGCGTGCCGGTGAAACGCTTCTTAAGCGATGGGAAACAAAATACGTTTTAGTCACTCTCGGCGAACAGGGCATGATGCTTTTTCAGGGGAACGAAGCGCCGCATTACATCCCAACGAAAGCACGGCAAGTGTTCGATGTCTCAGGCGCTGGCGATACTGCCATTGCGCTCTTCACGCTTGGACTCGTCTGCGGAGCGACTCCGATTGAGGCGGCGGAAATCGCCAACCACGGAAGCGCAGTTGTTGTGAGCAAACTTGGAACGGCGACGGTGACCCGAGATGAACTTATCGCCAGTTTCCGAGAAGACAGCGGCCATGACTGACAGACTGTCGCCCACCGTCTTTGTCGATCGCGACGGTACCATCATTGAGGACCGCGATTATTGTTCAGACCCGAACGATGTGAAGATTTTTCCCGGCGTGACCGAAGCGCTTCGGAATTTGAAATCCAAGGGGTTCAAACTCATTATCATTACAAATCAGAGCGGCATCGGTCGCGGTCTGCTTACGCTGGAGCAATATCGAACTGTCGAAGCAGAAGTCTTGCGCCAATTGGGGGCTGGTTTAATCGATGCCACTTATTTTTGCCCCGACCTACCCGGCCAGCAGTCCAGCTGTCGCAAGCCTTCGCCTGGAATGATCGTGGAGGCCACTCGGAAACATCAAATTGATCTCTCTCGTTCATTTCTAGTTGGCGACAAGGAAATCGACATCGAGTGCGGTCACAACGCGGGTGTGCGCTCAATTAGAGTTAAAACTGGGCCTCAACGCGACGCAGCCGACAGCAAAGCGGATTGGATCGCTGAGGACTTGCCCGCGGCCGCAGAGATTATCTTAGATACAGCGCCATGACAGCACGGTCATCCCGAGCGAAGCGAGGGACCCCACACCCTCGCTCAGGGCACGCAAATGTTCACTTGTGTGATTACGCAGCAACTGTGAGGTCCCTCGCCGTCTTCGCGACTCGGGATGACAAATGCAGCGGGCTGCTTGATTGGTCGCTATCGGCATGAATAAGGCCGTGGGCATCGTTCCAGCTCGCTGGAGTTCTACACGTTTTCCGGGAAAACCGCTGCATCTCATTGCTGGTAAGCCCCTTCTACAGCACGTCTGGGAACGATGCCGGCAAGCCAAAAACCTCCGCTCGGTAATCATCGCCACCGACGACATGCGAATCGCGGAGGCCGCTTTCGATTGGGGCGCTGAGGTCGCGTTGACTTCGCCAAGACACCGGAGCGGGACCGATCGGGTAGCAGAAGTGGCACGTCACGCGAAAGACTTTGCGTTCGTGGTTAACATCCAAGGCGATGAACCGTTGGTCGATCCGCGTTTGATTGATGATCTCGTCGAGAAACTCCGCTCGGACGCGAAGATCGACATCGTTACTGCCGCGCATCCGTTTCAAAATCCCACTGAAGCAGAATCACCGCATCAAAACAAAGTCGTCATAGATCGGCACAATTGCGCTCTCTACTTCTCTCGAAGCCTTATCCCCTACCCTGCCAAACCTTCCCGTGTTCGCTATCTGCGCCATCAAGGTATCTATGCTTTTCGTCGAGATGCGCTCCTCCAGTTTGTGAAGTGGAAACCGAGTCCGCTGGAGCGGACCGAGTCGTTGGAGCAATTGCGGGCACTTGAAAATGGTGTAAAGGTTCATGTGCTCATTACTGCGAGAGGATCGCCTGGCATCGACACGCCAGAAGACGCAACGGCGCTAGAGCAAAAGCTTGCCCGCGCAATACGAAGGACGCCTTCGTGAAATACATTTTCGTCACTGGCGGTGTGATTAGTTCCCTGGGCAAGGGATTGACGGCCGCTTCACTTGGGACGCTCCTCGAAGCGCGCGGTCTCCGTGTCGTTTTCCAAAAATTCGATCCGTATCTCAACGTCGATCCGGGGACGATGAACCCCTTCCAGCACGGAGAAGTTTATGTGCTCAACGATGGTGCGGAGACTGATCTCGATCTTGGCCATTACGAGCGTTTCACCAATTGCGTCCTCACGCGACACAACAACCTGACCAGCGGCCAGGTTTACGAGACCGTTATTTTGAGGGAGCGCCGCGGCGATTACCTGGGCAAGACCGTGCAGGTGATTCCGCATGTCACTGACGTGATCAAAAATCGTATCCGCGAACTTTCTGACGAGAGCAAATACGACGTCGTCATTACAGAGATCGGCGGCACAACAGGCGACATTGAAGGTCTTCCATTTCTGGAGGCGATTCGCCAGTTCATTCTCGAAGTCGGGCCGCAAAATGTGATCAACATGCACGTCACGCTTGTTCCTTACATCAAAGCCGCGCACGAATTAAAAACAAAACCTACGCAGCAAAGCGTGGCGAAACTCCGCGAGATCGGGTTGCAACCGCAGGTGCTGATTTGCCGCACAGAAAGACCGCTCGACCGGGATGTGCGTCGCAAATTGTCGATGTTCTGCAGCGTTTCCGAAAAGGCCGTCATAGAGGAGCGGGACGTCGAACACACGATTTACGAAGTGCCTTTGACGCTGCACGCCGAGGGACTCGACCAACTGGTGTGCGATCTTTTGCATCTGGAAACGCCGGGGCCTGATATGGCAGACTGGCGCAAATTCGTCGAGCGTGTGGTCTGCCCAAGCAAACGCGTCAAGATCGCCGTAGTTGGCAAATACATGGACGTCCGCGACGCGTATAAGAGCATCTACGAATCACTCACCCACGCTGCCGCCAGCGAGGACTGCGGAATCGATCTCAAACTTATTGATGCCGAATCGCTGGAGCATGGCGTCGATGCCCAATTAAAAGATGTGGCTGGCGTCCTGATTCCTGGCGGATTTGGCCCTCGCGGAGTTGAAGGAAAAATCAATGCCGCGCGTTATGCGCGCGAGCACAACGTTCCCTTTCTCGGTCTTTGTCTCGGCATGCAGGTGGGGACGATTGAATTCGCAAGGAACGTCTGTGGAATTAAGAATGCAAACAGCACTGAGTTCGACAAGGACACCCCAGAGCAGGTCATCTCGTTATTGGAAGAACAGCGTGGCGTCCGCAACAAAGGTGCAAGTATGCGGCTGGGCACATGGCCAACCAACATTGTTAAAGGCACGCTCGCTGAAAAAATCTACGGTGACACCGAAGTGACCGAGCGGCACCGGCATCGTTACGAGTTCAACATGAAATATCGCGACCGAATGAATGCAAAAGGCTTTGTGATTTCAGGAACATCACCAGATGGCATCCTGGCTGAATTGATCGAGTTGCGCGATCATCCGTATTTTATCGGCTGCCAGTATCATCCCGAGTTTCAAAGCAAACCAAACAAGCCGCACCCTCTGTTCAAAGGATTCATTCAGGCATGTCTGAGGCAACAGACTGCCCATGCGACGCACGTTCGAGCCGATCAAGAATCGCCGCACCGAGTCCTTGAGAGGGAACTCGTTCCGCAAGGATAAGATCGACATCCGATTGATCGAGCTCGCGCAAGAAACGGAACAAGTTTGCAGCCGCTTCGCGCAGGTCCTGTCTCTCGCTGAGATTACGAATCGCAACAAACTTCAAGGAGCGGCGGTCTCCAGCCCGCCGCTGGGCGAACTGAAGATCACCCTTCATCGAGTCAGGATGCCACGCCAGTAGTCCGACGCGCTGATTCTTTTCCGTAGAAAATGATTTTGCGTCATCGATCAAACGCAACGGTGTCTTTGGCGCGTAATGTGATGACAATTGTCCCGGCGCGGAAATTTTCTGTGCCGGTGATGCGACGATATTGACCTTCGCAAATTCGGATAACTGCTCTGCGGTAATCGGTCCACGCCGCAAGATGTCGATGCTGTTTCCGCGCAAGCTGACAATCGTCGATTCAAGCCCGTGCTCCGTTGGCCCTGCGTCGATGATCAGTGGTATTTGTCCCTCGAGCTCATCGAGAACATGCTGCGCTGTCGTTGGACTGACACGGCCGAATCGGTTCGCGCTCGGTGCAGCCAACGGGTGATCTAGCTCACATACGATGTCGGCGAAAACCGGATGCGCGCTGATTCGAACTGCGACTGTATTGAGACCGGAAGTCACAATCTCAGGAACTATTTCGCGCTTCGGCAATACCATCGTGAACGGCCCCGGCCAGAATCTGTCGGCTAGTTTTAAGATCAGTTGTTGATTGTGTTCCGAAAGATCGGCGATTTTTTCCAACCAGTCGCGGGACGGCAGATGAACGATCACCGGATCGAAGCGGGGTCGTTCCTTCGCTTCGAAGATTTTTGCGACCGCAATCGGGTTGAGCGCGTCAGCAGCGAGGCCGTAAACAGTTTCGGTCGGCAACGCGACGATCTCGCCTTTGCGCAAAAACGCGACTGCTTGCGCGACAGCATTCGCGCGTTCGTTCGCCCTTGATGTTATCAGGACCTCAGTTTGCATTGAGCTGCCGAACTAACCCACTGTCATTCCGAGCGAAGCGAGGAACCTCCCACAAACTGCGCAAGATCGCGCTCGTTAAGTGGTGTGATCCAAGTCTCGTAGGTGAGATCCTTCGCTCCGCTCAGGATAACCCGTTCACTTTGGCAATGTCGCGGCCAATACCGCTTCCGACTGTTTCCTGCGAAACGCTTCCAATTTCTGGCGAATCGTCTTATCGGACGTGGCGAGAATCGCGGCGGCGAGCAGGGCGGCGTTTTTCGCGCCCGCTTCACCTATTGCCAATGTGCCAACGGGAATCCCGCCTGGCATTTGGGCGGTGGACAACAGAGAGTCGAGTCCTTGGAGCTTCGACTGAATCGGAACGCCGAGAACGGGTAGCCACGTATGAGCAGCAATGACTCCGGCCAAATGCGCTGCGCCGCCCGCTCCGGCGATGATGACTCGCAACCCCC
>WNFR01002735.1_pt1 | contig 25254 bp, 15 predicted proteins | sample 5400221 | NCBI WGS metagenome assembly WNFR01 (sample SAMN13153357, study PRJNA577476) | soil metagenome | isolation source: 40 cm soil under Madrone tree | place: USA:California | collected 2016-06-14 | reverse complement strand
CTAATCTTAAGGTGATCTCATTTAGCTCTGTCTCCCGCTACCGGGGGCAACAGATAGATCCGCAGGCGGTGGCGCGCGAACTGGGCGTGCGAGCGTTGCTGGTCGGCAAGGTTACCCAGCATGGCGATGATTTGCTCGTCAGCGCCGAGTTGGTGGATACACGAGACAACAGCCACATCTGGGGGGAGCAGTACAATCGCAAGCTCTCCGGCCTCCTCGCTCTTCAAAAGGAGATATCACGAGAGGTCTCAGATAAGCTGCGGCTGCGGTCAAGCGGTGAGCAAAAGGAGCGACTGACGAAAAGCTATACTGAAAGCACCGAAGCCTATCAGCTTTATCTGAAGGGACGCTATCACTGGAACAAGTGGACGCCGGAAGGATGGCAGAAAAGCATCGAGTACTTTCAGCAAGCTATCGAAAAAGATCCAGGCTACGCGCTGGCCTATGTCGGAGTGTCAAATGCCTACTATGCACTTGGATTCTTTGATGTGATGCTTCCGAGAGAGGCTTGGCCGAAGGCGGAGGAGGCAGCGGTGAAGGCGCTGGAAATAGACGACACACTCGGCGAAGCACATGCTGCGCTGGGAGCTGTCAAGTATTTATATGATTGGGACTGGACAGCTGCAGAGAGAGAGTTAAAACGTGCCATTGAACTCAATCCGAACGATGAAGTAACTCACACTGTATATGCATACTATTTACATAGTATGGGTCGGGCGGACGAAGGCCTCGCAGAGATGAAACAAGCCTACGAGCTTGATCCACTATCAATTCGAATAAACTCGGGTCTGGCAGACATGTTGGCATTTGCCCATGCGCACCGACAGTATGACCAGGCGATAGAACAATTCCGGAAGACGATTGAATTGGAACCGGCCCAGTGGATCTTAGGAAGTATTTACTGGCACCTCGGAGCTGTTTATGAAAAGAAAGGAATGTATGTGGAAGCGATCGCTGAGTATAAAAAGGGAATGAACCTTTCCGGAGATAGTGATCTTGCAGCCGCCTTTGAGCAGGACTACAAAGCGCGTGGCTTTAGTGAAGCTAAAAGAGTTGTGATGCAGAAGAATCTGCAGAAGCTGAAAGAAGTCTCAAAACGGGAGCGTGTCCCGCCGCTACCCTTTGCCTTCATTTATGCAGAACTTGGCGAGAAGGAACAAGCCTTTGAATGGCTGGAAAAAGCATATGAGGAACGTTCCAGCGCATTAGTTCATCTTGGAGATGGTATGGTGTGTACTTGCGACGCCTTGCGCTCGGACCCGCGGTTTGAAGACTTGCTGCGTCGCATCGGATTGCCGCCGCCGTAATGACATTGGCTACGACGCGATAGCGCACAGGGAGGTGACATTATGCATAGCAGAGATTTGCTTTCGCTGATCCTCAGCTTAGTGTTGGTGGCTGCGCTTTCTGTAAGCAGCCGTGCGCAAGCCGTCTACGGAAGCGTCTTCGGCACAGTGACCGATCCACAGGGAGCGCGAGTCGTTGGCGCGATAGTCACCGTGACAGACTTGACCAAGAATGTCACCTCCACTGCCCAAACCAACGAGTCGGGCAATTACACCGTGACGCACCTCATCCCTGGTAGGTACAGCGTCAAAGTCGAGCGGCAGGGGTATAAGATTATCATCCAGGGCGTTGAGGTTAGAGCTGATGTTGCGGCCCGCACAGATTTCTCATTGGAGATAGAAACTGTAACCGGGCAGGTCACAGTAACTGCCGAAACTCAAAGGGATTCCCTGAAAACCGACCGCGCGGATGTAGCTACCAATCTTAACCGGCAGCAAATTGAGGATCTGCCCATCTTTGATCGGAACTTCACCAAGCTCGAACTGCTCTCTCCTGGCACACAGCAACTCTTCTGGCAACATGCCCCGAGCGAGAACCCACAAGGCTCGATCCAAATCGTCGTTAACGGGCAGCACTTCAGCGGAACTGCTTTCCAGCTTGATGGCGCTGACAATCGTGATCCGATCCTGGGCATCATCGTCATCAACCCCACGCTTGAATCCATCACCGAAGCTAAGATCACCACTCAGAACTATGACGCAGAGTTTGGCATGGCTATCGGTGGCGTGGTGGCGACCCAAACGAAGTCCGGAACCAATGAGCTACATGGGAGCGCATTCTTGTTCAGACGTAACGACGAGACGAGAGCGCGCAATCCCTTTTCGCAATCAACTAGATCCCCTCTCACCGGAAAATTCATTCCCGATACGTTGTGGAACCAATTCGGCGGCTCTTTGGGTGGGCCGATCAGGAAGAACAAGAACTTCATCTTCGGCGACTATCAAGGCACACGCCGTAAGACTGGAGGATCAGTCCTGACAACCGTTCCGACTGCCTTAGCTCGTAGTGGCGATTTTAGCGAGTACCCCGACCAGATTTTTGATCCGCAAAGTGGCGACCCCTTGACGGGCGTGGGGCGCACACCGTTCGCCGGCAATCGTATCCCCCAAGATCGCCTCTCGCCGCAAGTATTGAAACTATTGAAGCTGATTCCGCTACCGAGTCTACCCGGTACATTCTTCAACTTCACGGCCTCTGGCATCGAAGCGTTCGACAGCGACCAATTCAACATTCGTGACGACCACTACTGGAGCGAGAAGCTCCATTTGTTCGGTCGCTATAGTTTTGCCCGCTTCAATCGGTTAAGCCCAAGCGCATTTGGGGAGTTAGCAGGCGGCCCAGCCTTCGATGAGATTGGCTTCGCCGGAAAGTCGGATGCCCTCAATCAGTCAATTGCGGCAGGCTTCGACTATACGTTAACCGGAGCGACAGTAACAGACTTCCGCTTCGGCTTCTTCCGTTACCGAGTAAAGGTGTTGCCCGGCGGCCTGGGCACTCATCCCGCGGCGGACGCCGGTATACCGGGTCTCAATGTTGACGACTTCTTCGCATCCGGCATGCCGAGTTTCTTTATATTAAACAGGGTCGATACCTTCCGCTTCGGGTACGGTGGGGGTGTCAACAATTGCAATTGTCCTCTCAATCAAGACGAGCGGCAATATCAGTTTGTCAATAATTGGACCATGATTCGCGGCGATCACACCTGGAAGATGGGCGGCGACATTCGCTTCGCCGAGAACCTTCGTGTCGCCTCAGGTCCGCGCCGTGCGGGTGAATTGGTCTTCTTTGCTACTCGAACGGCTCGTGTTGATCCTGACTTCACCAGCAGCGGTGGGTTGGCCCTGGCAAGCTTCCTGCTTGGCGATGTGGGTCTCTTCACCCGTTCCGCGAGCACGACCACAGACGCAAGAGAATATCAGCGCCGTTGGTTCTTCTACACTCAGGACACATGGCGTGCGACCCGGAAATTAACGCTCAACTACGGTCTGCGCTGGGAGTTGATCTTCCCTGAATATGTCAAGCGACCTGGAGACGGCAGTCTGCTGAATCTCGAGACGGGTGAACTGTTCGTCGGCGGAGTCGGGGAGGTTCGTAGCTTCGACATCGGCACGTTCGGCTCACTTTTTGGCCACGCGGTCACTCAAAACCTACCAGTGCTTTCGACTCAGTTCCTTGCCACTGACACCTTCCAGAGCGTATTCAATCTGAGTCAAGGGCCATCGCCTCCAATCTTCCCGACTGTACCTGCAAATGGTCGGCTGCCGCTGCCTGATGGTATACAAGCGAACGCGCGCCCATTCAAGATCAGGCTCCCAACACTCGATGCCTGGAATGTGACCGTTCAACGCCGGCTCGCGCGTAACACTTTTGTCGAGGCGGCTTACGTGGGCAACAAAGGTACTCACACCTTTCTAGGGGGTGTGAACTATAATCCCAACCAGCCACTCAGTTTACTTGGAGTACCAGATGCCCTCCGCCGGCCATTCTTTAGTCGCTTCGGATGGACTCAAGACCTGATTTATTACGGCAACGACGCCGCGAAGTTTGAGACACGCTTTTCCGGTCTCAACATCCTGTCGCACTACACACTGTCGTCAACCAGGTGGAACGACTCCGATTACTTCATCCATGACCGTTCACTCGGCCGCGGCCCTTCCGATCAAGACCGCACGCACGTATTCGTCTTCTCTGAAGTATGGGAATTGCCATTCGGAAGCGGCAAGCGATTTTTAGGAAATTCATCCAGGACCGTTGATCTTCTCTTTGGCGGCTGGCAGCTCAATACTATCACCACTTGGATGAGCGGTCTGCCGTTCACGCCAACAGTATCATTTGGCACAAACTGCTCAGTTAACTCGGGCCCCTGCCGACCCGATCGTGCCGGCGATCCAGATCTCGATCATAGGAGCCGCGATGGTTGGTTTGCGGTGGGTATTGGGCCGGGAAGTCCGTGGGCCAAAGCACCCGATGGGCAGTTTGGAAACGTCGGCCGCAACACCCTGCGCGGGCCATCGTTTTCCCAATCCGACCTGTCGGTTTTCAAGAAATTCAAAATAACCGAAGCCACGCATCTGGAATTTCGTGCAGAAGGTTTCAATATCTTCAATCAAGTGAACCTTGGTCTGCCCGACAGCTGTGTGGACTGCAACCCAGGTACAGCAGGTAAGATTTTCAGCCTGGCCAACGGTGCGCAGATGCGTCAGTTCCAGTTTGGGATGAGACTTCGCTTCTAAGGAGAAATATGAGTATGACAGAGAAACCAAAAGCGAGGAAACATTTCCTCTTTCTCATAACCATTCTATTACTAGTCTCCTCTCCCTTAGCCTCATCCGAATCCGCGGCAGATAAGGCATCTGCGGAAGAACTGGGGGCTATCCAAAAATATATCAAACAGAGCTGGCATACCTTGACACGCTCGAGCGCCCAGCTTGCCAAGGCCGCTCCGGATCCAAAGTTCAAGGTTCCAGCTGACGGGCGCTGGCCGGTGTCTTACGTCGTGCCGGGCGGGCGCTTTAACGAAATGTATGGTTGGGACAGTTATTTTACGCAGGTCGGGCTTGTGCGTGATGACGAGATGGCACTGGCAAAGAACATGACCGATAATTTTCTTTACCAGATAGAGCACTATGGCAAGATTCTCAACGCAAACCGGACTTACTACCTGTCGCGCTCACAGCCTCCTTTTCTGACCCAGATGATCCTCAACGTCTATCGTAAACAGCATGATGTTGACTGGCTGCGAAGCAGTGTTCCGGCAATCGAGAAGTATTACCGTTTCTGGATCGAAGAACCACACGTTACGAAGCAAACGGGTCTTTCACGGTATTATGATCTTGGTGACGGCCCCGCGCCGGAAGTTTTGTCGGGCGAACGAGACCAGCAGGGGCGAGACCACTACGACCTTGTCAAAGAGTATTACCGCACACATGATGTCAAAGACTACGATCTGGGCCAATACTACGACAAAGATAAGAACCAATTAACGGATCTTTTCTACAAAGGCGACCGCACGATGCGCGAATCGGGCTTCGATCCTTCGAACCGGTTTGGGCCTTTTAACATCGATATTATTCATTACGATCCCGTGTGTTTGAACTCCTTGCTATACCTGATGGAGATGGATACGGCAGAAATACTGCGAATACTTGGCCGTGCTCGCCAGGCGCGCGTCTGGACGAATCGCGCTGAGGAACGGAAACAAAGGATCAACCGCTTGATGTGGGATGAGAAGGATGGTCTTTATTACGACTATAACTTTGCCAAAAAGGAAGTGCGGCGCTATCCCTTCGTGACTACATTCTACCCGCTCTGGGTTGGCGCTGCTGATCGCAAGCAAGCGGCGCGGATTGTGGCGAACCTTCATCTCTTTGAAAGGCCAGGTGGGCTCCTAACCAGCACTTACGTTAGCGGTAGTCAATGGGATGCTCCCTATGGTTGGGCGCCAACTGAGATGATCGCCATCCAGGGGCTGCGCCGCTATGGATATAACAATGAAGCCGACCGCGTTACTACAAATTTTCTTTCAACGATTCTAAAGGAATTCATTCAGCACAACACGATCGTGGAGAAGTATGATGTCGAGCGACGTGAATCGGAAGTCAGTGCGGGACTGAAGTTTGGCTACAAGTCTAATGAGATAGGCTTTGGCTGGACCAATGCGGCGTTTGTCGAGCTCTACGGACAATTGCCTGAGCGAGAGAAGCTAAACGTATTGAAGCTCGATGGAATAAAGGTGCCTCTACAGACTACAAGATAGCTATGCTACAGGAAAGTAAAGAGGTGAAGCTCATGTGAGTTTCACCTCTTTATTATGTGATGAGCCAACGTTTTGCTGGTCTTGTGGAGCGTCACGCTGGCTTTGAAGTCATCATGTCTGCTAGAACTTAAACTTCAGACCGAATTGCAAGTTGCGCTGCGGGTCGCCACCGCCGTAAGCCGTGTTCGAGATGACTCCCGCATGGGCATTGGGGCTAGCCGGATTCCCGATAAAAGAGTCGGGTTGGTCCAGGTTAACGTGATTGAAGAAATTCACTGCCTCAATGCGAAACTCCAGTTCCGTGCTTTCAGTGAAACGGAATTTCTTGAATAGCGAGGCGTCGGTTCTCCAGTATCTCGGCCCTCGCAGCGCGTTTCTCTTCAGGTTGCCAAACGTCGCTACCGCTGGTTTCGCGAACACAGTAGGATCGAAGAAGCGATTCGGAGGCCCACCCGCTTTTGCATCGCCCACTATGTTGGGACGATTCGGACCTGTATCGGAGATGCCGCTAGTATCGTAGCCAACATTGAACGGCAATCCGCTTTGAATCGTCGTATTCGAGTTGAATTGCCATCCACCAACAAGATAGTCCATACCTTTTGACACATTCCCGAAGTATCGCTTGTTACGCCCGAATGGCAATTCCGCCAGTTGTGACAAGACAAAATTATGGGTGCGATCGAAATCAGCCGGACCATAATTCACCTTTCGGTCGACGAAGAAGTAGTCGCGGTCGTAATTGCTCGACCGCTGCAACGTGTAGTGAGCGAGAATCGAATAACCGTTACTGAAGCGCTTCGTTAGTTTAGTTTGAAGCGCGTTGTAGTGATCATCGCCGCCGTCAGAGTAGAGAAGAACGTCTTGTGTCCAGCCAAATCTGTTGAAGAACGTACGGCGATTATTCCGTGGCACATTCGGGAACCCTACCAGAGTAGGCTGGTTGCCTTCACAGTCCGGGTTATTACCGCAGAACACATGCGTACCCTTATTCCCAACGTAGGCTGCCTCAACTGATATACTGTTGGTCAATTCGTGTTGCACAGTCACATTCCACGCATCGACGGTGGGGAGGGTTTGTTTGAGATTCACGACACGCGGTGTGACACCGTCAGGCAGGAAGAAGGTTCCGCTAGCTGGAAGCGAGGTATTGGGCACGCCGCCGTGATTCGGAGGCGCAGTGAGCCCGAAGAAGTTAGTGAAAGCGGGCGGGCCTTGGGTCAGAGTGAAGACAGCTTCCTGTCCGTTGTTTCCGGCAAGATTTTGGATGGCCAGAACCGGCAGGTTCTGCGTCACAGTGTGACCGAAGACGGAGCCGAATACGCCAATGTCGTAGCTTCGACCGTAACCAGCTCGCACCACTGTCTTGTCATTTAGCTGATAACTGATGCCGAGACGCGGAGCCCAGTTCAAGTTGTTCTTCACCCCACCATTTAGGTCGTTGCCGCCAACTCCGGCCACGATCACTTGCCCTGTCGCTGTATTAGGGAATCCGCCGTTACCTGGGGCGTTGACCTTCTGGGGATTGATAACATCCAGCCGCAGACCATAGGCTATCGTAAGTTTAGGCCTTGCGCGCCAAGTATCCTGGGCATAGTAGAAATGACGCCATTGGCGCTCGGCCGCAGTTGTGCTCGTGCTCACGAAACGTTTGAAGAAAGTCACGTCTCCGATCAGGAATGTCGCAATCCCCAGCCCCTTGGCCTGAAGTTGGCCATTCACTACCTGTCCCGTCCGATTCTCGCTGAATGACAGCTCACCAGATCGATGATTGTCGCTCGGCACCCGCAGGTTGAGCGCGCGGCGGACATCGATGCCAAACTTAAACGTGTGACTGCCCCAAGTCTTCAACAGGTTTCCTACAAATTGGTATTGCTTTTCCTGCTCGTTGAGAGGGCAGTTACAACGGCCGGCGAACTCATCGAGGCCGGAGCCGAAAGTGAAACCCCGGTCGCCTTGAGCAAAACCTTCAAACAGGCCTGACGTGAAATTCGTGTCCAGATTCAACCCGGGAACACCTGCATCCGCCGCCGGCTTGGCGCCGAAATCGTTGGGTATCACACTGACTCCGTACTTGAAGAAGCCAAAGCGGAAGTCGACCAACGTACTCTGTGAAAGAGTGTAGTCAAAGCCTATCGCGACGCTGTGATTACGAACCTTCGATGTGCCGCCAAGCGATACCAACTGCTGGCCGCCACCCGCGCCGAAAGCTTGCGGACCAATCCGCTTGAAGTTTGCAAAACTATATCTACCAAACAGATTCAAGTTGCTCGAGAGCCGATTGTCGATGCGAACATCGAAGGTATCGTTGTTGAAAAGCTCGCTCCCGCTCGCAACATAATTGTTACGTGTGCCATTGTCCGTCCCCGGCGCGTTAGGCACAGGGATCAGTTTCAAGATATTTTGGGACTGCTGTGATAGCCGGCCGATTGGAATCTTATTGCCGGGGAACTGCAGGCCAGTTAGCGGGTCAAAGATGTTTACACCATATCCACTCATGTCCCCACCGCGCGCTGCAACTGTCGGAACCGTCAGCAAGCGCGATCCACCGATCTTGCTGCGGGTGCCTTGATAGTCGCCGAAGTAAAAGAATTTATCTTTTATAATTGGACCACCGATCGATCCTCCAAACTGGTTCTTCAAACTACCGGGAATGAACTTACCAGTAAGTGGATCCTTCTGGAATTGGGTATAGGGGTTCCGTGCTTGAAAGACATCGTTTAGCCGGAATTCGAAGAGGCTGCCGTGAATCTCGTTCGTGCCCGATTTGGTCTGTACCGATACGACGCCGGCGATTGCCTGGCCGAACTCAGCATCATAATTCTGTGAGGTAATCTTGGTCTCGCCAACCGCCTCAAAGTTTGGGTTGATGACTATGATACCAAGAATAGGATCGCGGTTCTCAGTGCCGTCCAGTTGGTAGCCTGTGCCGCTAAAGTGCTGACCGTTGACCATTATCTGAGTCGAACCTTGCGGGTTTTCGCTCGCCGCGTGCTGCCATTGAAGCTGCTGCGTACCCGGCGTGAGCAGAATTAATTTGGTGAAATTTCGGTCGAGAATGGGTAGGTCGGTGACCTGGCGACTGGTGAAGGTCGTCGCTACATCAGCGCGGTCGGTCTTCAAGACCTGGCCTTCGGTAGCTGAGATCGTTACCGTTTCGGTGACTTGCCCGGTTTCCAGCGTGACATCGGTTTTGGCTTGACTATCAACATTGACCAATACCGATGTGACGAGTCCTTGCTTGTATCCGGCTTTCTCGATCGTCACTTTGTATGTTCCAGGGAGCAATCGATCCTTAACATACAATCCAGAGTCGTTCGTCTTAGTGGTATCAGAAGTGTTTCGTTCGATGCTCGTGATAGTTACCGTGGCATCCGGAACCACCGCTCCCTGAGCGTCGGTCACGGTGCCCGAGATGCTTCCGTACACCGCCTGCGCATGAGTCTCATGCGACAGCCCAGTTACGAACAGTAGGCCAAGCAAAAGAAACGGAAGTTTGTTTTTCAGAGCACGTTTGAAAATCTGTGTTGCGAGTGATTGGTTTCTCATGGATTGATCCTCATGGTGCCGAATGAACGACGACGAAAAGCGAAAACGCTCAGACCGCTTGTGTTAGGTCAAGGGCGCAAGCCTCCGCTTGGTAGGTCAAGAGTCTTTGGCAAAGGCGCAATGCCATGTGACTTGCTGCCTGTCGGTTCGAGTTTAAGGACCTTACTTTTGAAAAGCTTGATACGCCTCAAAAGTGGGGGATTGACAGTTTGTTGCCTTAACGAACGAAGTGTTTAATACACTTTTAGGGGCGTGTCAATAGTTTTCTCGCTGAGGGAGAGATATTTAACGTTTCTACAATTAGAGAGCAGGGATGAAGTAATCATTCCGCCGAGGGACGTAGCATCAAAACAGGTTACGTCTGAGCTAGTATTTTACGCACTCACGCCTTATCTGTGGTATCGCTTGCTGCTGCGGCTGCTGCCGATTTTTGCTGGTTCCGCTTCGCTATGGCGTAAAGAATAGTTTTGACCTGGAACGGCGTGAGATTCGGATAACCTTCCATCAGCAACGCAATGATTCCGACAATGTAGGGACACGCAAAGCTATTCCCTGTTAACTGTCGATAACCACCACCCGGCCAGGTTGTTTTTACCTCAACCCCCGGCGCGACCAGCTCGATGACATGCCCGTAGCGGTAACCAAAATTGAATGGATCGCCACCGGCCCTTTTGACTACTGAGACTATCGATGAAGAAAAGATTGAAGGGTAACTCGGGTAGGGCAGATTGTTTGCCGCCGCCACCACAATGCAACCTGCGTGGTACGCCCGATCCAGCAGGTCATGCAGTGGTCCAAAGTAATCCCGTTTTGTCGTACCTAAAGAGAGGTTAATGACATGAAACTTCTGTTTGATGGCATAGTCGAGTCCCACAAGGAACATATCGCCTGAGCCGGAAGCATTAGGTCCAAGCACTTTAACGCTGTAGATCTCAGCATCGGGCGCGACACTGGTGATGATCCCAGCGCAAGCCGTGCCGTGCCCTGCTTGATCGCCCGAAGTAGAAGGATGAAAGTTGATTTTCCCATCCTCCGCCACCGCCTCAACCGATTCCCTGACTTTTCCTTTTAGATCAGGGTGCTCAGTGTCTATGCCGCTGTCGACAATTGCAACGCGGACACCGCGACCGGTGCAGCGCTCCCAGCTCGTGTCTTCTCGGATAGCAGTCCACAGGTCTGGCGGGGCATTCCCAGCATTCAGGGCTACATCAGACTGCGGCATCTGCACTCTCCTCAGCTCGAAGTTTACAAATCAATATCCGGAGTAACTAGTGTTCACCGCCGACCGCTTTTCTGTGAAACGGGCGAAAGTCTCCAACAGATCCCGACACAATTCTCGCTCGGCTTCACCTTTGCTGAAAATCTCTCGTAGCGAGATCCAAAGCATCCCCATGTCGCGGTGTTCAGGAGCTGTAACAATGCTATTCACCCACTGGCGCAGATCATCTGCAGACTCCTGGCTTCCTTCTATCCCGGAAATAACCGTCTTAATGGAGCGATCGAAAATAGATTCAACTAGTTCCGCAATTTCGTGGGCGTCAACTATCCGGGCAAGTGCATCAGCAAAGTAAGCGGCATGGTCCATCTCTTCCGGCGTGAAAGGTGGATAGGGCGGTTCACCGGTTCGATTCACGAACTCCAACACGCCTACCATTTCATTTCCCGTTCGTAAGGGTGTCGCCAGCAGCGTGATCGTCTTGAAGCCGGTTTTTTTGTCAGCCTCAGACCAGAATGATCCTTCATTGGACACGTCAGACACGGCCATAGGCTGGCCGCTCGAGAAAACTAACCCAGCGATCCCTTTGCCGGGTGGGATGTGAAGTTTGAGCAGCTCTTCTTTGACATCACTGCTGGCTGTCAAGAACTTCAAGCCTCCTTCACTACCGTCTCGGACTAATATTGATGCTTCCTCTGAGCCAACAGTCTTAGCCGCAAGTTGCAATAGGTCCTCAATAGCACGCATGAGCGGCGTGGTCAGTGAATCTGAGACATCGATGGCATCGATGACTTCACGCAATTGGGTTGCAAAAGGCCCGGCGTCACCAGTCGCATAAGCGTCCTGTGAGAACTCGTCGTAATCAGTGTCAAAACTTTCTTCACTCATAGTATTCTTCTCGGACCTGAGCAGTTTTATTTTTTTGATCCCAAGCTGGCGCGGTACCCAGAATAACCGTTTGAGATACTCTGTAACTACTAGAGCATGGCCGTGGACGTTTGCAAAGAGGCATTTACGAAAGAGGCATTATACAGTTGAGGGCGATTCGCGCAATATGGTATTGGTTTGAGAGTGCTCAACCGCAGAACAGGAAGCGACCGGGGTCAAGAGTCTCGAGTAAGGTTCACCACTCTTGCGTCTCCTCCTGGCGGGTGCTGGTAAGAAGGATCGTTGAGTGGCATCCCAGATTGACCCGGTCGCTACCGCAGCCGTGAAAAAATCATTGGATCAGAGTATTACTCAAGTTACGGAAATTCGCAGGTTGGGAAGGGGGCAGTCGATAGGTTCAAGGTGCGATAAATTTCAACGCGCCCCCGCCTCAAGTTTCAGAGACTTCGTCCTCGAATCAACCGTTCAATGCAGTTAACGGCAGAGGCTCGAGTGACACGTATAGGCCGTGGCATACAAAGTTGAGGCGGGGGCGCATTGAATTTATAGCACCTTGAACCTATCGACTGTCCCCTTCCCAACCTGCAAATTTTCTAGCTTGTGTCATATCCGGGATCGATTTAATTTTTCACAGCTGCTACCGCTGAGAGGAACCCCAAAAGATGAGTGTTGAACCAGAAGTTTCCGCTGGATTAGTTAGACCGCAGGAGCGCGTTGCCGCACTGATGGGCCGCGCATTCGAGTTACGTCAGTCTGGAAATCTGGATAAAGCTACGGCCCAGTTGGAGCAAGCTTTAGCTGAAGTAAGGGCGACCCCCTATGAAATAGAGTTTCAAACCCGCATTCAGTTGGCAATGAGCCTCGCAGATTTGTACCAATCGATCGGTCAGATTCAAAAGGCGTGCGGGATGTTAGTGGAAGAGTCCGCGTTTGCCGAAAAAATTTCGCAAATCATGCAGGCCACCGGCACGCCGCCGCAAAAACGTGCGGCAACGAGTGGCTACTTGCAGGTGCGCGATCGTTCAACCCAGATGAGTCTCCTCGGACAGGAAGCTCCAGAAATTCCTGTCAAAGAATGGATCAAGGGCGGGCCGGCGTCCCTGGCTCACTTCCGTGGCCGAGTCGTACTGCTAGAGTTCTGGGCTACATGGTGTAAACCCTGCCAGGAGATGTTTCCGAAACTCACAAAGCTGCGTGAGAACAATCGTTCACAGGGTTTGGAAGTCATTGCGCTGACACGTCACTACATGGCTTTTCGCGGGCCTGCTGAATCGATGATCGAGGAACGGCAACTGATGCTCAACATGGTTACGGAACATGGTGTGAATTTTCATGTTGGGATCGCCGAAGACGAGGGACTCCAAGGAATCTACGGCGCAAATGGACTGCCGACAGTGGTCCTCATTGATCGCAACGGTATAATACGGTATGCGGGACCCGGCGAAGACGATATGACATTTAACAAGGCGTTACAACAATGTCTAGAACAGCCGACGTAGAAAAACTATCGCCAGCGATACGCAAAAAAGCTTGTCGCGTCACGTCATCGCTGGTAGGATGCGCCTGCTTCAATACTTTGGTCCTGTGAAAGTCACCTCTGAGTCGCGTACCAGAGGAACGGCGAGTAGTGTTCTCTCGTTTTCCTGGTTCTTCAGAGGTCTTACAAAGAGCGAAAACGCAGCCCAGAGGCGCCTCAATCCCAGCGTCGTCAAGCGTTCAATTCTCGTCTCTAATATCCGCGGTGACTCATTTGGAACCCGAAGTGATAGACCAGAGGGTTCGAGCATTCGTCGATTGAAGCAAGTTAGATGGCTACCGCTGCCAGAAGAATTCTCGGGCAGCATCAGATCATACGGGCCAAAACGTGGCGCCCCCAAGGCCTCATCGCGTTGGCCGGTTCGATTCAACCTGAGGACTCCAATCTCCTCTCAACCAATCCACTTTAACTAAGGAGAACAGCAATGGCAATTTTGACCTCAACGCCCGGAGAGGGCAATAAAGTAGGTGTTTATGATATCCCGGATAGCGTACTCCAACAGTATGCAGTCACAGGCGAGAAAGCAGCCCAGATGTTTCCCGAAAGCAAAAAGGCCTCGGGCAGCGAGATCCCCAAGAGCAGCGGTGCGATGAGCGCGACAAAAGTGGAAAATGCAGAGAGCCTGGGTGAAGTTCAGGCCTATAGTGACGTCTGCGTTTGTCGTCAACTTCTTTGTAATGCCTACGGATGCTGGTGGCATTACTACTATTGCTACTGCTAGAAGCACACCGCAGATACCGAGTGTTAGCAGAGTGTGCCTGGAGATCCCAGATTTCACATCTGGCTTAGCACGGACCTTGTCAGGCTATTCACAGCCGCGGGTAAAGACTAGTTTCTTGCCCGCGTGCTGTGTTTGTATTACCACCACTCCGCTTACGCAGCTTTCTCTGTCCTGATCAGAAGGGAAAATAATCCATGTCGAAGCCTCCTATTCCTGGCATGCCGGTCCCAGGCATGTCCCACGAGAGGCCTTCCGGACAACCAATCGAAATGCCCGCAGGTCAGCCTCCCGGTGCCGCGTTGCCTGGAGACTTGCCGCTTGGACCTGAAGGCATACCTGGAGATATGGGGCCTGGCGGCGGCAAGATCCGAATGAAGGAAATGCCTCGCATGAACGCCCGTCCCTACCTCAGACGCGCTTTCAAACTTCTCGGCGAGCACAAGCCATTCGTAGCGCTGTCGCTGTTTTTCTCGTTGGTTATGTTCTTGCTTCCCTTTGTGGCGGCTGCTGCTTTTGGACCACTCATTAAACTGTTTGGGGACGCCGCAAAAACAGGGAACTGGAACAGCGTCTGGACCTTGAGCGGTTCCTTCTACGACAAGACGGCCACTGGCGGGGAAGCGGGCTCGTTTGCGATACCCTTTATCACAGACTGGCTAGCTACGCCTTTGTCTTTCACCACCATTTTCGTGATCTGGACCTGCGCCATTGTGCTGCGTAACGTCCTTGATATCTTTCGGGCGTGGGTGGACGCGAATTTAGAGCAACGACTCCTGACGGGATTCCGACAAAAGCTCTACGAGCACATTCAGACGCTCTCACTTGATTTTTTTATGGGCGGCCAGACCGGGGCATTGATGCAGCGTGTGCTTTCAGAGACCACAGCGGTCCAGCGACTGCTCACGCAAGTGGTACTGACTCCGGTTGTGGATGCGATTGTACTGATTATCGTCATCAGCTATTTGTTGGCGCTGAGCTGGCAGATGACACTTGTGCTGTTTGTCATGGCTCCTCTCACTGTTCTTATGTTCCGTTTCACGAGCGCTAAATTGCAGCACGGGGCAATGGGAATCAACCTGAGCGCTCGAGAGCTGGGTTCAGAACTGGAAGAAACCATAAACGGCATTTCCGACATTCAGGTCTTCAACGCACAGCCGAAAAGAAATGCCCGATTCTGGGAAGCGTCAAAGAATGCGGCTAAGAGCAGTGCGAGTACAACTGCCTGGATGAGTCTTAGCAATAGTGGCGCGCAGGTCTTTATCTCGTTGACGACCGCTCTCATCCTGCTATTTGCCATTCTCTTAGGCCAGAATTGGGGACTCACATTTGCGAGCGCCCTGGTCTTTATGCAGATGGCGCCAAACTTGTTTACGCCTGTGCAGAGACTGATCAGCTCCTACACGATGTATCAATCATTGGTGCCAGGGATCGTCTCCACTTACGAATTATTCGATACAAAGCCAACCGTGGTTGAGAAACCGGGAGCCGTAGCTCTGGGTGAAGTTCACGGTGACATCAACTTTGACAACGTCGTCTTCGGTTACTCGCCAACACAGAAGGTTTTGAATGGCGTTTCCTTTGAGATCAAGGAAGGCGAGACCATCGCATTCGTGGGACCGATCGGCTGCGGCAAGTCTACAATCATGAACCTGATTTTGCGGTTTCTTGACCCGCAACAGGGACGGATTTTGCTCGAAGGTAAGGATATCTCCGATGCAACGCTCAATTCCTTGCGCGAACAGGTTTCAAAACTTTCGCAATTCCCCTTCTTCCTGAAAGACACGATCAGGGAGAACGTCAGACTCGGTAGAAACGAAGCGACCAATGCGGAGATTGAAGAGGCTTGCAAGCTGGCACATATCCACGACGTTATCGTTGATCCCCAAAGAATGCCCAGGGGTTACGACACTGTAGTTGACGTCCAGATACCATCCGGTGGGCAGAAGCGTTTGATCGCTCTGGCGCGCTGCTTATTGCGCAAGCCCGAGGTGCTACTGCTGGATGAACCGACCGAGAATCTGGATGCGGATCAGCGTAACCGCCTGATTCAGGTAATTCGGGAATATGCGCGGGAGAGAACGTGTCTGGTAATTAGCCATGACCTGAACTTTGTAGCTGCTGTCGCCGACCGGATCGTGGTAATTGACAAAGGGCGAGTAGTCGATCACGGCACGCATGACGAGTTGATCGAACGCGAAGGTCTGTACAAGACACTTTATCAACTCAAGAATGTTGATCCCTCGTTGCTCCGCACCCGCGGGGGCGATGGTGGTGCTAAGAAGGGAATGCCGGGAGCCCCAATTGAGGGAATGGGGATGCCTGGTGGAGCTATGCCCGGCGGAATGCCTGGTTGAAGTTACGCAAAACCGCTGCCCTCAGCCCGTCTCAAAATTGGTCTCCTTCACACCGGGATGAAGCCACGTTGTGAATACGCAAACTGATGCCACGGCCTTGCGCCGTGGAGACTCACGTTTGTGGCTACGAAGAGAGTTGGAACAGAATTAAGATGCCATGGCCTTGCGCCGTGGAGGTTCACGTTAGCTGCAGCAGCAACCGCTAACTTGTGGACCAATAGCAGCAAACGTGAAACTCCACGGGGCAAGCCCGTGGCATCTCAGAAGATTCAATGCTTCCTGATAGCAACCTGCGTGAGTTTCCACGGCGCAAGGCCGTGGCATCCAGGTCTTAGGCCCAAGTAGGGGTTCTTTCAAATAATTGTTGGAAAAAGCTCTTTGCCAATATAATAGGTTAACTTTGACCGACTATCGCACTCGTTTCGTCGACACTTCATGTGCATCGCAGTATCTCCACAATCTAACAGGGGGGACTGCTGATCTGGATGCGATCTATGCACGCTGCGCGGAAGCCTATCCGGAATTTGATTTGTCGCGCGAAGAATTCAAAGAAGCCGTCATTGGGGCAGTACATAAGTACCTGGTCGGTTTCGCAAAGGAAGGCGAAATACCAACGGCTCAGGAAATCCGTAAGTTCATTAGTGAGCTTCAAGACCTTGATTTATACCTCACGCTTGCCTGCGCACGTGGTAATGAACAAGCCTGGTGGCAGTTTGATCGACAGTACCGGTCGTTTATTGAACGTCTCGCACATCAACTTGTTGGCAGAGGGATGGACGCCAATGAAGTTATCGATTCTGTCTACGTCGAGCTTTACGGAACGAAGGCCGTGAACGGCGTTCGTCAATCAAAGTTCAGGACCTATACGGGACGAGGAACGTTGCGTGGCTGGTTGCGCACGGTCATATCGCATACTGCAGTAGATTTGTATCGGGGGCGACAGGATGAAGTCCCGCTGGAAGAGTGGTCAAATAGTGGTGACGAAATGCCTGAGGGCCAGGGTTGGCGCACCGAGGCACACGGAAGTGAAACGTCAATGTTGGAAAAAGTAGCGCGCGAACGTTACCGCTCGGTGACCATCGCGGCGTTGGATCAGTCACTGGCAACACTTGATGCTCATGAGACGCTATTGCTCCTTTACTACCATGTAGAGGGCCTCAAGCTTCGGGAGATCGCGCGCATTGTTGAGGCCCCCAGCTCTTCAATTCGACGTTGGTTCCAGCGACGGTCGAAACGGCAACGCACTGCTCCGACCCGAGTACATGAATCGACCGTGATGCGTTGGTTAGACAACGTGTATAGAAAGGTTTCTGATCGTTTTCGATCCGAGTTGAAGGACAAGCATGGCTTGAACCCGGCCGAGATCGACATTTGCCTGGAGATTGCTACTGAGGATTTTGGTCAGGGTGTAGGTCTTAATCTCGAAAGGGCTGAGAACAAGAGCTTCAGCAAAGGAGAGGCTGGAAGCTGTCAAGCTGAAGGAGCCTCGTAAAGGATACGGTGAAGCGACAAAGCACAAAAAAGGAGACGGCGGCCATTCGATACATGATCCATCATCGTCTCAAGACCTACACGGAGGTCGAGGCGCTGGATGCCCACCCGGACGAGGATACGGTCAGTGCTTTTCTCGAGGGCCAACTGGATGAAGCAGGATCATCACAGATGGTTTCCCACTTGATAACTTGCGGATCCTGCCGGCATACCACAGCCCAATTGACTCGTCTCGATTCTCAGATCAATACGGAGAACGATTCACCGTTAAAGGATGAGGGGCTGGGTCGAGTGCGCTTGCTGCTGGAAGGTTTGGCGTCGCGAGTGATGCCGTCGTCTGAAGAGGATGTTGTCTTCGCGTACCAGAATCCGTCTGAAGTAAGTACGGTAGCCATTGAACCAGCACCCGACGAGCCAGACCAAATACAGTCCTCTGCGGAGACGTCGAGCAACGTGAAAGAGACAAAACCTGACTAGCATGTAACGATAGGAGCTTCCTTATGAATGAAGAATATGCCGCGATTATTACTGGCCTGCCTCTGTTCAAGGGATACACTGCAGATGGCGCCAAAAGGATGCTGGGTGTCGGTGAAATCAAGGTGGCGTCTTCGGGGGAAGTGCTTTTCAAGGAAGGCGATCCACCGGCATTCGTCCTTCTGGTACTCAAGGGCAAGCTGCAGGTATACGTCGAACGTCATGGAAAGGACATGGTTTTAACCGATGCGGGACCGAGCAAGCTCCTGGGTGAATTGTCTGTGTTGTGTGGAATCCAGCGCTCGGCTTCAGTCCGCGTAGTCGAAGACTCGACGTTCCTCCAATGGGATGCGGCCGAGTTTCGCGGACTGCTTGTCAAAGATGTGTTCCTGTCCGAGCGGATCTTTCGCGAGTCGTTGCGCACTTTGATCGATAAGGAACGAGCACTGATCGATTCCCTCACAGAGTCGGAGGAAGCCCCCAAGCAAAGCGAACAGACTGCATAGTCACAAGCAGTAAGAGGGGTGTATTTTTAACGAGATTTGGACATTTGTTAGGCTTCCCGATCAGTGATATAAGACGCCCGGGCTTTCCTCTGAGCCCAGCAAGCCATCCCCTAAACGCCCGGAAAGGAGTAGGTCATGAACGAGCAAGAGAACACAGAACTCGTGCAACAAGTCTACGAGAATTTCAAGAGTGGAGAAATTAAAGCTCTACTCAATCTGCTTTCAGATAACATCGAATGGCAATTACCGGAAATAGAGAACGTGCCATTTGCTGGCATACGTCGAGGTCGTGAACAGATGGGGCAGTTCTTTGCATCGCTAGTTGATACTCAAGAAGTGCAGCATTTTGATCCAAGAGAGTTTATCGCTCAAGGTGATAAAGTCGTGGCGCTGGGTCATTATGCTTGGCGTGTTAAATCTACTGGCAGGGAGTTCGGGGGGGACTTTGCGCATGTATTCACGGTATATGACGGTAAAGTCGTAAGATTCCACGAATACATGGATACTGCTGCTGCCGCTGCTGCACATCGAAAAGTCCTCAGCGCAGGGGCTCATTGAGCAGACGCAGAATTAGCAAACCTCTCTCATCGTCAGCTTGTGTGATCGCACCATTGCCTGTCGCTTTGAAAGCCTATATCAATGGCCGGCGGCCGCTACTTCTCCACGTCTTTTCATAACAAAAGAGCTACGTCAATCTGGAAGGCATTGACACCTCGCTTCTGCGAAGCAAACCGGGAGCACCCCACCTAGAAGTCGAACTCGAACTTGCCGCGCACGGACGTATCGAGGCTGTTGAAAAACTGGCCTAGTCGTGGGCTTGCGATGTTGTTTTGCACGTCACTGGGGTTGAAGTGGTTAGTGGTGTTAAGAACGGCCAAGCCGATTCGCGCTTTTCGTCCTCCAATCCTGGGGACGAGCTTTGGTATGGCGAAACCTTTCGTAACTTGCACGGCGAGCGACAGAAATGTTGGGAAGCGTCCCGCCCGGTTGCGTGGGCCGACAAAATCCAGGCGCTCATTCACGAAGGAAAACGGAAAGCCTGATCGAATCTCGACCAGGGGCGAGATGTTGATATCATAGCGAATCCGCAACTGGCCATAGGCAAGGAATCGTTGAGGCGCGTCAAAGGGTTGTGGCCCGTATTCGTTCCGCCGCACTACGAATGCTGGAAAATTGCCGAGAAAGTTATCAATAGAGTTGAGATCGCCCCGAGCCTTGGACCACACGTAAGCAGCGTTCCAAGTACCGATGCGCGGGTTGTCATAGATTGCGAGCAGTTGCACCTCACTGTAGCGCGAGCGGCCGAGGTTGCTGAGCACAAGGGCGCCGTTTTCTGATCCGCCTGATGCGTCAATGGGTTCGATGATGAAATCGTCTGTCGTTGAGCGTTGCAGATAGCCAATGCGTCCCGTCAGCCTACTCATGATAGGGAAATCAATCTGCAGGCTCGACCGCACGCTGCGTGGGTTGCGCAACCGTGCTGCGACTACGTTGGCGAAACGACGCGGGCCGTCAGTTATCGAGAGGCCGTCTGCGGCAAACGTGGTAACAGTGCGCTCGGGAAGCTGTCTGAAGTAGCCGACGCTAAGCGGAGTGCGATCATAGAAGAGCCCGATTCCGCCGCGAATGACCGTTGCGTGATTTTTGAACGGCAGGTACAAAAACGAAAGGCGCGGCGAGATGGTGTTTTGCCGGGCTAGTTGGTCACGGTCGAAGCGCAGCCCGCCGTCGACCGTGAGCTTCTCATTGACGACCCAGCGATCCTGCGCGAAGGCGGTGAATTCGCTCAGACCGCGCGAAGCCGTGGCCGCGGCTCCGAACTCTATACGCTGGACGAGGGTTCGGTCTTGCTGTCTGAGCAGGATCGAGTTTTCGCGGAACTCACCCGTCGCGCGCGAATAATCAATTTCGCCGCCGAGCTTCAGGGAATGCTGACCGTGAAATTTAAGCCCGTGCGCGTAGAAAATTTCACGCCACTGAAACCGTCGAGACCGCCTGCGGATGTCGGCGAAGTAGTTACCGGTGTTGCTCTCTGGCAACAACTCAAGCGGTTGCATCCCCTGCCCGAAGACGTCAAGGTCGAAGGTCTTGTAGCTTAATGTGGAAGAGAGAAACGAGGCATCCTTGAAGATTGCCTGTTCGGAGATGGAGACGAGCAAGCCTCGCTGCTTCGTATTCGGTGTCGTCGGCTGCGGATTGAAAGTGTTAAGTCCGGCAAAGCGTACCTTCTGAGGGAAAAATGCCGCGACGAATTGGGCGCTGTTAGTCTTGTTGATGTTGAGATCGAACTGAGTGAATGAGCTGAAGTTCTCGGATGTTGAGTCGTCCCCAGGGGCTGCGAGGCTCGGCACGCGAGTGCGCGTGAAGCGGTACTCTAAGGACTGCAGGAAGAAAAGACGATCGCGGGCTACAGGGCCGCTGAAGGTGACGCGCGGGCGAAATGAATCGATCTGGCCAGTGAATATGTTGCGAAAAGTTGGAAAGAAGCGCGCCGCGGTGACTTGGAAATTGTTGCTGCCGCCTTTGGTTTCGAGATCGGTCGAGCCGCCCGTGAGCCGGCCAAACACTGCCGAGTAAGGGTTCTCTTCTGTTCTTACGTTTGCTGCCGCTTCGAGCGGGATGTCGAAGGCGAGGTTTCCAGTAACAGGATCCGTGATGTCCACTCCATTGACTGTGTAGGCGCTCTGGCCTGCGCGGGCGCCTTTCTGGTGGTCTACTCCGTCCATTCCATGCACAACACCGGGAGTCAGCAACTGCGCGCTCTGATAGTTCTCTGAGGGTAGCGGCACATCCTTCAGTGTTTGGGAGCGAACGGTATTGCTGGTGGTTGTTTCGGCCGCACTGAGCAGGCCCTCTTCCTCACTAATGGTGACCGATTCGGAAATCGTAGCTTTCATCACGATTTCAACGGTCAGCCCTACACCGGATGGCAGACTGATTTCCCGCCTCACTGTAGCCAATCCATCGGCCTCAACCGTGAGCACAAACGTCGCCGCTGGCAAATCGGTAAAGATAAAATTGCCCGCATCGTCAGTGACTACCTTAAAAAATTGCTTCGTCAGGTCACGATTGACGAGCGTGAGCCGCGCCCCGACAAGTGAAACCGGAGGCGCATTTGTGGCTTCAGTAGTGACCTTAACAGTACCCTTGATGCGGCCCGTCAAGTGTTGGGCCAGTGCGTTGGGGAGTAGGACCAGAAGACTGAATATCGCGGTGTACAGCAGGCTCGAGTAGAAGAATTTGCAATTAGCCCAGGGAGTCGAGGCGCGACTTGTCAGTTTCCTGTTCATTCCAACTTCTTCGAACTGACCTAAGGTTTGGGTTTGCTATCATTAACTACTTACACCTAAAACGGCCTGAGCCTTCAGGATTTGGCGCTAGATCGGGAACGTTGGGCTGAGTTCGTTTGACCGTGCGATTGTACTACCGCATTGACACCTTTACTAGCTTGATATTTCCTTCGGTTGCTCTCGATCTGGAAACGCAGCGGAGCACGTTCCGAAAACGGATGGCGCGCTGAGATGGTTATGTTTGAGTGCGAAGATTAATGTGAGACTCAGTTACATTTCGAGTTGCATGAACCGTTCGATGACCTCTCTGGGCCAGCGAATGTGATTGACACCTTCGCGAATAGTAGCGAGATGTACCTGGCACGCTTCTTCGCACGTGACTGGCTTGAGTTCGCAGCTCCGAATCGGCTCTTGCCGCTCAGGGTAAGTAAAGCAATTGGAATGTTTTTCGATTAGCGTTGACACGTTTCACCTCCAAGTAATCCAGGGATTTAATGCCGGGTAAAGGTGACCGTGCACCTTCAGGTCATTACCTAACAAGCGGCATACCGCCATCGGTTGATCGAGCGGAGGATTCCTCTAAATAGGGTGAGTGGATGTGTTTGGCAGCAAATCCATACGAGTCACAATGGATCGGTCAAACCAACTTGACAGGTTAAAGTGACCAGTCGGTCATGATGAAGATCTGATCTTGACTGCTGCCCTGGTTTCGGAGCATTATCGCGACCTGTTTTGTTCAGTTTTCCAGGCTGGCCCCAAAGCCTGCGTTCCCTGCCTAACTCTAAGCTTCTCACTAGTCATTTGTCAGAGCGAGCCCTGCTGACGTTGGTAGCCGTATTGCTGTTCACCGGTGCGCTTCAGGTGATAGCGCAACAGCCCAATCGGAACGAACAACAGCGTGGCATGGGTTTAGCCGCCGCTACCACTGAAAAGCGCGTGGCGTTGGTCATAGGCAACAGCCGTTATGAAACGGCCCCGCTGCGTAACCCTGTCAATGATGCCAACCTGGTAGCCGCTACGCTGCGCGAGATGGGCTTTGACGTCATCGCGCGCACGGATGTCAACCTGCGCGAAATGCAGTCGGCTGTCCGCGACTTCAGCCGCAAGATTCATAACGGCTCGATCAGCCTCTTTTACTACGCCGGCCACGGAATGCAGTCCGCTGGTCGCAACTTTTTGATTCCAATCGGGGCGCAGATCGAAGCCGAAGGCGACGTGGTGTTGGAAGCGCTGGATTTGAACTCAGTTCTGGAGCAGATGGGCCAGGCACAGAATCGGCTCAACATAGTGATTCTGGACGCCTGTCGAAACAATCCATTTACGCGCAGTTTCCGCGGCGGCTCGCAGGGTCTGGCTCAGGTCAACGCGCCTGCCGGGACGTTCATTGCTTATGCCACGGCGCCCGGCCAGACCGCCAGCGATGGGAAAGGTCAAAACGGTCTATACACTCAAGAGCTGATGGCGAACATGCGGTCGCCCGGTTTACCGATCGAGGAAGTTTTCAAACGCGTGCGCGTGCAGGTCAGACAAAAGAGCAACGGCCTGCAGGTTCCCTGGGACGCTTCTTCGCTCGAAGGTTCGTTTTCCTTCGTTGCCGGCTCGGGAACGGCTCCAGCACCGCCGCCTGTTGCGGCTGAGGCGTTTGTCTCCCCACAACCCACAACCCAGCCAATTTCGACTCGTTCCAGCGGTGTCAGCCTCGATCTGATTGAGAGCAACTTCAGGAGCAATCTGCTGGACGAAGTTATCAAAGGCGGAGAGTCGTTCCTGGCAAGCCAGCCCAATCACGCGCGCGTAAATTTGCGCGTGGGACAGAGTTACTTTCGCCAGAACCAGTATGGTGAGGCGATGCCATATCTGGAAAAGGCTTTCCTGGCTGGTGAATCGATCAGCCTGCCTTTGAAGCGACATCGTAAGCAGTTGGGTATCTATGATGCGCTGGAAGATGGCACCGATCCGGTTCGAGGGATGTTGATTTACTTCAAAGGCGCCGTCGTCAACAAGAGTGGCAAGACCGAGAACAAGGACTACAAACTCTTTGCTCCGACCGCCGTCATTGTCCCGATGCGAAATAAAGTCGGCAACCAGGTCCAAGTGGCCGTATGTAAAGGTTGCGAATCGTGGACGACGGAAGTCGTCAAGTTCATCAATCTCGTCAAGACTTCTGGCCCAGTCAAAACCAACTAACTTTCTTACAATGAAATAGTGCTACTCCCGACCAGCTTCGACTGTGCGCATCAACCCCTTGAATTAGCCGAAGAGATGGGCTACCTCTAAACGAAGCCGCAAATAATTCGCTTTTAGACAATCCACCATGTGTTTGCTACAATCCGCCGCACACAGTTCGCTTCTTTCATGGGGGTTTGATGGTTTTTTGTGGGTCTCCGGCAAGTTTCATTGCAACCATCCTTGATTGACCGTTGCCCATCTCAATCATTCCCGATTAAACATTCTTGTAGTTATTTTTAAGCTCGGGTGGGGAAAAGCCTGATGGAGATCAATCTCAGAAGCAGCGGGACAGTAACGATCCTCGATCTAAAAGGAAATCTGACCATCGGTACCGAAGAAGAACTGAACAGAGTAATTACCCAGGTAGTCACCGATGGCCAAAAGTACGTGCTTGTCAATATGGCCGAGGTCCCATTCATCGACAGTTCAGGGATCGGAGGGCTGATCAAATCGTTCGGCCGTGTAAAGGGCGAAGGCGGCAAGCTCAAACTACTGAATCCGACACATACTGCGCGTCAACTGCTCTCGATTACAGGATTGCTCTCAGTTTTCGAGACCTTCGACGACGAAGCGACAGCGCTCTCGTCCTTCTAACTTTGCAGCGGTTTCTGCGGCGCTGCGAAACTAGTAACAACACCGCGTCGACCCACTAATGCAAAAGCCAGCCTTACTCAAGATCGTCGATCAGTTTGGCGTGAATAAGTCGATGCGATTGGAGAAGCGCGTCTTCACGATTGGCCGGAAACCGGAAAACGACCTTGTGCTACTCTCGAGTGGCGTCTCGCGCGATCACGGGGCAATCGTCTATGACGACGATCGCTACTACCTCGTTGATAAGGGCAGCAAGAGTGGCCTTTACGTCAACGGCCAGCCGATTACTCGCTGTGAGCTTCACCATC
>WNFR01001651.1_pt1 | contig 25258 bp, 17 predicted proteins | sample 5400221 | NCBI WGS metagenome assembly WNFR01 (sample SAMN13153357, study PRJNA577476) | soil metagenome | isolation source: 40 cm soil under Madrone tree | place: USA:California | collected 2016-06-14 | reverse complement strand
TCTAAGTGCTGGCACAAACCCAGCACCGCCGGATGTTCAACCTGAGTGGTCACGATGTGGCGTTTATCCGGGCGCGCTTCTAGCATGCCGCGGATCGCCGCGTTATCGCCTTCGGTGCCGCAACTGGTGAAAATCACTTCGATGGGATCGGCGGCGCCGATCAGAGCGGTGACCTGCGCCCGCGCTTGACCGACTTTCTGGCCGACCTCGCTGCCGAAACGATGGATGCTTGACGGGTTGCCATAGTACTCCGTCAAAAACGGCAACATTGCTTCCGCGACCTCGGGTAACACTCGGGTCGTCGCATTGTTATCGAAGTAAATCTCGCCTGCCATAATTGTTCTCTGACTTCTGACCTCCGTTCTATCCGACGCTCCCCTCCAAGCTCACGCCGAGAAGTTTCTGCGCCTCGACGGCGAACTCCATCGGTAATTCTTTGAATACCTGTTTGCAGAAACCGTTGACAATCATATTGACGGCGTCTTCGGTCGAAATACCCCGTTGCCGGCAGTAGAACAATTGATCTTCGCCGATCTTCGAGGTCGACGCTTCATGCTCGACCTGCGAAGCATTGTTGAGCACTTCGAGATAAGGGAAAGTATGGGCACCGCATTTGTCGCCCAGTAATAACGAATCGCACTGCGAATAGTTGCGCGCGCCCGCCGCGCCTTTCATGATTTTCACCAGGCCACGGTACGTGTTTTGCCCATGTCCGGCCGAAATGCCCTTTGAAATGATCGTGCTCTTGGTGTTCTTGCCCATATGGATCATTTTCGTGCCGGTATCGGCTTGCTGGTAATTGTTCGTCAACGCCACCGAGTAAAACTCACCGACCGAATCGTCGCCTTGCAAGATACAGCTCGGATACTTCCAGGTAATAGCCGAGCCGGTTTCGACCTGCGTCCAGGAAATCTTCGACCGTTCGCCCAGACATTTGCCGCGCTTTGTGACGAAATTATAAATGCCGCCCTTGCCCTCGGCGTCGCCGGGATACCAGTTTTGCACCGTGGAATACTTGATCTGCGCGTCGCGATGGGCAACCAATTCCACCACTGCGGCGTGCAATTGATTTTTGTCGCGCATCGGCGCGGTGCAACCTTCGAGATAGCTTACCGTCGCCCCTTCTTCTGCGACGATCAGCGTGCGCTCAAACTGCCCGGTCTCCGCGGCATTGATGCGAAAATAAGTCGACAGCTCCATAGGACAGCGTACTCCTTTTGGGATGTAGCAAAACGAGCCGTCGCTAAACACCGCCGAATTGAGCGAGGCAAAAAAGTTATCGGTGTAGGGCACCACGGAGCCCAAATATTTCTGCACCAGCTCCGGATGATTCTGCACTGCCTCCGAAAAAGAACAGAAAATGATTCCCAATTCGGAAAGCTTTCCTTTGAACGTGGTTGCGACCGAGACGCTATCGAATACGGCATCGACGGCAACGCCAGCCAGAGATTCCTGTTCTTTGAGAGGGATACCCAACTTCTCGTACATCGCGAGCAGTTCGGGATCGACCTCTTCCAGACTCTTTGGTCCGTCCGTCTTCGATTTCGGCGCCGAGTAATAACGGATCGCCTGGTAGTCGATGGGCGGATAATGTACCATCGCCCACTTCGGCTCGGCCTCGGATTTTTCCAGCTTTGCCCAATGGCGGTAAGCTTTGAGCCGCCATTGAAGCATGAATTCTGGCTCGTTCTTCTTCGCGGAAATGAAGCGAATAATCTCTTCGTTCAACCCAGGTGGAACGGTATCGGCTTCAATGTCGGTAACGAAACCGTACTTGTACTCGCGCCGGGTCAAGTCTTCGACCGTGTTTGTGGCAGTTTTCATTTTCTATTACCTTACTTCACTAAACCGTGAATGACGCGCCGAGCCCGACTGCATCAGTTCGTCTTTGTAGTCAAGCTCCGTGCCGCTCAAATAAAGCAAGCTCTTCATATCGACTAAAAGCTTAGCGCCGTCCTTTTCAAAAACCTTGTCGGTCGCCTTCGGCGCGTCGAAATCGACTTTATACTGCAAGCCCGAGCAGCCGCCGCCGACCACCTTGACTCTCAGCGCCTGTCCCTCGCGGCTCTCGGCGGCGATCAATTCTTTGATCCGCGCCGCGGCACGTTCAGTGAGGCTGACTCCCATGGCCATCGATCTTCCTCCTCTAAACCCTTACGAAAGCCGCTCCGCTGGCTTCGGCTCGGCTTGTTGGCCTTTTTGCCCCTTGCGTTTAGCCTTGTACGCGGGGGAGATCTCTCTCAAGCGCCGTACTTCCTCGCCGATCCGTTGAATCGTGTAGTCGATTTCATCGGCTGTGTTGAATCGGCCGAGACCGAAGCGAATCGAAGCATGCGCCAAGGTGTCCTCTAAACCGATCGCTTTCAGCACATAAGAAGGTTCGAGACTCGCTGAAGTGCACGCCGAACCCGTTGACACGGCAATCTCCTTCAACCCCATCATCAAAGACTCACCGTCGACATATGCGAAACTCAGGTTCAAGTTGCCCGGCAAGCGCATCACCGCATCTCCATTGATCCGTACATCATCAAGCTGCTCGAATATCCCAGTTTTTAACCGTTCTCGTAACGCCGTCAGCCGTTCACCCTCGGTATTCATTTCTTTTTTGGCCAGCTCGCAAGCTTTACCCAAACCGACAATCCCGGGAACGTTCAAAGTCCCTGATCTCATACCGCGCTCATGGCCGCCGCCGTCGATCTGCGGGGTAATTTTGACCCGCGGTTTCGTCGAGCGCACGAAGAGCGCGCCAATTCCCTTCGGGCCATACATCTTGTGCGCCGTCAGAGACAACAAATCGATACCCATGTCCTCGACGTTAAGTGGAATCTTGCCCACTGCCTGGGTGGCATCGCTATGAAAAAGAATACCTTTTTCTTTCGCCAATCGGCCGATTTCTCTTGTCGGTTGGATCGTGCCGATCTCGTTATTCACCGCCATAATGGAAATCAGAATAGTTTTGTCAGTGAGCGAATCTCTCAGTCGTTGCAAATCAACAAATCCGTCTCGACTCACGGGCAAATAGCTAACCTCAAAACCGCTCTTTTCTAAAACCTTGCAACTATCCAAAACCGCCTTGTGCTCGGTCACGCAAGTGACGATATGATTGCCCTTTTCGCGATGTGCCTCAGCCACGCCTTTGATGGCAAGATTATCCGATTCGGTGGCGCCGCTGGTAAAGACGACTTCTCGCGGCGAAGATGCGCCGATCAGTCGCGCCACCTGGTCGCGGGCGGAATCTACCGCGGCTTCAGCTTCCCAACCGAAAGCATGGTTTTTGCTCGCCGCGTTACCGAACCGCTCCAAAAAATAGGGCAGCATGGCATCCAACACGCGCGGGTCGACCGCCGTAGTGGCATTGTTGTCGAGATAAATCGGCGTAGCGACTTTCATATCTGGATCTCTTATTACAGACTAATTAGGTCTGATATCAAGTTAACCAATATTCAGCGTCGAGTCAACCAACTTATTGATTCTTATAAATTCAATTAACCTATTGGAATATCAGCAAATTCCAGTCGAAACTTGATATGAGCTTTCACGCCTGCTCAAGGGCGGATTTAAGGAATTGGCCGGTGTAAGAGCCCGATATCAAAGCGACTTCCTCAGGCGTTCCCTCGGCGATCACTTGCCCCCCTTGGGCGCCGCTTCCCGGGCCCAAGTCGATCACTTGATCAGCGCTTTTGATGACGTCCAGGTTATGTTCGACGACCACGACCGTGTTGCCCAAGTCAGTTAGACGGCTGAGCAGTTCCAAAAGTTTCCTGACATCGTCGAAGTGCAGTCCGCTGGTCGGTTCGTCGAGGACGTAAAGCGATTGACCGGTGGATTTTCGCGCCAGCTCGCGCGCCAGCTTTACACGCTGGGCTTCGCCGCCGGCAAGCGTCGCGGCGGGCTGACCAAGCCGCAGATAACCAAGCCCGACCTCACGCAACGTGCGCAAGCGATCGTGAATCGGCGCAATATTATTGAGCAGCTCAAGCGCTTCATCGACGGTCAAGTCCAACAAATCGGCGATGCTCAAACCTTTGTACTTGACGTCCAAAGTTTCGCGGTTGTAGCGCCGTCCCTTGCACACCGGACAAGTGACAAACAATTCGGGGATAAAATACATTTCAAGCCGCGTCACGCCTTCACCGGCGCAAGCTTCGCAGCGCCCGCCCCGCATATTGAAGGAAAAGCGATCCGGCTTGTAGCCGCGCACCCGCGCTTCGGGCAGCGCGGCAAAAAACTCGCGAAGGTGATCGTAGATCCCGGTATAGGTCGCGGCATTGGAACGCTGCGTGCGGCCGATCGGGTTTTGATCAACGCCGATCGCTCGGTCGAATTGTTGCCAGCCGATGAGCTCGGCTGCGCCGGCGTCATTGACTTTCATCCGCTGCAACCGTTGTTGCAAGCCGCGATAAAGGACCTCCATGACCAGCGTGCTTTTCCCCGCGCCGGACACGCCGGTCACACAGGTCATAACCCCGATCGGAATCTCTACCGTTAGGTTTTTTAGATTTCGCGCTCTGGCGTTTTTGATAACGAAGCCTTTGCCCGCGCCCTTACGGCGTTCAGACGGCAGCGCTATCGTCACGGCACCGGACAAATATCGTCCGGTGAGAGAGCGGCTGTCGCGCAAGACTTCCGCCGGCGCGCCGCACGCAACGACCTCGCCGCCCTGCTCGCCGGCTCCGGGTCCCATATCGATCAAATAATCCGCCGCGCGCATCGTCTCCGGATCATGCTCGACGACGAGGACCGAGTTGCCGGCATCGCGCAGATGTTTGAGTAGCTCGATAAGCTCGGCATTGTCTTTTTGGTGCAGGCCCATGCTCGGCTCGTCGAGAACGTAGAGCACGCCCGCTATGCCTGAGCCCATTTGCGTCGCCAGGCGCACCCGTTGGAACTCTCCGCCGGAAAGGGTCACCGACGAGCGATCCAAACTCAAGTAGTCCAGACCCAGTCGCGTCATCACCCCCAGCCGGCCTGCGATTTGATCGACAATTTTTTCGCCGATGATTTTTCGTTCCTCGGCGAATGGGTAATGATTGAGAAACTCAAGCGTCGCGGCGATGGGCATGGCCGTGATCTCGGCAATGTCGTGGCCGCCGATACGCACCGCGCGGCTGGCTTTTTTCAAGCGCGAGCCGCCGCATTCCGGGCACGGTACGGTAGCGCTATCTTTGACACGTTTGCCGCGCTCGGCGAGCTCGCCCAGGCCGTTGCAGCGCGGACAAGCGCCTTCGGGACTATTAAACGAAAACAGGCCCGGAGTAATTTCCGGCGCGGACGCGCCGCAGTTTAGACAAACAAACTTTTGGCTGAACGCCATTTCGCGCCCGCCGTCCGCGTCATTTTCCGCAGGAATCCGAACCTTGATGATCTGATCGCCGTGGCGCCCGGCAATTTCAATGGACTCGGCTAACCTTTTCCTGATCCCTTCGCGCAGCATCATCCGGTCGATCACCAGGTCGATTCGACTCGCATTCTCGATATCGAGCGGAGACTTGCTGGCCAATTCCGTCATGCGGCCATCCACCATCACCCGGGCAAAACCCTGACGCGCCAACTCCTCCAGCCGGGCGCGCGCTGCCGTCAGCGCCAGCGGCGCCAGAACAATCACTCTTGTTTGCGCCGGCAGTAAAAGCAATTGATCGACGATTTGTTCGATGCTGTAGGCTTTGATTTCGTGACCGCATTCAACGCAGGTCAACTGGCCGGCGCGAACGAATAGCAAACGGAGGAAATCGTAAACGCCGGTGATCGTACCGAGCGTCGAACGAGGACTCGCCAAGCCGGGCTTTTGTTGAATCGCGATGGTGGGTGAAAGCCCGTCGATGCTATCGACGTCCGGTTTTTCGATCTGCTGCAGCAGTTGTCGAGCGTCGGCGCCCAGCGACTCCAGATAGCGCCGCCGCCCCTCCGCATAGAGCGTGTCGAAAGCTAGGGATGATTTTCCCGAACCGGATACGCCGGTGATGACGACAAACTGATCGCGCGGGATTTCCAAATCGATATTTTTGAGATTGTGAACCCGCGCGCCCTTGATGACGATTTTGACCGCCACGGCAAACTCGTCTAGCCTTGGAGTTCTTTGCGCTTGCTTTCAATGACGGCGCGGTATTCGTCGAGCTTTTGTTGGCACGACGCTTCAAACCGCAGCACGAGCGCCGGCTGCGTGTTTGACGCACGAATCAGTCCCCAGCCGTCGGGAAAGCGCACGCGAACGCCGTCGACGTCGATGACATCGTAGTGCTGGCGAAAATATTCCGTCGCCTTTTCTGCAATCGCAAATTTTTCTTCGTCCGGGCAATCCACGCGAATCTCCGGAGTCGACACGCTCGGGGGCAGATCGGCGAGCAAGCAGGACAACGGTTTATCTGATTGGGCGAGTATTTCGAGCAAACGCAGCGACGCATAAATCGCGTCATCGTAGCCGAAGTAGCGTTCTTTAAAAAACATATGCCCGCTCATCTCTCCGGCCAGCAGCGCGCACGTTTCTTTCATCTTGGCTTTGACCAGAGAATGGCCCGCCTTCCACATGATCGGCCGGCCGCCGTGGCTGAAAACATCGTCGTAAAGTCGCTGCGAGCATTTCACATCCGCGATAATTCCCGCACCCGGGTTGCGCTTCAACACATCGCGCGCAAACAGCACCAATAACTCGTCACCCCAAAGGATGTTGCCATTTTCGTCCACTACGCCAATGCGGTCGGCGTCGCCGTCGTAGGCAATGCCCAAGTCCGCTTTTTCATGTTTGACCTTTTCGATCAGCATTTCCAAATTTTCCGGCACGGTCGGATCGGGATGGTGAAACGGAAAATTGGCGTCCGGCACACAGGCAATTTCCCAGACCTGACAGCCCAGTTGTCTGAATATCGGCGGCGCTACGGGTCCACCGACCCCGCTCCCCGCATCAACGACGACTTTCAGCGATCGCGAGAGCTTTGGCACGTCGGCCAACAAATACTTCTGATAGGGCGGCACGATTTCATAGCGCTGGACTTTGCCACCCGGTTTTTCGTGAAACGCGTTGCGCTCCATCTTCCGGCGAAGCTCTTGAATCTGCTGTCCATAAAGAGTGTCCTTACCAAAACAGATCTTAAAGCCGTTGTATTCGGATGGATTGTGACTGGCCGTGATTTGAATCCCGCCGTCGACGTCGAGATGAAACAGGGAAAAATAAAGCAAAGGCGTTGGACAGATCCCAATATCGTAAACGTGCAGTCCGGCGGCAACCATTCCGGCAATAACCGCTTCGGCATAAGCATCGGAAGTGGCGCGGCAATCGCGCGCCACGCTAACCCGCTTGCCGCCCTTCTCGACGATCTCCGTGCCATGGACCTTGCCCAGCAACAATGCAAAGTCTTTGTCGAAATCCACCTCGGCCAAACCCCGGATGTCGTACTCGCGAAATATGGCCGGATTCATTGAGTCCTCCGAGCCATGCGCCGACGAGCCAAGCGTGCAGCCAGAATAATTGCTTGCTTCATGCTGCTTGCGTCAGCCTTGCCGGTGCCCGCGATATCGAATGCCGTGCCATGATCAACCGATGTGCGAATGAAGGGCGGACCCAATGTGAGCGCGACGCCGCCGAAGAAATGATGCAGTTTCAGCGGAATCAGGCCTTGATCGTGGTACATGCACACGACGGCGTCATACTCACCGCGTGCCGCGAGGTGGAATAAACTATCCGCCGGAAAGGGCCCATGGGCCGGAATACCTTTCTTACGCGCCGATCGCATAGCAGGCGAGATGACGTTGATTTCCTCGTCGCCAAAAATTCCGTCTTCGCCGCCGTGAGGGTTTAACGCTGCGACGGCGATGCGCGGCCGGGCGATGCCGAAAGAATCTTTCAAGCTGCGGTGGGTCAGCTCTAGGGTCGCTTGGATATTTTCCCGTGTGAGTTTGCGCGCCACTTTCGTGAAGCGGATGTGGCCCGTCACCGGCACCACCCGGAGCTTGGCGCCGATGAGCATCATGCGGCATTCCGTGGTACGGCTGAGCTCGGCAAACAACTCTGTATGGCCTGGATAATCGTAACCAGCGTCGATCAAACTGCTCTTGCTGATGGGCGCCGTCGCAATCGCGTCGGCGACTTTCGAGAGCGCTAACTGCGCCGCAACGCAAATATATCTAAATGCGCCGTGGCCACCGGCCCGAGATGCAATCCCCGGCCGTGATTCCCTAACCGTCAAAGTCGACAGTGAACACACGACGTGAGCGCTACGATGATTGAGCAGAGGTAGAAGCGGTTGACCTTGCTGCCAGCAGATCAAGGGTGGGGCATTTCTCTGACGCCGGCGGGTTCTTTGCAATACTCCCCAGTCGCCCAAAATCAAGGGTCGCGAGACCTTCTTGATCACGGGGTCCGCAAGGGCTTTGAGAATGACTTCGGGACCGATTCCTGCCGGATCGCCCATGGTAACGGCGATGATCGGCCTATTCGACATGAAATACGGAACTCCGTACCGGAATAACGGGGCTCATTGACCGCGCTGGTTATGGCAGAGACAAGGGATTATGGTTTTTTGGAAGAAAACGGATTCAACGAGTCTAAGATGTTTGAGATGGCGCCTTTCTCCGAATCCTTCTCCGGCGGAGGAGGCGTTAACACATCCGGCGCATCGTCGGCGGTTTCAGTGGTGAAGAGCGGAACCCCGAGGACACTGACAATGCTTTTTCCGGCGAGCGGGCTTTTCGGATCCTCCTCTTCAAAGGGAGTCTCCTTGACGATATACGAGAACGGATTGAGGTAACTCATGAAACTGCGGTCTTGGCGACGTGTGACGCGATTGGAATTGGCCACCAGAGTACTCATCGTGCCTTCCTTCGAATCCTCTGGTTTGAACGTAACGCCGGCCACTTTGACATCGACTCTGTGTTTACGGCGCAAATCGGTTTTAAGCCATTTCGCAAAACGTTCCTCGAGCGTCTTGTTCAGAAGCTCTTCTTTGATGCGTGGAGCTACGCTGCTGAGGGGCAATACATTGCCGGGTTCGCGCCCTTCGAGCTTGACGATGTGGATCCCCATATTGGTGCGGAACGGCTCGCTCACTTGACCCACCGACAATTTCTCGAACGCCACCTCTTCGATGCCGGCAATCAAAGTGCCGCGGTTAACCCAGCCGATTTCTCCGCCGGCCGCGCGCCCGGCTCCTTCGGAATTCTCAGCTGCCAGAGTCGCGAAATCCTCGCCCGCGAGTATTTTTGCGTAGATCTCTTTGCCTCTTGCCATCGCGCTTTGAACGCGGTCCGGGGGCGCATTTTCCGCCAGTGGCAATAAAATATGACGAATACGGGCGCGGTCATTACCGCGAAATTTTTTCGCGTTGAGCTTGTAATAGCGCTCCACGTCATCGTCCGTGATGCTGACTTTGCGCTTGACTTGCCGATCGATGATCTCGCTTTTCTCCATTTCGGACTTGACCGACGCTTTATAACTGGCCAAGGTCTGGCCTTCCCTGCTCAGAGCTACTTTTAGATCCTCATCGGACAAGCGATTATTTTTTTTGACTTGTTCGATGTAGCGAGAGACGTCATCGTCACTGATATTGATACCCGACTCCCGGACTTCGGCTTCGAGGAGTTTATCGGTAATAAACTGCTCTAAAACTTCGCGGTCGGTGGCACTGATCTGATCAAGGTTACCCGTGGGGAAAGCGCGGCCCATTTTGGTTTTCGCATACGTGTTCAAGCTTGACAGCGTATAGGGCTCACCATTGATCACGACAAGCAATTGTTCGATGACCGCGGCGCAAGCACTATGTGGAATAACCAGGAGGAAAAATACCAGGAGGCTTTTTTTAATGGCTTGCCTCAGCATAATTATCTCGATCCGCAGCAGGTGAAAAACAACTAGAACCAGGGATTAGTTACCACACTCGAAATCAAAAGCCAAACAAACCGATGGGCGGACACTCTCGCGCCGTGGGGACCGACGGCCACACACGCACCCTTAACGTATCACCATGCAACAACTAGGACCGTCAGTTAATGAGCGCTGCTGTCTTGATATCTCCACGCTCCGGCGAGCACTTGGAAAATCCGTAACCTCCAACACCATGCGTCTACCGCAGACCGCCGGCATCCCGTGATCGTTTACGCCGGCAGCGATTCCGGCTGAAATTTGTCCACGGCCGGAAGGTCGTGAATCGACCGTAGCAGCTCTGCGACTTCGTCCATGAGCGGCTGCCACGCCAAATTTCGCGGAGTAAAGGATAGCCGTCCGTCGGGCGAAAGACGGAAACGGCTCTTTTGTTTGCGAATAAGCTCCAAGAGCTTTTCGACTTTCACCGGCGACTCGGGGTGGAAAAGCAAAAATACTTTGCCGTCCGAGACGCTGATCTGTTGGACCAAGAACTCTTTCAGCGTGCGGCGCAGATTCATGACGAGAAAGAGATTTTCGACGACATCGTTGTAAGGTCCGAAGCGATCCTTGATCTCTTCTTTCAGTTCATCGAGCTCCCCGATGTTGCGCAGGCTGGCCAGTCGCTTGTAGAAATAAAGCCGCTGATTGGCATCGGGAATATAGGTGTCGGGAAAATAAGCCGAGATGCCGAGGCGAATCTCCGGGTCGACTTCCGGCAAAATCTCTTCGCCTTTCAGTTCCTGTATCGCTTTCTCCATCATTTCGGTGTAGAGCTCGAAACCCACCGCGGTGATCTGTCCCGATTGTTGATCACCGAGCAAATTGCCCGCGCCGCGGATTTCTAAATCGTGCAGCGCGAGCTTGAATCCGCCACCGAGCCCGTCGATCTCTTGCAGCGCGCGCAAACGTTTCTCGGCATCCGGCGTGATCGCCTTTTCTCCGGGAATGAGCAAATAGGCAAAGGCGTGCCGATGCGAGCGGCCGACGCGGCCGCGCAGTTGATAGAGCTGCGCCAGGCCGAATTTATCGGCGCGGTTGATGATGATCGTGTTGGCGTTGGGAAAGTCGAGACCCGACTCTATGATCGCCGAGCAGACCAGGACTTGGGTCTTGTTATCGAGAAAATCGACCATGACCTTTTCCAACTCTTTGGGCCGCATCTGGCCATGCGCCACGGCGATTTTCGCCTCCGGCACTTGATCGGCGAGCTTGAGCGCCAGGCGATCGATCGTTTCGACCCGGTTATGGAGAAAAAACACCTGGCCGCCGCGCTCCAGCTCGCGCAATATCGCGTCACGGATCAATCTTTCATCATAGCGCGTCACATAGGTTTGAATCGCCAGGCGATCGACCGGCGGTGTTTCGATGATGCTCAAGTCGCGGATGCCGACCAGCGACATGTGCAGCGTGCGTGGAATCGGCGTTGCCGTGAGGCTCAAAACATCGACCAGTTGGCGAAGTTTTTTGAGGCGCTCTTTGTGCACGACGCCAAAGCGGTGTTCTTCGTCAACGATGACGAGACCCAAATCGCGGAACTCGACGTCCTTCTGCAACAAGCGGTGCGTGCCAATGACAATATCCACTCGGCCTTGGCGCGCCTCTTGTAAAATCTGGGTTACTTCTTTCGTGGTGAGAAAGCGACTGACCATTTCGATCCGTACCGGATGGTTGCGGAAGCGATGGCGAAAGGTCTGCAGATGCTGCTGCGCCAGGATCGTCGTCGGAGCAAGCACGGCGACCTGTTTGCCCCCTTCGACGGCGAGAAACGCGGCGCGCATGGCGACTTCAGTTTTACCGTAGCCGACGTCGCCGCAAATCAAACGATCCATGGGCTTTTTGTTCTGCATGCCGGCGAGGGTTTCGTCGATGGCGCGCTGCTGGTCGGGAGTTTCTTCGTACTCGAACGCTGCTTCGAATTCCTTGTACATGTTATCCGGCGGCGCATAGGCGGTGCCCGCGCGCGCCTCGCGCAGCGCATAGAGCTGAACCAATTCTTCCGCCATCGCGAGAATCGACTTGCGCGCTTTGGCTTTAACCTTTTCCCAGGCTGTCCCGCCTAGGCGATCGAGCCCGGGCGCAGCGCCGTCGCCGCCGATGTATTTCTGCACCATGTTGATGCGGTCCACCGGCAAGTACAGACGGTCGCCGCCTTGGTATTCCAAATGCAGGAATTCACCTGCGACGCCAGCGACCGTTAAGAACTTCAAACCACGATAGACGCCGATCCCGTGGTCCAAATGGACGACGAAATCGTCCTGTTTCAGCTCGCTCAAGCTGGTGAGAAAATGGCTTGGATGAAGCTTGGCCGAAGCGACAGGTTGCCGCTTGCGGGTACCGAAAATTTCGTCAAACGTGACAAAGACCAGGCGCGCTTCTCGTAGGCGAAAGCCCTGATTGAGCTGACCGAATACGATCGCCTGAGCGAAATCCGTACGCGCCAATAACGCCGGTATAGGATCTTCGATAATCGGCAACTGAAAGTTGTAATTGCTCAAGAGGTCTCTTAACCGTACGGCGTCGCCCTTGGTCGGCGCCACGAAAATCACCCGTTCACTTCCCCATAGTTTCAAATGTTCAATGAGGGGCACGAGTGAAGGATCTTTGCCCGAATACGCCGTTTCCTGGCGAATATCCGTGGTCAAGTAAGACTCCACCGTAAGCATCGATTCTTGCGCCCGTTCCGACGCCGCTAAGACGCTGAGCGATTCGGCCTGTACTTGTGGAAATTGTCCAAGCGCGTCGCGCCATTCATGCTCGTTCAAATAAAGCGCGTCGACGGGCGTGACCAAACGATGCTCTTCCGTAGCCCGCGCGTTGCGCTCCCAGGTGAGCCGGCCAAAGCGTTCGGCCTCGGCTTCAACCCGATCCGCGCCATCGAGCCAAATCAGCGTATTCTGCGGCAGATAAGAAAACGCCGGCACCAGCGGCGCAGTAAAATAGGGCGCCAAGAATTCGATTCCAGGGAACGAAATGCCCGCACGCGCGGATTCGAGAAGACTATTTTTTTCTACGCGATCCACTTCCAACTCCAGCGCGCGTTGATCCAACCGACGCAGCGCGATCTCCAGCCCACTTTGCTTGAGGGAGAACTCCTTCATCGGCAGCAGCAACATCTCTTCCTGTACCTGCGCGCTGCGCTGCGTCGACGGGTTGAACTCGCGAATGGATTCCAACCGGTCGCCGTCGAATTCGAGGCGCAGCGGCCAGCCGTAGCCCGGGGAATACAAATCGACGATGCCGCCGCGCACGCTGAAATCGCCGCGCTCCTCGACCAGCGGAACATTTTGAAAACCCCACTGCACCAGATGCTCGAGCAATGACTCGCGCTGCAAGTCCTGGCCCGCGACTAGGTAAAGATAGGATCGCTTGAGCGATTCTTTGGCAATGACCTTTTGCATCATCGCGGCCGGAGTCGCGATGAGAATCGGCGCCGATTCTTCGACTAGCTTGTAAAGCCCTTCCAAACGGCCGGCGATGTTATCGGGATGGGGCGAAAGTTTTTCGAGGGGCAGCACTTCCCAGGAAGGAAATAGATGCAAGCGCTTGCGAAACGGCGCCTCTGCGCGGTTTTCACCGAGAAAAAAATTGAGATCGTCGTAAAGATTTTCCGCGTCGCGGGCGCTGGAGCAAACGACGAGCATCGGCCGCATCGCGCGTTTTGCGGCCAACGACAGCAGATAGCCGCGCGCGCCGCCCTGAACGCCTTGAATTCGTTTCGCGCCGCTCCAATTTCCTTCGAGGAATTGTCCGATTCGCTCAGCCAGCGCGATGTCACTCATGAGAAAAAGCTAAACCGTTGAAGCTTGATTTTCGGAATTGTCGACACCGTAGGATTTGAGCCATGGGCCTCTGCTGCTTTCGCCCACGACTCCGCAGCTTGACAAAGTTCCTGAACACGAATCCGTAGAAAAGCCGGCTGGTAGTTCTCAAAGCGGATCAAGGCCTCATAGATCATTCGAACCGGCCCTTTAACCTCGCTGAAATCACAAAACAAACGGAACGCGGCGGCGAGCTGAATCAAACCTTCGAGAAAAGGTTTATTGGCTTCGTCAGCTTCCTGATAAAAACTCTCTAGGATTTCGTGGCATTCGAAGAATCGCCTGTCGTTAAACAGACGTATACCCTCGCGCATCCGAGCGTCCATAATTTTCTCTGGAATTTTAAGCTACCAGCTTCTCCGGTGAGCCTCAAGGCAGCAATTGTGACGGAGAGCGAACCCTCGTGGCTATTTTTGCTGGCTCGCCCACAGCCGTTTATCGTAATTGGCCACGGATGGGACTGCGGCGAGCCAGATGCAAATATCCGACATGGACAATACCAATGCGGACAGTGCAAAAGAGACGAGATAGCTGCCGGTCCAATCGTAAAACACGCCGCCCAGCCACGAGCCGAGAGCGCCACCGACACCCGCCGCAACGGTTGAATAGCCGAGAATCGAGCCAAAACCCTTTCCGGAAAAAATGTCCGCTGTGAGCGCCGAAAAAATCACCGCGCGCGAGCCGAAGCCGATGCCGAAAAAAATCACATAGACATAAAGTAACCAGGCTTGACTCGGATCGCGCAGGATCATGAGCGCGCCGACGCCGACGATGGTCATCAGGATATTGAGCGTGTAGGCTATCTGCTTCGATAGACGATCGGCAATGAAGCCGAAAATCACTCTGCCGAAGCTGCTGGTGACACCCGCCAGGCCGAAGATCGACGCGGACAAGAGCTTACTAAACCCCACGTCCACCACATGGGCAACCTGATGCGTGACGATAACCGTGGTGCCCGACGCCGCGGCAATGCGTGCGATAAACAGTAACCAGAACTGCAGGCTCTGCAGCGCGAGGCGTGCGGTCCATTGATTGTGATCGTCTTTTTTCTCGGCGCGGTGACGTAGATGTTCGCCGTGCGGGCCGTGCTGATAGAAAAGCCAAACGACCGGCAAAAGGCCGATGAAAACGATGGCGGCATAGATTTCAAAAGCGCGCGCCCAGCCGTAGCTTGAAATCAACCATTCACTCAGCGGCGCCAGTAGCATGATGCCCAGGCCGGTGCCGGCATAGACAAAACCGATTGCCGATGCCCGATTCGACGAAAACCATTCGGAGATCAAAAATATATGCGGCACCATGCCACTGAAGGTAAAACCGACCGCGAGGATAATGCCAAACGAGATGTAGAGCTGCCACAAGGCCGACACCTGACTGCTTAGTAAAAGCCCGGCGACGAGAGTGATACAGCCGGCGATGGAAATTTTTTTGGTGCCGTAACGATCCAGAAGGTGGCCGACGAGAGGTGACAGAACGGCGTCAACTGAGAGCACGATGGAAAAAATCCCCGCCGTTGCGCCGCGGCTCCAGCCAAACGTATCCAGCAAAGCGACGTTAAAAACACCGAAGGAAGAATGGATTCCACGGGAGAAACCGAGAACGACAAAAGCGATCGTAGCGACGAACCAAGGTGTGGGCGACAGACGCATGTTGAAAAGATTTCCTCTCATTAGCAGAGACCCCAGAGAGTCACAAGACAATCAAGAACTGTCGGCGTAAAAAGGCGCGCCTTCATGAAATCCCCGCGCCGCTCTTTGGCCGGGCCTCGACTGAAATAGCGCGGCAATGCATGAAAGACACAATGAATAAGTTGTCTTTTGCCTGGCCTGCGCTTATCCTATGTAAAACGAGTTATGAAACCTCTTAGCTTGGCGGGCGCGTTCTTGTTCATAGCGGCGTGCGCGACCTTGGAATCGCAAAGCGAGTTCTTGACCGGGCGCCGGGCATTATTGCGCGGCGAGCCTGACAACGCGCTTTCTGCTTTCGATCGAGTCGCGCGGAGCAATGCCGGCTTCATCACCGATTCGGTGTCGCCGAGACGAAGCATCTGGACCTATGTCGGGCGCGCGCACTACAACTCCGGTAGATACGCTGAAGCAAGAGCTGCGTTTGAAAAGGCCTTGTCCCAACTGAGCGACGATCATATCGCAAGATTATATCTCGGCCTGACCATACTTCATCCATCCGCTCCAAGCGCGCCGAGCAAGGCTTTCAGTTTGCAAGAGGTCACCTACGCTCTGCGCGAAGGCGTCGAGCCCAAGAGAGTCGCAACATTGGCCCGCGAGCGCGGCGTCGCCTTTGATCTAACCAAAGAAACCGAAAGCCAATTGCAAACCGTCGGCGCCGACCAACTACTCCTGAGCGAGATCAGAAACATTCGGGCGCAGAGTGCAAAGAAAAATCAAACAGGCGAAACCCAGAGGGCTCAAGCCGGCAAAGAACTCACCGCCGCGCTGACCGGCTTGCGCGATTGGCTCGACTATACAGTTGCGTACACGCCGCAGGGGAAGTTTTGGGATCCGTCGGAGCAGATTCGCAAGCAGATCGCATTCTCTCTCAAGTTGGTCGCGGCCCGGCCGACCGACTGGGAGACGTTAATTTCGAATGCCGAATCGGTCGGTTCCATGCTCGAAGAAGAAAACGATCGGGCGCGCCGCGATGAATCCGCGGAACGCGAACGGCAGTTAAGACGCTAGCATCAATTTGCCTCGGCGACCGATCAGCAGTCGACCTTGCTGCCCAACGCCCTCTCGGCCGTTACAAGGCCGTCTCGTCTGCTCGATCTCCTTGCGAATTTCCTCGCTAAAATTATCGATCGTCTTGGCTCTTTCCAACTCTGCCAGCGCGGCGGCGTAATTTCCTTGCTCGCGCGCAACGATTCAGCGCGATTGATGTAGGCCGCGATTCGCGCTTTCGTCTGCTCCGTCACAGTTGTCGGATTGACGGAATTTGATTCATAGGTTTTCCCTGGCTTGGTTTGCGGTTGGGTGGTCTTTTGTGTCTCTTTGACCAAAAGGGTAAGCGGCGTGCTGCTAAGATCTCCGGCGCGGGCGACAATTTCTATCTTTCCTGGCCGCAGCGCCACCAGTTCGCCGTCGGCATTTACCGAAGCCACAGCGTGATCGCTAAGCTGCAACTCAAATCCGTCGGAGAGAAACCTCTCAGCGTTATCGGAGTATCGCCCGCTCACGCGTATCGATACCTTCTGTTTTGTAAATAATTCTCTGTTGCTCGAGCTGATGCGTACTCCTGAGAAATTCTTGTATAAATTTGGCCACAGAAACTGGCGCCACGAGAAATGCCGCACAGGCTCATTGGGACCCTGTTACAAGGAGACAGTCTGAAAAATAAACAAACGGGCGAATTTTGGTTAGCGCGATTTGACCGCGTCCCGACAACGGTGATAAACCGTCGGTCATCGTTCAACCTCGAAGGAGTTTCCGATGGCGAATTCAACTCTGCAAACCGACGTGGTCATCATTGGCGGCGGCGGCGCGGGAATACCGGCGGCGATAGAGGCCGATAAGGCCGGTGCCAAAGCCATTGTTTTGGAGGCCGCAGCGGAATGTGGCGGCACCGCAGCCATTTCCGGCGGCGGCTGTTGCATTGTTGGCACGCCGCTGCAGAAATCTCAGGGCATCGAAGACACGCCCGATCTCGCCTTCGAAGATTGGGTCAAGTGGGGCGGCGGCGCTGCGGATGAAATCTGGGCGCGCTTTTATCTCGAACATACATTGCACGATCTTTATCACTGGGCCGAGACCTGCGGCGCGAAATGGGTCGATATGAAATTTCAGGAAGGCAATCGAGTGCTGCGCTGGCACCGGCCGGATAACAACGGTCTTGGCTTGATGACCGCGCTGATCAAAAACGCGCAGGCGCTGCCGAATGTCACGATCATGACCTCGACCAAAGCGGGCAAACTGCTGACGCAAGACGGCCGCGTTTGCGGCGTCACCGCGACCAGGAACGGCGAGACATTGGAAATTCGCAGCAAAGTTGTCCTTGTCGCCACCGGCGGTTTCAACTCAAACCTCGACATGGTCTTGGAACACCGGCCCGAATTTAAAAAATTTAAAGTGATGGAAGGCTCGGGATTCGGCGCCAAGGGTGAAGGCCACCAGATGGTCAAAGAGCTCGGCGGCTACTTCACTCACATGGACTGCATATGGTTTTACGTTTACGCCACGCCCGATTATCGCGATCCGCAACAAAGACGCGGCTTGGTCTTCCGCCAGGTACCCGGCTACATCTGGTTCAACCAGCAAGGCAAAAGATTCCATAACGAATCGGTCACCGGCGGTGCTTCGGCGACGCCGGCATTGCTGCGACAAAGTCCGCCCCACGCCTGGGCGCTCGCCGACACGCCGATGTTGGCGAAGATCGACGTTGCTGATCCCTATTACCGTCGCGGCGATGTGATCGATCGGAGCAAAGTCGAGGAGCTGTTGAACAATTCGCCGTTCATCAAGAAAGCCGATAGCCTCGAAGAGCTCGGCAAGAAAACCGGTGTTGAGGACATAAATAATTTTCTTGCCGAAGTCGAGGACTACAATAAGTGCTTCGACGCCGGGCTGGAAAAGGAGCCAAGATTCGGCAAGTCGCTGAAGACTTCGAAGAAATTCGACACACACCCGTACTACGCGATCCAAATCTTTCCGCTGGCGCGAAAAAATTTCGGCGGCGTCAAAACCGATTTGCATTGCCGCGTGCTCAATAAATATTTCGAGCCGATTCCCGGCTTATATGCGGCCGGAGAAGTCGCCGGCATGGCAGGCGGCCACATCAACGGCAAAGCGGGTCTGGAGGGCACGATGCTCGGTCCGTCGATCTTCAGTGGCCGAGTCGCCGGCGCTTGGGCCGCCAACGAAGCCGGCTTCGGTACGGGTTTTGTCGGCAAACCGAATCGGCCCGAGCTGGATTGAAAAATACTTCCGTCGTCATCATCGGTCACTGGATTGAACGATTTGAACGAATGGAACTACTGGACGCGAAGTTTCAAAAACATTGAATGCTTGAACCTTGAACTTTTGAACGAGTCAGCGGGCGAGCAGGCCGGCTCCTTCGCCCGGAATTGAACCTCTTCTCTACTTCTACGTGCCGTCTGAGACTTACGATATCAAACGCGCGCACAGGGCGGACGAAGCCTTTTAGATGCAGCTCTTCCAACGGCTCGGCCTGCACCAAGTTATCGATCTGAGTCAGCGTCTTCTGATCGGTAAGAATCTGTCCGCCTTTGGCCGCTCCGCAAAGACGAGAGGCAAGGTTGGTGACGTTGCCTACCGCGCTGTAGTCCAGTTGACCCTCAAACCCGATATTACCCACGGCCGCATACCCAGCCGCCAATCCTATACCTAAATCCAGGTCGTATCCTTTTTGGAGCCATCCCGTGCGCAGTTCCTTTACTCGATCGCGCATTCCCATACTCAAACGCACGGCCTTCTCTGTATGGTCCTGGCAGGGTACGGGGTCATTGAAAAAAACCATCAGTCCGTCCGCAACAAAGTGCTCGACGGTTCCCCCGAATTTAAAGATCAGCTTGCCCATTTCCGCGTGGTAGCTTCTCAATAGTGCTATAACCTCTTCGGGTTCAGCGCTGTCTGAAAAGGCTGTGAAGCCACGTAAGTCCAGGAAAATAGCCGTGATCTCTCGCCGATGGCTTTTGAAAGGGTCAGGGTCGTCGCTCTTCAGAATATAATCGGCCAACTGGGGAGAAAGATAACGCTTGAGTCGGCTCATGCGCTCAATCAAATCCGTCTGCTGGCTGACTTTCTTAATCAAGCTCCGATTTAACTCCTGCAGGGCCTCGAAGGGTTTAATTGCGTGTACATCGATCTCTGCGGTTGAGCCTTTCATCTTATCCTCCTGCTTTTTCAGCTGTAATCGGCACGGCGAGATGTTTGTTACCCAACGCTAACGCAGGTGTTGTGCCAACCGACAAAACGCGGACGGATGTCAACTAAGATGCTAATTCGACGGGCGAATTTGGGCGGGCGAATCTAGATCAAGCCTTCGGGAAAAGGCGAATATATCCTTAAGGATACTGTACGTGAAAAAAAGTATTCAGCTGATGCGTAGCGTCTTGATCAGCCTGGATAGATAGGTTCGCTGAAGGCCCAAGGCCTTGGCCGCAGCGGCACGGTTTCCTTGGGCTTCGGCGAGCGCCTTCAGAATCAACTGTCGTCTGTAAGCCCCAACGTTCTCGTTGTACGATGAGCCAACTGAAGATGCAGTTGAATGCGTGGAAGCAATTGTGGCGGGAAGCTCGTCTAGGGTTATCTTTGGACCGCGACCCAAGACAACCGCCCGCTCAATTACATTGGCGAGCTCGCGCACGTTGCCTGGCCAATCATGGGCGATCAATTTGTTCAGAGCATCTTGGGTGATCCCGTTAAAATTCTTCTTCGTTTCCAGAGAAAACCGCGTCATGAAAAAATCGACAAGGCCAGGAATATCTTCCCGTCTCTCTCTCAACGAAGGAAGCGAAATGGGAATTACGTTGAGACGGTAATAAAGATCCGAGCGGAAGCGTCCCTCTTTAATCGCTTCATCCAAGTTGCGATTCGTCGCGGCGATGACTTTCACGTCGACCTGGACGGGTTTCATCCCTCCTACGCGCTCAAACTCTCGCTCCTGGAGAAACCTCAGGAGCTTGGTCTGAATCTCGGCGGAAATATCGCCGATCTCATCGAGGAAAATCGTTCCGCCATGGGATAACTCGATTTTTCCTTTCTTGAGTTGATGAGCGCCGGTAAAGGCGCCTTTTTCGTGTCCGAACAGTTCACTCTCGAGCAGTTCTCTCGATAGACCAACACAATTGATGGCCACAAACGGCTCAGCTTTTCTGTCGCTCCAATTGTGGATGGCGTGGGCAAAAATCTCCTTGCCGGTTCCGCTTTCACCAAGGAGCAAGACGGTGGACCTGCTGCTCGCTGCCTTCTTTGCCAAATCTATGGCCTCATTCATCCTGGCACTTTTGCCGGCAATCAAACGGTAGCGCTCTCCTATTTGTCCGGATAGAACCTCTACCCCTCGTTTGAGCTTTTCTCGCTCCAAGGCTTTCTGCACGATGAGGGCAACATGATCGGGTTCAAAAGGTTTGGGTATGAAATCGTAGGCACCTTCTTTCATCGCCTCGACCGCCCGTTCGATCGTGCCGTAGGCCGTAATCATAACAACGGTGATATCTAATTCTCTTTTCCGAATTTCCTTGAGAACTTCGAGCCCGCTCATCGTAGGCATCTCGATGTCCAGCAAAACGACCTGCGGGTTTTGTTTTTCCAGAAGATCTAAGCCTTCTGCGCCGGTAGCGGCTAGCAGCACTCGGTAGCCAAGGGATTCCAGACGGTCTTTTAAGACCTCACGGATATCCGGATCATCATCAACAACAAGGATGTTCTCATTAAAGGACTTCATACGAATCACCCTAGAGGGCGATGTTATAGACTTTCTCGATTTTAGCCTTGAGCTCTTCCCACGCAAAGGGCTTCAGAACGTATTCATTGGCGCCTTTGGCAATAGCCTCAATAGCGGCGTCTCGAGTGGAAGATGCGGTGATAATTATAACCGGGATCTGCTTATCCGTTTTGCGAATTTCCTCTAGCGCTTCAATCCCGCCCATCTCAGGCATCTTGACGTCTAGAAAAATCCCATCGAATTTCTCAACTGAAAGTTTTTTGAGCGCTTCAACGCCAGTCCCGGCAGTAGTCACCGTGAAGCCATAGGCCTCCAGGCGGTCCTGAATCACCTCGACAATGTCTTCCTCGTCGTCGACGAGGAGAACCCTGCGTGCCATGCGCATCTCCGTTAATGCAAGGGTAAATTAAATTTCAGTGGCTGCTCTGCCGGAAGGATAAAGGAGAAGATGCTTCCTTTGCCGACTTCACTCTCCAGCCAGATTTTTCCTCCGTGCATTTCCACGAGGGCTTTAGTAATGGATAAACCAAGGCCGGTTCCCATCGCCTTTTGCTTTTCCGGCTGCGTAACTTGGTAGAACTTATCGAAGATCCTATTTGCTTCATCGGAAGGAATACCAGGACCAGTGTCCGCCACGGAGATCTTCACCCATTCATTGCCACTTCCCTGAAGGGACAGAGTTACTTCGCCATTTGTGGGGGTAAATTTGATCGCGTTGCCAAGAAGGTTCATCAAAATCTCTGATATTCTATCTGGATCCGCCCATGCAGTGACGGTATCGTCAAGAGATTCCATTGTGAGAGTGATCAGCTTATCTGCCGCCACAGGCCTGAGGGTTTCGGTAACTTCCTTCGCTATGGTCACCAAATCTAAATTTCTTGGTTTGAGATTGATTCCGGCTTCGATCCTGGAGAGATCGAGGAGGTCATTGATCAGTCGAGCCAAGCGATCGGCATTCGACTTGATGCGCATTAGGTAACGACTCTGCTTTTCGTTTAAGTCACCCGTCAGACCGTCCAGCATATTATCGACTGAACCTTTGATAGCGGTAAGCGGCGTCCTCAACTCATGAGAAACATTCGAAACAAAATCCGACTTCAGCTTGTCAAGCTCTTTGAGCCTCTGTTCGTAGCGTTTTTTTTCCGTTACGTCTTTGGCGACCCGCAAAAAACCGACAATCTTTCCGTCACCGTCGGTGATGGGAGACACCGAAAGAGATAAATAGATTGCGGTTCCGTCTTTTTTTTCCCCCTCCACTTCGACGTCTCGAAGAGCGCCGAAAAATTCCACTTTGGCGCGCATTTCAGCAAGTTCGTGTACGCGCTCTGGCGGCAACAGAATTGAAAGATGTCGGCCGATCACCTCTTCTTTGTTGTAACCTAACGTGATCTCGGCCCCTCGGTTCCAAGTAAGAATTCGATCTTCCAAATCCGTGGAAAGAATGATATCGGCGGCGTTTTCGACCAAGTTTTCAATATAGGCCTTGCTCTTAGTCACTTCATCGTAGAGCTGCGCGTTTTCCAGCGCTGCGCCAAGCTGAGAGCTAAAAGCCATCAGGAGACGGATTTCCCTTTTCGTAAATTTGTGGAATGTTTTGCTGCCGACCGCAATGAATCCCAGCGCCCGTTGTTTGGAGACAAGGGGAAACATGGCCAGGGAGATCACGCCCTCTTTTTCCATGGTTCGGGTCTTGAACATGGGATCTTTGCGAATATCAAAGCCGATGTAAGGTTTTTGAGTTTGGAATACAGTTTTTCCTACGACAGGATCAGGAGAGTCTAGAGGAAACGAAGTGCTTAAGAACTCTGGAGAGGATAAGCCCCTGGCAATTCGGACAATCAAATTCTTTTTCTCAGAGTCTAGAGTTCGAATATAACCCACATCAAAATCTAGGATCTCTAAGGATTTATCCAGAGTATCATTTAATATTTTTTCTGTTTCGAGCGACTGCGTCGCAGTTTGTGAGATTTCGAGGAGGGCGGCGAGCTCGCGACTTCGTCCTAATAACTTTTTCTTGACAGCCGCGTCCTCAAAAAAAGTTTTCCTGCGGCTTATTTTGAGACGTTTGGACTGCGGCATGAGTTAAGGAAGCAATCGCGCCCAATTCGAATTCTTAAGAGGTGGTCCACCAAGCTGGAATTTGTCCAGGAAATCAATAAGCCCGCGACGTTTTTTGGATTTAGGTTCTCTCGCCCACTCCCTTAACACCGCTTGCGTCCGTTGGAGTAATTGATCATCTGGCCTGCGACGAAACCCCACGACGAGCGTTCCGGTCACGATTTCATCAATCACCATTGCGAGACACGTCTGAAATGTATTTCCGGCCTTAGGATCGGTAGCTTTTTCGCCCGACCGCTTCTCTAGGATCTCCCCCGCTGCCCAATCTCTGTAGCGAAAATGGTTTTCAGGATTCGGATTGCTGGCATAACGAAAAGCTTCCCCGTACACCTCAGAAAATACATCATCTCCGAAACGTAGAAGTCCCGGATCGGGCTGATTCCAGTCCTGCCTTCTTTGTCGCGCGTCGTCAGATTCTACCCAACCCGCAAATATGGGCAGCGGCCAAGGCTTGTCGCTCTCGTTAAGGCGAATATGTAGCTCCTTGGGTCGCTCATCATCTTTAAAAGCCTTGCCGCGCAACTTCTTCAGCTCACTATCAATGTCCTGCAGAATTGTTCGTAGAATTTTGGTTATTTCCAAAAAATCTTCCGGTGTTATACCACCGGGAATTCGCATAGGTCTGCCTGCTTGATTCCGCATCAGTCTCGCTTTGTCATTTACTTTACCCACGGCCATCGAATTTATCTCCTTTCAGGGAGCGCCGATTTGGTGATCTGGCCTGCATTATCTCAATCGATAACGTCATGCAAGGTTCCGTCAGAGCCAACGACATTGCCCAATCAGTTAGCCCACAGTTACTTTACCTGTCAACCGAATCCCGTTCGAGGTGACCTGGAAAGCCATGATGGTTTGGCGTATTTTGATTGGCGATGACTGATCTCGCTGCAACTCCACATAAAGTCCGCGGCTACTGCGCGCTCTGCACAGCGCATTGCGCGACGATAGCGACCGTGGAGAACGACCGAGTGACTCGACTCGATCCGGACCATGATCACCCGAACGGCGGTGTGATGTGCATCAAAGGCAAAGCCGCGCCGGAGCTTGTCTACAATCAGGACCGGCTCGATTATCCACTCAGACGTACGCGGCCTAAAGGCGATCCCGACCCGGGATGGCAGCGCGTCTCGTGGGACGAAGCCCTCGATGACATTGCCAGGCGCATTCTCGAAATTCGTGAGCGCCACGGCGCCAAAGCCATCACGCTGGCCAAAGGCACCAAGAGCGGCACTTCAGTCGACGATGCCGAACGTTGGCTTGGACGATTGCTTTATCTCATCGGCAGTCCGAATTGGGTGTCGACGACGCATGTTTGCAATTGGCACAGGGATAGCGGCTTCAGCTACACTTTCGGATCGAACCTACCGACTCCCGATCTCGAGCATAGCAAGAGTTTCTTACTCTGGGGCCACAACCCGAGCTCAACCTCGCTTATCCTCGCACACGACATCGTCCAGGCGCGCGCCCGGGGCATGAAAACAGTCGTGATCGATCCGCGCCGCGTCGGCATCGGCGCGCAAGCCGACATGCTTTTGCAGGCGCGCCCAGGCACCGACGGCGCGTTGGCGCTCGCTTTAATCCATTGTTTGATGGAGGAAAGCTGGTACGACGCCGGGTTCGCGCGACAATGGACTAACGGGGTTTTTCTCCTGAACGCAGCGACGAATCGATTAATCGCAGAATCCGAGATTTCATCGAGCGGTTCGGCTGATCGGTTCGTAGTGTGGGACCAGGCGGGCGGTCAGCCGGCGGTTTATGATCCTTCAGCTGGAAAATACGACCGTGACAACGTGATACCGGCGCTGTTTGGCACACGAGCACTCAAAGGAAAAAACGGCGAAGAAATATTCTGCAAGCCGGTTTTCGAGCGTCTCAGCGACGTCGCCGCGCCGTTTGCGCCGGAGCGTTCGGAGAAAATTCATTGGGTCGCGGCCGATAAAGTTTGGCAGACGGCGTTGCTGCTCGCACACAACCGCCCTGTCAGCATGTATATGTGGAACGGCGTCGGCCAGCACACCAATGCCACGCAGACCAGCCGGGCGATCGCCTCGCT
>WNFR01004082.1_pt1 | contig 25268 bp, 22 predicted proteins | sample 5400221 | NCBI WGS metagenome assembly WNFR01 (sample SAMN13153357, study PRJNA577476) | soil metagenome | isolation source: 40 cm soil under Madrone tree | place: USA:California | collected 2016-06-14 | reverse complement strand
GCCTGGCGGGCCGGCCGGCCCGCCAGGCTGCGACGCAAGAACAAAACGTGGAAACTGTCAGGCATCTATCCGGTCTATAGTGTCAGGCATGTATCCGGTTGCTCACGTCACCAAGCACCAGCTGGATCTTGGCCAAGATACCTTCCCGATTCTGAACAACCTCGTTCGCCCAGAAGCGCATGACGCGCCAGCCTTCGCGCTCCATCGCCGCTGTGCGACGCGTGTCTGCCTCGACTTGGCAAGCGTGGTGGTCGCCGTCGATCTCGATGACGAGCTTCCGGGGTACGCAGGCGAAATCGGCGAAGTAGGGACCGATCGGATGTTGTCGACCGAATTTGGCTCCGCTCAGCTGGCGGTCCCGCAGGAGTTCCCAGCAGATGCGCTCGGCCCGGCTGCTGCCGTCACGGCGCAGTTCCCGCGCCTCCTTGGCTCTTTCCTCGGTCACCCCCTCACCCAACCTCTCCCCCAAGGGGGAGAGGAGCATGAAGAGGGAACGTCAGGCCGGCATCGTGCAGATGGCACGATGCCCAATGACCCGGTATCACCTCACGCAAGGCGGGCACGTCGTGCCGGCAGCGCGCCATGGCGTAGGGGCAGCGAGCATGGAAGTGGCAGCCCGAAGGCGGGTTGATCGGGCTCGGCACGTCGCCTTTCAGGATCACCCGCCTGCGACCGCGCGCGCTGGATTTCGGAATCGGCACGGCCGAAAGTAGCGCTTCCGTATAGGGATGCAGCGGCATCTCGAACAGGCTGGTCTTGTCCGTCAGCTCGACGATGCGCCCGAGATACATCACCGCGACGCGGTGGCTGATATGCTCGACGACCGCCAGGTCGTGGGCGACGAACAGGTATGAAAGCTTGAATTCGTCCTGCAGGTCCATCAGCAGGTTGATGATCTGCGCCTGGATCGACACGTCGAGGGCCGAGACCGGCTCGTCGCCGACGATCAGCTCGGGGTTGAGTGCCAGGGCGCGCGCGATGCCGATGCGTTGGCGCTGTCCGCCGGAGAACTCGTGCGGATAGGCAGCCATCGCCTCCGGCCTGAGGCCGACTCGCTCGAACAGTGCGGCAGTCCGCTCGCGACGCTCCTGCGGCACGCCGACCTGGTGGATGATCAACGGCTCGCCGACGATCTCGCCGGCCGACATGCGCGGGTTCAACGAAGCATAGGGATCCTGGTAGATCATCTGCATGCGGCGCCGGTAGGGCAGCATCTGCGCTGCGTCGAGGCGGGTGATGTCCTCGCCGTCGACGCGGATCGTGCCGTCGGTCGGCTCCAGCAGCTTGAGCAGCGTGCGGCCTACCGTCGACTTGCCGCAGCCGCTTTCGCCGACCAGGCCCAGGGTCTCGCCGCGGCCGATGTGGAACGACACGCCGTCCACGGCGTAGACCTGGCTGGAGACGCGCGAGAACACCCCCTGGCGGATCGGGAAATGCTTCTTGAGGTCGGTGACCTCGAGCAGCGGCTGGGGCGCCGTCATGCGGCACCTCCCAGCAGCCGGTCGGCGTGCCAGCACGCGATCCAATGCCCGGGCCGGTATTGCGTCAGGGACGGCGCCTCGTTGCGGCAGTGATCGGTGGCGAAGCCGCAGCGCGGCGCGAAGCTGCAGCCCGGCGGCAGGTTGAACAGCGAGGGCACCATGCCCTTGATCTCGTTCAATCGTGTGCGGCTTCTGTCGCTGCGCGCCGCGGTGTCGAGATGCGGGATCGAGCCGAGCAGGCCCTTAGTATAGGGATGGCCGGGATTGTCGAACAAGTCCGCGGCGCTGGCTTCCTCGACCTTGCGTCCGGCGTACATCACCACGACCCGGTCGGCGTTCTCGGCGACCACGCCCATGTCGTGGGTGATCAGGATGATCGCGGTGCCGAAGGTCGCCTGCAACTCGCGCATCAGGTCGAGGATCTGCGCCTGGATGGTGACGTCCAGTGCCGTGGTGGGCTCGTCGGCGATCAGCACTTTCGGATTGCACGACAGCGCCATGGCGATCATCACCCGCTGGCGCATGCCGCCGGAGAGTTGGTGCGGGTAGGCGTGCACGCGGCGTTCCGGCTCGGGCATGTAGACCTGGCGCAGCATCTCGACGGCCCGGTTCATGGCCTCGCGACGCGACAGGCCCTGATGCAGCGCGATCGCCTCGCTGACCTGCCGGCCGATGGTGAACAGCGGGTTGAGCGAGGTCATCGGCTCCTGGAAGATCATCGAAATCTCGTTGCCGCGGATGCGCTCCATCTCGCTCTCGGGCAGCTCGAGCAGGTTCTGGCCTTCGAAGCGGATCGCGCCGCCGACGATGCGGCCCGGCGGATTGGCGACCAGCCGCAGGATCGACAAGGCCGCGACGCTCTTGCCGCAGCCGGATTCGCCCACGACGCCCAGCGTCTCGCCGCTGTGCAGCGCGTAGGACACGCCGTCAACCGCGCGCACGGTGCCGACCGCCGTGAAGAAATGCGTCTGGAGGTCCTCGATCTGCAGGATCGGCCGCGCCGGCATCGCAGCCGGATCGCCGACGGCGAACGGCCCCGGCTGCACGTGGGTCAAGCTGATGGCTCCCTGCATTCCATTGTGTTATTTTTAGTTGATTAAATAGATGGGCAAACCATCAGAGCATCTGTGCTCGGTCAGGAAAAGGCCAAAACGGAGGAAACAATGCGCGAGACTAAGTCCGGTCACCCGCGGGTGAATCGCCGAGACTTCGTGGCCGGTGCGGCCGCCCTGGGCGCGGGCGCGTTCGGATTGCCCTGGCGGTACGCCCAGGCGGCCGAGATTCCCAACGAATTCGACGGCTCGAAATTCCAGCTCAGCGCGCCCGAGCCAAATCCGAAATCCGGCGGCGTGCTGAAATACGCCATCACCTCGCGACCGCCGCATTTCGACGTGCACCAGTCGGGCACCATCAACAGCCTGGGCTCCCAGGGCTGCATGTTCGACAACCTGATCCGGCGCGATCCACGCGACAGCGGCAAGTCCATCATCCCCGACCTGGCACATAGCTGGGAAATCGCCAAGGACGGCAAGATCTACACCTTCCACCTTCGCAAGGACGTGCAGTTCCACGATGGCGGCGAATTCACCGCCGAGGACGTGAAGGCGACCTACGACCGCATCGCCAAGCCGCCGGCGGGCATCAGCATCCCGCGCAGTACGCTGTTTGCCACGGTGAGCGAAATCAACGCGCGCGACAAGTACACCATCGAGTTCAAGCTGTCGGAGCCGCGACCGGCCAGCTTCATGATGGCCGCCTTCGCCAGCGGCTGGAACGTGATCGTGCGCAAGAAGACGCTCGAGGACAACAACTACAATCTGCGCCGTGTGGTGGATATCCCCGGCACCGGACCCTTCCGCAGCCTGCGACGAGTCGAGAACGAAGTCTGGGTGATGGAGAAGAACAAGAACTACTGGAACAAGGGTCTGCCCTATCTCGACGGCATCGAGTTCTATCATGCGCTGCCGTTCTCGCCCGAACTCGGCTCGGCGGTGCTCTCCAACCGGGTGGACTACGCCCGCATCGTCGATCCGGTCACCGCGCGCAAGGCCAAGGCGACGCCCGGGATGTCTGCGACCGACTTCTACCAGAGCGTCATCCAAGGCACCTGGGTGAACAACAAGAAGAAGCCGCTGGACGATCCACGGGTGCGGCGGGCCATCCACCTGGTGATGGACAGGCCGGTTCTGGTCGAGGTGGTCAAGGATGTGGCACCGATGATGGTCGGTGGATTCATCTACCCGTTCTCGGAATTCGCCACGCCGAAGGTGGAACTGAGCAAGCGGCCGGGTTACCAGGACGATCCCACCGCGGCGATCAAGGAGGCCAAGGCGCTGCTCGCCGCCGCCGGTCACGCCAACGGCATCAAGGGCCTCGACTTTCTGGTCCGCGAGGTCGCCTCCTTCAAGCTGTGGGCGCAGGCGATCCAGGCGATGCTGCAGCAGGCATTGAACATCCAGACCAACCTGCGCACCGTGGTCGAATCCGTCTGGTTCGACGATACCAAGTCGGGGAACTTCGACCTCGCGATCGGCGCCGTGGTGTCGACGCTGCTCGACCCCTCGGACTACTTCAATGCCTGGTACCGCAAGGACGGGCCGCAGAATTACGGATTCTGGAACAACGAGGCGTTCAATGCCCTGTTGCCTCAGATCGACAGCGAGGTCGATCCGGCCAAGCGCCTGACCCTGATCCGCCAGGCCGAAAACATCATGGAACAGGATCCGCCGGTCCTGCCGGTCGCCTGGGAGAAGATCAACGACATCTGGTACAACTACGTGAAGGGTCACGTGCCGTACGAATATTTCGGCATCTACGATTGCGTACGGTTCGATACTTTCTGGCTCGACAAGTAGCGCGCATCCGCGCCACCACCGGTGCGGAGACCGGGAGACAGGGGGAGCAGGACGCCTAGCTGTAGAGATGGCAGGCGACCATGCGGCCTTCCACCCGGGCGAGCGCTGGTGCCTCCAGCGCGCAGCGCGGCATGGCGTGCGGGCAGCGCGGGTGGAAGTGGCAGCCAGAGGGCGGCCTGAGCGGGCTCGGCACCTCGCCCGAGACCACCACTTCCTCGCGCCGCTCATCCGGATGGCTGGGCAGCGCGGCGGAGAACAGGGCCTTTGTGTAGGGATGCTGCGGATTGCGCGCGAGCAGGCGCGCGTCGCCGCTTTCGACAATTTTCCCCAGGTACATGACCACGATCTCGTGGCTCATATGGGCGACGGCGGCGAGGTCGTGGGCGATGAAGAGGTAGGAGAGGCCAAGCCGTTCCTGCAGATCACGCAGCAGGTTGAGGATCTGGGCGCGGATCGAGACATCGAGCGCCGAAACCGGTTCGTCCAAGACCACCAGCCTCGGCGACAAGACGAGCGCGCGGGCGATGGCGATGCGCTGGCGCTGGCCGCCGGAGAATTCGTGCGGGAAGAGATCGGCCGAGCGTTCCGGCAGGCCGACCAGATCAAGCAGCTCCAGCATGCGGTGGCGGACTTCGGTGGGCGCGATCGTCTCGTTGGTGATCAGCGGCTCGGCAATGATGGCGCTGATGCGCATGCGCGGATTGAGCGAGGCATAGGGATCCTGGAACACCGCCTGGACGGATTTGCGGTAGTGGCGGCGGCCGGCCGTATCCAGCCCGACCAGATCGCGTCCTTCGAAGAGGATGGCGCCGCCGGTGGGCGCTTCCAGCCCCAGCACGAGCTTCGCCGTCGTGGTCTTGCCGCAGCCCGACTCACCCACCACACCCAGCGTCTTTCCGCCTTCGATGGAGAAGGAAATATTGTCAACCGCGCGCACCACGCCGCGATCGGCGCCGAAGATGCCGCGCCGCGCCGGGAAATGCTTGCTCAGACCGGCGGCGACCAGAACGGCGGTCATGCCACGATGCTCCGCGTCATCGCGGCCTCCGCCTCGGCGTCAGGTGCCGCGAGCCAGCAGCGCGCGGTGCCGCCCCCGTCGACGGCGAATTCCGGCGGCGCCTCTGTACTGCAGCGGGCGAAGGCCACGGGGCAGCGCGGCGCGAAGGCGCAGCCGGCCGCCAGGGAGGAGAGATCGGGCGGCTGGCCCTCGATGGCGGTGAGCCGCTGGCGATTGTCCGTCATGCGCGGGATTGAGCCGAGCAGCGCCTTGGTGTAGGGGTGCGCCGGCGCGGAGAAGATGCGCGCCACCGCTCCCTGTTCCACCACGCGCCCGGCATACATCACGGCGAGCTGATCGCACATCTTGGCGACAATGCCGAGATTGTGGGTGATGAAGATCAGCGCCAGCCCATGCTCACGTTGCAGGTCGCGCAACAGGTTGAGGTATTGCGCCTGGATTGTGAGATCGAGGCTGGTGGTCGGCTCATCGGCGATCAGCAGGCGCGGTTCGCAGGAGATGGCGATGGCGCCGACGATGCGCTGGCGCATGCCGCCCGACATTTCGTGTGGAAACTGCGTCACGCGGGTTTCGGGCGACGCGATGCGCACGGATTTGAGCAAGCCCACCGCGCGTTCCCAGGCGCCAGCACGGCTTGCACCTTCGTGGACGCGGATCGGCTCGCCGACCTGGTCGCCAATGGAAAAGAGCGGGTTGAGCGAGGCCATCGGATCCTGCAGGATCATGGCGATGCGTTTGCCGCGCACGCGGCGCATCTCCGTATCCGACTTGTCGAGCAGGTTCTCGCCCTCGAACATCATCCGCCCGCTGACGATGCGTGCCGCCGGCGGCAGCAGGCGCAGGATGGTGAGTGCGAGCGTGCTTTTGCCCGACCCCGATTCCCCGACGATGCCGAGGGTTCCCCCGGCGCGCAGGCTGAGCGTGACGTCGTCCACGGCGCGCACCACGCGGGTGCCCTGCTGCGAGACATAATGAGTGGAAAGGTGTTCGAGCGACAGCAGCGGTTCCGATGACATGACGGCCTTCATAGCTGGCGCAGTTGCGGGTCGAGTTTCACGCGCAGCCAGTCGCCGAGAAGATTGGCCGACAGCACCATCAGCATGATGCACAAGCCGGGCAGCACGGTGAGCCACCAGTACCCGACCATCAGCCCCTTCTTGCCGTCCGCCATCATCAGGCCCCAAGCGGGTTTCGGCGGCGGCACGCCGACGCCGAGAAACGAGAGCGAGGCTTCCGTGACGATCACCACGCCGAGCATGAGCGTGGCGAGCACGATCGCGGAGTTGATGACGTTGGGCAAGATATGGCGCCACATGATGACGCGCTTGGAACAGCCGGCGACGATGGCGAGGCGCACGAACTCCCGCTGCTTCAGCGACAGGACTTCACCGCGGATGACGCGGGCGTAACGGGTCCAGTACACGCCACCCAGGATGATGATGATGTTCAACTCGCTGGGGCCGACAATGGCGGCGAGAAAGATGGCGAAGGTCAGGGCGGGTAACGCGAGCCAGGTGTCCGTCACGCGCATGATCACCTGGTCCACCCAGCCGCCGAGAAAGCCCGAAACGATGCCGAGCAGGGTTCCGATCCCGCCGGCGACCAGCACGGCGGTGATGCCGACGATCATCGACACGCGAGCGCCGAAGATCAGCCGCGACAGCACATCGCGCCCGACATGGTCGGTGCCGAGCAGATAGGCCATGCTGCCGCCTTCCTGCCAGGCCGGTGGGCGGAAGCGGCGCGCCAGGCTGCCGATCTGCGGATCGTAGGGCGCCAGCACATCGGCGAAGATGGCGACGAAGGCGATGACAAGCAGGATCAGCACCGGGATTACGGGAAAACCTTCCAGCCGCCAGAAGGAGGTGGGCGGCGCGGGGGCGGCGATGGGATGCGTGGTGATGCTCATGACCGTCAGCTTTCCAAACGGATGCGGGGATCGATCAGCGCGTAGACGATATCGACGAGCAGATTGACCAGCACGATCATGGCGCCGCCGATCACCACCACGCCCTGCACAATGGGGAAGTCGCGGAAGGTGATGCCCTCATAGAGCAGCCTGCCGATGCCGGGCCAGGCGAACACAGTCTCCACCACCACGGCGACATTGATCATCACGACGAGATTGATCCCGGCGAGCGTGATCACCGGGATCAGCGCGTTCTTCAACGCGTGCTTGCCGATCACCAGCGCCTCCGGCAGCCCTTTCAGCCGCGCCAGCTTGACATATTCGGAGCCGAGCACCTCCAGCATGGAGGAACGCGTCATGCGCATGTGCGCCGCGGCGAAATACCAGCCGAGCGTGAAGGCCGGCATCAGCAGATGCAGCGCGGTGCCGGAACCGGAGGAGGGCAGCCAGCCGAGATAGACGGAAAAGAACAGGATCAGCACCAGCCCGACCCAGAAGGAGGGCAGCGACAGGCCCAGCAACGCGAAGATCTTGCCCGCGCTGTCCCAAAATCCGCCGACGCGCACAGCCGCAAGAATGCCGCTCGGGATGCCGATCAGCAGGGACAAGGCCATCGCCACCACGGCCAGCAGGAGCGAATTGGGCAGGCGCTGGAAATACAGGTCCAGCACCGGCGTGCGATAGTAGAAGGACTGACCGAGATCGCCGATGGCGAAGCTCGCCATGAAATGCCCGTACTGCACCCAAAGCGGTTGATCGAGGCCGAACTGGCGGCGGATATTCTCGATATCCTCCGGGCTGGCGCCGGGTTCCACCAGCAGGCTCGTCGGGTCGCCCGTCACACGCACGAACAGGAAGATCGTCAGCGACAGCAGGAACAACGACAGCAGGGAATAGCCGACACGGCGAATGATGTATTGTTTCATGGCATGCCCCCTATGCCTTGCCCTTGAGGGTCAGTTCCTCATAGGGCGCCGTGTAGACAAAGCCCTTGATCAGCCCGAAGCCCGATTGGCCGACGCGTGGGCCGACGCCGGAGATGAAGGCGAGCTGCCAGATCGGCGCATAGATCGTCTTCTCGTAGACCTGCTGTTGCAGCTTGTGCAGGATCGCGGTGCGCTTGGCGCGGTCCATCTGCACTGCCTGCTCGGCGAACAGCGCGTCGATATCGGGATAGCTGCCATACACATAGGAGCCACCCTTCGCCACGAAGGCCTCGGCGCGCGTCGCGCAGTTGCCGAAGGCGCCGGAAGCACCCTGCACGATGTTCTTCAGCTTTTTCTCCGAATAGGCCTTGAAGAAGGCGGCGCGCTCCAACGGGCGCAGCTTCACCCGGATGCCGATTTCGCGCAGGTTGTTCAGCGCCACCTCGCCGATATTTGCGTAGGAGGCGTCGCAATGGTAATCGCCAGCGTCGAAGCCGTTGCCGAAGCCGGCTTCCGCCAGCAGTTGTTTGGCGCGCGCGGGATCGTATTGCGGCTCTGGCGGCTGCCAGTAGAAGTCGAAATTCTCCGGAAAAACGCTGCCGGTCAGGGCAGAATAGCCGAGCGTGAGGGCCTGGTTCATCGTCTTGCGATCAATCGCCAGGCTCACCGCCTGACGCACGCGCTGGTCGTACCAGGGCGATTTCGGGTCCCACTGTTCTGGAAAATAGAGCCAGAATGGCGCCGAGCCCATCGCCGGCTTGATGGAGAGGCCCGGCGTGCGCGTCAGCTCATCGGCGAGTTCGCCGCGGATGGAATAGGCGATGTCGATCTCGCCGCCCTGCAGCGCGGCAAGCCGCGTGGCTTCATCGGGGATCACCTTGATCACCACCCGTCTGATGGCGGGCACCTTGCGCCAGTAGCCCTCGAACGCCTCGCATACCAGCTCCACGCCTGGGGTGAAGGAAACGAATTTGTACGGGCCGGCGCCGACCGGCGCCTTCTTGAAGCCTTCCTCGCCGACCCGCTCGACATATTTCTTCGGCACGATCCAGCCCGCGCCGCTGGCGCCGGTGTAGAAGGTGAGGAAGTCAGGCCAAGGCTGCTTCAGCCGAAAGCGCACGCGCAGTGCATCCGGCGTCTCCACCGCCGCGACCCGGTCCTTCATCAGCTGGTGCGAGGCGCCGCGGTAGCGTTCGAAGGAGAATTTCACATCCTCCGCGGTCATCGGCTCGCCGTTATGAAATCGGACACCCGCACGCAGCACGAATTCGTAACTCAGGCCGTCCTCCGCCATGGTCCAGGATTCCGCCAGGCACGGCGCCATCTGGTTGCCGGGCATCGCCTTGGCAATGGCGTCGTGCATCGCGTACATCAGCATGAAGGGCGTGATGATGCCGGCTGTCTCCGCCGGGTCGAACCAGGTCGGCGCCAGCGAGACATGCGAGGCGACGGTGATCTGTCCGTCCGGCGTCGCGCTGGCCGCGCGCGAGGCGACGCCGATCAAGGCAGCTGCGGAAAGACCGAGAAGGCCGCGGCGCGTGGTGGCGGGAGAGGGCGAAATCACGGCCATTTCCCCTGCTATGCGCCGCCTTTCAGGCGAACGTCTTCGTAGGGCGCGGAATACGGGTGCCCGCCGATCAAGCCGAGTGCTGATTCTTCGACCCGCGGCCCCTGGCCGTTGAGGAAGGCGAGCTGCCACAGCGGCGCGTACACCGTGCGCTCATGCACCATCTGCTGCATCCGCTGCAGGATCGCCGAGCGTTTGGTGCGATCGGTTTCCACCGCCTGCTGGGCGAACAGTTCGTCGATGTCGGAGTAGCTGCCATAGACATAGGCGCCGCCCTTGACGACGAAGGTCTCCATCCGAGTGGCCGCGTTGCCGAACGCGCCGCTGCCGCCCTGGATGATGTTGCGATATTTCTTGTCGGAGTATCCCTTGATGAAGGCAGCCCGTTCGATCGGGCGCAGCTTCACGCGGATGCCCACATCCTCCAGGCTGTTGAGCGCTGCCTCGGCGAGGTTCGAGTAGGAGGTGTCGCAGTAATACTCCCCGGCATCGAAGCCGCCACGGAAGCCCGCTTCCGCCAGCAGCCGGCGCGCGGCGGCCGGATCGTGCGGAATCTTCGGTGGCTGCCAGTAAAAGTCGAAGTCCTTCGGCACAATGCTGCCGGTGAGCAGCGAATGACCGAGCGTGAGCGCCTGGTTGATGCCTTCGCGATCCAGCGCCAGGGTCACGGCCTTGCGTACCCGCGCGTCGTACCAGGGCGATTTCGGGTCCCACTGATCGGCGAAATAGATCCAGAACGGCGAGTTGATCACCACCGGCTTCAGCTCCAGCCCCGGCGTCCGCCGCAATTCCTCGGCCAGCTCGCCGCGGATCGAATAGGCGAGATCGACCTCGCCGCGCTTCAGCGCCGCCAGCCGCGTGGTTTCGTCCGGAATCACCTTCCAGACCAGCTTCTTCACGGTGGGCGTCCGGCGCCAGTAGCCATCGAACGCCTCCAGCACCAGTTCGACGCCGGGGGTGAAAGAGACGAACTTGTACGGCCCCGCGCCGACGGGCGCCTTCTTGAACCCGTCCTCGCCCACGCTCTCGACATATTTCTTCGGCACGACCCAGCCCGCGCCGGTGACGGCGGAATAGTAGATCAGGAAATCTGGCCACGGCTGGTGCAGACGGAAGACCACGCACCGCGGGTCGGGCGTTTCCACCGCCGCCACCTTCTCCTTGAGGAAGCCCGCGGCGTTGCCGCGAAAGCGCTCGAAGGAGAATTTCACATCCTCTGCCGTCACCGGCGTGCCATCGTGGAACGTGACGCCGGCGCGCAGCGCGAAGCTGTGGCTCAGCCCGTCGGCAGAGGCGGTGTAGGATTCCGCCAGGCACGGCTCGGCCGGGTTGCCCGGCATCGGCTTCACCAGCCCGTCATGCAGGGCGTAGAGCAGCATGAAGGGGGTGACGATGCCCGACGTTTCCGCCGGATCGAACCAGGTCGGCGCGAGCGAGATATGCGAGGCATAGACAAGCTGGCCACCCGTCGCCGCCCTGGCCGGTTTCGTGCCGGCGGCCACAATACCGAGCGCGGCAAGCCCCAGCATCTCGCGGCGTGTCGTGCGCCTTGTGCTGCCGGTGGCGTTGGCGGTGGGATCGTCATGGTCACGTTGGAACGAGCGCATGCGGTTACTCCCTGTTGCCGGCGGTGGAGCGGGAAGCGGGCGGTGAGGTCTTGTCAGCTCTCCTTGATCGTCACGTCTTCATAGGGTGCGGAAAAGGCATGGCCCTCAATCAGCCCGAGCCCGGATTCGCCCACGCGTTTGCCAAGGCCGTTGATGAAGGCGAGCTGCCAGATCGGTGCGTAGATGCTGCGCTCGTGCACCATCTGCTGCAGCCTGTGCAGCATCGCGGTGCGCCTGACCTTGTCGATCTCCACTGCCTGCTCGGCGAACAGCGCGTCGATCTCCGGGTAGTTGCCGTAGGCGTAGGCGCCACCCTTCACCACGAACGCATCGAGCCGCGTCGCCGTGTTGCCGAACGCGCCGGACGCGCCCTGGATGATGTTCTTGAGTTTCTTCTCCGAGTAGGCGCTGAAGAAGGCCGCGCGCTCCAGCGGGCGCAGCTTCACGCGGATGCCCAGCTCCTGCAGGTTGTTCATCACCGCTTCCGCCAGATTGGCGTAGGAGGCGTCGCAATAGTAATCCCCGGCATCGAAGCCGTTGCGGAACTCGGCCTCGGCCAGCAGCTTCTTCGCCTTGGCGAGATTGTACTCCGCCGGCGGCGGCTGCCAGAAAAAGTCGAAATTGTACGGGATGATGCTGTTGGTGATTTTGGAATAGCCGAGCGTCAGCGCTTCGGTGATGGATTTGTAATCGATCGCCAGCCGTGCCGCGTCGCGCACGCGCTGATCGTGCCACGGCGATTTCGCATCCCACTGTTCGGGAAAATAGAGCCAGAACGTACCCTGGATCACCACGGGCTTCACGGTGAAGCCCGGCGTGCGCTGCAACTCCTCCGCCAGTTCGCCGCGGACGGAATAGGCGATGTCCACCTCGCCGCGCTTCAATGCGGCCAGCCGCGTCGCCTCTTCGGGGATCACCTTCAGCACCAGCCGCTTCACGCTGGGCTTCTTGCGCCAGTAGCCCTCGAACGCCTCGAAGATCAACTCCACCCCCGGCGTGAAGGACACGAACTTGTACGGCCCCGCGCCGATCGGCGCCTTCTTGAAACCGTCCTCACCCACCTGCTGGACGTATTTCTTCGGCACGATCCAGCCCGCACCGGTAGCGGAGGCATAGAAGGTGAGGAAATCCGGCCACGGCTGCTTCAGCACGAAGCGCACGGTGCGCGCGTCCGGCACCTCTACCGCGGCCACGCGCTCCTTCATCAGCGAGGCGGAAGTGCCGCGATAGCGCTCGAAGGAAAATTTCACGTCCTCCGCCGTCACCGGCTCGCCGTTGTGGAATTTCGCCCCGGCCCGCACGGTGAACGAGTAGCTCAGCCCATCCGATGCCATGGACCACGCTTCCGCCAGGCACTTCTCCGCCGTCTGCCCGGGCATCGGTTTCACCATGGCGTCGTGCAGCGCGTACAACAGCATGAAGGGCGTGATCATCCCCGGCGTCTCCGCCGGGTCGAACCAGGTCGGAGCCAGGGATATATGCACCGCCCAGGTCAGTTGTCCTTCCGGCCCCCCGGCCAGCGCCGTGCCCTGTTCGGCGGCGGCAATCCCCAGCACCGAAAGCGCGAGCAGCCCCCGACGGGTGAGGTCGGATGCAGCCTTGCCACGCGCGTTCTTGCCGCTGCCCCGGTCGGACAAGTCGATTCTTGTCTCTCCGCCCATTCTTGCCTCCCGACTGCTCCGTTTCCACAGAGTCTTGCATTCGATTCGGAACGGTCGCGTCGCGATTTTTTGCGATCGTTGTGGCGCCGAATGCGTGCTGCCTGGCGCGTTCAGTTGCGCGAGAAGCCCTCGAGTTCACCGGAAGCCCAGTCGAGCGTCTTTTCCATGGCCTCGCCCCTGAAATGGCGCACCGCCATCTGAGTCAGAATGGCCTGGACGTAGATTTGTTCGCCGATCCTGTGCGGCGCCGGTGCGCCGGCGATTGAGAGGATCTGGTGGTTGTACGGGTTCGGGTAGTGGTAGAGCGTGCCTTTGGGCGGCTCCTCCTCGGCCCAGGTCTTGAGCGTCGTCAGATTGGCGAAAGAGGGCAGATCGTAGCCGCCGCTCGCGGCCACCATCTTCTCGACGGACGCGGGTTGCGACAGATGCATGATCAGGCTCTTGGCCGCGGACTGGTTCTTGCTGAAGTTCCAGGTACCCCAGAAGTACGGCACGAAGGGAGCGAACCGGCCCTTCGGCCCGGCCGCGAAGCCATGCGTCCAGCATTGCTCGGCGACCTTCGGCGCGTCGCGCTTGGCCACCGCCCAGGCGCTTGGCGGGTTCATGATCAGCGCGCCCTTGCCCGAGACCAGCCACTTGTTGTTCGAAGCGTCGTCCCACGCCGCCGCATCGGGCGGCAGGAAGGCCATCAGCTTTTTGTAATAGTCGAGCGCCAGGCGGACCGGATCGGTCTTCACCGTCATGTCGCCTTTGGCGTCGACCAGCATCGCGCCGAAGCCGTGGAAGATGGCGCCGATCGTGTCGACGCTGTCGGAGGTCGTGCCGACGCCGATGCCGAACGAGACGCCGGCCTTGTGGCAGGCTTCAGCCGCCTTGAGAAACGTATCGAACGTCCAGCTCTCCGCCTTGGGCGGCGCGCCGGCCGGATACATGGCCTGAACGTCGATGCCGGCATGCTGCTTCATGAGATCGATGCGCGAGCATGGCCCTTTGATCTGGCTGCCGATGGTCGCCGGCACGGCGATCCATTTGCCGCCAATCTTGCCGAGATACTCGACCGTGGCGTTGACCGCGCCATTCTGCTTGATCAGCTGTTCCATGACGTCGTTCATCGGCACGAGCTGATCGGCGTAGCGCGACGGCAGCCAGGTCGAGAGCGCCAGCACGTCGTGGCCGGCCCTCGCTTGCGATTCGGCAGCGCCGGTCAGCAGCAGCTTGTTTCCTTGCGACGTGATGTAGTCGACCGTGACCTCGACTTTTTCCCTGGCGGCCCATTCGTTGATCAACGCCGTGGTGGCGTCGTTGGCGTTGGGCACCCAGTGATCCCAGAAACCGAGCGATAGTTTGCCGGCGGCATAGGCGCCGCGCACGAACGGCGCGGCAACAAGAGCGGTCGACAAGGCGGCGGTACCGATGACAAGACGACGACGATTGATCTTCCCTGAAGTCATTGTTGCCTCCCAGGCAGTCATCGCCCGCATTGACGCGGGACGTTGGTCCTTGATGGGACCTTGGTGCCGACGCTAGGCATAATGCCGCAGTCGAGCAACGAAATTCCGCTAGCCGAGATAAACAAAAGGAGAGCAGGCGACCCGGCTCTTTGTCAGCCTGGGCCTTCTCTCTCGACCGGGGGCGGGCGGCCCGTCCGATAAGGCGGAATTAACAACCGACGGGAGAAAACATCGTGAGCATCGACCGGTGTGAATTTCTGGGGTCTGGGTTGGCAGTACTTGCCACGGCGGGAATCGCATCCTGCGTCCGGTGATCAAATCCTCCATCGGCAGCGTCGCCCAGTTATCGTTCCGCGCCGCTTGCGGCGCGGTTCTTCATCGGCAGCCGGCGATCTGGCATCAGCCTTGCAAACGTAATAGGCAGGTGCACTCCAATCCTTCCGCCGGGAGCAACGGCATGACCGACACCCCCTCTCACGACGAAGTCGTCCAGCTTGCCCGCCAGGCCGGACTCGACCTGCCACCCGCGTATCTCCAGGAGCTGGTCGAAGCCTACGGCCGCATGTCTTTGTGCCGCCCAAGTTCCTGTCGGGCGGAGAATAGGCCGATGTCGGACCTGGCCTTCCTGACCCTTGCCGAGGCGGCTAAACAGATCGCTGCGCGCAAACTGTCGCCGGTGGAGCTGACCGAAGCTTATCTCGGCCGGATCGCTGCCTTCGACCACCTGCTGGACAGCTTCGTGACGCTGACGGCCGAGCGCGCCCGGGCGGAGGCGAAAGCGGCCGAGGCGGCGATCGGGGCAAGCGGTCCGATCAGCCCGATGCACGGCATTCCCTATTGCCTGAAGGACATCTACGACACCGCCGGCATTCGAACGACGGCGATGTCGAAGCTGCTGGCGGAGAATGTTCCGGCCCGCGATTCCTACTGCCAGGAAAAGCTCGCTGCGGCGGGCGGTGTGCTGCTGGGCAAGAACGCGACGTGGGAGTTCGCCCATGGCGGCCCGTCGTGGGACGTGCTGTTTCCGCCCGCGCGAAATCCTTGGAATCCGGCATATTCGCCGGCCGGTTCGTCCTCGGGTTCAGGTGCCGCCGTCGCGGCGGGGTTCGCGCCTGCGACGCTGGGCAGCGACACCGGCGGATCGATCCGCGGCCCGGCTGCGGCCTGCGGCATCGCCGGATTGAAGCCGACCTACGGTCTGGTCAGCCGGCGCGGTGTCATCCCGAACTGTTTCAGCCATGACCATGCCGGCCCGCTTGCCTGGACGACCGAGGATGTGGCGCTGCTGCTGCAGGTCATCGCCGGCCATGACCCGGAGGATCCAGGCTCTGCCAACGTGCCGATCCCCGATTACGCGGCGTCCCTGACCGGCGACGTCAAGGGTTTGGTGATCGGCGTGCCCATCAATTGGCTGGAGGAAACGCCGCCGACCGCGGCCACCAAGGCGGCCTTCGAGGCGGCGCTGGATGTGTTCCGCAGCCTCGGCGCGAGTGTGCGTCCCGTCAAGCTGCCGTCGCTGCAGCAATACGACGATGCCAAGAAGACCATCGCGGTCGCCGAGCTGTTCACCATCCATGGCTCGGATCTGCGCGCCCGCCCAGAGCTGTTTGGCGCCAGCCTGCGCTACCGGATCATCGCCGGCGGCCTGGTGCGCGCCGAGGACTATATCCAGGCGATGCGCCTGCGCACCGACCTTGCGCGCGCGATGCAGGCTGTCATGGCGACGGTCGATCTGCTGATGCTGCCAACGAGCGAGCCGGCAGGGAGATTGGAGCCGATCCCACCATCCAGCCTGTTCACCAGGACGTCGTTCATGACGCCTTTCAATGTTGGCGGAAATCCCGCTTTGTCGGTGTGCAGCGGCTTTGCGGCGACGGGCATGCCGTTTTCCCTGCAGATCGCCGGCAAGCTGTTCGACGAGGCGACAGTGCTGCGCGCCGGCGACGCCTATGAAAAGGCGACGCCGTGGCGCGACAGGCGACCGGTGTTGGCTGCAAAGGAGAGCGAGACCGTGTGATCGTCAGGAAAGGAAGATGTTCTTCTTGAGAATCGCGTGCACGCCCCAATTGCCGTCGACGACCTGGGTGATGCCGAAATCGACGGCGATCGACATCAGGCTGATCGCTTCGTCCTCGGTGAGTCCCTTTGCGTTCATCAGGAACCGACGCATCTTGCGGAAGGCGTCGCGCATCGCCAGGTCGACGGACGATTTTTGGAAGATATCGGTTTGTGCGGTCGGCCCGAGGTCTTGGAGATAGTTCGGGTAGCTGAAGCCTTGGAGCACCCAGTCCTCCTGGGTTTCGATCATCGGGAAGTCGAGTGTCTGCAGCGGCGTTTCGGCGAGATCGGCGGCCTTGTGCAGGATCAACTGGAAGGTGCCGGTGAGCGAACATTCGATCGCCGTCCCGCAGAGTTCCGAATCGCCCTGCGAGGCGTGCGGATCGCCGACTGAGAGCAGCGCGCCCGGCACTGACACCGGGTAGTACATCGTGGCCCCCTTGCCGATGCGCCAATTGTCGATGTTGCCGCCGGTGTAGCTCGGGCGCCAGCCCCATCACGCCGAAATGGGGGCGGATCGGAATCCGGACGCCTTTCAGGACGTCCCAGTTGCGTATGGTCTTGCCGTGGTCGATCGGCAGCCCGGGATAGTCGATCGTCTTGTGCATCACGCCAAACGGATCGGTGACCGTCGGCCAGCGGAAATTGTAGACGGCGCGGGCCCAGTTGCGTTCGCCGGTCGCGTCGACCTCGTAGATCGTCACCACTTCGCGCGGCCTGTCTCCGGTCAACAGGTCGTTGTAGTGAAAGCCCCAGTTCGCGGCAGCGTTGCTGCCGAACGTCAGGCCCTTGAATTGCGGATTGGCACAGGGACGCGGCATCACGTCGAGGATGCGCACTTCGAGGATGTCGCCGGGCTCAGCCCGGCGGACAAGGACAGGGCCGGTGCAGATATGCACGCCCAAGCCTTTTCCATCACCCTCGGCAGCACCGCGGCGATCGACCCCCTTTTTGTCCTTGGTCCAGAGATAGACGCTCTCCGCGCCGGGATCGCCCTGGATCATGCGTTCATGATCGTCGTTCGCCTGATGTGTCAGGGTCTCGATGGTGACGAAGTCTCCGGAATCGACCTCGAGCTGCGGCTTCAGGTGTTTGCTGAAATAGCCCCAATGCACCGTGTCCGCATTGGCCGGCAAATAATGATGGCGGGAGCGCGAGGACTGTTTGATCGCCGTGGCCTGCGCCAGGGCGTGCGGTACGAGGGAGAGCCCGCCGGCGGCCAGTGAGGCCACGCCACCGGTCGCCGCGAAGTTGCTTGCGAGGAACGCGCGGCGCTCCTTGGACATGTCCTCGTGGAATTGCAAGCGATGCGCTTCGAACTCGGCGCAGGTCGGGTCGTCGCCCTTGCACATTGGAAACTCTCCTGAACAGTGATGATGCTGTGGCCGAGCGCCTTGGTCACAAGGGCGAGCAATTCGTGTGCCAGCCACACCTGCGCGGCTGGACAGTCTGCACGAGCGCACCTAGGCTTCCAAAAAATAAACGACGAGGAGGAAACAACAAATGTCCCAAGTTCCGGACCAGGACAAGATTCTGGAGGCCGCGACGATGCGGCGTGTGTCCTGGCGGCTGATGCCGTTCCTTATGCTCGCTTATCTGCTTTGCTACATCGATCGCGTGAATGTGGGCTTTGCCTCCTTGCAGATGAACAAGGCGGTCGGCATCGATCCCAAGATCTATGGTCTGGGCGCGGGGATTTTCTTCATCGGTTACTTCATCCTGGAAGTCCCGAGCAATCTGGCGCTGGAGCGATTTGGCGCCAGAACGTGGATCGCACGGATCATGCTCACCTGGGGCGCCGTTTCCGCGGCCTTTGCCCTGATCGGCGGTCCGATCTCGTTCCTGGTTCTGCGTTTTCTGCTGGGCGCGGCGGAGGCCGGCTTCTTCCCCGGGGTCATCCTCTATCTGACCTACTGGTACCCGGCGGAGTACCGCGCGAAGATCGTCGGCATCTTCATGGTGGCCATTCCGGTGGCGGGGCTGATCGGATCGCCGATCTCGGGCGCGATCCTCGGCATGGACGGGATCATGGGCCTTGGCGGCTGGCAGTGGATTTTTATTCTCGAAGCCATTCCAACTCTCGTGCTTGGTGTCCTGGCCTTCAGCTACCTGACCGACAAACCGGAACATGCGAAGTGGCTGACGCGCGAGCAGAAAGCATGGCTGATCGCCAAGCTGGAAGGCGAGCGACGGCGCGCGGCGCGTGTTCCGCATGCGTCGCTGTGGAAGATAATGTCGAACAAGTATGTGCTGATCATGGCCCTGGTCTATGCCGGGGCGGCGGGGGCTTCGACATCGCTGGCGCTGTGGATGCCGCAACTGGTCAAGTCGTTTGGCCTGACCAACTTCCAGACCGGGCTGGTGAATGCCGTGCCGTTCGGCATCGCCGCAATATGGATGATCCTGTGGGGCCGGAGCTCCGACCGCAGCGGCGAGCGCGTGTGGCACAACGCCCTGCCGCTCGCGTGGATGGCGGCGGCGCTGTGCGCGACCTTCTTCTCGATCGGCAATCTCTGGTTCACGATCGGGCTTCTCACGCTGATCGCGGCCGGCACCTATGCCAGCAAAGGTCCGTTCTGGGCGCTGTCGTCGGAGTGGCTCGGTCCCACGGTCGCCGCCGCCGGCCTCGCGCAGATCAACGCGCTGGGCAATCTGTCAGGCTTCTTCTTCAACTACCTGATCGGTTGGATCAAGGACGAGACCGGCAGCTTCCCGCTGGCGATGATGCCGATTGCCGCTGTCGCCGCCATCGGGGTCGTTTGCGTGCTGGTGATCGGCCGCAACCAACCGCGCACCGTCCCGGTCCGCGCTGCCGTCCTGCAATGATGGTTAATGCCGCGCTCATCCGCCGCCGACAAAAGAAAAAGGCGGCCTCGGAAGAGGCCGCCTTTCTTCTCGCGTGAGGCTTACTGGATGACGATCTCGACGCGGCGGTTCTGCGGCTCGCGCACACCGTCGGCGGTCTGGACCAGCAGGCCCTGCTCGCCGCGGCCGATGACGGCGATCGCCGTCGCCGGCACGCCGTTGCGCACCAGCGCGTCCTTGACCGTGTTGGCGCGGCGCAGCGACAGCGCCATATTGTAAGCTTCCGGGCCCGAGGTGTCGGTATGGCCGGTCGCCGTGATGCGGGCGCTACCCCTAGTCTTGTAGGCGTTGGCAGCCTGGCCGATCGTGGCCAGCGCCTGGTCCGACAGGTTCGAGCGGTCCCAATCGAAGAACACCATGTAGCTCGGCGCACTCTGCGGCGGCGGCGGGGGCGGCGGCGCCACGGCTTGCTCCGGCTGACCGAACTTGTAGGTCACGCCCAGCATCGCGGTGATGTTGTTGTTCTGGTACTGGAGGCCGCCACCGTTCGTGGTGCCGTAATAACGGCCATCGAGGTTGACGCGGAAATTCTGGTTGATGTTCCAGCCCACGCCAATGATGCCCTGGTAGGCAAACTGGGTGCTGCACAGCGAGCAACCGTTAACGCTGGGGTCGACAAACGCGATGCCCGCGCCGGCGCCGATATACGGGGTGATCGTCGCACCCGGGATGAAATCGTAAAGCACATTCACCATGGCTGAGAGTTGATTGATCCTGCCGCTGGTGTTGCTGAAGACATTACCGAAGTTGGCGGTGCCACGCCCGTTGTTGCTGCGATAGATGCCTTCGAGCTCGACGCGAGGACCCACAAAATCGTAACCGACGACGCCGCCTACGGCGTAACCCAAGTCCATATTGTAATTGCCGCTGTTGAGCAGCCAGTTGAGACCGCCCTCAGGACCGACATAGAAACCGGGAAACGGCTGGTTCGTTGGAGTAAACAAGGATTGTGCCTGAGCAATGACTGGCAACGCAGTTAACGCGACGGCGGCCATCAAAAGTTTCTTCATGAGTGCAACTTCCTTTATGAAAACGCAGCTTAGACGTGAACGCGGGCGCTTCACGCTCGGTTGCGGCTCTAGGAGGGTTCACCCTCAGCTGTGGTATTCCCGCCACACAATGAACAGCCCCTGTGCATGCTGTATCTCTGAGCCATGCAGGCGTCGCTTCAGTGCGCCGCGGGTGCGTTTTCCCGTCAGTTGCCAGGTTTGGTGCCGGTGGCGCTGACCACTGCGCGCCAAGTCTCGATTTCCTTCTTGATGAAGGCCGCGAACTCTATCGGCGTGGTGGGTGCGGCGATGCCGGCTTTGGCCTCGATGCTTTTGATTACCGCGGAATCGCGCAATTGCGCCTGCAGGTCAGCAGAAATCCTGGCGACGATTTCCGGCGGCGTTTTCGCCGGCGCCATTAGCCCCGACCAGCCGGCCGTGTCGTAACCCGCGATGGTCTCGCCGATGCTCGGGATGTTGTCGAGCGGCGCCGGTGCATGCCGCGCTGTCGTGACGGCGAGCGCCTTGATCCGCTTGTCGAGGATCGCCGATTGCGCCGAAGCGGTGCTGTCCATCATCAGCTGGATATGGCCGCCCAGCAGATCGGTCATGGCCGGGCCGCTCCCCTTATAAGGCACGTGCACGAAGTCGAGCCCGGCCTTGCTCTTGAACAACTCCATGCTGAGATGCTGCGCCGTGCCGGGGCCGGCCGAGGCGTAGGAGTATTTGCCCGGATTCTTCTTGGCGAGCGCGATCAGTTCGGCGAGCGAGTTGGCGGGAAAATCCGGATGGGCCACGATCACCAGCGGCACCAGGAAGATGAGCGAGATCGGCTCGAAATCCGTGAGCGGCTTGTAGGGCAAATCGGGGAACAAGCTTGGATTGACCCCGAAGGTGCCGCTGGTTGCGATCAATAGCGTGTAGCCGTCCGGGGCTGAGAGCTTGACGCTTTCCGTGCCGGGGATGCCGGCGCCGCCGCCTTTGTTGTCGACGATCGTCTGCTGCTTCCACAGATCGCCTAGGCGCTCGGCGATCAGGCGCGCGAAGATGTCGGCGGCCTGGCCGGGCGGGAAGGGAACGACGAATTTGACCGGGCGGCGAGCCGGCATCGCCAATGCCGTGCCGGCCGCCGCCAATGCTCGTATCGCCTGACGGCGCTTCAAAATCTTACGCATGTTTCCTCCCGTTCATAGTTTCACCCTGCATGATATCGACCTCTGGAGTCACTAGGTGCGCGACGGAAATCCGGGCTAGGTTCCGACTCTCGAGGGAGGCAAAGAAATGATTCCGACGTGGAAGCGCGCTGCTGTGGTTCTGGCGCTTGCTGCGCAATGCCTGATCGGAACGGCTCGAGCGGAAGAGTATCCCACGCGACCCATCCGCCTCGTCGTTCCCTATGCGCCGGGCGGCGGCGCAGATTCCGTTGCCCGCATCGTCGCGCGCCGCGTCAGCGAAAACGTCGGCCAGCCCATCGTGATCGACAATCGCGGTGGCGCGGGCTCCATCCTCGGCACCGACATCGTCGCCAAAGCCGAGCCCGACGGCTACACGTTGCTGCTCGGCCAATCCGGTCCGATCTCGATCAACTCGGCCGTCTACAAGACCCTGCCGTACGATCCGGTGAAGGACTTCGCGCCGGTCACGATGACGACCGCCTATCCCTATAGCCTGGTCGTCAATGCCAAGTTGCCGGTTCAGTCGCGGCAGGAATTCGTGGCGCTGGGCAAGGCCAAGCCCGGCTCGATGAACTACGGCTCGACCGGCATTGGTGCTGCCAATCATCTGGTCGCCGAACTGTTCAACAGCAAGGCTGGACTGAAAATGACCCACATACCCTATCGCGGGACGGCCCTTGCGGTGACGGACCTGATCGGCGGACAGCTCTCGATGGTGTTCGGCGATCCGATCAGCGTGCTGCCGCACATGCAGTCCGGAACGTTGCGCGCGCTCGCGGTGACCAGCCCGGAGCGTTCGCCGGTTGCGCCGCAGGTTCCGACCGTCGCAGAGAGCGGCTATCCGGGCTTCGACGCCATCGCATGGCACGGCATTCTCGCGCCCGCCAGGACGCCGCCAGCAATCATCAAGAAGCTCAATGCGGAGATCGTGAAGGCATTGCAGGATCCCGAGACCAAAGCGCTGCTGGTCAACCAGGCGATGCAGACGGTCGGCAACACGCCGGAAGAGTTCACAGCCTTCATCCAGAAGGACATCGCGACCTGGAAGGCGGTCGCCAAGGCAGCGAATGTGACGGTGGAGTGAGGAAAGCAGAAGGAGCGATTTCTTCGCTGTTTTAGCCGCGCGGGACCGTCATCGCCGCCAGGCTCGAAACATCGCTGCTGCGGTCGAGGGCCCAGACGACGTCGATCAACGGCTGGATGTCATGGACAGGCTGCCAGCAGCCCGCTTCGGTGCGAAGCTTCTCCTCGATTTCCTTGTCGGTCAGCGGGTTCGATGAGCTGCCGCGCGCGGCCTGGGTCGAGACGCTGTGCTTCTTGCCGCCCTCGGTCCAGAAATCCATCTCCACGGCGATCGTCGAGATCGCGGGGTCGCCTGCAACCTCGATCTTGCGGCGCATCGCGAGAACCGCGGGGTTGTTGACGCAGGTATCGGTGAATTGATCGAGGCCGGCTTTGCCAAGCACCAAGGCCGCGGCGACAGCGTGCTGCAGGCTCACTTGGCTCTCGCGGCCGGTCGCGATGTCGGGCCGGTCAGTCCGCTGCAGCAGCAAAGGATTGCCGCGCGCAACGACCCGTTCGACGGAAGCCGTGGGATTTTCGCGCCGCCAGTCGAGCGTGCAGTCGAGCAGGGGATGGATCACGAAGCCTGCCGGATAGGGCTTGATCGAATTGTTGGCCACCTCCCAGGTTTCGCCCAGGCCCTCGGTGAGGGCGGCCCAGTTTGGCGGCTCGCCCATGGCGGCGAGAAAGCCCTGTGCGCCAGCGATCGGCTCGGCGGGGCCTTCGAAGCCTTTATCGGCCAGCAGCGCCGACCACAGTCCGTTGCGCGCTGCATTGCCGACGCTGACGCTCTTGGCCGGCCAGCCGAGGCATTCGCAAAGGCCCGCCGATTGAGTGGCCGCGTTACCGAGAGCCCACACGACCTGGCTCTCATTCAGTCCGAGCAGCTTTGCAGCGCCAGCGGCCGCACCGAAGACACCGCAGGTCGAGGTGATGTGCCAGCCCTTGGGGTAGTGGCCGGGCGAGATCGCGCCGCCAACACAGCATTCGATCTCGAAGCCGAGGATGAAGGCCAGCAGCAACTCACGACCCGTCACGCGTCGCAGCTCGGCGGGCGCCAGCAGCGCCGGTGCGAGCGGAGAGGTCGGATGGATGACGGTGGGAAGATGCGTGTCGCAAAAGTCGAAGACGTTGGCGCCAGCGGCGTTCAGGAAGGCGGCGCTGAGAGCGTCGATGCGCTCGCTGCGGCCGACGACGGTCGCCTGCTTGCCGCCGGAGAACTCGGCGAGGGATTTGAGCGCGATCTCGACCGGCCCGGTGCGGCAGCCGGCGATCGCCACGGCAAAGAAATTCAGCAGCGCCCGCTTGGCCTCATGACGGACCACGTCCGGTATGTCCTCCCATTTTGTCTCGACGACAAAGCGTGCGAGGTTCTGCGTGATGCCGGGCCTGGGAAGCATGGAACTCTCTTACTGCAGGACAGGGCCGATGCGGGCGAGCGCCCACACCGAAGTCTTCATGCCGAACCTACGGCTCAAGATCGTTACGCATCGAGAATGGCGACGAGCTGGCCTTCGCCGATCGCTTCGCCTTCGCTCACCCTGATTTCCTTGATCGTGCCGGCCTTGGGGGAGAGCACCGGGATTTCCATCTTCATCGATTCGAGGATCATGATCTCGCCTTCGAACTCGACTCGATCGCCCGGCTTGAGCTGGATTTTCCAGACGTTGCCCGCGATCTCCGATTTCACATTGATGTTGGCCATGAAAATTCGCTTCCCCCGGTCTCTCAGACCGCTTTTTCTGCCACCGCACGCGCCAGCGCAAGCGCCGATCCGCCGACCCGTGCACCAAGCCGATATGCGGATTCATTGACCTCCGAGATCAATCCGTCGTGCAATGTCGAACGGCCGTCACCGATGCGGGCGGAGATCGCCGCGACCGTGACGCCGGCTATTTGTGCTTTGTCGAGAATTGGCAGGCCGGCGACACCGGCGCGGTCGGCGCCGAAGCCCGCATCGTTGAACAAAGCGAGCAGGGGTCGAAACGCAGCGGCGATTTCACCGGCTGGCACGCCGCCATGGCTGCCGCTCGCTACCACGCGGCCCCTGTCTTCGGCCATCCCGAGCGAAATCGAATCGACGCAGATGATTTTGCCGATCACGGTGCGGCCTTCGGCCAGGGCGTCCGGTTGGGCGTGCGGCCAAGGTGCTGCCTCCAGCAGGCCAACCGCAACAGCAACGCTTTGGCCTGCGACCACGCCGCAGGCGGCAGCCAGCCGGTTGGCACGGCTGATGATACCGCGGCGCATCATGTCGGCGCCGTCGCCGATGCGTGCGCTTTCGGTGGCGACAGCGGCCATCGCCATGCCGCGCGCCTCGGCCCAGGCGAGGCCGCTCACCCCAGCCTCTTCGCGGCCGATGCCGGCGTCGTGGTGGATGGCGGCGCGGGCGCCGGCTTTGGCCGACAGGTAGGCGGCGTAGATCGCGCCATGCGAGCCGCCAACCAGGACGGCGCCATCGGTTTCGGGCGGCAATTTGGTGACGCTGGGAACGACAACGACAGCGATGCTCATGTCGCGAGCTTAGCCTATTGTCGCGGCATGTCCGAAGAACCTGCTCCCGAACAGCCGACAGTCGAAAATCGCACGATGGTGCTGGTCCTGCAGCATCCGCAGGAACAGGACCGCGTGCTGGGCTCGGCCG
>WNFR01001527.1_pt1 | contig 25279 bp, 20 predicted proteins | sample 5400221 | NCBI WGS metagenome assembly WNFR01 (sample SAMN13153357, study PRJNA577476) | soil metagenome | isolation source: 40 cm soil under Madrone tree | place: USA:California | collected 2016-06-14 | reverse complement strand
GGTCACCGTCAATGCGCTCATGCCCGGATACACACTGACCGAGCGACTCCAGGAACTGCAGCTCGATGCAACCAAGCTGGCCGCTGAGATTCCGGCCGGCAGGTTGGGACGCCCGCAGGACTTGGCCGCCGTGGCGGCGTTCTTGGCATCGGATCCGGCAGCCTACGTCACCGGCCAGGCGATCGCCTGCGATGGCGGGCTGCTGCAGTCAATCTGAAGTGGTTTGCCCGGTCACGGAGCTCTCAAATGACGACGGCCGACTACGTGGTTCGGGATGAGGTCTGGAAATGCCTCGCGGACTTCAGGCTGCCGGATTCCCTCGGCTTTGGACTGGTAGCCGCACCAGTGATGTACAGCGCGACCTTTGATGGCGGGCAATGGAAGCAGGGCGAGCTGCTGCCGTACGGCCCGATCGAAATAATGCCCGGCGCCCGCGCCCTGCACTTCGCGGAACAGGTATTCGAAGGCATGAAGGCCTACCGGGTTGGTCGCCCGGCTGCGAATCTGTTCCGGGCACGAGATAACTACGCGCGCTTCAAGAGATCCGCCGAACGACTCGCAATGAGGGCAGTACCGCAGGATTTGTTCCTTGAAGGCATTCACGCTGTAGTCGGAGCCTGCACCCCGTTTGTACCGGACAAGTCCGGTCAGTCGCTGTACGTCCGGCCCTTCCTGTTCGGCACCGAACCGGGGTACGCCGTCCGCGCCTCCGCTAGCGCGCGATTCATGGTCATCGCGAATCCGTCCGAGGCCTACTCCGCGGGCGCCATGAAGGTTCTGATCGAGCGAGAGCAGGTCAGGGCCGCCGCCGGTGGGCTCGGAACGGTGAAGGCAGGGGCGAACTATGCGGCCTCGTTGCTGGCATCGACCCGTGCCGTCGAACACGGCTACACGGTCGCGCTATGGCTCGATCCTACGACGCGGCAGAACATTGAAGAGCTCTCCGGTATGAATTTGTTCGCCGTCATCGGCGATGAGCTGCACACGCCGGTTCTCAACGATTCGATTTTGCCTGGAGTGACCCGTGACTCCCTGATCATGCTGGCGCGTGATTCGGGCTGGCGCGTCATCGAGAGAAGCATGGCTATCGCGGAGCTGCTGCGACAGATCAGCGTTATCGGTGATACCGACGGTCGTGAATATCGGCCGGGAGTGATTGACGGTCGTGCGCGTGTGCTACGGGAGCAACTACTTGCCATCCAGGAGAGGCGGGCGCCCGACCCATACGGTTGGACGAGTGACGTGGTCCCGCTCGTGCGCCCTGATCGGCACTGACGTGTCGGGGCGTGCTCGGGTACTCAGAACCAATACTTGTGGCAGAACACCATGAAAAAATGCAACCACGCAGAATCAACAACTAAAGCGGGATTCATCCTGGCCGCATTGGCGGCATGCGTGTCCCCAGCTCTCGTGCAGACGGTGGACGCCCAGCAGGCTGCGGCATCGACGGAGCCGGCCGGCGGGCTTCAGGAGGTCATCGTCACGGCGCAAAAGCGCGAGCAGAACCTGCAGGACATCGGCATCGCAATGTCGGCGATCAGCGCGACGGACTTGACCGACCTCGGAGTCGTGGGCGCCACCGACATCACGAAATCGATGCCGGCGGTCGTGCTGACGCAGCCGAACGGTCCATCCTCCTTCAGCCTCGCGATCCGTGGCGTGGTGCAGAACGACTTCGCCGACCACCAGGAGAGCCCGGCCGCGATCTACGTCGACGATGTCTACGTGAGCCAGATGGTCGGGCTGGCGTTCTCGGTGTTCGACGTCGACCGTGTCGAGGTGCTGCGCGGGCCGCAGGGGACGCTGTTCGGCCGCAACGCGACCGGTGGACTCGCGAACTACATCACCCGCAAGCCGACCGACCAGGCCGGCGGTTACCTCGACACGAGCTTCGGCCAGCGCAATCTCGTGCGCGTCGAGGGCGCGATCAACGGCCCGTTGTCGAGCAGCGTCGACGGGCGTTTCGCGTTCCAGTCCAATCACTACGACCCGCTGTTTCGCAACCTGTTCGGCGGCGCGAGTGATGCCGAGAACGGCAACGACGTCGCGTTGCGCGCCCAGTTGCTGTTCAAGCTGCCGGACAGTTCCCAGCTGCTCATGAGTGCGCGCTACGCGCGCCAGGACGTGCACGCCGGCTCGTGGGAGGAATACGCGACGCTGCCGATCTCGGCCGGCTACGACGCACTCGCAGGTCCGAACGACAACCCCTACGGCACGTGCCCGGGCTGCAACGCGAGCGGCCTGAAGAACAGCGGCCCGTTCGTGATCCGTGACAGCATCAGCGGCTTTACGCGCGAGAAGGCCACCGGTTTCACGGCTCGGTACACGCGCGATTTCGCCGGCAAGTCGCTGACCGTCATCGGAGACTACTCGACCTGGCGCAAGGATTACCAGGAGGACTCGGACGCCTCGCCGGTCACGCTGTTCCAGTTCTTCAACGGCAGCAACGTCGACCAGCAGTCGATCGAAGCGCGGCTGAACGGGGGAGATAAGAAGCTGAACTGGACCGCGGGCATTTATGGGCTGCGCATCAACGGCGATTATTTCGAGGGCTGGGAGGGTCCTGCATTCTTTACCGCGCAGGAATTCAGCAGCCCGACCAATCCGAACACGCAGAATTATCAGAACGCCTATGGGTTCCCGGTAGATGGCGCCTGGCCCATCGGGACGGCGCCGTACTGGAACGATGTCGTCCAGGCGCCGTCCGGCTCGACGCTGGCGCCGCCGGGCTCGGTTCCCGCGACGCGCTCGCCGTACAGCCTGCTGACCAAGTCGTACGCGGGGTTCGCCCAGGTCGAGTACCGCTTCACCGACCTCCTCGGGCTAACTCTCGGCGGCCGGGTAACCTCGGACCAGAAGGACTTTGATTTCACCTGGATCCCGTACCTCTACTATCCGCAGAGCCCGACCGGGCAGATCACCGTGCTGACGCAGACGGCGAGTTTGCCGTTGCACCACTACCCCAACAGTCGCTCCGACACGCTGTTCAGCGGCAAGGCGCAGCTCGACTTCCACCTCGCACCGGATCTGCTCGCCTACGCCGGCGTCAACCGCGGCGTCAAGGGTGGCGGTTTCACCGCACCGCTGTTTCCGTTCTTCATCAACGACACGAGCGCACTGATCTTCAAGCCCGAGAAGCTGACCTCCTACGAGGTCGGGTTGAAGTCCGAGTTCCTCGGTCACAGGCTGCGCGTGAACGGCGCGGCGTATTACTACGACTACAAGGACTACCAGGCGCTGATCTACACTGTCAGCCTCGAGCAGCTGATCGTCAATGCCGACGCCACGCACAAAGGCGCCGAGCTCGAGCTCGAGTGGGCGCCCTCCGAAGCGTGGCGTTTCGGCGCCGGTGTCGCCTACGTCGATGCGATCGTGAAGAACGTCGACACGCGCGGGAGCGGGATCAAGGGCGACTACGTGCCGGGCAACGCGCCGAAATGGACCGCGAACGCGATGACGCGTTACACGTTTCCCGTCGGCAGCGGACACGTTGCGCTGCAAGTCGACGGCAACTACCTGTCGAGCTTCTGGTTCAACCTGTCCGACAACCCGGCGGTGCTGCAGTCGGCGTTCGGCATCGCGAACGCGCGCGCGAGCTACACACCTGCGAGCGGCAAGCTCGAGATCGGTGTATCGGTCGAGAATCTTGCCGACAAGCACTACGGCACGATGGGCTTCGACAACACTTCGATCAACGGCCTGGCGCAGGTCTATCCCGGCATGCCGCGGTGGTTCAAGGCGCACGTGAACTACAAATTCTAGAAACAACAGGTGGCCAGGGTCCCTCCGACCGCTGGCTGTACCAGGGGACAGTGAACGTGAAAAAGACACGAGTCGCAGCGATCAGCGCGATGTGCGCGCTCCTTTACGCAGCGTGCGCGGCGGCCGGGCCCGCCGCGCCAACCGGAGGTCTGAGCGATGCTTACGCCACCCTGGCGACGAAGCGATTCGTCGATCTCACGCATACGTTTGGGCCGACCACGCCGCACTGGAAGGGCTTCGGCGAGGAGAAAGTGACGACGCTGTACACGATCAAGAAAGACGGATTCAAGGTGCAGCAGTTTACTCATGTTGGGCAGTGGGGTACCCATATCGACGCGCCGGCGCATTTCCACGAGGGCCTTCGCGCAGTCGATCAGATTCCGCCGAAGGAAATGCTGCTGCCACTCGTCGTACTCGACGTGCATGGCAAGGTTGCCAAGAATCCGGACTACACGTTGACGCTCGAAGACGTGAGCAATTGGGAGGCAAAGCACGGTCGCATTCCGGAGCATGCATTCGTGGCCATGCGCAGCGACTGGGCGAAGCGCTGGCCCAACGATATCGCTATGCAGAACCGGGACGCCTCAGGTGTTGCCCACTATCCCGGCTGGAGCAAGGACGTTCTGAGGCTCCTGTATGAGGACCGCAAAATCACGGCCTCGGGCCATGAGACCACGGATACCGATCCCGGCGTCGCGACGACGCATGATGATTACTCGCTGGAGAGTTACATACTCGGTCTCGACCACTACCAGATCGAGATGCTGGCGAACCTGGACCAGGTCCCCGAGGCGGGTGCGCTCGTCATCGTCACCTGGCCGAAGCCGGATGGCGGTACCGGCTTCCCTGCGCGCGTAATCGCTATCATCCCATGAGCGGCAAGCGCTGACAGAACGATCCGTGTGAACAGCCAGCGCTGGTCCTCGGGTCTGGGATTCCTGCTCAGCGCCGTAGGCGCCGCCGTCGGTATGGGCAGCATCTGGCGCTTTCCGTATCTGGCGGCTGCCGGTGGTGGATTCGCGTTTATCGCGGTATTCGTTGTTGCCTGTCTGGTGTTCGGTGCTCCCGTCCTCATCGCCGAGATAGCGCTTGGACGATGGTCGCGGCACTCTCCGCCACGGGCGGCAGGCGCTCTAGCTGCACGATTTGGATACTCAGCACTGTGGGACGTCGTCGGCTGGACCGGCTGCATCGCCGGATTCCTGATCATGTCCTACTACACGATGATTGCCGGCTGGGTGCTCGCCTACACCTGGTTCTTCCTGTCCGGCACCTACGCGCGCGGCGGGGCGCCCGCGGTCGTCGCGAAGTTCCAAGCGTTTGTGGCCGATTCACGCGCTGTGTCGCTATGGCAGCTCGGATTTTTTGCTCTGGTTGCGTTCGTCTCGGCCCGGGAATTGAATCGCGGGGTCGAATGGGCAAACCGCTGGCGTGCGCCGGCGCTGCTCGCGATTCTCCTGGTGCTCGTCGCATACTCGCTCGCTACGGGAGACGTGGCGCGCGGACTCCGGTTCGCATTTGCACCGGACGTGAGCCGGCTTACATCGGTGGTGGTTCTCGGTGCCGTTGGCCAGGCGCTCTTTGCACTAGGCGTCAGCGCCGGCATCATGATCGCCTATGGGGCATACATGCCCGCTGGCGAGTCTCTGCGCCGCAGCGTCGCGGCTGTTGTCGGCTCGATCTTCATAGTGTCGCTGCTCGCAACCATGGTGATCTTCCCGCTGATGTTCCACTACGGCCTGAATCCCGCCGAGGGTCCGGAGCTCGTCTTTCAGGTTCTGCCGGTGGCATTTGCCGAAATGCCCGGCGGACGGGTCATCGGCACGTTGTTCTTCGCACTTCTCGCGCTGGCTGCATTCACTCCTTCCATTGGCCTCATGGAACCCTGGATTGCGTGGTTGTCGGAGCGCGCTGGCCTCAAGCGCAGAACTGCGGCGTGCCTCTGCGTGGGCGCTTGCTGGCTGATCGGTCAGGGCTCCGTACTCTCGTTTGGCCGTTTGACAGACTGGTATCCGGTGAGGTCGATCTCGCACCTGGCGGGGTTGAACTTCTTTGGTCTCATGGACCTTCTGACCGCCAACGTGCTCATGCCGATATCAGCACTTCTGGTCAGCGTGTTCATCGGCTGGCGGATGGGGAAACGGATCCCGGAAGGGGAGCTGAGTGGTCTATCCCCCCCGTCACGACGGCTTGTGTTGTTCGCGCTGCGATACGTTTGTCCGGTCGGGATTGCCATCGTGCTCGTTGTAGGATTCTCGAGGTAGGCGAGCAGGGATGAGGGGCATATCCAGAGCAGGCTGTCGAGCGGCACTGCGCACCGTGTTGCTCGGCGCCGCGGTGCTGGTGAGCGCAGCCGCCACGGCGGAGCCGCCCGCGCGCGAGGCACAGCAGTTTGAAGTGAGTCCGTTCATCGGTTACCGCGTCGGCGGCAGCTTCAAGCTGATCGACGCCGGCCAGCGCGTCGAGCTCGATGACCACGGCTCCTTAGCACTCGCGCTCGATGCGCGCGCCGACGAATCCACCCAATACGAGCTGTTCTACGGTCGGCAGTCCACGGTGCTGCGCGGAGATGCCCTCGCCCCCGTCAGTATTGACGTCGAATATCTGCACATCGGCGGCACCGTGGCGCTCGACGAGGCGCAGCGCGTGAAGCCTTATCTCGCGGGCGGTCTCGGGATCACGCGCTTCAGCCCGGATCCTGCTCTCGGTCACGAAGACACGCACTTTTCGGTATCTCTCGCGCTCGGCCTGCGCGTGCCGGTGAGCTCCCATTTCTCGCTGCGCCTCGAGGGACGCGGCCTTCTGACGCCGGTCAACACGGATAGTGCGCTTTTCTGCCGCTCGGATCAGAGCGGTGCCCTCTGCCAGGTGCGGGTGCGGGGTTCCTCGTTCTTCCAGTTCGACTTTCTCGCGGGTGCCACGTATGCGTTCTGACTCAGCTGTGCGTATGGCGACGACATACCTCGACAACTCCGCGCGTGACGACCGCCTTTCCGGCGGCATACGCCGCATACCGGTGACGACGCCGTACGGCACGTTCCGGGTGTGGACCAGGCGCTTCGGCAGCAATCCCGGCATCAAGCTGCTGCTGTTGCACGGCGGCCCAGGCTGCACGCACGAGTACTTCGAGCCCTGCGACTCCTACCTCCCCGAGGCCGGGGTCGAGTTTTACTACTACGATCAGCTCGGCTCCTATTACGCCGACCAGCCGGATATCCCGGAGCTGTGGGAACTTCCGCGCTTCGTGGACGAAGTGGAACAGGTCCGGGTGGCGCTCGGGCTCGAGGCGTCAAATTTCTTTCTGCTCGGCCATTCATGGGGCGGCATCCTCGCGCTCGAGTACGCGCTGCGGTATCAGCACCATCTCAAGGGGCTGATCATTTCCAACATGATGGCGAGCATCCCAGCCTACAACGAATATGCTGAGCGCGTGCTGATACCGATGATTGATCCGGTGGTCCTGGCGGAAATCAAAGCGCTCGAGGCAGCGAAGGACTACCAGAACCCGCGTTACATGGAGCTGCTGATGCAGCACCACTATGTTCATCACATCCTGCGCGCGCCACTTGATGCGTGGCCCGACTCGGTCGAGCGCACTTTCAAGCACCTGAATCCAAAGGTCTACATACCGATGCAGGGACCGAGCGAGCTGGGCGCAAGCGGCAAGCTCGCGTCGTGGGACCGAACGGCTGATCTCGGGCGCATCGCGGTGCCGACGATGACCATCGGCGCGCACCACGACACGATGGATCCGGCGCACATGGCGAGCATGGCGGGCGCCGTGCAGGACGGGCGATACCTCGATTGTCCGGATGGCAGCCACATGGCGATGTTCGACGATCAGCAGCGATATTTCGCAGGGTTGATCGAATTTCTCCGCGACATCGACTGCCGGCGCTGACAGCTCGCATGCCAAGCCTCGAGCAATTCGGCTACAAGCAGGAACTGAAGCGCGCGCTGACGACGAAGGACCTGGTCGTCTACGGGATGATCTTCATGGTGCCGATCGCACCGTTCGGCGTGTTTGGCTTCGTGTGGGACGACGCCAAAGGGATGGTGCCGCTTGCTTACCTGCTCGGGCTGGTCGGCATGTTCTTTACTGCGATGAGCTACGCGTCCATGTCGCGCGCGTTCCCGATGGCTGGCTCGGTCTATTCGTACGTGCAGCGCGGCTTGCACGAGGTCGGCGGGTTCTTCTCCGGCTGGCTGATCCTGCTCGACTATATTCTGGTGCCTGCGCTGCTCTACATCTTCAGTGCCGTGGCGTTGCGGCCGCTGCTGCCGCGCGTGCCGGACTGGATCTGGCTGGTGGCCTTCGTCAGCTTCAACGCGGTCGTGAACCTGCTCGGCGTGCAGCTCACCGCACGCATCAACCGCTACATGCTCGGCCTCGAACTGGCGACCGTTGCGCTGTTCATCGTGCTGGGTCTCGGCGCGCTGTATGGCGGCTACGGAGCGGGTGGGCTGACACTGAAACCAGTCTACGATCCCGCCGTGTTCTCGATGTCGACCGTCGCCGGGGCGACGTCGATCGCCGTGCTGTCCTTCCTCGGCTTCGACGGCATCTCGACGCTGGCCGAGGAGAGCCAGGGCGGCCAGGGCGCGGTCGGCCGCGCAACACTGTTAGCGCTGCTGCTGGTCGGCCTGCTGTTCATCGTGCAGACGTGGATCGCCACCGACCTCGCCCAAGGCATGCGCTTCTCCTCGCCCGAGACAGCGTTCTACGAGGTTGCCGAGCGCGCCGGCGGGATCTGGTTGCGAAACGTTACGCTGATCGTGATCGTCATCGCCTCGGGTATCGCCAATGCAATGGCTGCGCAGGCAGCCGTGTCGCGCATCCTGTTCGCCATGGCGCGCGACCGCAAGCTGCCGACAGTGCTCGCCAGCGTGCACCCTCGCTACCGGACCCCCTACGTCAGCACGCTCGTCGTGGCGGCTATCTCACTCGTCGTCGGCCTGTTCTTCACGAAGCGTGTCGACGACCTGACTCGCATCGTCAATTTCGGTGCGCTTACGGGATTCCTGCTGCTGCATCTGTCGGTCATCAACCACTATTTTATCCGCGAGCGGAGCGGCGACTGGCTGCGTCACCTGCTGATGCCGCTCGGTGGCCTGCTCGTCATCGGCTACGTGCTATATGAGATGGACAACGCCGCCAAGATGATGGGTGCGTGCTGGATAGCGGCCGGTATCGTCTATTTCGGCGTGCTTACCTTCGTGCTCAGGAAGCCGGCCGCGCTCGCGATTTCAGAGCGCGGTTCAGATACCCTCAGCTCAGGGGATTGAGGGGTTGAGGCCGCTGGCCATTGACGCGGTAGGGTCGGCGGAATGGCTCCGCCGCCTCATGAGCCACGTCGAGATGTGGCGTTTTGGGCACAGTCGCACTCTGTGCGTCAGCGCACCGACCCGCCTATGAGCGCCAAAGCACGAGGCTGGTTGTTTGCGGCGACCGCAGCGATCCTGGTTTGCGGCGTAACGGCCATGCTGAATTGGCTGGCGCCGCATTGGCAACATCTTCCAATTGCGCGAGTGAGTTTACGCGATCGTTCTTCGAGAGCCTTCGGATGTCTACGTCGTAAACAGCACGGTCGCGCCGAAGACCGCGGTGCTACTTCAGCGCCTCGCGCAGCGAGCTCTCGTCATCGAACATCAGCCATTCGATTACCGACAGCGGTAAGGTTCCGTAGCTGATCAACTGGTCGTGAAATGCGCCGAGGCGGAAGCCGCCACCTTGGCTATCGCGATAGCGCCCGAGCAGACGCATGATCTGCCACTTACCGGTGATGTACGAGATCTTCTGCGACGGACTTGACGCTGCACCCGCCGCCTCGCCTTCGGCGGCTTCGCGGTCGAGTCCGCCAGCCTCCATGAAGTACGTGACCGCCTGCTCGAAGCTCCAGCGCCCGGTGTGCAGGTTTACGTCTACGCCGATGCGTGCCGCGCGATAGCGGCTGAGGCGCAGGATCTGGCCCTGCGGCGCTGAGTTGTCCGGATACAAGCCTTCACGCATCAACATTTCTTCTCCATACAGGGCCCAACCCTCCGCGAATACGCTGTCCCCCTGCTGGCGACGGATCTCGTCCACAACGTGATTGGCAATCGAAATCTGCAGAAAGTGTCCGGGAATGCCCTCGTGGCCGAGGATGGGCCGCGGATCTTCGATCGCCGCGCGGATATAGAAGTTGCCGCTTTTCGGGTTGTACGTGGGTATGTAGTAGAACCCACCGGGATCCTTGTCATATACGCCCGGCGCGTTCATGAACCCGCCCGGGCTCGTCGGCTTGAACGCTTCAGGAAGCCGGCGAATTTGGAAGGGACCGATGTAGGGCGGGATCGTGACTAACCGATTTGCCTGCAGAAACTCGACGATCTCTTTCAGGCGCGACTCGTACGCCGCGAGAAACTCCGCCTCGTCCTTCGGCACGTGCTTGGCGCGCGACGGGTCCGGTGACGCCAGGCTCGGATCCCGAAGCATCGCCTCGAGCGCGCGATAGCGGGTGAGCTCGATCTCGCCCAAATGCGCGACATCGTGCGCGTCGAACGGCAACAGCAAGACGCGCTTCAGGAGATAGTTGTAGCTCGCCTCGCCCATCGGCTGCCACTCCGGCATCTTGCTCAGCCCCGCGTCCAGCCAATCGGCGTACTGGTGCAAGGCGTTGACCGCAGTGTCACGCGCCGTGATCAACCGTTTCCGCTCGGCGGCTGAAAGATCATCCGCGAGAGTCATCAAGCTCACGGTGTACAGGTCGTCGCCGCCGCGCGCAGACTGGCTTGCGAGCGACGCATACAGCTTTACTGGCTGCGTGAGGTTCGCGCGGGCGGTGCGCAGGAGCGCGGGGATCTGTTCGAGGCGCGCTGTCGCCGCGCGCGCGCGCGTGCGGCGCGGCGCATAGTCCTTCTGCAACAAAGTGAAGATCGAGTTCGTGCACTCGTTGACGTACAGCTGCGGGTCCGAACCCTCCGGGTTCAGTTTGCGGCCGAAGAAATCCGCGCCGGCGAGCTCAGCTTGAAACAGAACGACGTCGATGCGGTCGTCCTTATTCCAGCCGTCTGTGGCGAGAGAGCTCACGTGCATGAGCAGGTCGCTCACGTGCTGACGGCGCCGGAGATATTCGGTCATGCTGTAGTCAGTCAGTCGAGTGTCGAAGCGATGATCCCCGGCGGCGCTGGTCGCGACGGGATAGGACGCGTCGCGCCATTGGTAGTAATCATGGGCGACTTTGCGAAACTCCACGGGATCTGCGGCGGCCTGCAATGTGTAGAACAGAATGGCCGTTGCGAGCAGGGCGGAGCGGGGGTGCATCTGAAATCTCCCCTGTGGATCGGTGCTTGCTGCGAGGAGCGGATTGTACTCTTTCGTCTAATTCCAACAGGGCCCATCGCTGTCGATACCAAGACGGTTTCCAATAGCTATTGTGAGATCGAATTGAAACTACGAGTGGCTTCGACGGGCTCAATACATGTCCACGCACACGCAAGTCGGGTAAGCGCGCGACAAATGACTGAAGAATCATCCAATCATGTCGAGACAGTTGGACAGCTTGGTCCCCGACGCCGATAGGCGTGCAGGGGGCATTAAGCCAAAGCTTGTTCGAGGGAGTGGGTCAAAGCCGGAGCCGCACGGCGCAGCTTCGCATCCTCGGTCACCAGTCGCGCGCCGAGCACTTGAGCCACGACCAGAAAGCGAGCATCGTAAACCGACACGCCAAACTCTTCGGCCGTTGCGAGTGACGTGCCATGCGCGGCCGGATGCAAACCGGGCTCAATGACCTGCTCCGCTTTGCTCAGCGCATCACGCGCTCGCCCCGCAGCAAGTAACCGGGTTCGCACCATTGTCGCCAATACGTTGCAGAATTCGACGAGCACGAACGAATCGCTACGCCAGTCCGGATCCTTTGCCAGAAGGGCACGCGCCGCAGTCGTACGATCACCCTGGAGCAACAGGTAAACGACGATGTTTGTGTCGACGACTTGCATCGCGGCACTCAATCACGCCCTTTGGAAATCGCAGCTTCGATTTGCCTGATTGTTAAGGGTCCAGCCTTGAGGCGCAGAGGTGGCGGCAGCTCCGGCATTGCACGCGGTTCGGTGAGCTGACGTTCGATCAACGCAATGGCTTCCTTGGTCAGGGATCGATGGTTACGCTTCGCTTGGGCTTTGAGGCGTTCGTGGAGATCAGCGGGGAGATCTCTGATGACGATGGTACCCATGGATAAAATGCTATCAGAATGCTAGCGTTGTATCTACAATGCCAAGTGTATCTAAGATAATATTTATTAAAATGTTAGACAGAAGAATTAATGTCGCTCCGATGATGGACTGGAGCGACGAAGTCTATTTGCTGGATCAGCAGCTTAGGTAGCGTCAAAAAGCCTTGTCTCCTTTACGTCGCCCCGGTATTCAATCTGGCGGACACTTTGCCGTAGATGTAATAACATGTTATAATTCCTCTATGAAAGTTGCTGTACGACGTATCGGAAATTCCCTCGGGGTCTTACTTCCGAAGGCAACCCTCGACGCGTGGGGCGTGGGCGAGGGCGACGCTCTGCACCTGACGGAACACGGCCTTCGTCCCGCTGGGCGGGGGGGCTTCATGCACCATGAATTGGACGAGCTCAGGCGAACCATGGCTCTTGAGGTCGTACGCCGGTTCACGCCCCGCGAAATACGCGCGCAGATTCTCGCGAACCTCCATCGTTGGAGACGGCAGGGTGTTTGGGGTGCGGCTTACAAGGAATGGCAGGACATTGCGGAGGGGCTAGACGATGGCGAGCTCTTCGCCGCAATGCTCGGACGTGACGAGAACGCGGTCCGACTTCGACAATCGGCGCCGTTCGTCGGATTACTTCCGAAAGAGCAAGTCAGAAAATTAAATGAAGAAGCAGCAGGTTGATCATGTGCTGCGCGCTGCTGGCCGCAGCACTGGCGAAAAGCAGTTCATCATTATTGGGAGCCAGTCTCTCCACGGAAAGTACCCGGATATTGCCGACGAGATCCTCACGTCGTTTGAGGTGGATCTGGTCGCGTCGAAAAATGCAGATCGAACCGAATGGCTCAACGTAATAGGCGTCGATTCACCCTTTCACGAAAGTTTCGGCTACTACGCTGACCCAGTTGACTTGAACACTGCGACCCTTCCGCAGGGCTGGAAGGGGCGTTTGGTGAACTTGCTTCCCGGCGAGACCGACGGCGTGAGAGGGCTGTGCCTCGAGCCTCATGATCTCGCTATCGCAAAGTATGCCGCCGCGCGCGAGAAGGACCTGATATTCACACGTGAACTTGCTCGTCGCGGAATCGTTTCCGAGGAGCGATTGTTTACATTGCTGGACCAGACCCAAATTGACCAGCAATTGCGCAGTCGAATCCGCGACCAGATCACCCGCGACTTTCACGCCGAGCGAGGTCTCGAGGAGCGGGCAGCTGGGAAGCAACCGCCGGCGGCTCACACGGTTGATGACCCGGAGGCGGTCAAGGCGCGTGGAAGGGCGGAGTGGTTGAAGCTGCGCCGACAAGCTGGCGTGAAATCTCCAGTTTCCAATCCAACTCGGACGCGTGACTCGTCGAAGCGCAGCGAGTTAGAGCGTGACTCCGGCAAGGGTCTGGATGACGACGCGTCTGAGTAGTAACTCCGTCGGCGCGTCGAAGTTAGATCGCCGCATCGCCGTGGCCCCCATGATGGACTGGACCGACAGAGTCTATTTCCGCTGCTGAATCAGCGGCGTGGCCACGGCTAAAAAGCCCTGTCTCCTTTATGTCTCCTCGCTTCTAGGACGGTCTCGTGCGCGAGCTCACCGTCGTGAGCTTGAGAGCTGCCGTCAGTTTGTCGCAGCTGAGGCTGCAAGAGCAGCTGCGCGTTCTGCTGCCTTCTGGGCCGAGCCGGCAGCAGTCTTCTGGGCAACTGGATCGGGCGGCCCCCCTGACTGAACGGCGACGTTATGGCGCAGGTCAATTGCTCCCAAGGGTTTCTGTGCCGGATGCTCGCGAGAGCGCGAGAAGTCGAGCCGTAGAGCGCGGGGGCCTTCCCGAGGATGAACCGCAACGACGATGCTGATTGCCGCGGCTACCGACAAGCCGAGCAGCAAAAACCAGCGCCGCAAAGTCGAATTCGCCCATGTGAGTCGCACAGTCCTGATGATGAAGGCTCACTAGGGGCGGCGTCTAGATCGCTGAGCATCGAACGTCGAGCTATCGTCGTAGAGGGCAAGGTACCCCTTATACCCAGCCCGCAATCGTAGCTGTCGCCGCGCTGCCATTCATCTCACCTGGCTGCGTAGTTTTTAGTTCTAACGCAAAGATTTTGTGACACCTCTTGCGGCATGGGTGAAATACGGTACTACTTGGCGTAGACGCGCTATGCACGATTCGCGCGATTGAAGACGGCCTCTGGCGCCGTCTTGGTCTTGATCAAAGGGGTTTAAATGGTCTCTACGTTCCTTGCCGCATTGGCTTCTTTGCGGTTGCGCAGGTTTCGCTCGTTATCTTCCGGCCCAAGGCTGCGCGCGGTTTTGCCGAAACAATCCGTGCAAAGGAATCAACTCTCGTTGCCAGGGATGTTCGGCGGCGTCCTGGCGCTGCTACTCGCGACCTCGGCGGCTCACGCACAGGTCTTTACCGAGCCACAGTTCCTTTACAACGACGGCAGCACGCCGTACGAGACGACGCTGGCAGCAGCGTGGGCCGACGAGCAAGCGAGCAGGAACTATTGCCTCTACTTCTCTAACGGCAGTTCCCAGTGCCAAACGGCCTTAAATCTTCGTCCCCAGGTGACCGGGGACTTAGGGATCACGGAAGACGGGATTTATTACCTGCAGAACTACGACACGCAGTGGTGCACTACGCCTGCTGGCGGGACCCCAAGCTGCAACTCGCCGATTACCATCGGATTTATTCAGGCCACTTACGTCTGTCCGACCGGAACATCGGCTGCCATTTACGAGGTGCCCGGTTCTTATGATCCGCGTGTCCGAACAGTCTATTGCCGAACGCCCGACCCTGCCTATGTCCAGCCCCCGTCCCCGCCGAAGGGATGCCTCAGTTGCCTAGGAAATCCGATCTACGCAGGGAGCGGCGAGAAGTTTCAGGTGGAACAGGACTACAACGGCCGTCCTGGCATGAGCTTCGCCCGGACCTATCGCAGCAATCCTGGTCGTACGTTCTCCCTGACGAACACAGCCTTTGCAGACTACTCCCAGACGATGGGAACGCTCATGGGAGGCTGCTATCCCGGGTCCTACGTCATACCGGCTAGTTCGACCAACGTCGGCGGCTGCTTCCCTTACATTAGCGTCGGACAAAACCTGTACCAGCTTGCAACAGCCGACGGACGCTTCATTCAGTTCTCTGGGCCCAATAATGCCGTCGCGCAAAACGCCGACATCAACGAGCGGGTCACTCAGATCAGTGTCGGCGGCATGACCGAATGGCAGGTCACACGCGACGATGACAGCGTCGAACTCTACAGCACGGCGGGCCGACTGCTTCAGAAGACCCTGCGCGGAGGCCAAGTCATCACCTACACGTACTCCACCTCCAGCACGCCCTCGAGCATTGCACCCGGACCAGGGTACCTCATCAGCCAGAGCGACCCCTTCGGGCACGCGCTGTCCTGGACGTACAACGCCTCAGGCCAGATGACGCAGATGACCGATCCCGCAGGCGGGATATACCAATACACCTACGATGGGATCGGGAATCTCAACGGCGTCACCTATCCGGACTCAACAACCAGAACCTACTGGTACAACGAGTCGGCGAATACCGGAGGAACGAGCCTTCCGGGCGCCCTCACGGGGATCACGGATGAGAGCGGCGTGCGTTTTGCAACGTATCAGTATGCCGCGACGTGGTATCCGTCTGGCGTCGCAGTGAGTACGCAGCACGCCGGCGGTGTAGACAGCTATACGTTCGCCTACGACGCTGCTTCCTACTACTACGGCAACGCGATCCGCACCGCCGTCGTGACGGACCCATTGGGGGCGAGCAGAACCTACAATCTTCAGCGGAACTTGAGCTACAACTATGACGCGGGCCAAGTTCAACCTGCGGCCTCGGGCAGCGGCACGGTAGCTGCAAACGAATATTACGATGCGAATGGAAACAGGAGCTGGTCCCCTGACTTCAACCAGATCGGCACGAACTCTGGTTTTGATCTCACCCGCAATCTGGAAATCTGGCGCATTGAAGCGTACGGCATGCCGAGCGCACGCACGATCACTACACAGTGGAGTCCTAACTTCCGCCTGCCGACAGTGATCTCTGTCTACGCCGGTGGCTATCAAAGCGCCAACCCGGGCGGCACGCCGTTGCGCACGACTGCTTTCTCCTATGACGGTAGTGGCAGTCTCCTGACCAAGACCGTTACTGACACCACAGTGACGCCGAACGTCTCACGCACCTGGACCTATACGTATAACAGTTTCGGACGGATGCTGACGGTGAAGGGACCGCGGACTGACGTCAACAGCACGACGACATACACGTATTACACCTGCACGACGGGTTATCAGTGTGGAGAGTTGCATACCGTGACGGATGCGGTAGGGAACGTGACGACGTACAACACCTACAACGCCAACGGGCAGCCCCTGACCATCACCGACCCCAACGGCGTGGTTACTACGTTGACCTATGATGGCCGGCAACGCCTGACTTCACGCCAGGTCGGGAGTGAAACCACGAGCTTCAGCTACCACCCGACAGGCCTATTGAAGAAAGTGACACTCCCGGACAGCAGCTACATCCAATACAGCTACGATGGCGCCCACCGGCTGACCCAGATCAGCGACGGGGCGGGTAACTCAATCCAGTACACGCTCGATGCGATGGGCAATCGCACGGCTGAGAAGGTATACGACCCATCCAGTGTTCTGCATCGCACACACACGCGTGCGTACAACAGCCTGAATGATCTCTACCAGGACATCAACGCGGCGGGAACCTCAACGGTGACGACAACTTTCGGCTACGACGACAACGCCAACCAGACGTCGATCGCAGCGCCTCTCAACCGCAACACGACAAACGCCTACGATGCGCTGAATCGCCTGACGCGGATCACCGACCCTGCCAACGGCAGTACCTATTTCAGCTACGACCCCGCGGACGATCTGACTTCGGTCAAGGACCCCCGTAACCTCACGACAAACTACGGCTACAACAGCTTTGGCGATCTTACGACCCAGGTTAGCCCGGACACGGGAACGACGACGAACACATACGACTCAGGCGGAAGTCTTGCGACCTCGACCGACGCGCGAGGCGCGATATCGACTTACGCGTACGACGCGCTGAACCGGGTGACCTCAATCGGCTACCAGAGCGGCGGGGTCGCCGATCAGACGCTGGTCTTCAGCTATGACGCCGGGACCAATGGTAAGGGAAGGCTCACGAGCGCCTCCGATGCCAACCATGCGCTCTCCTGGACCTACGACGGTCTGGGCCGGGTGACGGGCAAGGGGCTGACTGTGGGCACCGTGTCCAAGTCGGTGGGCTACGGGTATACAAACGCGGATCTGACCGCGGTCGTGACCCCCTCGGGTCAGAATGTGGTCTACGGCTATAACAGCAATCACCAGGTCGTCAGCGTCACGGTGAACGGCACCACGGTGCTCTCGGGGGTGACCTACGAGCCCTTCGGCGTGGTGAGCGGCTGGACCTGGGGCAACGGCAGCACCTCGACCCGAAGCTTTAACACCGACGGACTGATCAGCCAGATCGTGAGCGCCGGTGTGACCCTCGGCTACGGCTACGACAATGCCAATCGCATCAGCGGCATCACGGACTCATCGAACGGCACACTGTCCTGGACCTACGGTTACGATGCTCTGGACCGGCTCACCAGCGCGACAACCAACAGCATCACCGACGGGTGGACTTACGATGCCAATGGCAACCGCATGACGCAGACGGGAACCAACCCGATCACATTCTCCGTGAATTCGGGCAATAACCAGCTAAGCTCGACCTCCGGGAGCTTGGTCCGCAGCTACAGCTACGATGCGGCTGGTAACGCCCAAGCCTACGGCAGCTACGCGTTCGGCTACAACAACCGTGGGCGGATGATGGCGACAAACGCCGGTTCGACCAATTACCTCTACAACGCCCTCGGGCAGATGATTGAGAAGTCGGGCACAGCCGGGACCACGATCTTCATGCAGGATGAATCGGGTCACCTGATCGGCGAATACGATGGCAGTGGCAACCTGATTGAAGAGACGATCTGGTTGGGCGATATCCCGGTAGCGACCTTGCAATTTGGAACGAGCGCTCTGAAAACGTACTACGTGCATACCGATCATCTCAATACGCCGCGGCGCATCACCAACCGCAACACCAACATCATTGTGTGGCGCTGGGACTCCGATCCCTTCGGCAATGGGGCTGCGGTTCAGAACCCGCAGGGGACGGTCACCGTGAGCTACAACCTGCGGTTCCGCGGCCAGTACTACGATGCGGAGACCGGGCTTTCGCAGAACTACTTCAGAGACTTCGATCCGGCCGTCGGAAGGTATACCGAGAGTGATCCTATTGGTCTCGCCGGAGGCTACTCGACGTATGCATATGGGTTGGGAAATCCGCTGAGCAACAGCGATCCTGACGGGCTAAGGCCACCGCGCAGCGGCGCGCCAGGAATCTCGATTCCGTTGCCGTTGCCGCCGATCGCAATTCCGGGGACTCCGGAAAACACGGCCTGGGCCCAATCGGCCTATCAGCAAATCAGTGATGCCCTAAACCCGGCCGCGAGTTCGTGCAAGGTTTGCCCGGAATGCTCGCCCTACAAGAAAGGCACGATTGGCTACATCGGACCGCATGCTGATCACGATCACTATCCAATCGGACGGCCACACCTCAACCTGTTTGTCGTTAATCAGAACGCGAGCACATGTAAGTGCTTTTGGAACAAGAACAACCCGGATGTGGCCAAGCCGCCGCCGGATCTTGACTGGGTTGACCTCAACCCGGGGTTCCCGCCCCTCTCGCCGTAAGGGTTGCGCATGAAGTACGCCGACGGTTCAGAAGCGCGATTAGGTGATCGCGTCCGGATTAGGAATGGCGAGACCGGGGTGATCGTCGTCTCCGTCGACACTGGCGAGTTCAGTGCTGAGTATCCCAAGGGCGAATGGGAGCACCTGAAGACTGGCGTGCTCGTGCGCACGGACAAGGGAGCCCTCGTGCGCTTTGCGGACCCACTCTCGCCAGGTCTCCTTGAACGCGTGCAGACCTGAGCCAGGTTCCACCGAGCGGCGGCGGCTGAGTCTGGCGTTAGACAACTGCGCCGATTTTGGATGTATGCAGGATAGCCATTCGGCGGCTGTTTGATCCAAGCACGCGGATCCGATCGCTGAACAACGCCTCAAAGTAGCTGACCGACGAACCTTCCCTGAATACCTTAGCGGTCATTGAAAGCACCACGATGAAAGCGAGCTGCTTAATAGGGATCGGCATGGTTGTGAGTCTGCTCGGAGCCGTGGGCTTTGTGTTTCGGCACAGCGGCCAGTTCGCTGCCGACTTGCGGCGCTCGGTAGCCCAGGCTCACGAAGGGCTAGAACTCTGCGGATTTCAATCGGAGAAGACGCAGGAATGCATCGTGCTGAGCGCCACAGAGAGAGGCGCGGAGTTCACCACGCTGGTGGACTCCCTTTCCGCGGCCACATGGACCGATCCCCCTGGAAAAGCACCTGTTGCCAGGGTGCGAATTCTCAGACTCCGCGAAGTCGGGTAATCCCTCACGGGGCTACTCGAAGTGCTATCGATTGAGCGAGTACGAAGGGTTCCCCGCTGAATATACCGAAGAGGTCACGATGGACCCGGCCTGCACCTTCATCCGAAGATATGAGGTCGGGTATGCGAAAGCGTCGCGTATCGACTAGAGGCGGCGCATCGCACCTACTGAAAAATTCAGATGAATAGCGCAACAACGCCAAAAAAACTTCTCGTTTCTAGCGAGTTAGAGATGGTCTTTCCTCCGCTGTTTGATTCAAATGTGCTGTGTGACGGTACGCAGTACACACCTCTCGACTTGGATTCCTCAGGAGCTTAAGTCGCGCTTCGCGGCGCTCGCCGCGTCGCGCGGAAACTCGGACTCCGCGCTTCTCAAGCAGCCCGTCGAGCTCGCTGTCATCGGCGCCGCCCCAGAACTCGCCCTCACCGAGCGGCCGGCCGCGGTGGCGCGCGATGCACGAATTACGGTCCGCCTGGTTCCGGCCGACCGGCTGCTTCTGCGCGAGCGCGCTGCGGCCCGCGGGATGCGTGCCGCCTCCTACGTCTCGACGCTGACCCGGGCTCACCTCCGATCTCTCTCGCCGCTGCCAGATCGCGAATTCGAGGCCATGCAGGCGATCGCTTTGCAGCTGTCGGCAATGGGTCGAAACATCCGGACGATAGCGCTGACGAGCCCGTCAGCGGGCCTTACGCCTGATCACACGCGCACCGTGCTGAAGCTGTGTGAGGCGACGCGGCACTACGTAAAGAGACTTCTGAGCATCAACATTCGGAGCTGGGAGACCGGTCACGATGAAACGCTTCCCAGAGCTTGAAGAGCCGCTGCTGGACATTGTTAGCCTTGCCCGACGGGGCCCGAATGGGCGCCTTTCTCCCCAGGAGGTTGAGTTAATCGTCCGGACGTTGCGGCGGACACCGGAGGTCATGGTCAAGGTATCAGGCGGTGCGACCAGCGCTTCAGGTGCGCTGGCGCACCTGAAATACATTGATCGCCGGGGTGAGCTGGAGCTCGAAACCGACGAGGGGGAGAGGCTGCGAGGTGGGGACTCCGAGCGCGCCGTGCTCCACGAATGGGAGCTCGACGCTCTGGCCGTCCGGTCGAGGGCCCCCTATCAGGGTAACCCCGGGCGCAAGCCTGCAAAACTGCTGCACAACATTGTCCTGTCTATGCCTGCGGGCACATCGCCAGAAAAGCTGCTTGCCGCAAGCCGAAACTTTGCACGTGAGGAGTTTGCGCTTAAACACCGATACCTCATGGTTCTGCACACCGACCAGGACCATCCCCACGTGCACCTAGTTGTGAGAGCGGTTGGCGAGGACGGCAAGCGGCTGAACATACGCAAAGCGACCCTGCGCGGATGGCGGCGCGGCTTCGCGGCGCACCTTCGGGCGCAAGGCGTCGCTGCAAACGCCACAGAGCGCGCCGTGCGAGGGCAGGTGCAGCCACCGGTGCGCGACGGCACCTACCGCGCCGCGCAGCGGGGCGATTCGAAGCGGGTCCTCCAGCGTCTCGAATCTGCCACCCGACGAGTAACCATCGCCGGGGACGATGGCGATCCGCGTGCCGCAACGCTCCTGGAAACGCGCCGAAAGATTATAGAGGCCTGGGGCGTCGTATCTACCCAGTTGCTCAACGCGGGCCACCCGCTGGCTGATCGGGTCTGGGGATTCCTCGGGAACATGCCGAAGCCGCAGACTGAGCAAGCAGTTTTGAAAAATAAATTTGAGACGCGGTTAGACAAGAACAGACAGCCCAAACGCGACGAGCGCACGCGTTGACGGGCCACAAATTGAAACAGCATGGAACACAGTGGATCGCTATGAACTCTTACGGACTGCATCAGACATTGATCTGTTCGCGACATCGGTAGAGCCTGCAACACCCGAGTCCGGGCGAATTCGCACGACTCGCGCTCTTGCAATGTTCCTCTGTTGGTTTCAGGGTTAGCGTGCGATTCATAACCTTTCAAAAGGCCACACTGTGAACAACACTTATTTCGGGTTATTGGCTGAGTTTGGAGAGGCCAATATTCCTCTTGTGAAGGTTGCCCCAAAGTATTTCGGTCTGAGCTTCGAGGAAGCGCGCCGCAGAGCTCCAACTCAGTTGCTGCCGTGCCGAGTGTTTCGTCTCGGCGGCCAGAAGTCCCCCTGGCTCGTCAGTGCGGCGGACCTCGCCGAGCTGATCGATCGCCGAAGAGATCTGGCTGGGAAGCCGGCAGCTCCGCGGCACGGGAGTGGCGGGGAGAGCCTTTCGGCGCCGCCGGCGCTGTGAGGGCGCGTACGTTCTCGGGTTTCAGGTTGGTATAGCGCTTGAGTTCATTCCAAGAGTCGTGGAGCGTGAACTGCGCGACCTCTTGGATTTGGTAGCCCATCTCGAATAGGCGACTGGTGGCCTCGTGGCGCAAGTCGTGGAACCGCAGATCAGCAATACCCAGGAAATGGCAGGCGCGAGTAAATGCTGCCCCGACGCTCTTAGGGCTATACGGAAAGATGAACTCGCCGGTGCGAGGCTGGGACTGCACCACTGCCCAGGCGCCCGGTGGGTACTTGAAGCGTCGATGGTTGCCTTCCTTGGCCGTTGGATGCTTGGCATCGCGCACCATGCCGGTCTGGTTGGCCTCATCGTTGTCCTTCCACTGGAGGCGGCAGATTTCGGCTTCCCGCCGGGCCGACGTGAGCGCAAATTCCATGACGCTGAGCATGGGGATATGCGAACGCTTGTCGCGCCGATCGAAGTATTCGCGCAGACGCGCAAGTTCATCCGCCGTGGGACGCCGAGTGCGTTTGCGGGTCTTGCCGGTGAGTCGAAGTTCGGAGCATGCCTCGCGTGCCTCTTGGACGATCTCAGGCCGCACAGGAAGCTCCCTGACGTTCTTAGCGGCCCTCAGGACGACCCCGAGCCATACGAGGTCATTGGCGACGGTGGCGGGCCCTGCGCCCCTCGCGCGCCTTGAGCGCACGTGATCAAGCAGTTCCGCGACCTTGAGGGTGAGCGCGTTCAATTTTCCGAGCGCGTGGCGCTCCAGGAACTCCAAGTGAGCCTGCTTACTCCGCTGCCACTTCGAGACAGTTTCGAAATTGTCGATGTACCAGCGAATGAGTTCGGCGAGGGTGGGCGCACCCTGCTGTACGCGCGTCAGTGCCGAGGGATCCTCAAGTGCTACCTCCCGGTGCTTAGCCCAGCTCAGAGCGGCTGATCGATGCGTGAATGTGCGACTCTCGCGATGCAGGATCGCCCCACCTCGGCGGATGCGGACAATCGCGGTGTAGCGCGTCATGCCGTCGATCTGCTTGCGAACTTTGATGGTTGGCATGATGGGGCTTCGGGAGACATGACATTCTTGTCTCCTTTACGTCTCCCCGGCAAACGCTAAACTCCCCGAAATGCCCGAAAACCCCGCAGAAACGCCACATGTCGAAAAGCCTACAGAAAAAGGCGTTTCGCACACAAATAGCGCAGGAATAGCGGACCGGCGGATCTCGGTCGCTCCCATGATGGACTGGACCGACCGTCATTGCCGTTACTTCCTGCGCGGCTTTTCGCCCGAGGTGCTGCTGTACACCGAGATGATCACGGCGGCAGCGATTGTACGCGGTGACGGCGCGCGGCTGTTGGCGTTCCACCCTGAGGAGCACCCGGTCGCGCTGCAGCTGGGCGGGAGCGAGCCGCGCGAGCTCGCGGCGGCGGCACGCGCCGGCGAGCAGGCGGGCTACGACGAGATCAACCTGAACTGCGGCTGTCCGAGCGACCGCGTTGCCAGCGGCGCCTTCGGCGCCTGCCTGATGCTGGAGCCGGCGCGGGTTGCCGAGTGCGCGGCCGCAATGCGCGCGGCAGTGCGCGTGCCGGTGACGGTCAAGATGCGCATCGGCGTGGTGAACGGCGCGGCCCGGGAACTGCACGAGCGCGTGGCGCACTTCGGCGAGGGCGATTTCGAGGCCTTGTGTCACTTCGTGCGCAGTGTGCGTGATGGCGGCTGCGAGGTCGCGATCGTGCATGCCCGCAAGGCGGTGTTGGGGGGCCTGTCACCGAAGGACAACCGCGAGATCCCGCCGCTGCGCTACGACATCGTGCGGCGGCTGAAGGCGGCATTGCCGTCGTTGCCGATCGTGGTCAACGGGGGTTTGCGCGAGCCGCGCGCGGTGATCGAGGCGCTCAGCTGGTGCGACGGCGTCATGCTCGGGCGCGAGGCCTACCACCGGCCGTACCTGCTCGCCGAGTTGCAGCGGGCGCTGCATCCTGGTGCCGGCGCCGCACCCACGCGCGAGGCGCTCACCGCTCGCATGCAGCGTTACGCCGAGCGCGAGCTCGCCGCTGGCGGGCGCCTCGCCGCAATCACGCGCCACATGCTCGGCCTGTACAGCGGCGAGCCCGGGGCGCGCGACTACCGGCGCACGCTGAGTGAGGGTGCGCGGGCCGCCGGAGCGGGTCCGGAGCTGCTGCGACGGGCGATTCCTGCCGGCGGGCGGGCCCAGGACGCTTGCTAGCGGCGCGAAAGCGCTCGCGTATAATCGGGCCGCACTCATGGGCAAGGATATCGAACTCGCCATCCTGTTTGCCGACGTCGTCGGATCGACCCGGCTTTACGACACTATGGGCGACCTGCGCGCGCGCGACATGGTGGCGATCTGCATCGACGTGATGCGCACCGCCACCGAGCAGCGCCAGGGCACGGTCATCAAGACCATGGGCGATGAGGTCATGGCCACCTTTCCGAGCGCCGACGCCGCCTTGAACGCCGCGGCGCAGATGCAGCAGCAGATCTCCACGCACGCACAACTGAACGTCGACGGACAGCCGGTCGCTATCCGCATCGGCTGCCACTACGGTCCGGTGATGCTCGAGAATCGCGACGTGTTCGGCGCCGCCGTGCACACCGCCAACCGCATGACCAGTCAGGCCAAGGCCGGACAGATCGTGACCACCGCGGCGACGGTGGACAAGCTGTCACCGGAGTGGCGCGCGTCCTGCCGCCAGATCGACGTCGCGACGCTCAAGGGTCAGGGCAGTGAAGTCACTCTCTACGAGGTGCTCTGGCAGACCGAGGACGTGACCAGCATGGTGCCGGGGATTGCGAGCGACCCACGGTCGGCGCACCGCATGCGCCTGCGGTTGCGGTGTCAGGATCGCGAACTGCTGGTCGATGAGCGGCATTCGAGCATCACCATCGGCCGCGCCGAGGACAACGACGTGGTGGTGAAGGGCAACCTGATCTCGCGCCTGCACGCGCGCATCGAGATCAGCCGCAGCAAGTTCGTATTGATCGATCAGAGCACCAACGGCACGTTCGTGCAGAGCGCTGACGGTGAGGAGTCTTTCGTGCGCCGCGACAGCCTGCAGATCAAGGGCCAGGGCATGATCGGGCTTGGGCGCCTGCCTGAGCAGGGCGCGGCGACCACCATCGACTTCGCCTGCGAAGAAGTCTGAAGGGCGGCGGGCGCGCCCGCGCGGCTTCAGGCCAGCCGCTGTTCGGTGGAGTCGAGCTCCGCGAGCAGCGCCTGCGGCAAGTGGCTGCCGAACCTGCCCAGATACTCGCGCAGCTCGGCGACTTCCTTGCGCCACAGCGCCGCGTCGACCGTGAGCAAGGCGGCGAGCGCCTCCGCGCCCACGTTGAGTCCCCGGGTGTCGAGATCCGCGGACCGCGGCAGCCAGCCGACCGCCGATTCGCTCGCGCCCGCCTTGCCGGCGCAGCGATCCAGCATCCAGGCGAGCACCCGCAGGTTCTCGCCGTAGCCCGGCCACAGGAACTTGCCGTGCGCGTCGCGCCGGAACCAGTTGACGTGGTAGATGCGCGGGGGT
>WNFR01003879.1_pt1 | contig 25281 bp, 19 predicted proteins | sample 5400221 | NCBI WGS metagenome assembly WNFR01 (sample SAMN13153357, study PRJNA577476) | soil metagenome | isolation source: 40 cm soil under Madrone tree | place: USA:California | collected 2016-06-14 | reverse complement strand
CTTCTCCAGCCGCGTGGTGAGCTCGCCCGCCCAGTGCGTGACCGGGTAGCGGCCGCCGAAGGGATCGATGCCGCGGCCGCGGAGCGCCTCCAGCTTCTCCTCGCGCTGGCGGACGAGGTCGTTCGTGTCGCGCTCGCGTTCCTGCTCGCTCACGCCTTGCCCCGCGCCCACAGCAGGTACGCCTTGATGAACTCGTCGAGGTCGCCGTCCATCACCGCCTCCACGTTGCCGATCTCCACGCCCGTCCGGTGGTCCTTGATGCGCTGCTCGGGGTGGAACGTGTAGGTGCGGATCTGGCTGCCGAAGGCGATGCCCTTCTTCTCGCCCACGAGCTGCGACAGCTCCTCCTTCTGCTTCGTCGACGCCACCTCGTACAGCCGCGCCTTGAGGATGCGCAGCGCGGTGTCGCGGTTGCGGAGTTGCGAGCGCTCGTTCTGGCACGCCACCACGATCCCCGAGGGCAGGTGCGTGATGCGCACGGCGGAGTCCGCCGTGTTCACACCCTGGCCGCCCGGGCCCGACGAGCGATACACGTCGATCCGCAGCTCGTCCTCACGGATGGTGACCTCGACGTCGTCGACTTCCGGCGTCACCGCGACGGAGGCGAACGACGTCTGGCGGCGGCTGGAGGCGTCGAAAGGCGAAATCCGGATCAGACGGTGGACGCCCGCCTCGCCCTTGAGATAGCCGTAGGCGTAATCGCCGGTGACCTCGATCGTCGCCGACTTGATGCCCGCCTCTTCGCCCGGCAGCAGGTCCACGACCTCCGCCTTGAAGCCCGCGCGCTCACACCAGCGCAGGTACATGCGCATGAGCATCTGCGCCCAGTCCTGTGACTCGGTGCCGCCCGCGCCGGGATGGATGGAAAGGATGGCCGCCTTCGCGTCGTGCGGACCCGACAGCATCACCTTCAGCTCGAACTCGTCGAGCTCGCGCTGCAGCTTGGCGATGCCCTCGCGGATCTCGGCGTCGACGCTGTCGTCGCCCGCCTCGGCCGCCAGCTCGAGCAGCACCGCGAGGTCGGAGGCCTGGCCGCCGAGCTCGGTCACCCGCGCCACCACGCGCGCCAGCTCGCTGCGCTCGCGGATCAGCTCCTGCGCGCGACGGTTGTCGTCCCAGAAGGCGGGCGACGCCATCTCGGCGTCGAGCGCCGCCAGCCGCGTCTCCTTGGCGGGCAGGTCAAAGGTGCCCCCGGAGCTCGTCGACCCGCCCGGTCAGGGCGGTGACGTCGCGCTTGAAGTCGCTCAGCATCTACGCGCTCCCCTCGGCGACGGCGCCGGTCCGGTACCACGCCCCCGCCAGCGCGGCCGTCGTCACCGCCAGCGAGAGCAGCCCGAGCCAGTCGCCGAGCCGCGTGAAGAGTGTCCGGCGGGCGCGCAGCGGGACCTTCTCGGTCATGACGCCGCGCTCGAAGAGCTGCAGGCGGCGCACGATGAAGCCATTGGGCGCGATGAAGGCGGAGACGCCGGTGTTGGCCGCGCGCACGACGCTCACGCGATGCTCCACCGCGCGGAACGGGTACATCGTGAGGTGCTGCTCGGGCCCGCTCGTGCGTCCGAACCATGCGTCGTTCGTCATGTTCACCATCAACCGCGCGCCGTCCCTCACGAATTGCCGGAAGAGATCGGGAAAGATGCCCTCGTAACAGATTACGATACCGAACGGAGCCGGCGGAGCGTTGAAGACCACGGCGTGTGACCCGGCCTCCAGCTGGGAGATGAACTCGGCCCAGCGGCGCACGAACCCGAGCACTCTCGACAGCGGCACGAACTCCCCGAACGGAACGAGCTGAATTTTATCATATCGCCCCACGATCCCCTGATCGGTGATGAGGAACGCGCTGTTGCGGAAGCGCGGGGGGTCGCCGACGGCGTCGATGCTGCCGACGAGCATCGGCACGCCCAGCTCGGCCGAGGCGGTCCGGAAGCGCTCGATCAGCGGTGGGTCGCGCCGGAGGATCGTCGGCGCCGCCGTCTCCGGCCAGACGATCAGGTCGGGATGCTGCTCGGCGACACGCTGCAGCAGCGCGAAGTAGATGCCGAGCGTCTCGCGCGTGTGGCGCGGCTCCCACTTGAGTGGCTGCTCGATCGAGGGCTGGATGAGCGCGACGCGAACGGTCTCCCCGGGTAGCGGCTCGGCGATCCGCACCGTCCCGAACACCAGTGTGGCGACCAGAAGCGCCGCCGCGGCGCCGGTGCCAACCAGCGCCGGGCGCCAGCGCAGCACGACGCAGCCGGCGAGGGCGGCGTTCACGGCGAGCAGCACGAACGACACGGCGTGGACGCCCGCGAGCTCGGCGATCTGGATCACGCGCAGGTGCAGGTACTGCGAGTAGCCGAGCGCGCCCCAGGGGAAGCCGCCGAAGAGGTGGCCGCGCAGCCACTCGGCGGCCACCCAGAGAAACGGCGCCAGCCCCAGCGCCAGCGCGGCCGAGCGGCGCGCCGTCAGCCACGACACCGCCCACGCCACCGCTCCCGTCCAGAACCCGCAGTAGGCGGCGAGCAGGAAGACGGGCCCATAGACGAGCGGCCACGGGATCGCGCTGTAGACCTGGAAGGTGTACTGCAGCCAGCGCAGCAGGACGAGGAAGAAGACCGTTCCCGACGCCCAGCCCCAGAGAAACGCCGTCCGCGGCGTGCGGATGGTCGCGATGGCGAGCAGCGGCGCCAGGGCCAGCCACGGGGTGAACGACCAGTCGGTGCGCGGAAACGCGAGCGCCATCACGAAAGCCGCCGCGAGTAGGATGACCGCATGCAGCGTGACGTCCCGGAATCGCGTCATGTGCCGGCGGCCAGCCGGTCGGCGAGGAAGCGCGGCAGTCCCGCCGCCACGATCTTGTCGCGCGCGGCCTCGACGTCATACGCCACGCGGCGCAGCTCCACGCGCCCCGCCGCCACGTCCCACACACCGTAGGCGGCGCGCGGGTCGCGGTCGCGCGGCTGCCCGACGCTGCCCACGTTGACGATGTAGCGGCGGCCGGCCTCGGCGCTCACGACGTGGGGCCGCGGCTCGAAGTCGGGTCCCGACGAGCCGAGCGACCACGCGCCCGGCACGTGCGAGTGACCGACGAAGCACCAGCGCGTCGCGAAGTGCGCGAAGGCCGCCCAGCCGTCGTCGGGGGTGACGAGATACTCCCACTCGTCGGGCGACTCGGGGGAGGCGTGAACGAGCGTGGCGTCCTCCACTTCGTGCGTGAGGGGCAGCGCGCTCAGCCATGCGCGGTGCTCGTCGTCGAGCCGCTCGCGCGTCCATTCGGCGGCGGCGCGCGCCCAGCCGTTGAACCACTCGAGATCGAGCAGCCCGGCCACGCCGTGCTCGTGGTTACCGGCGACGATGGCGCGCGCACGGCGGTCCAGCAGCTCGACGCACGCCACGGGATCGGCCCCGTAGCCGACGCTGTCGCCGAGGCAGAGCACGCCGTCGGCGCGGGGCGCGGCGTCGGCGAGCACGGCGCGCAGCGCCTCCAGGTTGCCGTGGACGTCCGACAGGATGGCGTACCTCACGGGCGGCGCGTGCTCAGGCCGGACGCAGCTCCCGGTGGATGCGGTCGAGCACGCCGTTGATGAAGCGGCTCGACTCCGCCGTGCCGAACTTCTTGGCGATCTCGATGGCCTCGTTGATGGCGACCTTGCCCGGCACCGCGGGCTCGCAGAGCAGCTCGTAGACGGCCATCCTCAATATATTGCGGTCGACCACGGCCATGCGCTCGAGGTCCCAGTGCTCCGCGCACTCGGCGATGATCGCGTCGATCTTCGGCTGCTGCGCCTTGGCGCCGCGCACCAGCGAGCCCGCGAAGGCGCGCGCCTCGCCGTCCACCGGATGCCGATCCCAGAACTCGTCCTCGAACGGCGTGGGATCGTCGGCGCCCGTCTGGTCGAGCTGGTAGAGGAACTGGAGCGCGACCTCCCTGGCCTTGCGCCGTTTTCCCATATATTTACCGCCGGGCCCTTTTCGCCGGGCCCCGGGGGCGCGGCGGTCGGGCATCGATCGGGCGAGGTCGCGCCGTCGGCGCATGGCGCTGTGCGAACTCTGCCATCTCGAGCGCCGCGTAGGCCGCTTCCTGGCCGCGGTTGCCGACGTCGCCGCCCGCGCGCTCCCAGGCCTGCGCTTCCGTGAGGGCGGTGACGACGCCAAAGGTCGTGGGCACGCCGGTGTCGAGGCCGACCCGCTGGATGCCCGCCGCGGCCTGGCCCGCCACGAAGTCGAAGTGCGGAGTCTGGCCGCGAATGACGCACCCGACGCAGATGATGGCGGCGAAGCGCCGCGTGCGCGCCAGGTGCAGCGCGGCCTGTGGCAGCTCGAAGGCGCCGGGCACCCAGTGCACCTCGAGATCCTTCTCGGCGACGCCGGCCGCGTCGAGGGCGTGCAGCGCGCCGTCGAGCAGGCGCTTGGTGATCGACTCGTTGAAGCGGCCGGCGACGACGGCAAATCTGAGACCCGGGCGCGAGCGCGCCCGCCGGTGGGATGACGGCGCGCGGCCGGCCATGTCAGTTTGTGGGGGCCATGTCGGGGCCCCCACTCAATCCGGCAGCGAGGACAGGAGGTGGCCCAGCTTGTCCCGCTTGGTGCTCAGGTACTTGCGATTCTCGGGGTTCGCCGCCACCTCGACCGGCAGGCGCTCGACCACCGTGAGGCCGTACCCCTCGAGGCCGGCACGCTTGGCCGGATTGTTCGTGAGCAGGCGCAGGTTCTTCAGGCCCAGGTCCACGAGGATCTGCGCGCCGATGCCATAGTCGCGAAGATCGGCCTTGAAGCCGAGGGCCGCGTTGGCCTCCACGGTGTCCATCCCGAGATCTTGCAGCCCGTAGGCGCGGATCTTGTTGTGCAACCCGATCCCACGTCCCTCCTGGCGCAGATAGACGACGACGCCCTTCCCTTCTTTCTGGATCATCGCCAAGGCCATGTTGAGCTGCGGGCCACAGTCGCAGCGCAGCGAGTGGAAGACGTCGCCGGTGAGGCACTCGGAGTGCATGCGGACGAGAACCGGGTCGTCGCCCGACACCTGGCCCATGACGATCGCGAAGTGGACGCGGCTGTACACCGTCGCCTCGTAGGCGATCGCGGTGAACTCCCCGTAGTCCGTGGGCAGCCGTGTGGTCGCGAGCCGCTTCACCAGCTTTTCCTTCTGGGTGCGGTATTCGATGAGGTCCTTGATGGTGATGAGCTTGAGCGCGTGCCGCCGCGCGAGCTCGGTCAGCTGTGGCAGGCGCGCCATTCCGCCCGACTCGTCGAGCACCTCGCAGATCACGCCAGCCGGATAGCACCCCGCCATCCGCGCGAGATCCACCGCCGCCTCCGTGTGGCCGGCCCGGCGCAGGACGCCGCCCTCCATTGCTCGCAGCGGAAACATGTGACCCGGCGTGACGAGGTCGCCGGCGGACATCTGCGGATCGACCAGGGCGCGGATGGTGACGGCCCGATCGTGGGCGGAAATGCCGGTGGTGATGCCGCGCCGCGCGTCCACACTGATCGTGAAGGCGGTGCCCATCGGGGCCGTGTTCTCGGCCACCATCATGCCGAGCTTCAGCTCGTCCAGGCGCTCGCCGAGCATGGGCACGCACATGAGCCCGCGTGCGTGCGTCACCATGAAGTTGACGGCCTCGGGCGTGATCTTGTCGGCGGCCATGACGAGGTCGCCCTCGTTCTCGCGATCCTCGTCGTCCACGACGACCAGGACCCGGCCCTGCCGGATCTCCTCGAGCGCCTCCTCGATGGTCGCGAAGCCGCTCATCATGCCCCTTTCACCGCGAGCGACCGCTGCACGTACTTGCCGATCACGTCCGTCTCGATGTTGACCGCCTGCCCCGCCGCCAGCCGGCCCAGCGTCGTGACGGCCAGCGTGTGCGGGATCAGCATCACCTCGAAGGCGGCGTCGTCGAGCGACGCCACCGTCAGGCTCACGCCGTCCACGGCCACCGAGCCCTGGGGGACCAGCAACGGCGCCAGTCCCCGGTCGCGGAGGGCGATCCTCACCCGTGCCGTCGATTCTACACGGCTCACCGCCTCCACCGCGCCGGTCCCGTCCACGTGCCCGAGGACGAGGTGGCCCCCGAGCGAGCCGCCGAACCGCAGCGGCCGCTCGAGATTCACGGCCCCGCCCGGGCGCAGCGCGCCGAGCGACGTCCGGGCGAGCGTCTCCGGCCCCATCTCGAACGCGAGACCGTCGTGGGCGCGGGCGACGACGGTGAGGCACACGCCGCTCACGGCGACGCTGGCGCCGAGGTCGCTGCCCTCGAGCGTGAGAGCGGCGGACACCTCGAGGCGCGCCACGTCGCCCTTTCGCGCCACGGCGCGCACCGTGCCGATCTCCTCGATGATGCCGGTGAACATGATTATTCGGCGCCGGGGCGGCTTCGCAGGGCTCCGCCGCCCCGGCGGTCGGGCGGGCAGCCGTTGGCGTCACGGAGCACGTCGGCTTCGATGAGCAGGTCGTCGCCCACCGCGCGCGCGGTCATCGATCCCAGACGGATCGCCGACTTCAAATCGCGCCCGGCGCCGCCGACGACCGCCGGCGCCGTCCGTCCGCCGAGCAGCAGCGGCGCGACGAAGAGCGTCACGCGATCCACCACGCCCGCCTCGAGGAACGACGCGTGGACCTCGCCGCCGCCCTCGACGAGCACGGCGCGAACCTCCCGCTCGAACAGCGCCGCCAGCACGGCGTCGACGGCGACGCGGCCCTCGCGGACCGGGAACGGGACGACGACGGCACCCGCCGACTGCAGCGCCGCGACGCGCGCGGCGGGCGCCGTCTCGCCGACGGCGATCAGCGCGCGCGACGGCGTGGCCGCGGCGATCACCTGGGCGCGGACGGGCGTCCGCGCATCGGTGTCGAGCACGACGCGCCAGGGCTCGCGCGGCCACGGCCGGCCCAGGCGCACGGTCAGCGCAGGATCGTCACGCAGGACCGTGGTGACGCCGGCGACGATCGCGTCGACCTCGCTGCGCTGTCGGTGCGCCTCGGCACGCGCCGCCTCGCCGGTGATCCAGCGCGCGGCGCCGTGCACGTCGGCGATCTTGCCGTCGGCCGTCATGCCGGCCTTGAGCGTCACGTGGGGCCGGCGCTCGCGCATGGCGGTGAAAAAGACGCGGTTCTGCGCGGCCGCCTCTCCCTCGAGCACGCCGGTCACGACCGCCACGCCCTTGTCGCGAAGCGCCACCGCGCCGCCGCCGAACACGAACGGGTTGGGATCCGCCGCCGCGGCCACCACGCGCGTGATGCCGGCCGCGAAGATGGCGGGCACGCACGGCGGCGTGCGGCCGGCGTGGTTGCACGGCTCGAGGGTCACATAGAGGGTGGCGCCGCGCGCCCGGGCCCCCGCGGCTTCGAGCGCGACGATCTCGGCGTGCGGCCCGCCCGCGCGCTCGTGGAAGCCCTCACCCACGATCTCCCCGTTGTGCGCGACGACGGCGCCGACCAGCGGGTTGGGCGACGTCAGCCCGCGCCCGCGCTCGGCCAGCTCGAGCGCGCGCCGCATGAGCGCCTCGGGCGTCACGGAGCCGCTCCGGGGGCAGGCACCAGGGCATCGACGAAGGCCTCGGCGTCGAAGGCCTTGAGATCCTCGACGCGCTCGCCCACCCCGACCAGCTTGATGGGCAGCTTCAGCTCGCGGACGATGCGGACCACGATGCCGCCCTTGGCGGTGCCGTCGAGCTTCGTCAGGCATACGCCGCTCAGACCGATCGTCTCGTGGAACATCTGCGCCTGCGCGAAGCCGTTCTGACCCGTCGGCGCGTCGAGCACCATGAGCGACTCGTGTGGGCCGCCGGGACACTGGCGCTCGATCACGCGCTTGAGCTTGGCCAGCTCATCCATGAGGTTGGTCTTGGTGTGCAGCCGTCCCGCCGTGTCCACGATGAGCACATCGGCCTGACGCGCGAGCGCCGCCTTGACCGCGTCGAAGACGACGGCCGCCGGATCGGAGCCCGCGGCCTGGCGAATGACGTCCACGCCGATGCGCCCGCCCCACGTCTCGAGCTGCTCGATCGCCGCCGCGCGGAAGGTGTCCGCCGCCGCGAGCAGTACCTGCCGGCCGTCGCCCTTCAGGGAGGCGGCGAGCTTGGCGGCGGTGGTCGTCTTCCCCGCGCCGTTGACGCCGAGCATGAGCACGACGCTCGGCCGCGCGTCGAGGTTGAGCGGCTGGGCGGCGGGCTTGAGCGCGTCCACCAGGAACCGGCGGAAGAGTGGCCGGAGCTGATCGGCGCGCGTCACCGTCCCGAACATGACCTCCTCGCGCGCGCGGTTGGTGAAGTCGGCGGCGATCGCCGCGCCCAGGTCGGCGGCGATCAGTAGCTCCTCGAGCTCTTCGTAGAGCGTGTCGTCGATCGGACGGTCGGGCTCGAGGACCGTCGCCAGACCGGTGGAGAGATATTCCTGGGATCGCTTGAGGCCGTCGCGCAGGCGCTCCTTGAGCCCGGAAAAGAGAGACATCGCGCGCTCAGTGTAGCCTGTCGCATTGCATAAAAGAGATGGGGGCCACGAAATGGCCGCAAGCCCCCATCCGCTATTGAGGGGGCAGGACGATGCGGCTGATGACGGCGCCGCTCGGACCGAGCGGCGGCAGAGTCCGCCCGTTCAGCTCCAGCGATACCCCACCGGCATTGCCGAGCGTGAGCACGAACGGCCGGTTCGAGACCCACTCGCGGATCTGACCCGCGGGCACCGTCTCCTCGGTGCTGCTGCCGTCCTCGGTGCGCACGCGGATCCAGGTCGGCTCCGACACGCGCGCGACCAGGCGATACGGTGAGGCCACGCCACCGGTCGCCGCCTGCACGTTGGGAAGCCAGGGCGGCGGTGCCGCGGCGCGCGAGGCTTCGGCCGTGACGGCGACACCCGCGGTGGCCGGCGCCGAGGTGGTCCCGGACGTGGCCGGACCCGGCGTGGCGGCCGGCCCGGGCGGCGTGCTCGACGCCGGCTCGGGCGTCGGCCGCGACGCGGGCGCGCTCGCCGCGGTCTCCGACGGCGCCGGGTCGGGCGTGCGCCGCTCCACCCGCTCCTCCCGCGCCGGCTGTGTCATCAGCGCCACGGCGAACAACGCCATGCCGAGGATCACCAGCAGCACGAAGCTCACGAGGACGGCGCTGCGGCTCCGCGCCTCGCTCTCGGTCGTCGTCGCAGGCGTGGACGGGGGGGCTCCCGGACGCGGCGGCGCCGGCACGCCACCCTCGCGGCCGTCGTAGCGCGCGAGGGCCTCGTCGGGGGACTCGCCGAGGGCCTGGCAATAGGCGCGGATGAAGCCGCGCGTGAACACCGGCGCGGGAAGTGCGGATTGGCGGTCGGACTCGAGGGCTTCGAGGTAGCTGGACGCAACGCGAGTGATCCGAGAAATCTCCTCGAGCGAGATTCCGCGGCGGTCACGCAGCTCGCGGAGGTAGTCGCCGACGGAGGCCATACTGCGAAGCGAGTCTAGCCTATCCGACCGGGGTTTTCACCTTACCCGGCGTGCGCGCTGGCCGCGGCGAGGTTCACGGAGACGAGCTTGGAGAGGCCCGGCTCCTCCATCGTGACGCCGTAGAGGATGTCGGCCGCCTCCATCGTCTTGCGGTTGTGCGTGATGACGAGGAACTGGGTCTGGCTCGTCAGCTCGCGCAGCACGCGCAGGAAGCGATGGATGTTCGCGTCGTCGAGCGGCGCGTCCACCTCGTCGAGCACGCAGAACGGGCTCGGCCGGTAATAGAAGATGGCGAAGAGCAGGGCCAACCCCGTCAGGGCGCGCTCGCCACCGGACATCAGCGACACCGCCTGCAGGCGCTTGCCGCGCGGCTGCGCCATCAGCTCCACGCCCGTGTCGAGGGGGTCGCCGCCCTCTTCCGCCTCGACCAGTCGCAGCTCGGCGCGCCCGCCCTCGAAGAGGCGCTGGAAGATCTCACCGAAGTGGCGGTTGATCTCCTCGAACGCCTGGGCGAACCGGTCCTGCGCCGTGCGGGTCATGCCGCGCAGCGCCTTTTCCAGGTCCTTGATCGACGCCATCAGGTCGTCGTACTGGGTCCGGAGGAACGTGAGGCGCTCGTCGAGCTCGCGGTACTCCTCGTCGGCCACGAGGTTGACGGCGCCGATGGCGGCCAGCTTGGCGTCGAGCTCGCTGACGCGCTCGCCGGCGGCGGCGAGATCACGCGCCGGATCGTGCAGCGCCAGCAGCGCCGCCGCGTCGATGCCGTAGGTGCGCCACGCCTCCTGTCCGAGCTCCTCCCGGCGCACGCGGCCCTCCGTCGCCCGCAGCTCGATGTCGTGGATGGCGGCGACCGCGCGCGACAGCTCGCCCTGCCCGCCGCGCAAATCGCCCTCGATCGCCGTCAGCTCGTCGAGCAGCGTTTGGTGGCGCTGGCCGGCGCCGCGCGCCTCCTCCTCGAGCCGGTCGCGCTCGAGCGCCACGTCGCGCGCGCTCGCGTCCGTGCGCTCCCGTTCCTCGCTCAGCCACTGGCGTCGCTCGCCGAGCTGGGCCTGCCGTTGCTGCGCCTGTCCCACGCGCTCGGTGACGTCGGCCTCCATCTCGTCCAGCCGCGCCAGCTCGCGGGTCAGCGCGTCCGCGCGCTCGGCCACGGAGGCCACGTCCACGCGGCATGCGCTCAGCTCGGCGACCAGCTGGGTCTCGCGCGCCTGCGCGGTCTCGATGGTGGCGCGGGCGGTGGCCATGGCGGCCTCCTGCCGTGCTTCGGCCTCGCGCGCCGCCTCCACGTGCTGCTCGAGCTGCGCCAGCAGGGCCGCCGTCTCCTGCGCTTCCGTCTCTACCTGGTGGAGCTCGCTGCCGAGCGTCTCGAGGTGGCGCTGCACGCGCTCGTGCTCGCGGACGGCCTGCTCGATGTCCTTCTCGCTGCCGACGCGCTCGGCCTGCCGTGCCTGCAGGTCGTGGTCGAGGCCCCCGAGCCGCGCGCGCAGCGTCGTGAGCTCGGCGGCGAGGGCGGCCGCCGCGGCCTGGCGCGTCTCGACGTCGGCGATGAGCCGCGCCACCTCCTCGTCCAGCTCGCGGAGCTGGCGCTTGCGCGCGAGCAGCGAGTGCTCGCCCGCGCCCTCGTCCGCGGTGGCGCCGGCGCCGCCGCGGAGCCGGCCGGCCGGCGACAGCACCTCGCCCGCGGGCGTGACATAGGTGGCCACCACGCCGTTGCGGCGCCAGAGCGCCTCCGCCGCGTCGAGGTGATCGACGACGGCGACCTGGCCCAGAAGATGGTGGACGAGACTCGGCGCCGGCCCACCGATCGCTTTGGCGACCCAGGCGAGGCCGGGATTCGCCGCCTCGTCATGGGGGGAAATGGGGGGTGCGCCGCGCGACCCCCCATTGCGGAGATTCTCGAGCGGCACGAACGTGGCCGCGCCGGCGCGGCGCGTCGCGAGATACTCCACCGCCGCCCGCGCGTGCTCGAAGCGGTCCACCACCACCCACTGCAGGCGCTCGCCGAGCACCGCCTCCACCGCGCGCTCGAGCCCCGGCGGAACCTCGAGCAGGTCGGCGACGGTGCCCCGCACGCCGACCAGGCTGGTCCCGGCCTCGAATACCGCGCGCACGCCCGCGCCGTAGCCCTCGCGCGCGGCATCGAGCGCGCGCAGCGCCTCGAGCTGCGAGCTCTTCGACACGTACCCGAGTCGCGCGTCGCCGAGCGCCGTCTCGGCGGTGGCCAGCTCGGCTTCGCGGACGGTCAGCGCGGCCTGGAGCCGATCGCGCTCGGCGCCGAGCGAGGAGAGGGCCGCCATCGCCCGGCCGTGGGCGGCCTCGACGGTCGCCCGCTCCGCGCTCAGCTGGAGCGCCTCGGCCTCGGTCGCCGAGCGCTCCAGGGCCAGGCGCTCGGCCCGGCGCGCCTGCTGGGCCCGGCGCTCGCGCAACTCGCCGGCCTGGCGCATCAGGTCCACGCGCTCGCCCGCGATCCGCACCTGTTCGAGCCTCAAGGCTTCGAGCCGGCCGCGGTCTTCGCCGAGGCCCGCGCGGTGATGCTCCACCGTCGCCTCGAGAACACGCGCGACGGCCGCACGCTCGGCCGAGAGCCGCTCGGCGTCGCCCAGCGCCGTCCGCGCCGCCTCACGCTCGCCCACGATCGAGTCCAGACGCTCGCCGGCGGCACGAAGCGCCTCGTCGAGCCGCACCGACTCCTCGCCGAGCTCCCGTACCTGCACGCCCATCTGCTCGCGGCGCTCCAGCAGGCGCTCGAGCTCGCCCTGCACCTTCTGCACGCGCTGGCGCAGATCCGACAGCGCATGGTCGCTGGCCTGGATGACCTCGCGCTGCCGCGCCTCCCGCGCGGCCAGCGCCGCCACGCGCGTGCGCTGGGCCACCTCCGTCTCGCGCAGGCCCTCCAGCTCGGTGGCGAGCTGCGCCGCCTGCGCGGTCAGCGTGGCGTAATCGGCCGCGACGAGGGCCAGCGCCAGGTCGCGCCGCTCGTTCTGCAGCGCCTTGTACTGCTGCGCCTTTTTCGCCTGGCGCTCGAGCGAAGTGAGCTGGCGGCGCACCTCGTCCATCACGTCGCGCACGCGCACGAGGTTCTGGCGCGCCTGCTCGAGCTTGCCCTGGGTCTCGTTGCGCTGCTGCTTGTAACGCGCGATGCCCGCGGCCTCCTCGATGAACACCCGGCGCTCGTGCGGCTTGGCGGTCAGGACGTGGTTGAGCTTGTCCTGGTCCATGACGGAGTAGGCGCGCGGGTTCGCGCCGGTGCCGGCGAAGAGGTCGAGGATGTCGCGCAGCCGCGAGACGGTGCCGTTCAACATGTACTCGCTCTCGCCCGTGCGGTAGAGCTGCCGGCTCACCGACACCTCGCTCCACGGCACGGAGAGCGCCCCGTCGTTGCTGAAGAGCAGCTCCACCTCGGCCAGTCCGACGGGCTTGCGCGAGGCCGAGCCGTGAAAGATGAGGTCTTCCATGCGCTGGCCACGCAGCGACTTGGCGCTCTGCTCGCCGAGGGCCCAGCGCACGGCCTCGCCGACGTTGCTGTTGTGAACGACGACGTTCGCCGCCACGAAGTTGTGCGTGTCCGCGACGGTCAGATCGTAGACCCACGGGTCGGTCGGCTCGACACGCTCGATCGCGACGACCTCATCCCAGTAGACGTCGGCGTCGGCGAGCGTGCGCATCCGGTTGATCAGCGGCCGCGCGCGATCGGACGTCTCGCCGCTGCGCTCGATCAGATCCGCGACTTCGTGGAGACCCGCGCGGCTCGCCTCGCACCGCTGCTCGACGTAGGCGGCCATCTTCGGAGACAACCGACGCGCCCACTTGACCTTGAGGCCCCCGGCAGCCACCGCGGCGCGAACGAGCCCCGTCACGCCTGGAACGACGTCGAGGTTTGGATTCGGGCGAACGCGCAGCGCGGCCGCGGCATCGAGTCGCGCCTGCTTGGCGCCGACGAATCGCACGTGCTCGGCCAGGCGCTGGATCTGCTCGACGCCGTATACATAGACCGAATAGTAGGTGCGCCGCCGGCGCTTGACGGTGTTCGAGGCGTGCTTCTGCTTGGGCCGCATGAGTGGGAACACGCCGAGCCTCAGCAGCAGCGTGCAGACGTCTTCAGCGAGCCGGCGACTCGCCGACACGTACTCGAGGTACGGCATCGCCCGGTCCTGGCCGCGCGGCTCGTGAACGAACGCGTCGCCCTCGAACAGTCCCGCGAGGAATGCGGCCACCACGTCGTCGGCGGCCGACATGACGGCCGTCGGAACACGCTTCCCGGCTGACTCACCATCGATTGCGATCCCGAAGACGCGGTCGAGGAGCAGACACAGCGTTTTCGAGAACAGGAGCGTGTCCGAGGTCCCGGCCTTGTAGGCGCCGCGCAGCGGCTGGAGCCCGAACAACTCGCGGCCCAGCAGGCCGAACTCGGCATTGACCATCGGATCGCTGTTCACGAACCACACCTGGTCGGCGCTCGTCACTCGGCCCTCGGCGACGAGCAGGCCGAGGAAACGCGCCAGGCGCGCGTCGACTTCCCCCGGGAGCGCGATCTCCGCTCCCGCGGACGACGCCAGGGTGTGGACCGGGGGCGCCGTCAGTCCCAGCGCGGCGGCCACTCTGGACACCACACCGACCCGCACAGGTTGACGGCTCTGGACGCAATGCACGAAGTGCGGCGCAATGTTCGCCGCCTCGGCGAGCGCCTTCCAGCTCCCGGCCTTGGCCCGCGCAGCCTCGATCCAGTCCACCAACGCCGGCGAGTGCGGAATGTAGACACGGTCGACAGGCTCGAAAGCGCGAAGCACCGCTACCGACAGTGGCTCAGGAAGGCCGGCCTTCGCCGGGAGCGCCCGCGGGACCGCGATCCGGACCCCCGTCTTCAGCTGCTCGGCCGTGAGAACGGTCAGCGCGCCCTCGTCGAGGCTGAACAGTGGATGGTAGTGAGTCGCCACGACTTCGCGACCCGAACGGGTCCGGATGCGGAGCAGATGATCAGGCGCCGAGCGCCTGATGAAGGCCTGCACCGGCCGCGGCTCGAGCCGCAGCGTGAGCGGGTTCAGGGAGAGAACATCGATACTGGAGCCGGCGTCGAGGACGGCTACGCCGTCATCGAAATGCTCGACCGCGCCACCGCGTGCTATGGCCTGTTCAACCAGTTCGCCGATCGGCCGGAGTCGGCCATCGGCAAGCACCACGGGACTAAAACCGGGTAGGCACTTCCCGCAGCCGTTGGGACCGACGATCGCGGTGATCCCGGGCAGCACCTTCACGACAGTCTTCTCTCCGAACGACTTGAAGCCGTGGAGCGCGATGGACTCTAGGCGCATGTCGAATCTTCACACGCAGGCGCCGGGACGACCAAGAAAAAAATACCAGCGCTGGGGCCGGCGAGGCGCCGGCGACGCTAGATATCGAGGCGGGGGGGGGTTACCGGTTCTCCTGCAGGAGGTGGCACTTCTTGTACTTCTTCCCGGAGCCGCAGTAGCAGGGATCGTTGCGCCCGATCTTCTCGCCGGTGGGCGTGCGCGGCGCCGGCGCAGGCCTGGGAGCCGGGGCCGGCGCCGATCCCGCCGGCGACGGCGTCCAGCCACTCGCGCGCGGATCGCTCGGGAGCGCACCGCGCGACTCCTGGGCGTCCGCCCACGCGGTGATCGTCGGCAGCTCCATCGGCGAGTCGCGCACCACCTGCACCTTGAAGAGCCGCTCGACGACGATGGACTTTACGCGCTCCACCATGTCCTGGAAGAGGTCGAAGGCTTCCTTCTTGTACTCGGTGAGCGGGTCCCGCTGGCCGTACCCGCGCAGCCCGATGCCTTCCTTGAGGTGGTCGATCGACAGCAGGTGATCCTTCCATTGCGTGTCGATGACGATGAGCATCTCGTGGCGCTCGAGCGCGCGCATGAGCTCCTCGCCCAGCTCGCTCTCGCGCGCCGCGTACCGTTGCTTCACCGCTTCCTGAACCAGCTCGGTGAGCCCCTCCCGCGAGACGACCTCGTCGTACTGCGCGGCGCCAGCTCGGTGAGCCCCTCCCGCGAGACGACCTCGTCGTACTGCGCGGCGGGGATCTTGACGTCGAACTGCCGGTGGAGCGCCTCCGTGAGGCCGCCGAGGTCCCAGTCCTCGGGATGCGCGCCCTCGGCGGCGTAGCCGTCGAGGGCGCCGATCACGAGGTCATCGATCCATTCCGCGACGTTGTCGGCCTGGCTCTCGCCGTCCAGGATCTGGCGGCGCATGCCGTAGATGATCTCGCGCTGCTTGTTCATCACGTCGTCGTATTCGAGGAGATGCTTGCGGATCTCGAAGTTGTGGTTCTCGACGCGCTTCTGGGCGGTGGCGATGGCGCGCGTCACGAGCTTGTGCTCGATCGGCTCGCCCTCCTCCATGCCCAGGCGCTCCATGATCCGCTGGATGCGCTGGCTGCCGAAGATGCGCAGCAGGTCGTCCTCGAGCGAGAGGTAGAAGTGCGAGGAGCCGGGGTCGCCCTGACGGCCCGAGCGGCCGCGCAGCTGGTTGTCGACGCGGCGGGACTCGTGACGCTCGGTGCCGACGATGTGCAGGCCGCCGAGCTCCACGACTCTCTGGTGCTCGGGCTCGGTGATGCGCCGCGCCTCCACCAGCGCCGTCGCCCGCTCCTGGGTGGAGGCGGTGACCGGATCGACGCCCTGTTTCCTGAGAATTTCTTTGGACAGGAAGTCGGGATTGCCGCCGAGGAGGATGTCGGTGCCGCGGCCGGCCATGTTGGTCGCGATGGTCACGGCGCCCTCGCGTCCGGCCTGGGCCACGATCTCGGCCTCGCGCTCGTGGTACTTCGCGTTGAGGACCTCATGGCGGACGCCCCGCTTCTTGAGGAGCTTGGACACGGCCTCGGACTTCTCGATGGACACGGTGCCGACGAGGACGGGCTGGCCCTTCTCGCTGCGCTTGATGATGTCCTCGACGACGGCGTTGAACTTCTCGCGCTCGGTCTTGTAGACGACGTCCGGGTGGTTGATCCGGATCAGGTCGCGGTTGGTCGGCACGACGGTGACGTCGAGCTTGTAGATCTTGGCGAACTCCTCGGCCTCTGTCTCGGCCGTGCCCGTCATCCCCGCCAGCTTGTCGTACATCCGGAAGTAGTTCTGGAAGGTGATCGTGGCCAGCGTCTGGTTCTCGCGCTCGATGCGCACGCCTTCCTTGGCCTCCACCGCCTGGTGCAGGCCGTCCGACCAGCGGCGTCCGGGCATCATGCGGCCGGTGAACTCGTCGACGATGATGACCTCGCCGTCCTTGACCACGTAGTCGACGTCGCGCCGGTAGAGCGCGTGTGCGCGCAACCCCTGCTGCACGTGGTGGAGGATCGTGATGTGCTGCGGGTCATAGAGGTTGTCGACGTTGAGCAGCCGCTCGCAGGAGGCGATCCCCTGCTCGGTCAGCGACACCGCCTTGGACTTCTCGTCGACGATGTAATCGCCCTCGCGCTCCTCCTCGATTTCGGACAGCTTGCCTTCCACGATCGTCGCCGCGCGCTTCAGCTTCGGAATGATCCGGTCGATCTTGTAGTAGAGCTCCGTGGATTCTTCGGCCGGACCCGAGATGATCAGCGGCGTGCGTGCCTCGTCGATGAGGATCGAGTCCACCTCGTCGACGATCGCGTAATGGAGCTCGCGCTGCACCAGCTCCTCCAGCGAGAAGCGCATGTTGTCGCGCAGGTAGTCGAAGCCGAACTCGTTGTTGGTCCCGTAGGTGATGTCACACTGGTACGCGGACCGTCGGTCGATGGGCCGCAGCGCCGTCATGCGGATGTCGGGCGTGGCGTACGCCGGATCGTAGGTGAACGACGCCTCGTGCTGGATGACCCCGACCGTCAGGCCCAGCGCGTGATAGAGCGGTCCCATCCACTGCGCGTCACGCTTGGCGAGGTAGTCGTTGACGGTGACGATGTGCACGCCCTTGGCCGAGAGGGCGTTGAGGTACGCGGGCAGCGTGGCCACCAGCGTCTTGCCCTCACCGGTGGCCATCTCGGCGATCTTGCCGTCGTGCAGGACCATACCGCCGATGAGCTGTACGTCGAAGTGGCGCATGCCGAGCGAGCGGCGCGCGGCCTCGCGGCAGACGGCGAACGCCTCCGGAAGCACCTCTTCGATCTCGGCCCCGCCGGCGAGACGCTTGCGGAGCTCGTCGGTCCGGGAACGGAGGGCGGCATCGTCGAGAGCCTGCACGGTGGGTTCGAGCACGTTGATCTCGGCCACCATCGGCATCATCCGCTTGACGTCGCGCTCGTGCTTGGTGCCGAAGATCTTCTTGAGGATCGCGTCGATCATCGCGGGAACATTATACGCCCCGGCCTCGGACGCCTTCGGCGCCGCGGCCGCGCAGCAGCGCGCGCGCGTGCTCCAGCGCGGCCGCCCCCGAGGCGTCCCCGCCGAGCATCCGTGCGATCTCGGCCACGCGCTCATCGCCGGCGACGACGCCGGCGCTGGCCCGGGTCCGGCCGCCGCGCACGCTCTTGGCCACCCGCACGTGCTGGTGGGCCAGGGCGGCGATCGGCGCCAGGTGCGTGACGCAGAGGACCTGGCGGCCGGCGCCGACGGCCGCGAGCTTCTCGCCGACGACGGCGCCGGCGCGGCCACCGATCCCTGCATCCACCTCATCGAACACCATGGTGGGGGCGCGCTCGTACCGCGAGAGGACGACCTGCAGGGCGAGCATGCTGCGGGCGAGTTCGCCGCCGGACGCGATGCGGGCGAGCGGCCGCGCCGGCTCACCCGGATTGGCCGTGAAGCGGAACTCCACGCGCTCAGCCCCGCGGGGGCCCCACTCGGCCAGGGCCGCCTCGATCATCGCGACCTCGAAGGCCGCTCGCTCCATCCCGAGCTGTCGCAGCTCGCGCTGCACGGCCGGGCCGAGTTTCCCCGCCGCCTCCCGCCGCGCGGCGCCGAGGGCGCGGGCGGCGCTCGTCATCTCCACCTCCAGCTCGGCGAGCCGCTGCTCGTCCTCGCCCAGCAGCTCCTCGTGCCGCTCGAGGCGGTCCAGCTCGGCCGCCGCCTCGGCGCGGAAGCGGAGCATCGCCTCCTCGCTGTCGCCGTACTTGCGCGCCAGCCGTTTGAGCGCGTCCAGCCGGTCATCGATCGCCTCCAGGCGGCCGGGCTCGAAGACGATCGTGTCGCGCAGTGTGCGCACCGCCGCGAGCGTCTCGTCCACCTGTACGCGCGCGGCCTGCAGCGTCTCCACGGGCGCCGCGAACGCGGGGTCCAGCCGGCCGAGGTCGGTCAGGACGCGGGCCGCCCGGGCGAGCCGGGCCGCCGCGGAGGCGGCGTCGTCCTGCAGCAGCGTGCCGACCTCCTCCAGCCCGGCCGCGAACCGCTCGGCGTGCTGGAGCCGCTGCCGTTCCGTCCGCAGCTCCGCCTCTTCGCCCGGGCGCAGCCGCGCGGCGTCCAGCTCGGACACCTGGAACCGCAGGAGGTCCTCGCGCTGCGCGCGGTCGCGCCCCGCGCCGCGGCGACGCTCGAGATCGTCGCGCGCCTCGCGGTGCTTGGCGAAGAGGGCGGCGAAGCGCTCGCGCACCGGCTCCGCGTCGCCGAACCGGTCGAGCAGGTCGAGCTGGCGCGCGGGCTCGAGCAGCCGCTGGTGCTCGTGCTGGCCGTGCACCTGCACGAGCGCGTCGCCGAGCCGCTCGAGGAGGCCGACCGTGACCGCCGCGTCGTTGACGAAGGCGCGATGGCGGCCGCCACGCGCGAGCTCGCGGCGGACCACGATCTCGCCGTCCTCCACGGCCAGTCCGGCCTCATCGAGCACGGCCGTCACGCCGCCGTCGGGCACGGCGAACACCGCCTCGACGGTGGCGGTCTCGGCGTCGGCGCGAATCACATCGGTCTGCGCGCGCGCGCCGCGCACCAGGAGAATCGCGTCGACGAGGATGGACTTGCCGGCGCCGGTCTCGCCGGTGAGGACGTTGAAGCCGGGGGCGAAGGGGACGGTGATGTTCTCGACCACCGCGAAGTTCCGGATCCGCAGCTCGCGCAGCATCCGGCGACGATGCTAGGTCAGCCGCGCTCGCCGCTCAAGATGTATCCGAACGCATGGGGTCCCGACATGGCTCCCCATTGTCTCCTCAGCGCTCGCCCCACTTGAGCTTGGTGCGCAGGACCGAGAAAAAGTCGGTGCGCGGGAAGCGGACGAGCCGCACGCGGCCGGCGGCCTTCTCGATCTCGACCGTATCGCGCTCGCGCAGCGGGATGCCCACTTGCCCGTCGATGGTGAGCATGACCTCCTGGTCGGTCATGAGCGTGACCTCGATGCGCTGAGTGGCGGGCAGCACGATCGGCCGGTTCGTGAGCGTGTGAGAGGCGATCGGCACCAGGACGATGGCGTCCATGGTCGGAAACAGGATCGGGCCGCCGGCCGACAGGCAATAGGCCGTCGAGCCCGTGGGCGTGGACACGATCAGACCGTCGGCCCGGTAGGCCGTCGCGTGCCCGCCCTCGACCGAGACCTTGAGGTTGATGATGCGGCTCATCGCCGACTTGGTGATGACGACGTCGTTGAGGGCCGCGTACTCGCCCACCGCCGCGCCGCCGCGGATCAGCCGCGCGGAGAGCAGCATGCGCTCGTCGATGGCCATGCGGCCGGCGAGGGCCGCCTCCACCGCCGGCAACATCTCGTCCAGCGTGGTGGCCGTGAGGAAGCCGAGGTCGCCCAGGTTGACGCCGAGGATCGGCACGCCGAGGTCGCCGACGGCCCGCGCCATCGAGAGCAGCGTGCCGTCGCCGCCGAGCACGACCAGCAGATCCACCTGCCCCGCGAGATCGGACTTGAGCGCCGTCGGCAGCGCCGCCGCCGGCGCCAGGCCCGCCGTCTCCTTCTCCAGCACGACCGGCAGCCCGCGGGAACCGAGCCACTGGATCAGCCGGTCGAGGGCCTCGGCGGCGCCGGTGGCGTCGGGCTTGGCGACGAGACCGACGCGTGTCACGCAAGCGCCTGCACGGTGCGGTCGATGATCCCCTCGAGGTTGGCCGCCGTCCGGCCGTGCATCGAGAGGTGCAGGAAGAACTCGCGGTTACCCTTCGGGCCGCGCAGCGGCGAGGCCGTCACGCCGAGCACGTGCCAGCCGCGGAGCACCGCGTAACGCGCGAGGCGCTGCACGACCGCGCGGTGCTGTGCGGGATCGCGCACCACCCCGCCCTTGCCGACGTGCTCGCGACCGGCCTCGAACTGCGGCTTGACGAGCGTGATGACCTCGCTGCGCGGCGCCAGCACGTTGAAGATCGCCGGCAACACCTTCTCCAGCGAGATGAAGGCCACGTCGACGACGGCCAGCGTCGGCTGATCGCCGAAGAGGCGTGGATCCAGCGTGCGCGCGTTGGTGTGCTCCATGACCACTACACGGGCGTCCTTGCGCAACCGCTCGTCGAGCTGGCCGCTGCCGACGTCGACGGCGTAGACGATGCTCGCACCCCGCTGGAGCAGGCAGTCCGTGAAGCCGCCCGTGGAGGCGCCGACGTCCACGCAGATGCGGCCCTTCACGCCGATGCCGAAGTGCTCGAGCGCGTGGACGAGCTTTTCGCCGCCGCGGCTGACGTAGGGGGAGCGGCCTTTTAGATCCAGTTCCGCCTCGGTGGACACGAGCGCTCCGGCCTTGTCCGCGCGCTGACCGTCGACGAGCACGTCGCCGGCCATGATGGACCGCAGCGCCTTCTCCCGGCTCTCGATCAGCCCTTTCTCCACCAGCAACCGATCCAGCCGCATCCGCGTCGCCACGCCTTCGATTATAGGGGAGCGCTTCTCCGGCGCTACGAGCGTGCGCTTCTCCGGGGCCGGAGGAGGAACAGGAGCACTACGCCTGTGAGGAACCCGCCGATGTGAGCGAACCACGCGACGCCTCCAATTTCCGCGCCTCCCGTCGAGGCGCTCACGGTGAGATAGCCGAGGATCAGTTGCATGAGGATCCACACCCCGATCATGACCATGGCCGGGACGTGTACGAACCGCCAGAAGAACGCGAAGCCCACGAGCGTGAGGATGCTCGCGTAGGGAAACAAGAGGAGATATGCGCCGAGGACGCCGGACACCGCGCCGCTGGCGCCGATCATGGGGACGTGCGAGCGCGGAGCGGTCAGCGTCTGCGCGATGGCCGCCGCGACGCCCGCCAGGAGATAGAAGACGAGGAACCGCCCGTGCCCCAGCGCGTCCTCGACGTTGTCGCCGAAGATCCACAGATAGAGCATGTTGCCGACGACGTGCATCGGGTTGATCGAGTGCATGAACATCGACGTGAAGACCGTCACCATCGGGCTCGGGAAATCGTCCAGCCCGGCGCAGGCGCCCGTGAGCCGGCACGGCATCGCGCCGAACTCGAAGATGAACGCTTTCGCCGCCCCATCCCCTCCGACGCCGAGGGACACTTCGTAGAGGTAGACCACCACGTTGAGCACGATGAGGGCGATCGTCACCAACGGCACGGAGCGGCTGGGAACGTCGTCGCGCAGCGGGATCACCGCGTCGCCCCCGCCGGCCGCAGCACGATCACCGTCGGCCGCGCCAGGTAGCGCTCGGCCACGCGCGCGAGATCGGCGACGCTCACCGCCTCCACCGCCCGCGCGTAGCGCTCTGGCCAGTCCCACCCGCCGCCGACCAGCTCGAAGAACGCCAGGTACCAGGCGTGGCGCGCGCTCGTGCGGCGGTCCATCGCGAGGTTGCCGAGGAGCCATGCTTTGGAGCGCGCCAGCTCGCGCTCGTCGACGCGGTCGCGGCGCAGCCGGTCCACCTCCGCCAGCACGCCGGCGACGGCGGCGTCAGCGTTGGCGGGCGCGGTGCCGAGGTACGGCAGGAACAGCGAGGGGCCGGTGCGATTCGTGGTCAGCACGCCCGTGGAATACGCAAGCCCGCGCCGGTCGCGCAGCTCGACGAAGAGCCGGCTCGACATCCCGCCGCCGAGCACGGCCCCGAGCACACGCATCGCCGCGTAGTCGGGGTGCGTGAGGGGCGGCGCCAGGAATCCGACGAGCACCTGCGCCTGCCGCGCCTCCCGCTCCACGAGCCGCCGCTCGCCGCGCGGCGCGGCCTCGGTGGCCGGGCCGGTCGCGGCGTCGGCCGTCCCGGGCACCCGCTTGAACAGACGCTCCGCGACGGCGATCACGCGCTGCCGGGGGACGCCGCCGGCGACGGCCAGAACCATGCGGTCGGCGCGATACACGGCGGCGTAGCGCTCGAGCAGCGCCGCGCGCGTCAGCCGCGCCACGCTCTCGGGACGCCCGAGCGCGGGCCACGCGTAGGGATGTCCACCGTAGAGGTCGGCGAGCGCGATGTCGAAGGCACGCGGAAACGGCTGATCCGCGCGCGTCTGGAGCTGACCGAGAATCAGGGCGCGCTCCTTTTCGATCTCGCCGGCGGGCAGCGTCGGCTCCAGCGCCACCTCCGCCAGCAGCGCCAGGAGCGCTTCCCAGTGGCGCGCGAGCGCCGTGGCACGGACCTCGGCGTAGTCCACGTCGCCGGAGGCGTCGACGGCGCCGCCGAGCTCTTCGGCTGCCTCGGCCAGCGCGAGCGTCGAGTGGTGCTTCGTGCCGCGCAGCATCGCCCGCTGCAGAAAGTTCGTCACGCCGGCCGTGTCCGCGGTCTCGAAGGCCGAGCCGCTCCGCACCAGGAGCGACGCGGCGACGACGCCGACGGCCGGATCCTCGCGGACCAAGACAACGAGCCCGTTCGGCAGCACGTGACGGACGATCGCCGGCTGCTGCGCGGCGGCCGACGTCGTCAGCGCGACGAGGACGGACAGCACCAGCAGCGCGCGCCTCATCGCGCGCCTCCCGGCGGCAGCAGGGCCAGCCGCGTGTACCGCGCCGGGTCGAGATAGCGCCGCGCGACCGCGCGCACCTGGACCGCGGTGACCGAGCGAATCCGGTTCACGTAGGCGAGCTCATCCTCGAGCGTCCAGATCGTCTCCGCGCGTCCCAGCGCCCTCGCGCGACCCTCCGCGGTCTCCGTCTCGAACTCGTGTTCGGCTTCGGCCGCGGTAATGGCGCGTCGCAGCTCCGCCTCCGTCACGCCGGTGTCGCGGACACGGCGGATTTCGGCGAGGACCTCGGCCTCGGCGCGATCGACGTTGGCCGGCGGCAGCTCCGCGCTCACCGTGACGCCCCCCGCCCCCTCCAGCGCCGAGAACGATGCGCCGATGGAGACGACGAGCCCATCGCGCTCGCGCAGCGCCTGCACGAGACGCGACGATCGGCTCCGGCCGAGGATCGAGACGAGGAGATCGAGCGCCGGCGTATCGGCGTGGTCCAGTCGCGTCGCCGGCCAGGCCATGCCGAGATGCGCGTGAGCGCCAGGATGCGTCAGCTCCTGACGCTGCGGCCGGAATGGGGGCGGCGGTGCGACGGGCAGGCGCGGCGCGCCCCCGCGCGGCAGCCGGCCGAACGTCGCGCTCGCCGTCGCCAGCACCTGCTGCGGGTCCACCGCGCCGACCGCGACGACTGCGAACGTTTCCGGCACGTAGTGACGCCGGTAGAATCCTGCAAGCGTTTCGCGCGTGAGTCCCCGCACCAGCTCGGGCGTGCCGATCACGCGGCGGCCGTAGGGATGGCCCTCGAAGAGCTGCGCGTAGAGCTGGAGCCCGAGCCGGCGACGCGGGCTGTCTTCGCCGAGACGCATCTCGTCGAGGACGACGTCTTTCTCCTTCTCGAGCACGTCGGTGTCGAGCGTCGCATTCACCGCGATGTCGGCGAGCATCTCGAGCCCCGAGACCATGCGGCGCGAGGGAAGCGTCACGTAATAGAAAGTGTAGTCCCACGTCGTGCCCGCGTTCATCCGGCCGCCGACTCCCTCCACGTCGCGCTCGACGAAGCCGCCCGGGCGCGAGGTGGTGCCGCGGAAGAGCATATGCTCGAGGTAGTGCGCGAGACCGAGCTCGGCGGCGGTCTCGTCGCGCGCGCCGGCACGCACCCATAGCTGGAGCGCCACAACGTCGCTGCCGCGATGTTCCTGGACGATCACGGGGATGCCGTTGGCGAGAACATGTCTCGTGGGACTGCTCACCGCGGCTGCGGGCCGCGGAACGGTCCGAACAGCGCCGCAGCCCCACACTGCGAGGACCACCAGCGCCACACTGAGGCGCGCCACCCGGACCATAAGCCCTAAAAGCCTATCATGACAGGCGTCTTTGCCCCTCGCTTCATCGGTCCGACCCTTCGAGCGGGCGTAGGGCAATTTGCCGGGCTCCGACTCCGGTCTCGAAAGGCACATCGCCCTCTTCAGTCGAAGGTCATGAACGACAACTGCTGGTAATTTCGTACGATATACCTCCTGACCGCGATTGGCAGCCTGATTGCTGGCTACCCCCATCGATCGTCTCCGGAACCAACAGAACGTTCCGAGGATCGTATAGAGGCAGCGGTGAACCAATCGGGCGGGGCCATGGGGGTCCGCGCCAGTCGACCACCCAAACCAATTGGAAGGAACGCAATGAAGAGACTACTTGCAGGCTTGATGAGTGCCTTCGCGATCGCCGTGTTTGCCACGGCGACTGTCGAGGCCCAGACCCCGTCGTGCCCACCCGAAGTGGCGAAGGCCAAGGAACAGTTGAGCATGCGGACGGCGAAGGCTGACACCGTCCAGGCGCCGCGCTCGCTCGCGGCCTCGCGCCCCAGTGAGGCGCCGCGTGGTCAGGACGTTCAGGCGCCGCGTTCGCTCGCGGGCGCGCGTCAGCAGAACGAGGCGCCGCGTGGCCAGGACGTCCAGGCGCCACGTGGTCAGGACGTGCAGGCGCCGCGTGGTCAGGACGTGCAGGCGCCGCGTGGCCAGGACGTGCAGGCGCCGCGTGGCCAGGACGTGCAGGCTCCGCGTGGTCAGGACGTGCAGGCTCCGCGTGGTCAGGACGTGCAGGCTCCGCGCGGTCAGGACGTGCAGGCCCCGCGTGGTCAGGACGTGCAGGCGCCGCGTG
>WNFR01001389.1_pt1 | contig 25284 bp, 32 predicted proteins | sample 5400221 | NCBI WGS metagenome assembly WNFR01 (sample SAMN13153357, study PRJNA577476) | soil metagenome | isolation source: 40 cm soil under Madrone tree | place: USA:California | collected 2016-06-14 | reverse complement strand
CACGAAAATTCAAATGCACATCGATCCCAATCAAACGCAGGGATTTCGGGATCGTCGGCGGGATCTGTATCAACATCGACGCGAACTACATCACCGAAGAAGTGCTGAAAGATCGACAACGGATCGAAACCTGGTTCCAAAATTTTCTCCGGACCGACATGCAGCTCGACGAAAACATTTTAAGCAAGGACGAATACGCCAAAGCTCAGAAGGGCAAACGCCACTTCAAAGATGAAAGCCTCTAAGCCCGCCTACTTTCGACCGAACGAATAGACGATGGCGCTCGAAGCACGAAAATCAGTCTGCCAGTGGTTGCTGAGATTTGTCCCGAGATAATCAGCTTGCACGATTCTCCAGGACAGATGGTTCGTTAGGCGCCAATCGAAGCCAGCTCCCAGCGCGGTCGCCAAGCCGTCTGCCGCTTGGCTTTTGTAAAAATATGACGTTGTGAATTTGGCTCTGGCGTGTACGCCGCCGGCGAGCGCTTCGGCAAAAAGCCGAAACTGCGAATTCTGCCAAACAGTTATTCGCGGCCCAAAAACGTAAACGTATCGCTGGCTTTCGACGTCAACGGAGCGGAAGAAGGACGGCACCGAGTGCGTGCCGAAGTCGGCCATGAACTCGCCCCCGACGCTGAGCCAGGAGGTGGCATTTAGGAATGCAGAAGCCTCGAGTCCGTACAAGTTCTTCGTCTCAGGATACTGGTCATTGAGATAGATGTAATTGAAACCCACCGACAGATCGAGCAAGTCGCTCTGTTGCGGAGGTGGCGCTTCTAATTTGGCAGGCTGGTATTTCTGCGGCGGCTGAGGCTGCTGCGATTGAGCGCGTGCTTCACCGAAGGCAAGCAACAAAACGCCGAGAACAAGTAATCGGGGGAACATGAATCGAAATTGCATCGCCGCTTCTAGCGGCGCCGGCGAAGTCTGTCAATTTTTCCAGCTGTACGACTTCGCCTCACTTGCGCGAGGCGGAGAGTGCGGCTTGGTACTCGGGCTTTTTGTGATACTCGACCAGCCGGAATCCCCAGCCGATCAAAGTCGTTAAATCTTTCGTCTGCGCCTTCTTGTCGTTGAGGAATTTCTCAACGCGCGCTTTCAACGCCGGTTGTTGTTCACTCGTGTCGAGAATTTCGAATATCTCCATCGACAACAGCCAGTCCTCGGGGTGCTCCGCCTGCTGCGTTTCCCAAATCTCACCGAGCCGCTCGTAACCTTTCTTGGTCTCGCGAATCTTGCGCACTTGCGCGTAGAGATTTTCCAGTTTCTTCCGCTTGGCGTCGGAAGGAACTTTGATCGTGCGCTCTTTCGGAACGAGCGCGACTTGGTTGTAAGCATCTTTGTCGGCCGCGCCGTTGAACACCGAAACGATTTTGTCGCCAACCGCCATGTCGTAATTGCCCCAGCTGGGATCGAATAAAACGCGGTCGCCATATTTGGCGGTGCAATTTGAGAAAGTGATGACGAGCAGTTTGCCGTCGCGCTCGAGCAATCTGTCGATCTTGCCTTCGACTGCGATGCCACTTTCAAATTCCAGCTTCGTCTTTTTGCCTTCTTTCAGATCGGTCGGTTTGAAGTTTCCGATCGGCGAGCCGAATCCGTCCTTGTGATAATCGCGGCCGTGGCCTTTGAGCTCCTTGTCTTTGAAGGCGAGGCCGCATGGACCTTTGGCGTGCAGATAAATCGCTGTGTTCTTTTGATCGACAATCACTTCATCGAAAACGCCGGTGACTTGGAGTCCGGATGAATACTGGCAGGTCGCGGTGTTGGCGCACTCGATCGCCTTATTGATTCCTTCCAGCTCGCCGACTTGATACGCCATCTTGCTCGCGAATTCCTCAAGCACTTCTCGCAAATGCTCGAAATCGCGACAGACAAAGAGCTGCGGTTGCTTCGTCGTGATGTCGAACGGCTGATTCATCGCGTCGATGGAGTAGGGGATCTTCTTCACGTTCGGTTCGAGACACGAAACCGATTCGCCGATCGATGAAAGCAAACCGGCGCCGTAAATTTTCGGATTCTCAAGCGTGCCGATCAATCCGTACTCCACCGTCCACCAGTGCAATCGCGAGAGCAGCGCCATCTCCGACGGTTCGCCGAGATTTTTCTGACGGTGCTCAACCAGTTTCGTCGCTTCCTCGACTTCTTTCGGATCGCTGTTCGGTTGCTCCTTCAAGATCGACAAGTGCCGGATCGCTTGGTAGAGCTCGAAATCTTTCCGCGATTGCATCGCTCTCGCGCCGACCTCTCCAAAACGCTGGAGATAATTTGAGTATTCGCGGTCGACAATGATCGGCGCATGGCCTGCCGCCTCATGCACGATGTCCGGCGCCGGCGTGTATTCAATGTGATGGATCTGCCGCATGTCGCAGGCGATGACCAACACTTTGTAAGCCTGGAATTCCATGAAGGCCGACGGCGGAATGAATCCGTCTACCGCAACCGCGCCCCAGCCAATCTTGGCCAGGATATCGTTCATTTCTTCAATGCGCGGAATGCGTTCGAACGAAATGCCGGTGTCGAGCAGGCCCTGGAAATAAACTTTATGCGCGTACTCGCGCAGGAAGAAAATGTTCTGCCGCATGATGAACCGCCAGACCGCGTGATCGACCGAAGTGTAATCCTCGTAGCGTTGATCGACCGCGAACTGCAAAAGATGTTTCGGCGTCGACGCCACCGCGGCATTGTCGTAACTGATTCCGCTCTCAGATTTCATCGACATCCCTCCTGAGCAATAAAATACGATTCGTTTGAACTACGGGCAAGCGTCAGAAAATAATGACGGTGTTGCCGACGCTGACGAGCTCTTTGACGCGAATGGCGTCCCAGTTGGCCAGGCGAATGCAGCCGTGACTGGCTGCGCGGCCGATCGTTTCCGGATTATTGGTTCCGTGCATGCCGATTCCCGGCCTATCCAAACCCATCCAGACCACGCCGACGAGATTGTTCGGGCCGGGCGGAAGATTGTAGAAATTTTCTGTGCGGACGCCGTAGTTCAACATTCCTTCGTCGTAACGGAACCATGGCCAGGTGGCGACGCCGACGATCTTCCACGTTCCAACGGGCGCCGGCAGCGTCGTCGAACCGGGCGTGATTGGAAAAACGCAAACCAGCTGATTGTTATCGAAGACTTCGAGCAGGCGCTCCTTGGTATCGACGTAAACCTTGCGCGCGGCGAAAGCTTTGTTCGGTTTGAGCTGCATCTCTTTGACCTTCTCGATTTCGAATGGGAGCACGTTGGGAACCTTCAATTCGTCGCCAACTTCAAGACGGTCGCAATCGAGGTCGCGGTCACGATTGAGTTTCTTAATGTAATCTTCGGCCGAATGAAATCGTTCGGCGACAAACTCGAGCAACGACGTGTAGGGCAAAAATTTCAACTTTGCCTGTTCCTCATGCGAGCTGGGGTTGTCGCCGACAAAGGCCAGATCGTCGCCTTTGATCGTGTAAGTGGTAAACGTCTGCGGAACCTGATCGAGCATCCATTGATCGATCACGCCGCTTTCAAACTGGGCCCGGGAATGTTTGAAGGAAACGAGCGCTTTTCGGAAAAATTCGCCCATCTTGCCGTCGATTTTTCCGGGGCCGAAATCGCTGTTGTCCAAAAAAATTTGAAGCCGCGTCGCTGTCTCCTCGTTGTAATTCGGCAGCGCGACAGCAACTTGGGGCGTTGTCTTGGGAGCCGGCGCCAGTTCGCGCGCGGGAGTGCGCTGAGGAACCGCGCGCACCGGTGCTTGTTTCTGCCACGGCCATGGAGGCGGGTTCGCGGCCGAGACCCTCGACGCGGCGAAGATCGACATTGCAATTAACGCAACCCTCATTGGCTCGAAGTAATCGCTGCAAAAGCAAATTGCGCAACTCGTTGCGATGACTTTGATTTCGATCATGAGCACCGACGTGATTGCAAAATTCAAAGAAGCGCAACGGCAGGGCTGGGCCCATTTCGCGCCGCTCGAAGCGCTGACGACGCCAACGGCTGCGCGGCTTGTGAAGTTCGCTGGAATTGAAAAAGGTCAGCGCGTCCTCGATGTTGGTTGCGGAACCGGAGTGGTCTCCATCACGGCCGCACGCGCCGGCGCTAAGGTCAACGGAATCGATTTGACTCCGGAATTGCTGGAGCGCGCGAGGGAGAATTCGCGGATCGCAGCAGTTGAAGTGGATTGGCGCGAAGGCGACGCCGAAGCACTGCCGTTCAAAGAGAGCGAGTACGATGTGGTTCTTAGCCAATTCGGACACATGTTTGCACCGCGACCGGAGATTGCAGTCCGTGAAATGCTGCGGGTGCTGAGACCTGGAGGCGTCATCGCGTTTTCAACCTGGCCGCCAGAGTTGATGATCGGTCGCAGTTTTACTTTAGTCGGCAGTTACATGCCACCGCCTCCGCCCGGCGTTTCGCCTCCGCCACAGTGGGGCGACGTTGCAATCGTCAAAGAGCGCCTCGGCAATGCGGTCAAAGAAATCGTTTTCGATCGCGACCGAATGTTATTTCCCGCGCTGAGCATCGGGCATTATCGCGGAATGATTGAGCGGACGGCCGGACCAATGTTGAAGTTAGTGGAAATGCTGAGCGGTAGCGATCCTGAACGACTTGCCAAGTTTCGCCGCGAATACGACGCCCTCGCCGCCGAATATTTCGCCGACAATATCGTGCGGCAGGATTACCTGCTCACACGCGCGATCAAACGCTGAACGCGATCGTCTGGGCGATTGAAAATCCGGCGGCTGAAACGCGGATTGTCGATGTTCCGCGAATCCCCGAGATCAGCCGGAGCTTTTCAGCGCACTAATCAAGATGAGCACCCCGGCCGCGAAGCCGATCAGATAAAGCAGAAAAACAAGCGGGCCGATGTTTACCCCAAAGCCAAGCAACGCATCAATAATCAGAAAGAGCGCGAGCAGAATCATTCCGAGTTTCTTCATGGTCGATGGTCTTACAATGTTTTGAGGTATTCGATCAAATCTCGTTTTTCGTTGTCGGATAATTTCGTTCAGTAGTCGTGGCCGGAATTTGAATTGCCGCCGCCGGCGGGGGGGCGCCGAAGTTTCATCGGCACTGGTTTTTATCGAGCCGCGTCCGAAATTTCAACGCGAATCAGACCGGTTGTTTCAGGACGCACCATGAATGCTTCGATCCATCCGTCGTTTTGGTAGAAGAACTGCTCGTATCGCCAAAGCATTTCCAGTTTGGCTCCATTTGGTTTCTTCCAAATCAGCCTTCGATAAATATAGCGCTTCCATTTCGGCGAATTGCCGGTCATGAAATTTACTTCGAAATAATTCGGCCACGCCACCGCGCTATGGTCGATCGAAATTCTCGCGGTGTCGCCGTCGGGCACTTTCGCCGCGAGCTTGTCGTCTTGCGAGGACATCGAAGCGAAGGGGAAAACTTTTCCCCGAAAAGACAATGCCAGCTCTCCATCCTTGGTTGTGCCGACACTCGGCTGAGCTCCGCCGAGCTCCACCTGGTTCAAACTAAGATCCACATCATCCGCGCGCAGAATTCCGCCCGTGCCATTTCCTTCGTAACTGATCGCCGTGATTGGCCGTGAAGTCGCTTCAACGACATGAATTTTGTCGACCACCATCAACAAATTGCGCCCTCGCCAGAGCCAGACCGCGACGAGCGCGATGATGAGCAGCAATAGGATCAGAATCTTCTGCATGATGCTGTAACTACGTCTTCTTCTTTTGGATGTAGTCGCTCACCTGTTCTTCCAGAATTTCGAGCGGCAACGCACCGTTCTTCAGCAACGTGTCGTGAAATTCGCGCTGATCGAATTTGTCGCCGAGTTGTTGTTGGGCGCGCGCGCGGAGTTCCTGGATCTTCAGCATCCCAACTTTGTAGGCGCACGCTTGTCCGGGACTTACAATGTAACGCTCGATTTCCGCTTTCACTTCTTTCTCGCCCATGCCGGTTTTGTCGCGCATGTAAGCGATCGCTTGTTCGCGCGTCCAATGTTTGGCGTGAATGCCGGTATCGACGACCAACCTTACCGCGCGGAAAAGCTCTGCCTGCAACCGGCCAAGATCGCCGAAGGGATCCTTGTCGTACCAGCCGGTTTGTTTGGCGAGCCATTCGCAATACAGCGCCCAACCTTCGGCGTAAGCGGTAAACGGAATTACTTTGCGAAATTGCGGAACGTCTTTGAGCTCCTGCGCGATCGAAATTTGCCAATGATGACCGGGCACTCCTTCGTGATAAGCGAGCGTCGGCATGCTCCACTTTGGAACTTCGTTCATGTCACGCAGATTGGCGTAAAAAATTCCGGGCCTCGATCCATCCATTGCGCCGCCTTGATAATACGCGCCGGGCGCGGTCGCTTCCTTGAATGGCTCCACCCGCCGAATGTCGACTGGCGCTTTCGGCGCGATGTAAAACAAATGCGCTTTCGATTCGACGACCGCGTTGTGGATCAAACGTTTGTATTCGGCGAGCGCTTCAACGCGGCCTTTGTCGTCATTTGAATAGAGAAAGCGCGGATCTTTGCCGAGTTTGTCCATCGCGGCGCCAATCGGCTGACCAGCGTAGCCGTTCGCGTCGAGAATCGTGCGCATCTCGCCCTCGATGCGCGTCACTTCGCGCAGACCGAGCTCGTGCACTTCGTTCGGCGGCATGTTCGTCGTCGTGTTCGACTTGAGCGCATACGCGTAAAACGCATCGCCGTTCGGCAACTTCCAAACGCCGTCGTCGGTCGTTGTTTTTGGCAGCAGCTCCTGGAAATACGCGATCAGGTTTTGATACGCGGGATAAACGTGAGTTGTAACGGACGCTTCGACTCGTTTCTGAAAATCGGCCCGCTGTTGATCATTCAACTTGTCGATCTTGGCCGCACCTTCCTTGAATGATGACGCGAGAATATTTTCCGCAGGCGGCTTGGCGATGAAGTCGGTCATTTCCTTCAACACTTCTTCGACCACGAAGCGCGGCGGAATGATTTGTTCCTGTTCACGCTTCTTCAGACTTTCGAGTGTTTGGTCGAACTTCTTCGGCAAGGCGTCCAGCCGCATCACGTAGTACTCGCAATCTTGCGGGTTGGATAGGCGATGCGTGTTCGCCATGAACGACGGGTAAGTGTTTTGCACGCCGAACAGCTGATTGACCGGATAATTGTAGTCCTGCCACTTTTCGCCCTCGACCTGGTCCTTCAGAAACCAATCGAGCGCGCCCGTGGAAAGTTTTTGCGAGGGCGATTGTCGATCCAACGGATACTCGTGGAGCTGCTGGAGATCCTTTTTCCAGCGGTCGATCACCATTTGCTGATGGGCGGGTGATTCGTCGCTTAGCTTTCCGTTGTGACTGGTGAACCCGAATTGCTCGACCAGACCAAGTTGGGTCAGCAATTCCGGCTCGCTGAAGATGACTTCGGCAAAAACTTTCTCGTAAAAAAGATTCAAGCTCCAGGGGCGGAACCAAATCAGATTGACGAGGAGGACCGCGATGACCGCGAGGCCGATCAGCACCAGAACACCGAGCCACTTGAAAATTCGTTTAAACATACTGTCTCGGTCTCGCCAGTTGATCGTCAGCGCCAAATGTGGTCAATGCTTTTGATGAGACGACGGACCTCGGCCGCGATTTCGCGGGGCAGGGCGCGGTGTTCGTGATCCAGCTTCTTCAACTCGAAATGCAGCTCGGCATAGAGCTCGGTCGAAGTCGTCGCAACAAATTCGTGAACCAAATAATGGAAGCGATCTGCCTCCACGACAAAACCGGCGTGACGGAGTTTTCCCCCTAGCGCGTCGATCACGGCCGGGAATTCCTCCGGCCCCGCTAATTGCATCTTTTTGAACGGCCACATTGGGTTATCATTCCCTCCGTGCACGATAAACTTCGCCGACCCAGAAACCGAGGGATTTCCATCCGCTCCGGCTCGGTCGAGTTCGTCAAAGTCGGCGCTGAGCGCTGGAAATGGCGCGACATTTATCGCTGGTTGCTCGGCCTGAGCTGGCCGCAATTCGCCGCATTCGTCGGTGTCGTTTACGTCGCGCTGAATCTTTCCTTCGCGATCCTTTACAGCCTGGGCCGCAACAGCATTGCGGGAGTGACGACTGCCCACTGGTTTCTCGATTGTTTCTTCTTTAGTGTCCAAACACTGGCCACCGTCGGCTACGGACACATGTATCCGCAGACGATTTACGGCCACCTCGTCAGCACAGTTGAGATCATGACCGGCGTGTTCTTGCTCGCGGTTATGACCGGTTTGATTTTCGTGCGCTTCTCCCGGCCGGTCGCGCGCATGGTCTTTAGCAGATCAATGGTGATCGCGCCGCTAAATGGCAAGCCGACGTTGATGGTGCGCGTCGGCAATGAGAACCATCACAGCATGGTCGAAGCGAAGTTTCGGATCATGTATTCGCGCGACCAACAGCTCGTTGAAGGCGGAGAGTTTAGATATTTTCACGATCTGAAACTACATTTCGATCAAATCACTGTTTTTCCAGCGGCGCTGACACTGCGCCACGAGATCGATGAGAGCAGCCCGCTGCACGGCGCGACGATTGAATTGCTCGAAGCCGAACGGGCGCTTTTCTTTGTCTCAGTCGTTGGAATCGATCCCGTGATCGCTGCCGAAGTGCAAACTCAGAAGGATTATACTTTTCGCGACGTCGAGTTTGGTCGCCGGTTCGTGGAGATTTACAAAGAGAGCGAAGGGCATCGGCGGCGGCTGACAGTTGATTACCGCCGCCTCCACGACACCGAGCCGATTGAGTCCTAAGTCGCGCCAACGCCGGCTACTTGCCGATGAGAATGAAAACCCCCGCGGCGACCGCCAATATTCCCATCAGCACCGGCGGGATAGCCAAGGTGAGCAACAGTCCCAATCCGGCAAGGATCAAATAAATTGCCAACAGCAGCATACCGATGTTTTTGGTGAAGTTCATGAGCTGAGCCTTTCGTTAGGTGAGATGTCGATCTTTCACGGCGCGTCGGGTTTGTCACGACCATTTTCAACATCTATCCTCGCGTTCTAGATGAGCGATCCGCAGCCGCACATCGACAAACCGGAACCGCGCGGACAGGTGATCCTCGCCGTGCTGGCGATCGGCGCGATCTATTTGGCCTTGCCGCCGAACCTCATCATCGGGCCATTTTGGTTGGTCCCGACGCTGATTGTTGTGTTGCTGATTCCGACGGTCGTCAGCCATCGCGCCGGAATGCGTGGGCTCAACCGCACCCTCGGCATTTTGATCAACACGATGACGACGATCGCCTTGATTGGATCTGTCGCCCTTTTGGTGCGCGCGTTGCCCGCGCACAAGGAATCGCCCCTCGCGTTGTTACGATCCGGCGGCCTGCTCTGGCTTACGAACGTGATTGTGTTTGCGCTGTGGTATTGGCGGCTGGATGGCGGCGGACCGACCAAGCGCCAGGAAGACAAGAAGTTCGGCAGCAGGAGTTTTCTTTTCCCGCAAATGCAAATCCCGCACGACGAGCGCGCGCAATTCGCCTGCACCGGGTTCCGGCCGCGCTTCGTCGATTATCTCTTCATCTCGTTCACCCAGAGCTCGACTTTCGGACCAACCGATGCGCCGCTGCTTGCCCGCTGGGCCAAAGTTCTCGCGATGATCCAGATCTTCATTTCGCTCAGCATCGTGATTCTTCTGATCTCGCGCGCCGTCGGCGTTCTCTAATCATGAATATTTGGATCGGCACCTCAGGCTTCCAATATGCGGAATGGAAAGGGACCTTTTATCCCGAGGATTTGTCGACCGCGAAGATGCTTCCGTATTACGCGGAGCGATTTTCGACGACCGAAATCAATTACACGTTTCATCGGATCCCCGCGCCAAAGACGATCGAGAACTGGAAAGCGCAAACGCCGGAGAAATTTCGATTCGCGCTCAAAGCGCCGCAGAAGATTACGCACTGGTCGAAGCTGAAGGACTGCTCCGATTCGGTTGAGTATTTTTGCAAAGTTGTGACCGGGCTGGGGGAGCGCCTCGGGCCGGTGCTGTTTCAACTGCCGCCGACGTTCAAGAAGGATGTCGATGTTCTGAGTTCGTTCCTGCGCGAGTTCCCCGACATGCGCGCGGCGTTTGAGTTTCGTCATGATTCCTGGTTCGACGACGAAATTTTTAATCTTTTGAAATCGCGGAATATTTCCCTCTGCATCGCCGACACGGACGATCTCGCCACGCCGAAGAAAATCACAGCCGACTACGGTTATCTTCGCCTTCGTCGCGCCGACTACCAGAAGAAGGACGTGGAAAGCTGGTCAAAATTCGTCAGCGAACAAAAGTCGAATTGGAAAAATGCTTTTGTCTACTTTAAGCACGAAGAAAGCGGCACTGGCCCGAAGCTGGCCAAGCGAATGATGGATTTGCTGGCCTAAACCGCGGCCAAAGAAACTTGTTGCACTGTCGATTTGGTGCGATTAAATAGTTAACCAGATGGTTAAATATGCTTCACAGACTCAACTGAGCCGAACATTCGCTGCTCTGGCAGACCCGACCCGGCGGCGAATCCTCGCCCATCTCAGCCGCGGCGATAAACGCGTCACCCATCTCGCGCGTCCGCATGATATGTCGCTTCCGGCCGTTTCAAAACATTTGCGCGTGCTCGAGAAAGCCGGACTGCTCCGCCGCCGGCGTTATGGGCGCGTCCACGAAATGCAATTGGATGCCAACCCGCTGAAAAAAGCCGCGCAATGGGTCGAGGAATATCGAAAGTTCTGGGAAGGCTCGCTCGATCGCTTGGCTGCGTATTTAGAAAAGACCAACAAACAATCACCAAAGAGAGGAGCCAAGTAGCACGATGTGCCCAGCATGTTTTGCAAATGCGATGTTAGTCCTTATCGGCGCAACATCGGGCGGTGGATTGTGCGCGTTCGCGTTGAAGAGATTTTTTATGACGAGAAAAACAAGCCAGAGGAACCCAAAATGAAAGTAAAAGGGAAAGAGACAGGACAGATGAAGCATCCCAAAATCGTTTCACCGAAGGAATGGGAAGGTGCGCGCCAGAAAGTGTTGGTGAAAGAAAAGAAGCTGACGCGGGCGAGTGACGCGCTGGCGGCCGAGCGTCGGCGGATGCCGTGGATGGCGGTGGAGAACGATTACCTGTTCGACGGTCCCAATGGCCCTGCGAGCCTGCTCGATTTGTTCGGCGTTCGGCGTCAGTTGATCGTCTACCGCGCGTTTTTCGAACCCGGCGTGAAAGGCTGGCCCGAGCACGCGTGCGTCGGTTGTTCGATGGTCGCCGACCAAGTTGCGCATCCCGCGCACCTGAACGCGCGCAACACCACACTCATGTTCGCGTCACGCGCTCCGCAGAAAGACATCGAACGGTTGAAGGCACGGATGGGCTGGCATTTTATTCCCTGGTACACAATTACGGACAGCTTCGATAAAGATTTCGGCGTGGATGAATGGCACGGCACGAACGCGTTCATCCGCGACGGCGATCGCGTGTTCCGCACGTATTTCATTAATGACCGCGGAGACGAGCAAATGGGGAACACCTGGAACTATCTCGACATCACTGCGCTCGGCCGCCAGGAAAAGTGGGAAGACTCACCGAAGGGTTATCCCCAAACTCCGCCGTACGAGTGGTGGATCTGGCACGACGAACCAGAACCGAGTTCCGAGACGCCGGGCCAAGTGCAACTTCGCGCCTATCGCGATTCTTTGAAGGGAGAAAAGTAGTATTATGAATCGTGTCACACATTTTGAGTTCTACACAGACAATCCGGAAGCGGTGCAACCATTCTACCGAAATATTTTCGGCTGGAAGTTCCAGAAGTTCGAAGGCGGCCCAATCGAATATTGGCTAGTCACGACCGGCGACGACAAGGAACCGGGAATCAATGGCGGGATGACGAAACCGCGCGAAGGACAAAGCCCCGGAACGATAAACACCGTCGCAGTGAAGTCGCTTGACCAAACGATCAGCAAGATCGAACAGCGCGGCGGAAAAATCTGCGTGCCGAAAATGGCGATCCCGAAAGTCGGCTGGCTCGCATATGCGGAAGACCCGGCCGGCAATGTTTTTGGAATTATCGAACCAAATACCGAGGCGAAATGAAAAATATGGCTACAAAAACATCGCAAAAGACATCGCTCGAAATCACTCGATTCATCAATGCGCCGCGCGAGCGTGTTTACGCAGCATGGACGGATCCGGTGCAACTGAAGGAATGGTGGGGGCCGAAAGAAGTTCGGACGCTCAAAATTGTCGCCGACACACGGATTGGTGGGAAGTATCGCTGGGATTTGGTCAATCAGGAAGGCGAGAAAATGAGCGTGTTCGGCGAATACAAGGAGCTCATTCCCGGAAAGAGGGTCGTTTTCACCTGGAAATGGGACGACGACGAGGCGTGGGAAGATTATGACAGCGTCGTGTCGGTCGATTTTTCCGATCGCGACCGCGGCACCGAATTGCGATTAACGCATGTTCAATTGCCGAGCGAAGAGTCGCGCGATCGTCACAACCAAGGTTGGAATAGCGTGCTCGATCGTTTGGAGAAATTCTTCAGCAAATAACCGGAGATCAAAAATATGGATACAAAAGAAGTTGCACAAAAAGTCGTGGCATTCGTTCGCAAACAAGCCTGGTATGAAGCGCTCGACGCACTTTACGACAAGGACGTCGTCAGCATCGAAGCAGATCCTGGCGCACCAGAAACGCGCGGGAAGGAAGGCGTTCGCGGCAAAATCGATTGGTGGGTCAAGGCCATGGAGGTGCACAGTTTCAAAGCAAGCGAGCCATTCGTCGGGCACGATCGTTTCGTTGTGCAGTACGACGCGGAAGTTACCGACAAACAATCGAAACAGCGCCGAAAGCTGTCCGAAGTCGGCGTTTACACCGTGAAGAACGGCAAGATTATTCGCGAGGAATTTCTGCCACGCGTGGGCTGAGCTGCTCTCGAAAGGCTGTTTTGAATTGGCAGCCACCGCGGCTGCCTTACAGTTTTCCGGATGGGGACGATCGCGGAAAATCTCGAGCGGGTGCGCACACGGATCGCCGATGCGGCAGCGAAATCGGGGCGATCCGTTGATGATGTCGATCTTGTGGCGATTTCAAAAACGCACGACGCAGAGAAGGTGCGCGAGGCGATCGAAGCGGGGCAGCAATTGTTCGGCGAGAGCAAGGTTCAGGAAGCGCGGGCAAAAATTCCCGATCTGCCGTCGAGCACGCGTTGGCATTTCGTTGGACATCTCCAGAAAAATAAAATCCGGCACGCCCTGCCGTTGTTCGAGCTAATTCATAGCGTCGATTCACTTGCTTTGGCGCAGGAGACAAATCGAATCGCGGAGGAAGAAGGATTGCATCCGCGCGTTTTGCTCGAGGTCAATGTGGCGGGCGAGGGGAGCAAGTTCGGACTCGCGCCGGAGAAACTTCGCGCCGAAATGGAATCGCTCCTGGCGCTGCCTCGGTTGTCGATCCTCGGTCTTATGTGCATCCCGCCGATCGCGGAGGAAGCCGAAATTTCGCGCGAGTATTTCGTAAAACTGCGTGAGCTAAGAGATCGGGTGCAAGGTGAATTCCACGTAGATCTTGCGCAGTTGTCGATGGGCATGACGCAGGATTACGCGGTCGCGGTCGAGGAAGGCGCAACGCTCGTGCGGGTGGGCACGGCGATTTTCGGCGAGAGATCAAAGCCGAAACGGGAATAGCCCGAGAATTGCTCTCCGGAACGCCACTGTGATACGATTGGAACCCCGATGCGTCTCGAACCGACGAACGTTCAACAGATCGGCAACGAACTGGCGATTCAGTGGAACGACGGAACCGAATCGTTCCTCGACCTGCAATTTCTGCGTCGCGCGTGTCCATGCGCGGCGTGTGGCGGCGAGCCGGACGTGCTCGGAAACGTGATTCGACCAAACATGAGTTACTCCGAAAACAGCTTTGAGCTCGCGGGGTTTCAAGTCGTCGGCGGTTACGCACTGCAACCGCGATGGGCGGATGGCCACGACACCGGCATTTATAGCTTCCAATATCTGCGGCGACTGGCGATTCGGGCAACATCGACATGAACGTCGTCACACGATTATTGTTTATCGGTGTTTGCGGCTTGCTTTGCGCGGCCGGCTTCGCCGCCGACTCGACGCGTAAGCCGACATTTAAAGAGTTGGAGACAATCATCCGGCGAGATCCGGTCGCAAAATCGCAGCATGGCAAAATCGAGTTTGGCTCTGTCCGGATGGATGGCCGCGCAGCGGTCGCGGAGGTGATGTTCGTGAGTGACGACGGACACGTGCTGCCGTTTCTTTACAGACTGAATCCGGAGCGCAAGACCTGGAAAATCATCAACGTGCAGCGGCTTTGGTCCATTCCGCGTTCGCATCTGCTACGGGGAATCAGGGCGTAGCGTTTGGGATTGTAATTCGTAACAAACTCGTTGCCTCCGCGCGGGGCTGAATTTGTCGTTCTTTCAACGACGCCGGCGCCAACAGAAATTCCCCGGGGCGAAGATCGACATCGGCGAGACGAATCGCGCCGTTGAGACAGCAAACGACTGCGAATTGACCGGCAGGCGCAATCTCGCGCGACGAATTGAGATTCCACTTTTGAATCTCAAAGAGTTCATTTTTCACGAGCAACTCACCGTCCGGCTCGATTAACGTTGGCGCGACGTCATTGAAGTCGATCGATTGCAGTGCCTGGTCGACATGCAATTGTCGAGGCTTGCCGTTGTCGTCCACCCGATCCCAGTCGTAAACGCGATAAGTAGTGTCGCTGTTTTGCTGGATCTCGACGAGCACATTGCCGGCGCCAACGGCGTGAAATCGGCCAGCCGGCAGAAAGATGGAGTCCCCGGCCTTCACCTCAACTGTGTGGACAAGATCGGCGACCGTTCTTGAGCGCACCGCTTCCTCGAATCGCTCGCGCGTGACGGCACGGCGAAGGCCGACAAAAAGCCTCGCGCCTGGAATGGCCGACGCGACGTACCAAAATTCCGTTTTTGGTTCGCCGCTGAGCTTCGCGGCGATTTTTTCGGGAGGATGAACCTGGAGCGACAGTTGATCGTGCGCATCGAGCAATTTGATCAGCAGCGGAAAACGTGGCGCCTCCGGGACGCGGCCGAAAATAGCCTCGCGGTCGTGGGTCCAAAGTTCGTGCAATGTTCGGTCACGAAAAGGTCCGTGCCGGACTACGCTTTGTGCTTCGGGTCGATCGACTATTTCCCATGATTCGCCAATCGTTTCGGCGCCGGGCAGATTCTTGCCGAAAAGCGAAGCGAGTTTGCGGCTGCCCCAGATTCTCTCCTGGAAAATCGGCTCAAAGGTAAGGGGCGAGTTAAGGCTGACCATCAGGAACTAGATCAAACATCAGGCGGCAAACATCAAACGCGTTTTGTGTTTGTGGCGATCAGGTGAAAAGTGCGGCGGTTCTCGAACAGAACATGCTTCGATTCGTCAAATACTGGATGCCGGCGATTATTTGGATGGCGCTGATCTTCATTGGCTCGACTGATGTGCTTTCGGCCGAGCACACATCGCGCTTTCTCGTGCCGCTTCTGCGCTGGCTCGATCCGCACATTTCCTGGGCCGCGTTGAACGAGATACAAATTGCGATCCGGAAACTGGGCCATTTGATCGAGTACGCGATTTTAGCGGCGCTATTCTGGCGTGGCCTGCGCAGTGGAACACAACGGCCGATGTCGATCTTGTTCGCGACCGCTCTGGTTGCCTGCGGAATCTTTGCCGCGAGCGACGAGTTTCATCAATCCTTCGTCGCGTCGCGGACTTCGTCCGCTCACGATGTGATGATCGACATCTGCGGCGCGCTCGTTGGCCTAACAATTTGTGTTGCAGTTGCGACCCGAAAGGTTGTTAAAGAGGAACGTGCTTAGCCGAACAGTCGGAATTCTTTTCGCAGCGCTGCTTTTGTTAGGGCTTGCCCGCGCGAGCGCGGAAGATTACGCGGGCCGTTTCAAGCAAATGCGCGAACAAAAAGCCGCGCCGGCTCAGATCGACGCGATGCTAGACGAATGGCGCGCGAAACAACCAAACGATCCGGACGCGTGGATCACGAGCGCGAATTATTACTTCAACGAATCGGTGGGACCGACAATCTCTACCCAGCCGCCAGGCAAGGGGGATTACGGTCTGACCGACAAGAAAACTGGCAAAAAGACGGGAAGCATTTCCTTCAAGCCGGATGTAGCCAAAACATCCCGCGACGCGGCAGCTATCCTGCAAGAAGCCACGACCAAATTTCCTGACCGGCTGGACATTTGGTGCGGACTCACCTGGATGTACCAGGAGCGCGGGGATTTTGAAAACGAGTTCGCGACTTTGAAAAAGATGGTCGCTTACGTGCACGAACATCCCGAAGGATTGAAGTGGCTAAAAGGCGAACCCATCGACGGACCGGCCGACCAATTCGTGCCCGACAAATTGCATAGCTACGGCCTTTACTACGGAAAAAAGGAGAATGCCGAAGACGATAAACGCATGCTGCAAATCGCCATGTTCTCGGCGGAACAATTTCCGAATCACCCGTACGCGTTTAACGACGTCGCCGTTTATTATTCGATCAATCGTGACTACGCGAAGACGCGCGAGTGGCTGGAAAAAGCGCACCAAGCCGATCCGAAAGACACATTGGTGACGTACAACCTTGGCTACGTTTCAGAGAAACTGCATGATCAAGTTGCCGCGCGCAGATGGTACGAAGAGACGCTGAAGATCGATTCCGACGGTGAGCACGCGCAAAAGGCGAAGCAAGCGCTGGCGAAGTTGAAGAAGAAATAGCCGGCGCTGGTGGGCCTGACTGGGCTCGAACCAGTGACCCTGCGCTTATCAAGCGCATGCTCTAACCAACTGAGCTACAGGCCCAAGAAATTTAGCGAGTTAATGATTTAGCGATTTAACGATTGGCCGCAAATGAATTCGCTAAATCGTTGAAGCATTTGGAGCAGGGGATTGATTCCCATCCATCCGAGAATGAAACCCTTTATTGTTGGATTTTGCCTCCACGCTTCGAAGCTTTGGAGGCAAGGGGATTCGAACCCCTGACTTCCAGCTTGCAAAGCTGGCGCTCTACCAACTGAGCTATGCCCCCGCAAAAGAACTGCGGAATTTAGATTGGGGATCGCGGATTGCAATCAGACGTCTACCAGATGTGCACTCGCTGGTTCGGCGGCAGAAACATTTTGTCACCGGGCTTTACTTTGAATGCGCTGTACCACGCGTCGGTATTTCGCGTCGGCCCGATGACTCGGAATTGCCGCGGCGAGTGCGGATCGCTCACGACCTGTTTGCGGACAAAGTCATCGGTGACTTTTCCGCGCCACGCCTGCGCCCACCCCAGAAAGACGCGCTGTTCCCCGGTGAATCCATCCAACACCGGCGCCGGTTGTCCCTTGAGCGACGCGCGATAGGCATCGAGCGCGAGCGTGAGTCCACCGAGATCCGCGATGTTTTCGCCCATCGTCAATTCGCCGTTTACGTGAACGCCCGGAATCGGCTGATATTTTGAAAACTGCGCGCCCAGCACGTCGGCACGTTTTTTAAAAGTCTCGGCGTCCTGTTTCGTCCACCAGTCGCGCAATGCGCCTGAGGCGTCGATCTTGCGACCCTGATCGTCGAACCCATGCGTCAACTCGTGGCCGATGATCCCGCCTGCCGCACCGTAATTGACCGCCGGATCGACCTCGGGATCGAAAACGGGCGGTTGAAGAATTCCCGCCGGGAAAACAATGTCGCGAAGACTTCCGTTGTAAGCGTCGTTGGTTTGCGGTGTCATACTCCAATCGGTGCGATCGACCGGGCCGAAAAAGCGGCCGGTGTAGAAATCCCAGTCGAACTGGGCGCACCGTTTCACATTGCCAACCAAGTCATCCTTGCGAATGACGAGCTTGGAATAATCCCGCGGATGATCGGGGTAACCCACTTTGATCGTGTAAGTATCGAGCTTTTTGAGCGCTTCCTTTTTGGTTTCGGCGCCCATCCAGTCGAGTTTCTCAATTCGCGCGCGATAGGCGTCTTTTAGATTCGCGACCAGTTCCTCGATCTTCGCCTTGGATTCCGGCGGAAAATATACGGCAGTGAAAAGCTGACCAACTCCGAAGCCCATCGTGCCGAAAGTGCCGAAACGATCCCCGACGCCGAAGTCGCCGCCACTAACGGTCGTGATGGCGCGTTTCCAACGAGGTTGTTGTTGTTTTTGGCCGGAAAGGGTTTTGTTGTGCAGCTCGAAATAGGTATTCGCAAATGGTCGCGAAAGATACGGCGCTGCGTTGTCTGCGATGTGAAAAGCGTGCCAGGCCCGGATCGTCTCGATCGGCGTCTTGGAGTAGACATCGGTAATCTTTGGAAATGCGCTCTTCTCCGCGACAATAACGCCCGCCAGTTTCGACATTTTTAATTCGGCGAGAAATTTTTCCCACGCGAATCCGGGCGCAAACTGCTTGAGCTCGTCGATCGACATCGGATTGTAGATCGCGTTCAAGTCGCGCTGCTGTGCCTTGGTCCAGCTCGCCTCGGCGATCTTTGTCTCGAAATCGATGATCTCCTTCGCGGTTTTCTCCGTCTCCGGCCAAGTCAGCAGTGCTAAGATTTTCTTGATGTAGTCTTCGTAAGCGGTCTTCTGCGCCGCGAATTCGGGTTTGAGATAATAGTCTCGGTCCGGCAAACCGATCCCGGCCTGACTTAGATAAAAGGCGTACTTGCTCGGATCTTTAAGATCGACGTCGATCACCGGGTTAAACAACGAGAACTCGAAATCCGTCGTGGTGCGCCCCATTAGCGCTGCCAAATCGTCATTCGTCTTCGCGTTTTTCAGATCATTCAGTTCGGGATCGACGGCTTTAGCACCCAGCTTTTCGATCCGCTCGCCGTCCATGAACGAATGAAAAAAAGCGCCGGCTTTTTCTTCGAGGGTCGACGGCTCTCCTTTCAACCTAGCGTCCGCCGCTTGAAACATTTCGCGCAACCGCCCGTCGGTGAGATCAGTCATGATGATCCGCAGCGAATAGGCGGGCTTGTCGAACGGAATTTGAATCCGGTCGATCCAGGTTCCGTTGGCGTAGCGGAAGAAATCGTCTCCGGGCTTTGTTTTTGTATCCACGCCGGTCAAGTCGACTCCCCACCTGCCGTACCTTAACTTGGAAACGGGCGCAACGGCGGCGTAGCTAAACAATGGCGAGATCAGCGAAACAAGGAGAAGGGTGCGAAAGATTGAATTCATAAGAAAACGTGATGGTGTAGGCGGCGGTTTGCGACGCCGACAAATAAATGGCTACAACGTCAAACGCGACGTGTCGAGGTGCTGAGTTTTACTCTTCTTCTTTCTCTTCCTGTTGCTTCTGCGGCTTGGGTTCGCCGTGCTTTTCCTTGCCCGGTTCTTCCGCGTGCTTGGCCTCGTTGGCGAAAGTTGCGCGAATCTTTCCACCCGGATCGAGCTGACTTAACAGTTCATCGTGTCCTTTTGAGTCGAGATCCTGTTCCGTGTGTTCCTCGTAGGCGTGTTCGGTCGCCTCAACTTTGTGATGATGTTCGGCGACGGCGCTGCGGGCGCTGATGAAGTTGTAGCACATCAAGACGATGCAGATGGCGCCGATGACAAGCGATACGAACCACGCTGGCCGGCTATTCAGCAAAATTCCGATGGAAGCGATGATGAGTGCGACTTCAGCAATCACTTGGGCGTGTTCGTAGCCTTCAGCCGCATCGAAATGTGCATCCACGAGCGGATCACAGGCGTCGTCCCATTCTTTTGCGAGTTTTGTTTCGGCGGTGTAATCGGAATCGAGGCGAAGCAACTGCGGCAGCGCCGGATTGGTGGCCGCGCCCGGCTGGTTACGTAATTTTTGCAGATCGGAAGTGACCATGGTGGATTTGACCACGGCCGCAACCCAGCTGGAATGCGCCCAGCTTTGATCAAGCAGCGTCGTCATTAATTCCTGCCGTTGTGAGCCGACCATGGCGGCGGCAAAGGCGATGAGGACGCCGAAGATGGCCATCGTAACGCCCATTGGTTTCGAGCCGTGGGCGTGCCCGGCATGTTCTGCGTGTTCAAGTGCTTCGTGCGCGTCAGCCATAAAAAACTTCTCCGGTTGAGGTTAGTAACTGAGAATGAAGTGGCGAAATGTGCTCAGAAAATTCGGCGCACGGCAAGCAAAACTCGTCGGAATGGTCGCTAAGTTCTTGATTACCAAACGTCGGTCAATACACTCCCGCCGATGAAAGCGTTCTCACTAGCCTCCGCCCTTTCGCTGATTGTTTTTCTAATGCCGTCTCTTCGTGCGGCCGATGCCCAATGGACCCCAGAAGCGAATATGGACCACCAATTGTTTCCGGCGATGGTCATCGCTACTGCTTCGGTCCGGCCGGTTGAGGAAGATGATGAGGAAGCAGAGGAACCGGATCCTTCGTTACTTGGCGATCGATTCGGCGCGCTTGGCATTTCCATCCATTCCCCAGCAGCGCATATCAAGGTGAAGGTCACGCTTAAGAAAAATGATCTGATGGATGAAAGCGTTTGGACAGGTGAGCTGCCCGATGCTGATACGGACTATTTCGTCGCCCCGAAAGTGAATTACAGATTCGACCATCTTCGAAAAATGACGCAACAGGTTCCGCTCAACGTCGATTTTGCGGTCGAGATCGATGGAAAAACGGCAGGCGATCAGACTGAGACCCTCCAAGTCCGATCACTCAATGATTGCCCGTTCGGCGTGAGTAATGACGAAGAGACTATCAATGATGAAAACTTTATCTCCGGCGCAGCGCCGCTCGGGTGGATGTTTGCCGCTTACGTGAACGAAAATCATCCTGCGCTGGACAAGGTTTTAAAGGAGGCGCTCGATACCAAGATCGTCAATGCGTTTCTCCATTATCAGACAGAGAGCGAAGGGGACGTGTTGCGACAGGTCTTCGCCGTTTGGGCGGCGTTGCAAAAGCGCGGAATAAAATACAGCTCAACCACTACCACGCCCGGCGGCTCGTCCGTCGTCTACAGCCAGTACATTCGTTTTGTCGATCAATCGATCAATAACACTCAAGCAAATTGCGCCGACGGCAGCGTTCTGTTCGCGTCCATTTTGCGCAAGCTGTCGATCAAGCCGTTTCTCGTAACGATTCCCGGTCACATGTATATCGGCTTCTACACCAAGCAGGACAAATCAGAGTTCGTCGGTCTCGAGACGACCGTCATCGGTTCAAATAGCGGCACCGACGAAGCGGCGGAAGGCGAGCCGGCGTCGCTGACTGAGTTGCGCGAGAAACTCGATGACAAAACGAAAGAGACGAAAGCGTGGGGGACTTTTGCGCGCGCAATTCAAATCGCCAGCAAGGACCTCGCCGATAACGCCGACAAGTTCGACGCCGGCGATCCGGGGTTTCAAATGATCGATCTCGACGAAGCGCGTGAGGAAGGGATCATGCCGATCCCGGCCGCGCCGTAAAAAAGAAAGGGCGCTCGTTAGGCGCCCGATCTTTTGGTCACTGAAAAGAATTCCGCGCGGATTAAAATCCGAGCTCTAGACCTTCCTTGCAGAAGTCGTGCTTTACCGGTTTCGATTCCGAGCCATCTTCGAATTCGGCCTTAACGAATTGGGAGCATGATTGGCTGTTGGTTGCTTTGTCCCAAACCAACTTTGCTGACTCCCCCGGCTCGAGACCCTTGCCAATGTCGAACTTGCCCCATTTCTCGCCATCCTCGGACACCATCAGGCTGGTGATTTTTTCTTGAGTCGTGTTGTGGAGAATGAAGGAGTATTCGTTTCCTTCTTCCTCAGCGATCGCGAGTCGCGAAAGAAAGATCGCGGCCGTGAACGCGAAACCGAGGAGCAGAGTTTTGGTGAGTGAAATAGTTTTCATGTTTGGATGTGGTTGAGGTTGAAGCATACTATCCTAGAAAAGGCCGATCGCCTCGGCAATGTCAAAACGACCGCAGCTGAGAAATTGCTTGCTCGGGCACTGACGATTAGCAATTTACTTGTTCAATGCCGCGTCGTCGCGCCGCCTTTTATTGTGCCGTGCTCCTGCTGCTGGGATTCTCACGGCTCTATGCTGGTCCGACGGGAACACTTGAGACCAAGACTTTCGCCATCAAGATCGACGTGCGCTGCGAAGAGGGCGAGGTGACCTGCGACGACGTGAAATACGTTGGCAAGAATAAGAAGACCGGCGAGTCACTCGAGCTGACAGGAAAAACGGCTCACCACATGGATGCCGATGGCACACCGGGACGCTTCCTTGGATACGTTTTTAAGAACAAAGGCGTGCAATATTTCCTGAGCGAAGAAGGCGTGCTTCGCGTGACGAAGGGCGACGACGTGCTCCTCGAAGAGAAGGGGACGTGGACCTGGGACGAATCGTCAGAGGAAGCAAGCGACCACCGGGCCGACCGCAAAAAGTAATTATTCTTGTTCTTCTTCCGGTGTCGGAGTCGGCGACGCCGATGGCGAAGTCTCCGAAGTCGCCGACGAACTTGAGCTGCTCGATGCCGCCGGCGAAGACGTGATTTCCTCACCAGCTTTGTGGATGCCGAGAGATTTATTAGCAGGCAATTTTGCCGTCGCCGCTTCGCCAACAGGATGCGGTTCATAGGTTTCGCCCACAATCGGTTTGATTTCCTGGCCACCGAGATATTTCGTCAGCTGCGTCGTCGTCACCGCTGCTCCAGTACTAGCGCCAGTCTCAGTGGCCCACATCGTTTTGGCGGTGTCGATCTTATTCAAGTTGTCCACGATCTGATGTTCCTGTGCTGTTTCCTGGGCGCTGATTTTGGCGCCGAGCAACAGCGTGGAAACGAGCGGCGCGACCAACAGAAAGCACGGCATGAAGATGATCGAAGCAAGTATGAGCAAAATGCCCTGAGCTTTTCCGCCGCGTGTGAGAATCACGATCGCGAAGATCAATGTCAGGGGAACCACCACGAGAGCGATCACCCACGTGGCAAATCCAATCACCGGAACAACCGCAAGCAAGCAGGTCAAAGCGATGAGGATCCAGCTTGTTATCGCCATCCCTTTGTAGCTCTTGGCAGGAACGGCCGCCGGACTCGATGGCAACGGCGCGGGTGACGGAGATGCAGGCGGAGGAGTAATATTTTCGGGCATGGGGCGATTTTGCCGCCGCTTTGATTACGCGGTCAAGATCAACCTGCGCGCTAAGCGGCAGCCGAAGCGACTTGGGTGCGACGCCGCGCTGCGCCTTTTCTAACGTGATGAATCAACAGCACAAGTCCTCCGACAGCGAGCGCGAGCATCGCTCCACCAATTAACGGACGCGCCACCATCCACGCCAGCGCGACGAGTAGTGTCCAAACAACGACGGCTGCCAATAAGCTGATGAGAAAAATCCCCGCCTCGAAAATGCCGCCGAGCAAAGGAACGATCGAGCTCATCGTCGAAAGCGGACTGAGGAACAATAGGAATCCGAAAAGCAGCAATAGAAATCCGCCGGCACGCGCGACCCAAGTGAAGGTGCGGTTGGCTGCTCGCGCGTTGGCGAACATTTCGGCGGCGGTTTTAGTTCCCGGTTCAATCAGGCCGATGCTTTCACCGGCTTTGGTTTCAAAAAGAGCAAGGCGTTCTTTTGGACCTTGGCCAGCGACGACACTTGCCGGGCCAGTGGGAACAACCGTTTCAGTAATTCGCAAATCGCCGACAGCCGGATTCGCGGGATCGGCGCCAATGTAGATCTCGTCGTCCGAAATCTGCGCGCCATCCGGAAGTTTGACCGAACCTTCTTCAAGCGGAACTGATTTGGAGTTGGTGAGCTTGCCCACCAGCTCTGGACCCAGCGTGTAATCATCGAGTGTGACTTTGTCCGCCTGAAACGATGTCGATCCATACTTTAGCTCGCTCGGGTTTTCGTGGCCCTCGGATTGTTTGAAATGCGAACTTTTCGGCAAGGACGACACCCATTTCTTTTCGTAAGTGTAAGTTTTCTTCGTCGTTTTCGTTCCCGTAGCGCTCGTGGAGCTGCTGCTCGATTCTTTTTCAGTCCAAGCGTAAACCTGAACGTTGCGATTCAGCCGGATGCCGAGACTGCTCACGCCGAATACCGGATCGCGCAGTGTTTGATCGCTCGCCGTGTCGCCAGTCACGTGCACCAGCTCGCCGTCGTTGTCCGAGTCAAACTCGTCGGCTTCGACAACTTTGGCGGCGCCCTCTTTGAGGCTCTTAAGAACGCGAACGGAATGCGATTCGTTCCAAAAAATCAGAATGACCGCGCCAATGATTAGGAGCGGCCCGATGATAAAGCCGAGTAACGCGTCTCGAATTCGTCCGAAAAATGACGCGCTCGATACCGTCGTGAACGTATCAGCCATGGAGCCTCCGGTGCACTGCGCGCGTTCCGATCAAGTTTCGTGCATCACGTTCCCGGCTTCGTCGAAGATCGACCACTTGCCGTTCTCGCCTTTGAAGAAAGATGCTCTCAGGACGGTTTGTCCTTCAGCGTTCTTGATTTGCACCGGATAAACCGTCGCGTCTTTGGGCGCGACTTTTCCGTCCGATTTGGTTGGTTCTCCGCGCTCGAACGTTTGTTCCGGCACCATCGCCGCCAATTTTCGGATAACAGCTTCCGGCGGACCCTCTTCATTCTCTTCCGATTCCTCAGTGAACAAATGGACTCGAGAAGTCGATGAGGAATGTTTAGCGAACAATTGCGAACCGCCGCACAACGCGGCAGCGACAGTGACGGTGACGAGCAATTGTGTTTTCATTTTGGTGAGAGGAGTTGAGCGACGGATGAGACTGCGCCTGCGGCGCGACTACCGTCAACGCAAATGTTGGTTTCAAACGCCGTTTAGAGCGGCGAGAACGCGCAATTGCAACGAGATTGTTTTTTCGAACGCGAACCATACGGGATCGAGTTCGCGAAGTTCTTCTTCTGCTTCTTGGGACATCCCAAGCTCGAGATAGCCTTCGACCGCCTGCAAGTGTCGCAACGCCTGCAGCTCTTCGGGGCTGATATCCTTAATAATGATCCCGCGCATAAATTCCTCATCATCTTCGACGACATTGGGGCGTTGGTTGTTCACGAACGTGATGGGACCGGCGCCTGACGGGAAGATAGGAAAATGCCGGATGTCGATCTTGAAATCGCCATCCGGCATTGGTCGATGTGCAGCAAAGACTGAATTGTGCGTTACCGTCTTTTCTCTCTGGGCTCTGGTTTCTTTCGATTCCAAAGTCTTCACGGCATGTCCGTTTGGATGATCAATTGATTCACCCAAAGGATTTAGCCGTCGACCTATTCAACCGCGCTTCGAAATAAATTTCGAAGGCGATGAATCTCTCCTTAGAAAGGAGGTGATCCAGCCGCAGGTTCCCCTACGGCTACCTTGTTACGACTTCATCCCAATCACCATCCATACCTT
>WNFR01002449.1_pt1 | contig 25300 bp, 26 predicted proteins | sample 5400221 | NCBI WGS metagenome assembly WNFR01 (sample SAMN13153357, study PRJNA577476) | soil metagenome | isolation source: 40 cm soil under Madrone tree | place: USA:California | collected 2016-06-14 | reverse complement strand
GACAGCAATCTTCAGTCGCTTGTACAAGCGCGATCACTTGTATCAAGTATTGCTCACGTTTGGCTTGATTCTCATCTTTGAAGAATTGCGCAGCATTCTGTTCGGCGATGAGGTGCACGGCGTGGCAATCCCGGCGCTGCTCGACTACTCCATCCCGCTTACCGATACTTTGTCTTATCCCGTCTATCGTTTGTTCGTTACCGCGGTTTGTCTAGGGGTCGCCGGGTTGCTTTACTTCGTGATTCACAAAACTCGGATCGGCATGATGATCCGCGCCGGCACCAGCAATCGCGAGATGGCAGCCTCGCTCGGCGTGAATATTCCGCTACTGTTCGCTTTAGTCTTCGCCGTCGGCATGGCTCTCGCGGCTTTTGCCGGCACCATTGCCGCGCCGATCTCTTCTGTATTCCCCGGCATGGGCAATCAGATCCTGATTATCTGCTTCGTCGTCGTCGTAATCGGCGGCATCGGTTCGATCAATGGCGCAATGATCGCGTCTCTCGCCATCGGCTGCGCCGATACGATCGGCAAAGTGATCGCCGCGGAATATTCCGCCATCGCCGTTTATCTGGTAATGGCTCTGATACTCTTGTGGCGCCCCCAGGGCATCGCCAACAAAGCCTGATAACGCCGTGATCCCGATCTCCCTTCCGCGCACCGCCTTGCTGGCCGCACTGCTTGCGATCGTCCTCTTCCCACTCATCGGCGCGACTTTCTATGTTCAGCTCGGCGCGAAAATCATGATCATGGCGATTTTCGCCCTGAGCCTCGATCTGCTGGTTGGGCATACCGGCTTGGTGAGCCTCGGGCAGGCGGCCTATTTCGGTGTCGCCGCTTATGTTCTCGCGCTAATTTCGCCGCAATACGAAGCAGCCAATCTCTGGCTCACGCTGCCGGCGGCGATGGCTGTCGCGGCCGTTGCCGCGCTGATCATCGGCTTTCTCGTCGTCCGCACCGCGGGCGTTTACTTCATCATGGTCACTCTCGCCTTCGCGCAGATGCTCTACTCCGTTTTTCACGATACCAAGCTGGGCGGCGGCTCCGATGGCATTTACATCTACGTACGGCCGGAGCTCAACATCGCGGGATTCAAACCGTTGGATCTCGAAAACCCCATGCAATTTTATTATTTCGTGCTCATCCTGTTAGCCGTCGTTTACGCTTTTTTGAATCGAGTCCTGCACGCGCCCTTCGGGCGCGCCTTGGCCGGTATCCGGCTCAACGAGCAGCGCATGCGCTCCATCGGCTTCCCCGTCTTCTCCTACAAGCTCGGCGCGTTCGTCCTCGCCGGCGCGCTCGCGGGGCTGGCCGGCTATCTTGCCGCCTGCCAATTTGGTTTCGTCAATCCGGATATTCTCGCCTGGCAACAATCCGGCGTCGTGCTGATGATGGTCATCCTCGGCGGCATGGGGCGGCTCCATGGCGCAGTGCTCGGCGCTTTTTCTTACGTCCTACTCCAGGAAGTTTTTTCCGCTCCGGCGCTGCTCGGCGCTTATGCCAAGCATTGGCAGCTTGTGATGGGCAGTTTGATCGTCATGATCGTGCTCGTTTTTCCGCACGGCATCGGTGGTTTCCTCGATATAGTCTTGCGCCGGATTTCCTACCGACCGCCGAGCAGCGCTCGCACGGACGGCACATGACGGGCGGCGAGATTCTAAAAGTTCGCGGCCTTTGCAAAACCTTCGGCGGACTCGCCGCCGTCGACGACGTATCGCTTCAAGTCCGGACCGGCGAATTGCACGCAGTCATCGGGCCCAACGGCGCCGGCAAGACGACTCTTATTAACTTATTGTCGGGCGATTTGCCGCCGAGCTCGGGGAGTATCCTATTTCGCGACCAAGACATTATAAAACTTCCGCCGGAGCGCCGTTCCCATCTGGGGATCGGCCGTAGCTATCAAAAGACCAATATCTTTCTCGGCTTCACGGTGCTGGAAAATTGTCGTCTCGCCGCGCAATCGCGCGCACCGCGTTTGCTTAATTGGTGGCGCGATGCCCTGAGCTATAACGATGAACTGGAGCAAGCGCGCCGCGCTCTCGCCGCGGTGGCACTAGCGGATCGCGCCGATGATGTGGCATTAGCGCTGAGCCACGGCGAGCAGCGTCAACTGGAGATCGCCATGTGTCTCGCCACCGACCCACAGCTCTTGTTGCTCGACGAACCGCTTGCGGGCATGGGCACGGAAGAATCTCAGAAAATGGTGGAACTCATCGGCCGCCTCGCCGATGCGCGCGCAATCTTGCTGGTCGAGCACGACATGGATGCGGTGTTTCAATTGGCTGACGTTCTGACCGTCATGGTAAACGGCAAAGTCCTTGCCACCGGCGCACCGGCGGAGATCCGCGCCAACCACGAAGTGCAGAGTGCGTATCTCGGCAGCTCGGATGAAATTTTATGAGCAGCGCGCCGATCATCGAAGCCCGCGAACTGCACACTTACTATGACGCCAGCCATATCTTGCACGGCGTCGACTTCTCCGTGCGCGCCGGCGAAGCCGTCGGCTTGATGGGTCGGAACGGCATGGGCAAGACCACGCTTATTCGCACCTTGGTCGGCCATGTTCCACCGCGCCGCGGCGAACTCAAAATCAACGGCCAAGTCATGACGCATGCTGCGCCGCACCTTATCGCGCGCCAAGGCATCGCCTACGTCCCGGAAGGCCGCGGCGTGTTTCCGAATCTCACGGTAAAGGAAAATCTGTTGATGGCGGCGTGCCCGAGACCGGACCAGCAATGCGAATGGAATTTCGAGCGCGTCCTTGAGATTTTCCCACGTCTCGCCGAGCGACTAGCGCATGGCGGCCAGCAACTCTCCGGCGGCGAGCAGCAGATGCTCGCGATCGGCCGAGCGCTCATGACCAATCCCATCCTGCTGATCCTTGACGAGGCAACGGAAGGCCTCGCTCCACTCGTCGCTCGAGAAATCTGGCAAATCATAAAATCCGTGCGCGATTCCGGTATCGCCGCGATCATCGTCGACAAGAACTTCGCGGCGCTCTCGGCCCTCACAGACCGCAACGTGATTCTCGTCAAAGGCCGCGTCGTTTTTGAAGGAAGCGGAGAAGAGCTGAAAGCCAAGCCCGAGCTACTCCATCAACATCTGGGCATTTGACCGTAGCAAAGTCGTCGCCGAGTCCCTCTTGTTGTGATCGATGAGCGACCTTTCGGAGCGGATTGAGAATCAGTAGTATGTCCCCAGATTCACTATCGGAATAGTTTGACACAGCAAGCTGGCGGAAAATGACCCACAGAGATTAAGATAAGGAAGGTATCCGTAGTGGAACGGGATGCTCTGAAGGGCCTCATCGTTGGTGTAGACCTGGACGGTGTGTGTGCCGACTTCCTCAGCCGCATGCGCGAGATCGCGGCCGAATGGCTGGAGCGCAACACCGAAGATCTCACGCCCGACGTGTCGTACGGCTTGCGCGAGTGGGGCATAAAGAACGATGAGCAGTACAACAGTCTGCACAGGTTCGCCGTGACCCAGCGCGAGTTGTTCAAAACCACGCCGATGATTCCTGGCGCGCGAAAATATTTGCGCCAACTCTCCGACGATGGCGCCCGCATCCGGATCATCACGCACCGCCTTTACATTCACTTCTTTCACAAGACGGCGGTGGAACAGACCATTGACTGGCTCGATACGCACGGCATTCCGTACTGGGATCTATGCTTCATGAAAGAGAAAGAACAAGTTGGCGCGGACGTGTACATCGACGACAGTCCCGGCAACGTAGAGCAATTGCGTGGCAAAGGTTTGTACACGATCTGCTTTGCCAACAGCACGAACAAGAATACTCCCAAGCCTAGAGCGAAGTCGTGGGAGCACGTGTACGAGTTGGTTCATCAATGGGCAGCGAAACGGAAGTCTATTTAGTCATGGATCTTGTAACAACCCGTTGGACTAGTAATATCGATGCTTCGACTCACTGAAAATCAGAGGAAATTCACGAGAAAATGCGGTGGTCCCCTGCGTTCGCCCTCCGCTAGGCGAAAGGAAAGTTATCCTGGAGAGCGTTCCTCTTCGAAATGTAATTCCTTTGGCAGGGAAATTTCGAATCTTTTCGCCAGCCGGTTAAGAAAATCTTTATCGCTTTCATCCGGTTCTTTTTCAATGCCGAATAATGACGCTGCCACATCTTCGGTAGTTTTCAAATGCTGGGGCAAGATCGGATCTTGTTTAAGCACGACCTGAAAATAAGATCTCGCGAGGCTGAATTTAGCTCGTTCTTGGTAGTGCTTGGTCATGCCCCGGTTCACGCCGAAGAAAACGATTATCATGAACACGCTAGTGCTAACCGCCAGGCCCGCCGCATGCCAGTAATTGTCAAAGATCAGAAACGGTTCGCGCACGAAAAGCAGCGTGCTTGTCTGGATTAGACAAGCGATCAAAACGAGTATTGCCCCCGTTACAAAGTCCGCTTTTTGTGACGCTAGGTTCTGGATTTGAGTGACATTAAACTCAAGATACGTCTGTGAAACTTTGGCGATCAGATCGGGCGAAAGGCGAGCGACACCCTTCAGCACAAACATTACGCCGGTAAAGCCCAATATTGCAGAGACAACGCTTGCGAAACGGTCGATCAACACGCGACGTACTCCCCTATCAAAAATTGCCACCGCTGCGAGTGTCACAACTCGCAGAGAGCCAGACCCATACCGCGATTATCATCTAGGAGTCAATCGAGGGCGATTTTTTCGGCGAACTCACCGCGATCGGAGCAGTCGGATAATTTAGCCGAGCGAGCGATCGACAGATCGCTCGCTCGTCCGTGTGACCGGCGCTAGGAACAGGAAAAAACTAGTTCTTTGGCTGGGAAACGACGCGTAAATAAGGCTTGAGCGTTTTATAGCCCTGCGGATACTTCTTCTTGGCATCCTCGTCAGAAACCGATGTGGGGATGATGACATCCTGGCCCGGTTTCCAGTTGACCGGCGTCGCGACCGTGTGCTTGGCGGTAAGCTGCACCGAATCCAGCAGGCGCAGCACTTCATCGAAGTTGCGGCCTGTGCTCATCGGGTAGACGAGCATCGCCTTGACCTTTTTGTCCGGCCCAATGACAAACACCGAGCGGACCGTCTGGTTGTCCGCCGCCGTACGTTTGCCAGGAGTCTCGCTGGCCGGAAGCATGTCGTAGAGCTTGGCGACCGTCAGGTCCGCGTCACCGATGATCGGGTAATTCGGGGCATGCCCCTGCGTCTCCTGAATGTCTTTGGCCCAGTTTTTGTGATCACTCACCGGGTCGGCGCTGAGTCCGATGATCTTGCAGTTGCGCTTTTCGAACTCGGGCTTGAGGCTCGCCATGTAGCCAAGCTCCGTCGTGCAAACGGGAGTAAAATCCTTCGGATGCGAGAAAAGAATCGCAAAGCTATTGCCGATCCACTCGTGAAAGTTAATTTTGCCTTCGCTGGTGTCAGCCGAAAAATCCGGCGCCACATCACCTAATCTAAGGGCCATGATAGTTCTCCTTTCAGCACGAAATGATTTGCACTAAGGGCTACCGCGAATGCGAGCTTGGGTCAATACATAAAGAGAGATTAACTAGAGCTTAACCTCTGGCCCTACCCGTGGCTGCTTGAAATCACCCGCCCACTCTGTTTACCCTTCCTCCACCACGGGTCGGATGACAAACTATCTCTTGAGTAAATCCTTCAGCGCTTCCTTCAAATAAGTTTGATCTACGTACTTTGCCACACCGGCAAGTTGGCCCTTGGCGCCAACCTGATCCATGTAAATCCGGATGGCATACTCGGTTCCTTTCAAACTAAGATCGGCGTCGGGATGCCAGATTTGATGCTCGGTGTAGTATTCCCAGCCCCGGCGTGCGTGGCTGGGCTTGAGGAGCATTTCTCGGGCCAGAAAATCGATCGCCGCCTCCTTATTCTCGTACATCCACCGGTGGGTCAGAGCTAAGGCTTTGATAAAGCGAACCGCCAGAGAGCGGTTCTTTTCGGCCCAGGATCTTTTGACGGCCAACGCGCTCAATTCAAATTCCGGAACCGCATCGATGAGCCGGCCAACCACGTTGAATCCCGCTTCTTCCGCGACATAGTTGAGCGGAATCGCTACGGTGGTCGCCGCGATTTGACCGGATTGGAGCGCAGCTAAGTTGGCGGAGGAACCGCCGGCAAGAACGAGAATTTTATAATCGCGCGGATACTCCAACCCCTTCACCTTGAGCGCTTGCTTCATCGCGGTGACCGTCCCGCTCGTCAATGAAGAGGCGCCAAAAGTGGCGCCGCGCAAATCTTCAATGCTTTTGTATTTTTTTCCGGCAACAATGTCATGTGTCAGACCATTGATAACGCCGCCGATCATGACCAGATCGAGTCCTCGCTCCGTTGCCTCGTAAAATGCTTCGGCGCCGCCCGAGCCGACCTGTAGGGATCCGGCCGCGAGCGCTTGGACATTCATCGGCGTGCCCCGCAGCAACACGAGTTGTCCGTCCAAACCTTGTTGATCGAGAAAACCCTTCTTGACGGCGGCCCATAGTGGTCCATAGCCCAAGGTCTTGCTCGACGCGCCGAAATAAATCTTAGGCTTGTCCTGTGCTCGCGTCACAGAAAAAAACACCGCGACAGTCAAGAGCGTTACTGCAATTCGGATACTGAGAATGATAGAACTCCACCCCTTCCGTGATTTTGCAGGTCGACCGGAAATGCGCCGACAAATACACTCAAGCGCAATCGTCGGGTAGCGAGATTACGGATGCACGGTTTCTAAAAACCAATCCGTCGGAATCTCCCGCCCCACACCCTTTGCCTTGGCTTCATTGAAAACCGCGGCGCCGACGGCGGCGAATTGCAGGCCGATGCCGATGTTATTGAGAAAGCACGTCGACTCCTCGGCGCTGGCGCGGCCGGAGACTTTACCCGAGACGAGATCCTTGAGCGCCGGCGCCGATAGCCAAAATGGATGCTCGACTTTTACCTCGTGCGCGTGGGCTGGACCCTTGCCAATGATATCGATCGCATCATGGGCTTCGATGCCTTCTTCGCCGTATCCGGCGATAAAATTTTTCGGCGCATGTTGATGCGCGTGAATCACCAACCGGTCGATTCGGCGGATCGTTTCGTCGCCGAGCTCGGGCACGCGCACGCAGGTTAAGTGAAGTCCTGCCTTCACCCAGTCTGGATTTACTACACGGCTCAAAGAATTCGTCGTTGTGGCGATAATATCGGCGTCGCGCACCGCTGCTTCGGGACTTTCAGCCGCTCGCACTTCGGCGCTGACTTTGGGCTGAAGTTCTTTGACGAATGCCTCGAGGTTGGCCTTGGTCGGGCTGAATACGTTGACTCTTTTTATCGGCCTCACTGCGCACATCGCCGGCAAGTGACTGCCTGCCTGCCAGCCGGAACCGAACAGCGCCAGGGTGCTGGCATCCTCGCGAGCAAGGTAGCGCGCGGCCAGCGCGCTGCTCGATGCGACCCGCATTCTTTGCACTACGCCGTCGGGAAACATCGCCAGAGGCTCGCCGGTGACGGTTGAAAACAACATGACCAGACCGACGTATTTCTCGCCGGGAGCCGAGGGAATCTTGGTTTTAATCACCCGCCCGCCCTGATTATTCCAGCGAATGATGTCGGAGTTGATGCGCATGGCGACGATCGGCGGATCGTAAAGCCCGGCTTCCATGGATTTGAACGCGTACACACCGCTTTCGCTGGATGAGGGTATCACCAAATCCGTGCGCGGCCGATTGATCGCCGTGCCTTTGGACCAACTGCGGTAGGCGCTCTCCAGAGCGTCGATGCACGTGTTGATGGATAGAAACGATTCGATTTCTTCGTTGCTGAGTATAAGCATCCTGTTGGCATATCAACGCCCTGCGCCATCGTCAAGAAATCCGCTTGCATATCCGCGGGCAATATTCTTGACTGAGACAGACGGATTCGACTAGCTTGGGCTCACGGAGGATCGGCTCATGAATGTTAACACAATCGCACTCCTTCATCCCGGCAACATGGGAGTAACGATCGGCGCCGCCGCGGCGACGAGCGGCGCGCAAGTGGTTTGGGCGTCAAACGGGCGGAGTCACGCTACCGGCAAACGGGCCGGCAACGCGGGGCTAAAGGACCTAGTGAATGTCAGCGACGCCGTCAGACAAAGCCAAGTGGTTTTATCCGTCTGCCCGCCCCACGCGGCGGTAGATGTTGCCCAAGAAGTTGCGGCGATGAATTTCCGCGGTGTCTACGTCGATGCTAACGCGGTATCTCGCGCCACGGCCGAAGAAATCGGCGGTATCCTCACCAAATCCGGCGCAAGTTTCGTCGACGGAGGCATCATCGGCTCGCCGGTCAAACAAGCCGGAACGACCCGGCTGTATCTTTCCGGTGACCGCGCTGAAGACGTCGCACGGCTCTTTGCGGCGAGCATGCTCGATGCGCGAGCGATCGGCAATCAACCCGGCGCCGCCTCGGCGCTGAAGATGGCCTACGCTGCCTGGACAAAATCTACCGACGTCTTGGTCCTGGCGATTCGCGCATTCGCCGCCCATGAAGGCGTCGAAAAGGCCCTTCTCGATGAATGGTCGGTATCGCAACCGGCGCTCGCGAAGAAATGTGATCGGGCCGCGGCGGTAGCGGTCCCCAAGGCGTGGCGCTATGTCGGCGAGATGAATGAGATCGCCGCGGCCTTCGAAGCCGCCGGCCTACCGAAGGGATTTCATCTTGCCGTCGCTCAGCTCTGCGAGCGATTGGCGTGTTTTAAAGATCAGACCGATCCTGCTCCGACCGTTGCCACCGTGATCGACATCCTAGCTCAGCGGGCGGGGTACCGCCTTTGAGGAAATCAGGGACTTCGGTTAACCCGAGCTATCAGTTTCTAACTACGGCATTCCCGCGGACAGAGTTTCGCGAGTGATCTCGTTACCGAGGGATACGTCCGTGCCGATTTGAACCTAAAGCCCTCGACTACGCCAAAAGATATTGGGGATTGACATGGGTTTCGCACTCTTATAGGAAAGCTGCGGGGGAATCGTGCTGAAAATTCTACAACGAAGGAGACGCTCCTCAAGGGAGCGCTACACGGCTCACCATGGAAAAACTCGGATATCTATTATCGGAAGCCCCCGTGCTTGTGTTCGTGGTCTGGTTCGCCACTCGACTGTTCCAATTTCGTCGTCGCCGGAAAAATCAACCGACCTTCGCTGAAACCGACCGACGGCTGCTCTTTGCCAGCCCTAAAGTCCGTCCAAACCCAGTGATGTTTTATCTCAAATTGGCGCTGGCCGCTCTTGCCGCGACGGCAGCCAGCATCGTGGAATTCGTCGTTCTCGCCCCACTCGGCGCCACACTAATCACCGGCGCGTTAATCTTGACGAGCGCGACGATCGTGCATAAGGTGCTTTCTTTCGACGATTGAACGAATAAACGACTGACGGCGGGTGCGGAAAAATTTCTTGATCGCCAATCAAACGATCTGCTAAACTTATTGGGTGGATCACCAGGGGATTAACCGCTTCAATGTTTTTGGAAGGTTGAGCACCGCGCACCTTCGGTATCTATTAATCGTCATCTTACTCTTGAGCGCGGCCTGTGCCCAAACCACTGTTCGCCCGATCACTCGCACCGCGGAGAGAAATCTGCCGCGGCCGGCGCGGATACTGCTCTATGACTTCGCGACCAGCGAGGCGAAGATCAATGAATACCAGGGTATCATGCGCCAGCAACCAGCGCATCAAAATCCCATGGAACGTCAACGCGAGCTTGGCAGGATTGCCAGCGATGCGTTGACTACCAATCTTGCCCTTTGGCTACGCCAACTAGGTTTCACGGTGGAGCGGGTGCCACGCAATGTTTCGGTCGAGGAAACCGATCTGGTTATCGATGGGCGATTTGTTACCGTCGACGAAGGAAGCCCGCTGCGACGTTTGTTGATCGGGTTCGGCTCGGGAGCATCAACAATGGCGACCCGCGTGCAAGTTTTCGCCGCCGGTCAACGCCAAAAGGTCTTGGAGTTCGCGACCAACGCCGATAGCGGGACGATGCCGGGAGCCGCCGCTACGGTGCCCGTTACCGTCTCAGTTCCAATCGGCGTGAGCGTCGGCTTGAGCGCCGGCGGCGTGGTCGCGGCGGGAGTTAATGGCAATAGCTCCGATGTCGTTCATATGGCCGCCGCAAGCGCGGATCAAGCGGTTCGCTATCTTTCTGAGTTTTTCGCCAAACAAGGCTGGATCACTCAGGATATGATCAAGCGAGCGCGTATCTCTTATTAATTGGCCCTGGTTCCGCGCATACGACAACATCCCGGGCAAAAAATGATCCGTCGACAGACTCTCGCAGCAGAATAGCGCGAAGCAAGAACTCCCGTTACTCCGCGCCTCCGCCAAACCTGGCGACCCAGGTAACTACTTTTTCACCTGCACGGTCACTTCGGTTTCCACCGGTGAGTCCTGGCTCAGCGATGCCACGCCCACCGCTGCGCGCGTGTGCTGGCCGCGCTCGCCCCAAAGCTCGACGAGCAAATCCGACTCGCCGTTCACCACCTTTGGCATATTAGTAAATCCCGGGGCGACGTTGACGTAACCCAAGACTTTGACGATGCGTTCCACTTTGTCGAGATCACCGAGCGCGGCCTTCATGATCGCAAGATGATTGAGGGCGCAGTTGCGCGCGGCCTCGTAGGCTTGTTCGAGCGTCACCGCATCGCCCACTTTGCCACGATATTTGAGTGCACCGTTAATGCGACCGATGTTGCCGCCGATAAAAAGCAGATCACCCACTTTGACGTAGCCTATATAGTTCGCCGCCGGGACAGGAAGATTGGGCAGCTCGTATCCCAATTCTTTGAGCCTGTTTTCGATTTCCATCCTTTTCTCCTTCGACTCCACGTTCTCGCGAACGAGTCTAATGGAGCAGCCAATATCAATGCAAGTCAATCCTGTATGAACGAAATTTCAAAGACCGTTGACGTCTTTCGTGGCGCGCAGTGGAACAATGCCCTATCCATTTCTGCCTTCCCGCCATTCGCCACTTACGGACATTGGGACTTCACTTGAAGCTGACGTTTAGCGTCGGTGAAAAACGGTTCGGAAAGTCAAGTTTATTGAAGCAATCGCCTCGCCTGGCGGCTCGACGCCGAAGATGGATCGCGCAATTTTTCTTTGAGACACGCCCTTCCCATTTCTAACTAAGACGTTTCATGACGCTGTGAAAGAGCGCTCCGCGTCCGTCGGACAGTTACTTCGCAACGCACACGCCGATTCTGATGGCTTTCCCCGACGCTATGAAATGATTTACAACTTCTCGGTCAAAGGGATAGAACAGATCGACTATTATCAGATAGAGAGCATTATCAGGTAACTCATGATTTTCTGGTTAACCCGGGGCGGATGCTCGACAGATTATTGGACCTTACGGCTCCCACGTCACAGAAAGACCAGCGGAAATTCGCCCGCGGCGCAAGCCGACTACCGAGTAACTGCTGCCCCTTTTCCAGAGATCACCTTCGGTCAACCTGAATTTCTCTGAATTTGATCGTTTTAGCCGTCAATTCGCCTTGCAGATAGCGTTTTGTAAACTTTTCACGGCGATCCTCGTCTAATAGGCTAAAATCTAACACCCTTTAGGAGGGGTACCTATGAATAAGGTTCAAAAACTAATCCTGGGCAGCGTGTTTACGGTCCTAGCGGGCGGCGCTTTAGTCAATACCTCGAACGTTGCGGGACAAGAGGGAGCTGCGCCAGCGAAAAGGCCGTTCGCCCGCGGCGATCGCATGATGGGCCCATTTATGGGAGGAGCGCCCCTGATCACCATCGCCCTTAACCACAAAACCGACCTCAGCTTGACGAATGACCAGGTGGCGAACTTGGAAAAGATCAGAAGTCACTACCAAAGCCAAGTTACTCCGCTCCACGAACAAGTGCAGAGCATCGAGAAAGAAATCATCACGCTAATGCAACAGACACCAGCCAACTTGATCCAGATTAAAAGCAAAATTCAGGAAGCCGAAAAGTATCGATCCGATCTGCGCTACTTACGCATCGAAGCGCTCGAAAACGGCCGCTCGGTGCTATCCACACAGCAACAAGACCAACTGAAGACGCTCGTGCGCTCGCGTCAGGGTCACTTCCGCACTCCGCAAGGCCAACCTTCGTAATTACTTGATCCGCGCAGCGAAGCTGAAAGGCCCGGCTCGAAAGAGTACGGGCCTTTTTTTGATCTTTTTCTTAGCCCTCGACTTTCCATATTGGTGCGTGAAAACCGAGCAAAACAGCAGTAATATTGGCAGAGGGCGAGCGAGAGCGAAAAATGTCGAAGCTGATCAGGGCTGTAATCTTTGATTTGGATGGCCTGCTGGCGGACACCGAACGGCTGCATTGCCGCGCCTATCAGATGGCGTTTCTGGAACGCGGCGTCGCACTCGACGAAATCGACTATTGCGAGCATTGGGTGCGCTTCGGCAAGGGAATCGTCGACTGGGTTACCATGCAAAAACTCGACTTGGATCCCCACGCGCTTCGTTCGCGCAAATCCGAGCACTATCTGGATTTATTGGTTTCTTCATTGCGGCCGATGGACGGCGCGTTGGAGCTGCTCGACAGATTACACCGCAAGACCAAAATTGCCCTGGCATCTTCCTCTTACCGTGACGCCATCGATGGCGTGTTGGCCGGCCTTCAAATCGCGCACTTTTTTGAGGTCATCGTCAGCGGTCTCGACGTACCGCGGGTAAAGCCGGCACCGGATATATTTCTGAAAGCGGCGCATGAGCTCGGAGTCAAGCCGGCCGATTGCTTGGTACTGGAAGACGCGGAAAAAGGCATCATGGCGGCATCTCTTGCCGGCATGCGCTGCATCGCCGTCCCGAACGACTATACCCGTCACCACGACTTCTCCAAGGCTACGAAAATCTGCTCATCCCTCAAAGAAATTACCACGGAGGTTCTGCAATCGCTGGAGGCCGGTCCGACCTGATTATGTTAGCAGCCTACGCGGGATCGGTGCAGGCATCACACCCAAGCCGCGGTCGATGGAGCCGGCGTGGAAATGGAGAAAGAAACGCCTGTATGAATTCGAGTTATAACATCCTCGGCCGGGTCGGAGGTTCGCTCTAATGCGAAAACATGACCTACTTAGGAAATTTCAGGCGGCATCGGACCGCTACGACAATAGGAATCAGGAAATGGCTCAATAACTTAGAGCATGATTTCGAGTCTTAATCGCTATTATTCTCTCGGCTTGGTTCTGGCGCTCGTCGCCCCTTTGTGGCTTGGCGTCGCGTTCAATAGTGCCGAGTCCGCGGCGCAAGCAACTCACGACGCGCTGATCTGGACTGGCGTGTTGATCGCCTGCTGGCTACTGATCACCAAGCATGCCGGTTTTCATGTAAGAGGCAGATGGCGCAAGCCCATGCCCGAGGAAACGAAACTTTACGTTCGGCTTTTGCTTGGGGTCCTGTTGCTCGATTTCGGGTCTAAAGCACTTTTCTTTCGCTGGGACCATCCGCAACAAATTGAAATATTCAAGAATTTTGGGCTGCATTCGGTTTTTCATCCCACTGCATTCGAGCCGTTTCACTTGATCCTAATGCTTTACTTTACATATTTGTTTTTTATCGGCGCGATGTTTTTTCGATTCCATAACCAACGTCTCGATCGCATTTGGGTGATCTCTAGTACTTTCGCGCTGGGTGGCGCCATCGCCTTGTTTGGCGAGCGATTCATGTTCGGCGGTGTACACAACTCGTTTTATTTGGCCGGACCGCTGATGTGGCTCTGCCCACCTTGTGCCTCACCCTATTTTGCCAGTTACGCCTGGACCCCGGCGGATTTCTTCGTACATGCCGCGTTTGCGCCGATATTCATCTTGATCGCTTCTTATTTCACTACTTCTGTGCGCGGGTCGACGAACGCCTCAGAATCTCAGGTCCGTTCCGACTAATACGATCTCTTGCAGTCACTGGCGTCGTGACGTAGTTTTGGCGCAGCAATCTCAGAGACAAGGAGCGCTAATCCAAGCATGGCCTCAACAGAGCTTATCGTCGACGTGCACCACCACTATATGCCGGCAATGTTGTTCGATCGTCTCGCCAATATGGCGGGCGGCAAACGCATCGTCACCAAGGAAATCAGCTTGACGCTGCATCCGTCGCGTAAAGATCTCGAAACTCACATTAGGTGTATGGACGAAGCCGGGATCACGGTGTCCATCCTAACGGATCAAGTTCAAGTCATGGGCGCGGACGTCGCGAAAGCGCTCAACAACGGCATCGCCGAAGTCGAGAGAAAATATCCGGCGCGCTTCCGCGGCTGCATTCACCTGCCGGTTCACGAGCCCGAAGCGGCAAAACGTGAACTCGAGCGAGGCATTAATGAATTAGGCCTGCGCGCCGTAGCCCTTCTCGCCTGCCATCTTGATGTCCAGCTAGACAATCCGGTCATGAACCCGCTGTTCGAAATTATTCAAAAAAACAATTTACCCATCGTCATTCATCCGCAATCCAAGCCGACGGGCTCCGACACGCTGTATAATCTCGACCGTTGCGTGTTTCGCCCGTTGGAAACGACTCAGGCAATCGTGCGCGTGATGAACAGCGTGTTGCCTCGTTACCCCGACCTGCGCTTCATCATGCCGCACCTCGGCGGCGGCACGTCCTCGCTCAAGGGGCGCATGATGGCTTTCTTCGAAACCGAAGATGCCGACATTCCCGCCGACATGAGAGGCTACTTAAAAACTCAGGCGGAGCAAAAACAATTCGGCCTCACCGAGCGCTTCGAAAGACTTTTTCAGCGACTTTATTTCGATACCGCCGGCACCGGAGCATGGCTGCCGGCGATGGCGGCCGCGTTCAACATCACGACCGCAGATCGCATCATGTTCGGCAGCGATTACCCACTGGAGTGTAAGACGGCAGCAAACCTGACCGAATCGCTGAGCATGGTTCGCCAAGCACCCTGTTCCGAATCCGACAAGACGGCGATTCTCGGCAAGAATGCTGCGGTATTGTTCAAGCTATAAGGCAATTACTGAGGTCTATCACCATGAAAACGATTTGGATTGCAATCGCCGCGATCAGTTTCACCGCCGCCATTGCCGGCGCAGCGGAAACTACGAAAGCCGACCGCGCCCGCCTCGATCAGATCCAGAAATCCTTGAGTGCCGACGTCCCGCGGGTCTTGTGTTTGGATGAAAATTTCACCACCGGCGCACAGCCCACCCGCGAGGCCTACGCCAAAGCCGCTGCCACCGGCTTTCACGCTGTCTTGAGCTTGCGCACCGCCAGCGAAGGCATCGATCTGGCCCGCGAACGCGCGCAGGTTGAAAGCAATAAGATGCGCTATTTCAATATCCCGGTAAACGGCGCATCGCCTCGCGTCGAGCAAGCCGACGAGTTCCTGCGACTGACGCGCGACAAATCCAACCATCCAATGTTGATCAACTGCGCCAGCGCCAATCGAGTCGGCGCCTTCATGATGATCTTGCGCGTCGTCGATCAAGGATGGAGCGAAGACAAAGCGTTGGATGAGGCGATCAAGATCGGCCTGAGCAGCGACGGGCTGAAAAAGTTTGCCAAAGAGTATATCGCGACTCACCCACCGAAACGGCCCTAGGATTATCTCGACTCATACGAGTTATTCGCTTCAACCATCGGATTTGGCGGTCTAATGCAGTTCACTCCGACACGTTATCGGTGGCTAAATGCGAAAAGGCTGGCTTCGACTTACGCCGGCACTGCGTTGGTCATCGCGCTGTTTCAGACGACTTCGGCGCAACAAAGCGAGCAGCCACGGCCAAAACAATTTGAGCCATTCGGAAAAAAAGTAGACGCGCCGGTGGTGCTTTGCATCGACGACAAACCGGGTGCAGGCGGGCAACCTTCGGCACAGGCTTATGCGAAGGCTGCGGCCAACGGCTACCGCTCGGTGCTGACCCTTCGATCCGTGAAAGACGTCGTCAACCTTACGCGCGAGCGTCTGTTGGTGGAGCAGAACAAACTGCGCTACTTCAACATTCCGTCCTCTGCCAAACTACCGCGGCGCGAGCAGGTTGATGAATTTTTAAAATTCGTTAGAGACCCTGACAACCATCCCATGCTGATCAACTGCGCCTTCGCCGAGCGCGTCGCGCCGCTGATGATGATGTTTCGCATCATCGAACAGGATTGGACCGAAGAGAAAGCCCTAGAAGAAGCCAGTCTGAGTGGCTTAAAACGCGATCAGCTGAAAGCGTTTGCGAAGGAATATCTCGCAAGTCTCAAGAAAACTCGACCCAAGTCGGCACCAACCTCTTAAATTGCCGGCGGCTAAGAACCGAAAGCTTCAACACATCGCGCCACAAGTTTTGCAGCATCGCTTTCATAAAAAACCGATCCTGCCGTCGGTTTGTTGCAAAACCCGATGATTTCCCGAAGATGATCGGCCACGCCGCCGCTGCCTTCGAGCACGCCGATAATTTTGCCCTCGTCGTACGCAATTGTGAATTCGTTCAGCGTACCCGTCGCGCCGCCGAAAATCAGCACGATGTCCGCCGAGCGGACGTTGATGACGTTGCGTCCTTTGTAGCCGAAGCCGGTGTAAATCATCACGTCGGCACCGTCCTCAGGCAGTCCGTAGCGCCCCACGTGCTCGCTGCGATTTTCCGCCGGTGAAACACCGAGCGCGAAGCCGCCATTCTTGCGAAACGCTCTTGCGACTAAGTCCGGCAACCCCGTGGTCGCGCCCGTGATGAGAAGACAGCCCGCGCGCGCGATCGCCGCGCCGAGACCTTCGGCGAGCGCTTTGAGTCGATTCTCCTCCGTCGCGGCGAGCGCATCGTTCGCGGATGCTCCCATCACACCGACAACCGGTTTTCGCATCGCTAAATCCTCCCAAAAAAGGAATTGACAGCAGGGCCCCGTCTGTTACTTTCTGCTTCGATCGTCACCGAAAGACGGCTCTATGCGATTGAACTGCAGTACCACCTTCAGCCTGACGGTGATCCTATCAATCGCCGTCGGATTCTCAACGAGCGTTGCCGCCGAGTCGACGCTGGTCGAAAAAGCCAAAGAAGAAGGCAAGCTCGTCGCCTATCTGGCGATGAACGCCGCCGACGCGGTAACCGTCCAAGCGACTTTTGAAAAGAAATTTCCGCAGATCAAAGTCGATCTCGTCCGGGCGGGCGCGCCGGCGATGTTGCAGCGAGTGCTTACCGAGTACCGCGGCGGAAAGATCTTCGCCGACGTCGTACTCGGATTCGGTTTCATCCATTACGAGCTCGGCCAGCTGAAGTTGCTGGCGCGCTACGAGTCACCGGAGCGGCCAAATTACGTAGCCCAGTTCAAAGACAAAGATGGATTTTGGACCAACGTTATCCCCATCGTCCACACCATCGCCTACAATCCAAAAATGCTTCAGCCCGCCGAACTGCCGGTTCGATACACCGACCTTCTACTGCCCAAGTGGAAGGGGAAAGCGGGAATGAACTCCAACAACATCATGTTTCTCGCAGCGATGATGACTCATTTCGGCAAAGAGGACGGCATGGATTTTTTGCAGAAGCTCGCCGCGCAAGCGCCTCAAGTGCGCGGTGGCGGCACTCTTCTGACAACGCTCGTCGCCGCCGGCGAATTTCCGCTGGCATTTTCCATCAACGAGAACAACGTCGAGAATTTTAAACTAAAGGGTGCGCCCATCGATTGGGTGCGTGTCGCCGATCCGCTCTATGGGGAATTGGTGCCCATCGGGATAATGGCGGGAGCGCCGCACCCCAATGCCGCGCGGCTGTTTGTCGACTACACGCTGTCCAGAGAAGGCCAAGAACTTTTTCGAAACCTGGGAAAAGTTCCGGCACGCAACGACGTCGTGCCGAAATTCAACATCGATCGGGACAAGATAAAAATGATCCCGCCTGAAGAAGAGGCAAGAACAGGTTATTACGCCAAATTGTTCGGCGATCTTTTCGTGAAGCGGATGAAATAGAAACTCAAAGGTGGCGGCGGCTAGATCACCTTCTCACGCTTAAGCGCCTCGATGGCGACCGCGTCGTAGCCGACTTCGCGCAGGATCGCTTCACTGTCCTCGCCCAACGCAGGGATCCGCTCGTAGCGCGCATCGCTGCGCGACATCTTGAGCGCATTGGCGATCACCGGCACTTTGCCCACTGGCGACTCAGCCTCGCGAATGAGCTTACGTGCTGCGACTTGCGGATGGGCAAGCACCTGGGCGATACCGCGCACGATGCCGTGGGGCAACTCGGCTTTCTTGAGTTGTTCGAGCCAATGCTGGTGATCTTTTTTCAAGAAAATATTTTCGATGGTTTCTTCCAAGAGTCCGCGATTCTTCCGCCGACCTTCGACTGTGGCAAAGCGTGGATCTTCGAGTAGCTCCGGCATTTCGATGACTTTCTTGCAAAACACTTCCCAATCCGACGCGCTCGCCACGGCGAGATTTACATACTCACCGTCGCCGGCCAGATAAGGCCCGTAAGGGGTGACGTAGTGATGGCGCATACCGACCCGCGCGGGTTCTTCGCCCGCATGCCAATAGTGATGGGGAAAATAGCCGAGCCAAGAGACGATCGAGTCGAGCATCGAAATGTCGATGAGCTGTCCCGCGCCGGTCTTTTCTCTCTGATAAAGCGCGAGAAGAATTCCGATGGCTGCATACATGCCGGAAGCGATGTCCGCGATCGCAATGCCGGCGCGCGCGGGTTTGTCAGGATAACCCGTCGTAGCAATAATGCCACCTTCGCCTTGAATCAGTAAATCGTACGCCTTGACGTCGCGATACGGCCCGTCTTGGCCGTAACCCGACAGTGAACAATAAATCAGCCCCGGATTGAGCTCGCTCAGTTTTTCGTAGCCAAGTCCCAAACGTCCAGCGACACCGGGTGCATAGTTTTCGAAAAAGATATCCGATCGCTTTGCCAGCTCCTGAAGAATCTCGCGGCCTTTCTCTTTTTTCACATCCACCGTCAAGCTGCGCTTGTTGCGGTTGAGCCAAACGTAACCGGAAGACAATCCCTTCACGACCGAATCCCAAGAGCGGATCACGTCGCCGACACCCGGCCGTTCGACTTTGATGACCTCCGCACCCATGTCGGCAAGCAAACACGTTGCGAATGGTCCCGACAGCACCTGCTCGAAAGCTAAAATCTTGACTCCATCTAACCGTTCAAGGTTCAACGTCGGAATTACTTGTTATCTTTTATCTCTGGAAATAAGTCCGCCTTCGGCGCATGCGCCTTCTTCCACACCATCACGCTGCGCGCGTAGTCGATGACCACCTTGCCCTCTTGCTGAATACCGCGCGTACGCACCTTGATGATGCCCCATTGCGGCTTGGATTTGGACTCGCGTTTCTCCAAAACTTCCGACTCCGAATAAAGCGTGTCACCGGCAAAAAGCGGATTGGGCAGCTTGATTTCGTCCCAGCCCAGCGCAAAACCATTCTCGCTGACGTCCGACACGCCTAAGCCGGCGACTATGGCGAGCGTCAACGCGCTATTGATCAAACACTTGCCAAATTCGGTGCGCTTGCCATATTCGTTGTTGAAATGGAGTTGATTGGGATTGTTCGTCAATAGTGTGAACCAGGTATTGTCCGTTTCGGTCACGGTTCGCCCCAGGCGGCAACGATAGACATCGCCGACCTCAAAATCTTCAAAGAACCGGCCTTCCCAACCTGCTTTGACGGCCATGACGTTCCTCCTCTTTTGACAATAAAAGCATTACGCTATAGTTCAGCGGAGCGCGGAAGCGCTCTTTCAAGCTGTTCAAGAGACCTCAGAGGCGAGGCGCGCGAAGAATCGACGGGCGGAACCGTACAGTGCGAGTACGTTGAAGCGAGGCGAACGAGCGCAACGAAGCCTATGAGTCTCTTTCAGCAGCTTGATACCGGCTAATTATAGGAGGTAGGGATGGATTTCAACCTGACCGTCGAGCAGCAGCAGATCCGCGAGGAAATTAAAAAGGTCTGCAAGGAATTCCCCGATGCCTACTGGCGCGAAATCGATGGCAAGAAAGCCTACCCCGACGCGTTCGTGCGCAAACTTTCCGATCTCGGCTGGCTCGCCGCGCTCATCCCCGAAGAGTTCGGCGGCACCGGGCTCGGCATCACCGAAGCGAGCATTATCCTCGAAGAGATCAATCACTCGGGCGGAGTCGCCACGGCGTGTCATGCGCAGATGTACACCATGGGCACGCTGTTGCGTCACGGCAACGACGAACAGAAAAAACGCTATCTGCCGAAGATCGCCACCGGCGAACTGCGTTTGCAAGCGTTCGGCGTCACAGAACCCAATGCCGGCTCGGAAAGTACTCGCATTCAGACAACCGCGACCCGCCAAGGCGACAAATATCTCATCAACGGGCAAAAGATATTTATCTCTCGCGTGCTGCAATCCGATCTCATGCTGCTGCTCGCGCGCACCACCCCCTATGATGAATTGACCGACAAAACCCGCGGCCTCTCCGTGTTTATCGTCGACTTGCGCGAAGCTAAAGGAAAACTCGAGGTTAAGCCCCTCGATCTGATGATCAATCACCACACTAACGCGCTCTTCTTCGATAATGTTGAAGTGCCGGCTGAGAATTTGATCGGCCAAGAGGGCATGGGTTTTCGCTACATCATCGACGGCTGGAATGCCGAGCGCATTCTCGTCGCCGCCGAAGCGATCGGCGACGGCCGCTGGTTCGTCGAGCGCGCCGCAAAATATGCGAGCGAGCGCAACGTTTTCGGCCGAGCGATCGGGGCTAACCAGGGCGTGCAGTTCCCCATCGCCAAAGCCTACGCGAATATTGAAGCGGCGGATTTAGTGCGCTTCCAGGCGGCGACCAAGTTCGATCGCAAGGAAAAATGCGGCGCCGAAGCGAATCTCGCGAAGTATCTGGCGTCGGAAGCCGCATGGGAAGCGGCCAATGCGTGTCTCACGACACACGGCGGGTATGGCTTCGCCGCGGAATACGATGTCGAACGAAAGTTCAGAGAAACTCGATTATTAACCGTAGCGCCGGTGAGCAACAACTTAGTGCTCGCGTATCTAGGGCAGCATGTTTTGGGAATGCCAAAGTCATATTGATCGCACCTTCATAGTCTAGGTCTGGGTGTGTGAAAAAGACTCTAGACTCCGGACAGCAGATTCTCCGACTCCGTCGTTGTTTTCATCCGCCTCACTAAGAAAACACCGATAAAAAACAGCGCCGTCGATCCCAACGAGCCCACGACAAAGACGCTCGCAATCCCGGTTGCCTGCGCGATCAAACCGCCAATCGACGGACCCAAAATATTTCCTAAATCACCGGCGGCGTTATAGACGCCGGACGCCAAGCCGCGGCGCACGCGCGACTCGGGCACGTCCTGCACCAAACCGACTGCGTTAGCGACAATCACAATCGCGCGGAGTAATCCGGAACAGACGTAAACTACTAAGATCGCCCCGAAGCCGCTAAACAGCGGCACCAACGTGAGAATTAGAGATTGCAAGGGAAGTCCGAAATACGACAATCCTTTGTGACCTAGCTTGTTGACCACGTGGCCGCTGATCGGCCGGGTCACCGCATTGCAGCCCGCGTACGCTGCGCGAATGATGCCGATTTGCGTCAGGCTCATCCCTACCGCCAAGCCATAGAGGGAAATGAACACGCCGCCCATCTGATGCAGCAGATTCAGAAACATCGCGACGATGACAACGATCGCAAGCTCAGGCTCAACCAGCGCCTTCAGCGACTCCGACCACGTTAATTTACTGCTCGGCTTCATTCCTTTTACTTTAGTGTCCGTACTGCCCGTCCCGTGCAATAACCAGAGCAATCCCACAGAGACTAGCGAGAGAATGGCGCCAAGTTGAAAAGTCAGCGCGTAACCCCAATGATCGGCGATCAGTCCGCCGAAAAAATTTCCCGTGGAATACCCCATTGCCAAGCTACCCACGTAATATCCCATGGCATGGTTGCGGTTTTCATCGGAGGCAAGCGAATCGACGTAAAACGCCATGTAGAGCGTCGTCACCGCTCCGTAGGCGAAACCGTTCAGCGAATGAACGAGCGCAAAACTGAAACTATCCGACGCAAAACTATAAAGATAGTTCGTCGCGCCCATGGCGAGGATTGCGATCGATACCAAAAACCGCGCGCGCTGATGGTTGTACGCCATTCCCACCGGCAGCCGGGATGCAAGCGCAAGCACCGGCCCTACTGAAATCAGCGTGCCAATCAAGGCCACGGGCATACGCATGTGATCGAGATACGGCGGGATAACGGTCGAGGCGGAATTGCTTTGAATCGTGACGGCGACAATCGGCACCAGAAGTTTAAACGTGCTGAGTTTCATATCTCTGCACTCATTCTCTAAAAACAGCGTCCGTTCAACCGAAAGCAGGAAATGATCCCCTACCTTGAGGGAAGAATTCCGAACCTGCCATTCCGATCGACGCGAGGTTTCGTTTTCCGCTGCGGCTTGTGCGCCACACACAGGTTAGACATTTGCCCAGCCTTAAGATAAGGAAACGGCGGAGGAGATTTTTTTCAATGGAACAAATACGCTCGTGGATGTTCGTGCCGGGACACCGGCAGAAGATGATCGATAAAGCACTCGGCCTCAATGCCGACGCGATCATGCTCGACATCGAAGACGGTGTCGCACCCAATGAGAAAGACGCGGCGCGCAAGAATATCGGCGACTCTCTCGGCCGCGCGAAAGCGCCCGGAACGCCGGCTCGTTACGTGCGCATCAACGCTATCGGTCATGCGCGCATGGACGCGGACCTGGAAGCCGTTGTGCGACCGGGACTGGAAGGCCTGGTCTGTCCGAAGGTCGACACCGCCGAAGAAGTCCGCAAAGTCGACGCGATTCTCAACGAAAAAGAGCCACAGAATAATTTGGCGAAAGGCCGCGTGAAGCTACTGATCGCGGTCGAGAGCCCGCGTGGATTGCTCAACGCGCCTGCGATTGCCGCCGCTTCGCCGCGCATTGTCGGAATCATTTTCGGCGCGGAGGATTTCGGTCGGGAGATCGGATTACCCACGGTGCGCGAAGGCGAAGCGCGCGATCTGATTTACGCGCGCTCGGCGATCGTCATCGCCGCGGCCTCGGCCCACGTGCAAGCGGTGGACGGCGTATGGGTGGATTTGAATGACAGCCAGGGACTGCTGGATTTCGCAAAGCAATCACGCCAATTGGGCTTCTCGGGCATGTCGTGCATTCATCCGTCACAGGTCGACGCCATCAACAAGACGTTCAGTCCAACGGCGGAAGAAATCGATTACTGCCAAAAAGTTCTGCAGGCTTTCGAAGAAGCCAACGCGCGCGGCGACGGTTCGATCGCTTTCGGCGGGCAACTGATCGACCGCCCGATTATCGAGCGCGCGCGGCGCACGCTCGATATGGCAAAGTCTTTGGGCATGATCAACTGACGACCGACAACTTTAGAGGAAGCGAAAGATGAAAGCTAGACTCGCGCTGCTACTTGGGCTGGTTTGGTGTCTGAGCACAGGAGCCGCCGCACCGGTGCGCATGACTCCCGTAAAGATTGCCGAAAACGTGTACATGCTCCAGCACTCCCAGGGCTCGGGTAACTCCACGGTCGTTTTCACCGACGACGGCGTATTGGTGTTCGACTTTCATATTGATAACGCCGATCAAACCCTCGCCTTCATCCGCAAGCAGACCGACAAAAAGGTCAAATATTTGATCTCGTCGCACAGCGCCGGCGATCACGCCTCCGGTGCATGGCATTTCCGCGAAGACAAGCCGGTTTATATCGCGACTAAGAATCAAATTCACGATCTGCGCATGCAGGAGCTTCAAGAATTTAATGAGCGGAAAAATTCCAACGACCCGCGCAACGCCGGCTACAAAGGAAAAGAATTGATCCCTCCCGACATCGGATTCGATGGCACCATGACACTTTATTTCGGAGGGCTCACTTTCCAGATCACCGCCGAGGGCCGCGGCCACAGCACCGGCGATCTGACGGTCTACATACCTCAGAAACGCGTGTATTTGATGGGGGATCTGCTCGATACCGAAATTCATCCCGGCCAAGGCGAGTCAGCCGGCGTTTTTTACTCCAACGTCAAAGGCTGGGTTCAGATCCTCGACAACATCATGGCGCGGAATCTTGCGGTTGAAACCTACGTTCCCGGGCATGGACCCGCGCACCTCGGCCGCGGCATGAAAGATCTGGAGGAGCAAAAGCGCTATTTCGTGGTCATGCGAGACGAGGTCGCCAAGATGATTGCCGCCGGCAAGAATCTCGAGCAAATTGAGAAGGAATTTAAGATCCCGCAGGAATTTGCCCACTACACCCGGCCCGAACGGCTAAAATCTTTTTACAAGCTTTTCTATAACCAGTTGATGGAAACCGGTTACTAGCGCGAGTCAACCACCCACGGAGGCAGACAATGAAGTCATTAATCGGCGCGTTCCTATTCGGCGCGAGCTTGGTTTCCGCGGTGTACGCGCAAACTGGGAAGCCGCTACCCATGGAACAGCTAGCCGCCTACAATAAGCCCGACCGCGAAAAAATGTTGTACGCGGGTGCCAAAGGCGAAGGTAAAATCACCTGGTATACTTCCCTCGCGGGAGAATCATACAAACAGCTCGCCGCCGCGTTCGAAGCCAAATATCCCGGTGTCAAAGTCGAATCCTATCGCGCGACGCGCCAGGAAATGAGCGCGAGGATCATGGCGGAATCCCAAGCGCAGCGCTACATCGTCGACACCATTGAAACCACGATCCCATTGTTGAAGCTCTTAAAAGACAACAGCATGCTGGTACCCTACTATTTTCCGACGCAAGCGAAATTTCCCGACCACGTCAAAGAAAAAACCGGCAAAGGTTTAGTCTTCTGGGCCATCGACCGTGAATCGCACATCGGTCTTGCCTACAATAAAAACGCCATACCTGCGAAACTCGCGCCGAAAAATTATCAAGGGTTATTGCGCCCGGAACTAAAGGACAAGATCGGATTTGCCGGCAGCGACACGGGGGTCACCGTTGTCGGCGCGATGCTCAAGTTTCAAGGCGAGGAATACGTCAAGAAACTCAAGAGCCAAAATCCCGCGATTCATAACGTATCGGGGCGAGCATTGCTCGATCTGGTCATTTCCGGCGAAGTCGGCGTCTCGCCGACGACGTTTCGCAACCACGTCGAAGTATCGCTGAAGGTCGGCGCGCCAATCGAATGGATCCCGATGGACGTCGTGCCGTCCAACTCCGGCTCCACTGCGGTTTCGGCGAAGGCGCCCCATCCGCACGCAGCGCTGTTGCTCGCCGATTTCATCCTCGGCACCGGCGGCCAAAAGGTGCTCGAAGAATACGAGTACGGTAATCCGACAAAAGATTACGGCTTCAAGCGTTGGTATCCCGAGCAAGGGCTAA
>WNFR01001386.1_pt1 | contig 25316 bp, 25 predicted proteins | sample 5400221 | NCBI WGS metagenome assembly WNFR01 (sample SAMN13153357, study PRJNA577476) | soil metagenome | isolation source: 40 cm soil under Madrone tree | place: USA:California | collected 2016-06-14 | reverse complement strand
ACCGGTAAGCCGAAGAAAGTCGCCCTAACAGCTTGCATGCGTAAGCTGCTCGTCATTCTCAATGCGATTATCAAACAGCAAGCGACCTGGCGCACTTTTACGTTGCTCAACGCTTGACTTTCAACACAGTTGCTCTGCGTCCTCGGCGGTTTGATAAGGAATGCTGATCAAAGACCAACCGCGGAGGACGCTGAGGACGCAGAGGATTGCTTTGGTGGCAACACACTGAGACAGCACTGCGATGATGCCTGTGATGATTTCTTGTGTTACTGTTTGATCAAGTCATCTGCTGGACACTTGATCACACCACCGCAAGCCGGGAGCTTGCGCTGCATCGGAGCGAGCTCAACATGTCAATTGCTTCCATCAATCCTGCAACTGGCGAGACCGTTAAGACTTTTCACGAGCATACCGATTCCGAAATCCAGGATCGACTCGCGCAAGCTGCAGTGACCTTCAGCGAGTATCGGCGCACAAGCTTTGACCAGCGCGCGGAGATGTTGATCTGCGCCGCTGAGATTCTTGAAGACCCGGACAAGAAGAAACTGTTAAGCGTGATGATGACCACTGAGATGGGCAAGCCAATCAAGGCCGCCATCGCCGAAGTTGAAAAGTGCGCCTGGGTTTGCCGCTACTACGCGGAAAACGCAAACCGCTTTCTTGCGGATGAAGTTGTCGAAACAAACGCCAGCCACAGCTACATTCATTATCAACCGCTCGGCCCGGTGCTCGCCGTGATGCCGTGGAACTTCCCCTTCTGGCAGGTCTTTCGATTCGCAGCGCCCGCACTGATGGCTGGCAACGTGGCTCTTCTCAAGCACGCCTCCAATGTTCCCGGCTGCGCGCTGGCGATCGAAGAAGTCTTCCAGAACGCCGGCTTTCCAAAAGGAGCGTTTCAAACTTTGTTGATCGGTTCGAGCGCAGTAGAGCGCGTGCTTGAGGACGAGCGGGTGAAAGCCGTAACGCTCACGGGAAGCGAGCCCGCCGGACGCCAGGTCGCAAGCACGGCCGGGAGGCTGATCAAGAAGACGGTGCTCGAACTCGGCGGCAGCGATCCGTTCATCGTGATGCCAAGCGCTGATCTCGAACAGGCTGTCGCGACCGCGGTGATAGCGCGAACGATCAACAACGGACAATCCTGCATCGCGGCCAAGCGCTTCATTGTCGCGGAGGATATTGCCGGCGAATTTCAAGAGCGCTTCGTGAAAGAAATGGAGGCGCTTATCGTTGGCAATCCCCTCGACGATACGGTTCAAGTGGGCCCGTTGGCGACCGCTCAGATTCTTGCCGATTTGGAAGCGCAGGTGAGCAAGTCAGTCGAGTTGGGAGCCCGGCTATTGACCGGAGGAAAACGGCTCGATGGCGACGGGTTCTATTACCCGCCAACTGCGCTGGCGGACATTCCCAAAGACGCGCCGGCTTATGAAGAAGAGCTGTTCGGACCAGTCGCGTCCCTGTTTCGCGCTCGTGACCTTGATCACGCTATTGAGATTGCCAACGACACAACGTTCGGGCTCGGCGCAAGCGCGTGGACAATCGACATAGAGGAGCAGGCCCGCTTCACCGAAGATCTTGAAGCCGGTTGTGTGTTCATAAACGGAATGGTCGCGAGCGATCCGCGTTTGCCGTTCGGCGGGATTAAGAGTTCAGGTTACGGCCGCGAGCTGGGCGCGCAGGGCATTCGCGAGTTCGTGAATATCAAGACGGTCTGGATCAAATGATTGCGGATTGCAGAATGCGGATTGCGGATTGAAATAACCAATCCGCAATCCGAAATCCGCATTCCGCAATTCTTCTTACTGCCCGGTTCGAGCCACCGGCTGTCCCGGCAGCGGCTTCCGCGGAAGCTTCTTGTCCCGCATAGCGGTGTTATAGACGAAAGCCGCCATGATCGTGGACGCTTGCTTCATGTCGTCTTCCTGGATTCGATCGTAGACGTCCATGTTCGAGTGATGAGTTCTGGTATCATACTCGATCTGATCCTGAATGAACTGAAATCCCGGCAATCCTACTGCGTCGTACGAAAGGTGATCCGTGCCGCCGGTGTTTGCAATCGACAGCGTCGCGTAAGCGTTTTCCTTGGACGTGCCGGCCATCTCCTTGAAGGGAGCAAACCACGCTCTGAAGATCGGCCGCACTTCTTCGTTCCCCTGCATGTAGATCCCGCGAATCTTGCCGGTGCCGTTGTCGAGATTGAAGTAGCCGGCAACCTTCTCATGCTCGGGTTTCAGTTCGAATTGCGGAGGCGCCTGGGGCTCGGCTGGAGGCTGCGCGGCCGCCGGAGGCGGACCTCCGCCGAAACGCTGCTCACCGCCAAGCCGTTTTCCAAAGTGCTCCGCCACATAGGCTCGCGAACCGAGCAGGCCTTCTTCTTCACCGCTCCACAACCCGATTCGAATCGTTCTTCGCGGCTTGAGACCGAGCGACTGGAGTATCCTCACTGCTTCCATGCACACAGCCGAGCCGGCGGCGTTGTCCGTAGCCCCGGTTCCCGTGTGCCACGAATCGAAGTGCGCGCCGAGCATCACGACTTCGTCTTTTAGATCGGTGCCCGGGATTTCTGCCACTACGTTGTAGCTCATCAGATCCTGATCATAGAACTTCGACGCGACGTTGAACTCGAGCTGAACCAGTGCGCCTCTCTGAAGCATTCGGATGATGCGGTTGTAGTGTTCCACCGCTACTACCACTTGAGGAACGACCATCGTCGCATCTTTGTCGCGAACGTTCTTGCGTTTGTCGGCCGGTGTGTCTTGCGGGTAAGCAAGATTTGCGGATTGAACAAACAGAGTCCCGCCGTCACCGCGACCGGGCTCGATCACCAGGGCCGCGCCTTCGTCCTGAATCATCAGCCACTTCTTGAGAAGAAGCGCCTGAGCCGCGCGCTGCTCATCAGTCATTCGAAACCCTCGAGGGCCACTCGGACCGCCGGCGCCCTGCGGCTCAGCATCTGCCAGGCGGAGCAGTTCCTCGTCGGTTTGGCGATGTCCGAGCGCCTCGTAGTGCGCTTTTACCTCGCGCGCTTCCGTGAGCAGAACTATTGCGCCTTTGAGTTTGCCTTTGTACTTGTCGAAATCCGCATCGGTCTTGGCGTCGAAGAAAACCGGCTGGCCGCGGACCACACCGTTAGTGGCAGGAGACCATGCTTTTGGATACGCGATCAGCGGCGCGTAATTCGGTTTGATGAGATTGGCCGAGAAGCCTTCCAGCGACCATCCCCGCCCAAACGGGCCCCAAGATTCGAGGTGTGAATTCTGTAATCCCCACGCCGCGAGCTTTTGCTTCGCCCACTCCTGGGCGACTCTGATATTTGGTGAGCCGGTGAGCCGCGCGCCGGGAACATCGGTGATGTAGCTGAGAGTGTCCATCACTTGAGAGTGGCTCATTCCTTCTTCCTTGATCTTGGTGATGGCGTCTTGATCAAACTTCTCCTGCGGGCCTTGCGCGCTTACAGCGACGCTCGAGGCGAACGAGATTAAGATGGTCAGCAAAATAGCGGTGTATCGTTTAAACATTTCTCCTCCGTGTGAATAGTTGGGGTGCAAGCCTGAAGCCTTCCACTGGAGCGCCGGAAAGAACCGATATGCTATTGCGGCAGAGGCGTGGCGTCAACCTTACTCAGAACCGAATTCCTGGCGTGCTTTGGGGAACTTTGTGGTCTTGGCGCAAGACAGAAGTCTCGCGCAAAGCTCGCCAGGTTCCGCCAGACGCAAATCGGCTCAGATAAAATGTTGCTTGTGCCGACGCCGAGAGTATAATCGCTGGGACGACCTTCCTGGGTAATTGTCTGTTTCGAACATCGCAGCTCGACTCGCTGCCATGATGGAAGACAAGCCCGACTACATCGATCATCGCAAGCGGCTTCGAGAGAAGTTCCTGAGCGCGGGACCGGATGGTTTCCACGATTACGAACTGCTCGAGCTGTTCCTGACCTACGCGATTCCGCGCGTCGATGTGAAGCCTCCGGCCAAAGCCTTGATGAAGCGTTTTCGCTCTCTCAACGGCGTGCTGGATGCGAGCCAGTCCGAGCTGGAATCGGTCAAAGGTGTCGGCGCCGCGTCTGCTGTTTGTATTCGATTGGTCAAGGAACTCTTCGCTGCGTATTTGGAAGAGCGAATGGAGGGGAAGGACGTCTTGTCGTCACCAGGCGCGGTAGTTGACTTCGCGCGCGTAAAGCTCGCGGGGCTTCCACACGAAGCCTTCATGGTTATCTATCTGAACGTCAAGAACCGGGTGGTCGAGCATGAGGTCTTGCAGGAAGGCACGGTTGATCGTGCGATTGTCTATCCTCGCGAAATAATCAAAGCGGCTTTGACTCACAAGGCAGCGGGATTAATCTTGAGCCACAACCATCCGAGCGGCGATCCCGAACCCTCCCAGGAAGACAAGCATCTCACTCGTTCAGTGATCGAGGCCGCGCGCACGGTTGAGATTAGAGTGTTGGATCACATCATTGTCGGAAAGAGCGGGTATTTCAGCTTTCAGGAGAATCGGCTGTTGTGAAAAGAGATTCTTCTATCTCAACTGTTGAAGTGGGTTTGGCGGTATTGTAGAATGACGCTGCCCTGCCTCCTCTCTAAATCAATTCGACAGAGAATCGCATGCAGTTTGACGCCAACCTAGCACCGGCTCGCGCCAACCCGCTTCCCGGGCCGTCAGGCTCCCTGGGAGCTGAAATAGACTTGTACGAAGAGTTGCTTGCCTTCGCGGAGATGTCGCCGGAAGAGCAACGTCTCTATTTTGCTGAAGCGAAGTCTGAGAGTGATCCGCCGCCGCAGGAGACCAAGCCTTCCAGTCCAATGTCAGTCGAGCCGGAGGAGATCGAAAGCCTCGATCCCGAATCAATGGAAAGTTGCGAGCCGGAAGAGCTCGAAGGCATCGATCTGGAAATTGCTTCACCGTCCGCAGAATCTGTTGTTGCTTATTCCGATTCGACTCTGTTGGGTGAGGAAGTGGAAGTCATTGAACCGGCTGCCGAGTTGTCAGACGCCAGTGATCCTCTTGTAGATCTGAATCTCGACGGTGCCTTCACCAACGTGTTGTCTGGAAAAGACTGCCTGGCGTGCGGCGCCGAGTCCGGCGCCGACGATCTGTTCTGCATGAGCTGTGGCAGCTTCCTCAACGGCGTTGCTTCGAACTCTCCCTCGAATCCAGCCTGCGCAGACTGCAGCCAGAGCATTACGATAGACGAAATATTCTGCCCGTGGTGCGGATCAGTGCTCGGTGCCCCTGATGTCACCGCGAACTAACCGACCCGATTTGTAGAAGACAGCCTGTCTTTATTTTAGCCGTAACGAAAGCAAACGGCTGGAAACGAGTGAGGTAATCTATGATTGTTTCGTGCGAGGCGGGCCAGTCTCACTTGAGCTTTAGCAGTTGCTGCAGGAACGCAACTACAAGGGGTACCGCGACAACCGCGCTAAAGCGTCCGATCACACCGAGATCAACCGGCCATACGCGAATTCTGAGCATGGTGTCAAAAACCTCCTCCAGTGCCTTCATCTCGCCGAGAACTCGTTCAAATCCTTGTGGGGCCACCTCGCAACTGTCGCTAAGCACCTCTTTCAGTCTTCGATTGTAAAGGTCACTCACCTTTTCCAAAACCGCGTCCCTCGCACGCGTCATAGCGCGATGGGTAAACCAGACCGGTATCGAAAACAAAACCACTGTGAATGTGAGAACTATTGATACGCCGATTACGAACGGCGGATTTACCTTTGGTATCCAATAATAATAAACCAAACAATTAAGTTGAAACGGAAGCACCACATACGAGAGTGCCAGTGCCACACTTCCCAGCGCCTTCAGTCCCCCCGCCCTGTCTGGCGATAACACAGTGGGCTTGAATTTGAGCGTCCTCCCAATTCTTCCAACAATCCGAGAGATTATTACCAGTAGGCTAATCAGCTTGAAGGCGATAATCGGAGCGAGGTATCCCCAAACCATCAGAGTATACAGGCACGTCGCCCAGAAACTCAGCGGGTATTGCGACGAGGTCCAGAATCCGGAAGCATATATCGCGGAGAAGCGAAAGTAGCGATTTAGGGCGTTAAAAGCGACGAAGCTTAGGCCGGCAATGATTCCAATCCAGCGTAGCGCGCGCCAGAAGCCCATCCCATTAACAATGTCCGTATACGTAGCTTTTATCTCTGCAACAGTCACTGCCCGATTGCAGTCGCCGTCCTGATCGATCAGCCCAACTAGCCTATTTAAGAATTCGTCCAATCTCCTAGCAGCGAGGACAAGCAACAAGACCGCAGCTGGGAACGCTACAAACATCGCTAGAATGTTCCAATCCTGCATTAAGCCGATTGCCGGTCTCGGAAGCAGCAAATTTCCCTCTTTCCAACCAATAAGAACCAGAACGATCGGCAGTGCTAAGACCGCCACGCCCACTCTTACCAGGCGAGCGGCAACCGATTGATGATCCCCAGCAACAATACACAGGGGCCATTCACTCTCCAAAATTTTCGCAACCAGGATCTTGTTCGCCGGCTCCTGAGCCTCAGTCGGCATACGCGTCCCCTCCAATTATATCTTGGTTCTCGTGTAACATCCGAAGGCTGCCTGTCAGAACAATGTAGCGCTTCGGCATCCTTATTGTCCCATGCGAAACGAGGTCGAATTGATCCTTCAGCAGCCGCTGGTAGCCGCACTCGTCGCGCAAGAAGGAACCGGCGTCGAATAATCTCTTTAGAGCTGTCCGTACTGGACGACGGCTAGACAAGACTGGCTCCAACACAAGTACTTGACCGTTCGGTCGCAGCACGCGACGGAACTCACGCGCTAACTCGTCGCATTCGGTGTCGCTCAAGTGATGCAAAACGGCGCACACAAAAACAAGATCGACCGTCGCGGCCTCTAAAGGCAGACTTGTTCCGAAACACAGTTCAAATCGGTAGTCGGGAAACAGCTGGCGCGCGTAGGTCACGCGCCTCGGATCTGCGTCGATCCCGACGTAGTGGCCCGGCTGAAACATATAGGTATTGCAGGCCGGCCCGCACCCAAAATCCAGAATGTCTTTGCCTTCAAGTTTTGCCACGCGTCGAATAAGTGGAAGAACGTATCGCTCGCTTACGAAGCGCGGCCTCACGATTCTTGCGTAAAAGCTGGGCGAAAGATTCAATATTAGTTTCACGCTTCTAATGGGGTGATCCACATCTGGAGGTCGCCATTTGGGACGTGTATCCTACTGGAATTAAGATCATAAAGCAAAACCACAAACGGTATTCGTCTTGTTTGCACAAAAGTATCGCACTCAAGCTTCGCGGGCCGGTTGGGTAAGCAATCGCTTGTTTCAGCGGTGTTCCCCTTAAGCCCGAGATCGCGCCAACGAAAAGACGTCATCCAAAAGGAATCCTCATGCAAGAATCACTGGGGCCGAATACGCGCATATCGGTTGCATTCATTTTATTGGGACCAGGGCGACCTCGAGCGCTCTCGGTCAGGTTCTTCGCGAAGTCTCTTTGGAAGGGACAACGGTTTTGCTTCAGCACGCGCCGCAGTTGTTTCCGCAGGCGGCGAAGTTTGGAATCGATCTCACTCTGTCGGGTCACACACACGGCGGACAAATAGCGCTTACGTTCGGAGATGTCATCATAGCTCCGGCCAGGTTATCGACTATGTTCCTGGCCGGCTTATTCAAGATCGGGGACTCGCATCTCTATGTCAATCGAGGTCTCGGCACAACCGGACCGCCCATCCGGATCAACGCGCCTCCTGAAATCACTCACATAACGCTGAAGACCGCTTGAAGGTCAGCTATTGAACGTCGCTCACCTTTCCATTGACGAAAGTGATCTTCATGTTCTGATAGACATACATCTTCTTTGCGCCGAGATTGACGATCTGTTTAGGCTTGCCGAGGATCGCTTCTACCTCGCTCATTGTCTGGCCCAGCGAGATTTCATCCGGCTGTGTCGAAGAAGCTCCCGAAGCGGCGCCTGAACCGTCCGCCTGATTTACCTCATTGAGTACTTGTTTGTCCGCCGCGTCGGCTTCTCGAGCTTGTTGTTCAAGCTCGCGTGAAGCATTTTCGTCGGGCGGAGGTGCGATTGGCGCAAAGGACGCCTGCACCGGCGAGGCTGCAGCATTGGCAGGCGGCGCGGGGAGGCCGCCCTGATGCGATTGAAGGTCCTGCAACCCCCGGTCGATAGTGGCTCGCATGTGATTCTGCATCTCTTGCAGGTCTTCGAATCCGACGGAAACCATGCTTCCTTTTCCGCAGCTCTGGTTCTTGCTTGCGAGCACCTGGAGGAATGCCGAAGTCGCGTCAGGCGCGGGCGGCGTGCTAAGCCGGAGCACATCGCCTTCAGTGAGCGTGCAATCCTGGCCCTGGTTGTCAGTCACATCGAGCGAGCCGGCTACAACGAAAATGCGCGGATTGCTTGCGCTGGTTTCAGCGAGCATTCGCGGGAGAGCGCTTGAATTCATATCCAAATCGCCGTTCACTGCAACGCGGCTTTCGGAGTTCTCGAGTGCAAGCTGCCTCTGTACTTCATTGGAGATCTCGTCCTTGACTTCGGGTGAGAGCATCACAGCGCCGCTCGGCCCCGATGAGTAATAGGACTGGTTGGCGAGCCGCTCCTCATAAGCCGCCTGAAGGCTGGCGGAGATTAGATAATCGGTCAGCCAGAAAGAAGCACTTGGATAGCTCGCATACGGAGTGAAATATGACCTGCCGTAATAGCCGTACCACGGACTGCCGAACCATCCCCAGTTGTAGCGGACCGGCCGATACCAGGGCCGATAGGCCCAGCCGTAAAATGCCGGACTGAGTAACGGTAAGGAACATAACCGTGGAGCGTGATTCCTCGGTATCCGTAGCCGCGATAGTAAAGAGCATACGGCCGGCCACGGTAGAAGTATGTTCGGTTCGCGAACTCATGACCTCGATAAAGGAACGGCCGTTGAACGTAGCCGTGTCCGAACCGATTTACGACTATTCGCGAGCGGTCCTGCCGGTTGACGATTACCGTACGCGAACCGCCTGGACGATGGATGATCGTCATGTTGCGCGTGTGAACTTCGCGGATCGTACCGTCATGGCGGAAGCGCGCTTCGGAACCGTCGCGTCCCCGATATACCTCCGGCTTGCCATTTGAACCTTTGGTCAATCCGATTCGCTCATTAGCGATCGAGGCATTGCCCGATTTTCCGCCTGTGGTAGCGCCGCCGGTGTCTCCGGTCGTGTTGGATCGATCGCGCTTGTTGCCTTTCACGTTGGTCGTAGTATTCGTGGTGCTGGTTCCCTCGGTCGTGTTCGATCGGTCGTGCTTGTTGCCTTTGACATTCGTCGAACCCGTATTAGTGCTGCTGGTTCCCTCCGTTGCGTTCGATCTCTCGTGCTTGTTTCCCTTGCCGGTGGACGTAGTCGTATCGGCGCCCGTACCGCCATTGGTCCGGGCTCCGGCGCCGTCCGTCGTGCGAATCTTTCCAGCCTTCCCAGTCTTTTGGGATCCCGAGTCACCGGTCGCGCCAGTGCCGCTGCTGCTGGTTGTGCTCGAGGTACTTGTGTCGCGGCCCGCGTGCTTGTTACCACCGTTACCGGTGACGCTGGTTCCGCCGCTGCTGCTGCTTGTGCTGCTGCCGGTGTCCCGCGAGCGGCCGGTGTTGCCACTTGAGCTCGTTCCACTACTATTGTCGGTATGATGCTTCCCGCCGCTGCTGCCGCTCACAGACGATCCGCCTCCCGTGGAGGAAGAGCCCTTCCCGCTGGTGCTGGCCGGCGGAGTCTTGGAAGTCGGAGCAGGTTTTGACTGAGCCGAGGAGTCCTTCTTTTTGTTCTTGTTGTCGTCGGCGCCTATCGCGATAGTTGATGCCAGTAGAACCGAGGCAATCGCTAGGGAAACCACTATCGTTATGGATAGACGTGAAAGGATTTTGGAGATACTAGAGATGTTCATGGAATCCTCCTGTGTCCCGAATAAGCTTCGTCAACTCCGTCAGTAAATCCGGTTCGACGTCCTCAGGCAAGGAATGAACCGTGAGTGAATGGAAGCAGCCCTACTAGTCGAACGCTGGTGGTCGCCCGTTCGCATCAAGCGATATGGGCTGTGAATCTCCGCTGGAGAGATCCAACTGTCAAACGAGCCGGACTATATACTACGAAGCGCGACTGTACAAGCAAACGAAAGCGCCCGGTACCAACTGACTTTGAGTCACTGGAACCGGGCGCCGGTCCTTCGTCTATTGATCGCGCTCAGTAGCGGCGCAGGTCAAGAATTCCCGTCAGTATGTTGCCTAGCAAGCTAAACGCTCCGTTGGAGTAGCTGCCATATTGCCATCGACCGTAATAGCCGTCCTCATAACCGCGTCGGAAGCCTTCGCGGAAGTAGTAGCTGTAGTCTTCCATGCCAACGTAGGCACCGCTATACCCAAAGGCCGCGTTCTCGTAAGCGAACGAATTGTTGTAATCGAAGCCCCAGTGATCCTGACGATCCGATTGACCCGCCCGGACGCCTTCCTCGTAACCGTACCTCACGGCTTGCCGGAGCTGATCCGCTGCGTACTGATTCGCATCGTAGTATCGCCCACCGCGATAGTAGCGGTAAATCGGGGGAGCGTATACGTAGCGCCAGCTCTGAAGCCGCGACTGATCTGCGCGCACGTGGTCCCAATATCGCTGCTGATAGCGCAACTGCGCGATTCGTCTCTGGCTCTCGAGGCTCCGTCGCCTCTGTTGCTCGAATCGCTCCTGCTCAAATTGCCGCTGGCGATACTGGTTCAACCGCTGCTGCTGAACTGCCTGTTCTTGTCGTTGACGCTCAACGGTCATTTGCGGCTGCTGCCGCTGCTGAGTCTGCTGCTGGGACTGCTGAGCCTGAGCCTGCCGCCGCTCTTGTTTCCTCTGAGCCTTGTCCTGCTGTTGCTGTTGAGTTTGCTGTTGCTGTTGAGTTTGCTGCTGCTGCTGAGACTGCTGTTGTTGAGCCTGAGACTGCCGCTCTTGTCTTCTGGCAGCTTTCTGTTGCTCCTGTTGCTGTTGAGACTGCTGTTGTTGAACCTGGGGCTGCTGTCGTTCTTGTTGCCGGGCAGCCTTCTGTTGCTGCTGTTGCTGCCGCTGAACCTGTTGTTGCTGACCTTGTGACTGCGGCCGCTCCTGTCTCCTGGCAGCCTTGTCTTGCTGCTGAGCTTGTTGCTGCTGTTGTTGCTGAGCCTGCTTCTGTTGTTTCCTCTCAGACTTCTGCTGCTGGTTCGGATCCTGCGCGTTTGCGAGGCTGCTGCCTGCAACCAGGAACGTGGCGCCAATAACAAAAGCCATGCTTTTCTGAATCAATGATTTAATTTTCATAACAACCCTCCCCGGTACGAATCGCTTTCGCGGTACACTTTCGCGCTACACTTTCGCGGTACAACTGGCAAATGCCGTTCCTCGATGTAACTACTCGTTTGAGTTGGGCTTTTTTCCTGGATCGCACGAAAGCGAGGCACCGTTTAGTACAATTGCAGACCTTATGGTTCACCCAAGATGATGCTCACGGTGGTCCTGCTGAGAGCACCCGCGTGAACAGAGTTGTGCCGGGTGTCTTGCTGAGCTGAAGCGTGGATTCCTATAATCTCGTGGATGAGCAGTGTTAATGCCGATCAAAGAACGGAGTTGCTCGGTCTCACCCAGGATGAGCTGCGTGATTATTTTGCCGCGCTCGGTGAGAAGCCTTATCGCGCGCGTCAGCTCTATGACGCAATCAATCGCCGGCGCATCACCGGCTTCGATGCAATGACCGATCTGCCAAAGACCCTAAGAACAATTCTGGAGGACCGAGCGTCCGTCACTCAAACGCGAATTCAAAGCGTGTTCACCTCGTCGGACGGAACGCGCCGATTGCTGCTGAAGCTTGGCGACAACTCTGAAGTCGAGTCGGTGTTCATGCCCGAGGCTCAACGCGACACGATCTGCATTTCGAGCCAGGTCGGGTGCCCGCTCGCTTGCAGTTTCTGCATGACTGGCGTCATTGGCCTGAAGCGCAACATGACTGCCGGCGAGATAATCTCCCAGGTCGCCGTCACGCTGAATCACGTCTACGGGGAGGGCGTTCAACCTCCGCACCGGACAAACATCGTCATGATGGGAATGGGAGAGCCGCTGCTGAACTACGACGCGGTGATCAAGGCCGTGCGCCTGCTTGCCGATCAAGCCGGGCTTGCGATCACTCCGCGGCGCATCACGCTTTCAACCGCAGGGATCGTCCCTCGAATATACGATCTTGCGAAGGAAGATATCAGGCCGAGTCTGGCGATCTCACTGACCGCGCCCACCGACGAGCTTCGCGATCAGTTGTTTCCGATCAATCGCAAGTATCCGCTCGCGGAATTGATCGATGCGTGCCGCAGTTATCCGCTTGGCGACCGCGAGCGCCTAACCTTTGAATACGTGATGCTGGACAAGGTCAACGACAGCGAACTTTGCGCTCGGCAGCTCGTTCGGCTTTTAGCGACGATTAAGGCGAAGGTAAATCTGATCCCGCACAATCCTGCGCCCGAGCTTCCGTATGATTCCTCGCCGATGGATCGAATAATCGAGTTTCAGAAGATACTGACCGACGCCGGCCTGCCTTCCTTCATTCGGCGTCCGCGTGGGCGAGACATTTCCGCGGCATGCGGACAGCTTGCCGCGCGACATCAAGCCGGGGCATGACGTTCGACGACTCGAGGCACTAGAAGCGTGCCTAAAACGTTATGCTAATGGGAACTGCGGGGTCTTCATGCGTATAGATATCTGCACCGTCCGCCCGCAAGTGGGTGACACCATGTATAGCATGGCGTCGATATCCAGAAAGTAAGAACTTCCGAATTATTCCGGCTTTTGTCTCATCAGATTTCTGTCGGGGCAGGAATAGAATAATTCCACCGTGCTGACAGGGTGGATATGTTTTGCGTGTGATGCTTTTCTTATCCAAGGTTAGAAGCATATGGCCATTTGTGTTCGTGGCGCGGACGAGCACGTTATCGGCAGTGCCGCTCTTGAAGCCCAACGCCTTTGTCGTTGATGCTGTAATTTTCCCACTGAGTTTGTTTAATAGGTCCGTGACGGACCATAAATTCTCATCAATCATCAGCTTGATATGGCTCACACACAAGCTCCATAAATGTTTGAGCGTAGCCTACGGCATCCCTCACTTGAGTTTCAGTGAGATGAGAATACTTCCGCGCAACCGATTTGATACTACCCAAGACATAAATTCCATCAAGAATGTAATCGACCGACACCCGCGAACCGCGAATGTGTGGCACGCCTCCAAGTACATTTTCGTCAACGCTGATTGATGGGTATTGCTTGCAACACTCAATCATCAGCGCTCGAACATCCTTTTCCCATAGTCCGGGCAGTTGGCTTTCCTGGTGCTCGAACACAAGTACTCCGTTACGTCGCATAGCTCTGGCGGGTGACATGATTACGGGAAAGCCGATTTGGTGGCGTTGTCCGTAATCTAAACTCCCGCTCGTAATTTCGACCTGTTTCGCTGCTGGCTGGGTGCTCATTTTGTCACCTCCAGTTCACGGCGCTCCCGTTCTTTTGCTTCTCCCCATCTTTGAAGGTTATGTTGGAGAGCCTGGAAAAACCGTCGCATCTGGGGGGGATTAAGTGCGAAGCGAGCAATACACTTAGCGTCAAGCGTCTCTAGCTTTTCGAATTCTTCATCACTGAAAATAAGCGGGTGGGCGGACTGGAAAAAGCTAATAACAAACTCATCGGGGTAAAACTGAACAATAAATTGATCGGTGTAAAGGATCGGTTCGCCGTCAATCCTATACCTAATATCTAGTGCTTTTCCTTCCGACGGCGAATACGCGCGAACGGGCCCTCCCGTTCGCCCAACCGGCCTCTCTTTTTGCCGAACTGGCTTCTTAGTTACTTTCGATTTCGCCATGGCTCCTCCAGGGGCGGCTATTCTACCACGGATAGTGCTAGTATGAATGAAGAATTGTTGGCAGGCGACCCTGACGAGTGAGCTATATTCTTACCCAAGTTTTGTCCGTCTGTATTCCATTCCGGTCGCAGTCAGACGCATCAGTCGAAACGTCTCTAGGCGGATGGTGCGTTGTCACGAAGAAACACCTTCAACTGAAATCTGCTCGTTCAATCTCTATCATCTTGCCGTCGCGAGCGACTTCGAACTGCCGCCCTCGCCATTCAACTTTTTTTCCGACCCAGCTCGAACACCAGATCAAAAAGCTCAGCACGTCGCGAAAGGGCAGCATCCAGAAATACCTCTTTAAAATCCTGTCTTCGAGCCAGTGAACTCCAATCAACCAACCCATCGCGAGCCTGATGATCAGCGTTGCGCCCAACAGTAACAGGCTCAGAGAAGACGCGCGGTCAAGTGCTACCGTCAACAGCGCAAGCGCTGTCCCGTAAGTCAAAATCAAACCGAGATAACCCAGCGGCCGCGAGATCCGAGTCGACCGAGCCCAGCGCAATTGGTGGCGTAACATACCCGCGAGTCCGGCCGGTTGCATTGCTGTTTCGACTACGAGTTTCGAAAGGCGCACTTCGTAGCCCGAGGCCTCAATCAAGTTCCCGAGCATGAAATCATCGGCGAGATAATCGGCAAGCGCGTGAAACCCTCCGATCGATTCAAGCCTCGTCCGCGTCGTCGCCATAGTCGAGCCCAGCGCGAACTTCACTCCCTCGAGCATCCACGCCATCAATACGCCTGGCGCGAACTCGGCGGTGATCCCGACAGCTTCGAGTCGCGCGCCGAAATCGGGCGCTTCCGCGGCGCGATACAGACACGTCACCATACCGATTCGTTCATCGGCAAGCGGCGCCAGAACTCTGCGGAGATACTCGCGACTGACTCGAATATCGCTGTCGACTATGACGATGCGCTCGTGCTTCACTCGCTCGAGCATGTTCTGCAGGTTGCTGACTTTCAGGTTCTGGCCGATGGTCTTATCGGAGACAACCAGCGCGATGTCGCGTTCCGGGAAATCCTGGATGAGCTTTTGGACGATGGGAATCGATGAGTCTCCCGGGTCGCGCACTCCAAAGACTATTTGATAGTCAGGGTAGTCCTGCCGGCAGAATCCGGCGTAGTTCTCATACGCCTTGAAGTCAGCCCCGTGAAGCGGAATCATTATCGTGGCCGCAGTAAGATTGCCGCCTTCGTTTGGCTCTTGCCTTGAGAAGAATCTCAATCCTGCGATGATCGACAACAAGTAAAAGGCATTGGCGGCGAGCGTGCAGGCGAAGAGAGCGAGCTTGATTACTGTGGCGATCATGAGAATCCGGATGGATTACGGGAGTGAGATCAACGCTACGCCCAGGCAAACCAGCGCAGTGCCCGCCAGTCGCAAACGTGTGATCTCTTCTTTGAGAACGAACTTCGCTCCGATTGTGGTGATGACGAAACTGAGCGACGTTGCGGGAAGAACAAAGCTCAAGTCGGCCCAGGACAAGACCGCCAGAAATGCGAAGAAGCTGCAGGCCATGAAAAAGATGCCGATCAGGAAATTGGGATTCGACACAACTCGCAAGGCGACTCGAGCGAGTTCTCCAGGATGCATCGTTGAGATCTCGCCGATTTGCTTCATGCCTTTCGTGATGAACACGTCGCCGGCCGACCCTCCCAAAACAACTATCGCAATCATGGCTGCGGTCATCATCAGAGAAGCTCCGCACGTGGAATTGTTCGCATCCCGGATCTCGAAACCAGAAACACCCCCAGCGTGATGATCGCGGACCCGGCCCAACGCGCCGGCGAAACAGTCTCGTTCAGGAAGTAATGACCCGCGGCAACGTTCAGAACGTAGCCGAATGCAGTTGCCGGCAATACGAAACTCAAGTCAGCCCACGATAGCGCCGCGGAGTACAACGCAAAAAAGACGATCAACAGCGCCGTGCCCAGCCACAGCGTAGGGTTGCCGGCCGCGCGCAACGCCATAGACATCAGATCGTCGCTCGCCCCTGCAGTCGTAACGGCTTTCATGGCTTTGGTCAGATACACATTGCCTATGGCCTGGGAGATGATCGCGGTTATCAGCACTACAGCGGTCTTCATTGATGCTCATCCAGATCGAAGTAGTTGATCAGATTTATCCCGAGAGTTTGTATTCTATCCCTGACCTTCGGGCTGGTCAGCGCGTCGAATTCGATCGAGGCCTGGCACTCGTCGCTGTTGAGCGATTTGTCGTCTGCGTAAACCGCCGGATGAAAGTATATCTCGCTGGTGTCCGCCGCGAGGTTGTCGAGCGCATAAAGAAAGTATCGCTCGCTCATTCTGCCGCTTTGAAGATTGCCGTATACGCGCTCCGCAAATGTAAATCCGCGTTCGCGCAGCTTCCGTTTCATGTATCCCGCCAGACCGCCAAAAAGAATCGTATGAACGCTCTTTTGAACGCCATGAGCGCGATCAAACTCGAGTGCGAGGCGACGCTCTTCGACCGGCACTCTCATATGAGAGCAGCCGAACCTGGCGCCCAAATCAAGTGCGGCGTTAAAGATCACCGGATGAACGTGGAGATGAAGATGGCCGTCGATATGCGAAAGTTTCAAACCTGTCGAGTGAAACCTTTCAAACTGAGCGGCGAGTTCTCTTCTCAACTCGCTACGCGCTCGAAGAGAGAAGAAATATTTCAATCCAGCCGCAGTTGGGTTGTTGGAGAAGTTGCCGGTGTCATCGACCAGAGTCGGAATCTCCGAATGCGGCAACACGCTTCGCCCGACCACCGTCACGAGATGAATCCCAACCGCAAGTCGCGGATTCGCCTTAGCAAGCTCGACAGCCTGTTCGGCCGCCGCGCCGGTGACCATCAGGCTCGCGCTTGTCAGCACCCCATCCTTGAAACCGCGAATGACTGCTTCGTTGACCTCCTCGGATGCGCCGAAGTCGTCCGCGTTCACAATCAAACGGCGCTGCTCTGAAACGTGAGGCAGGGCGGTCTGGTTGTGAGAAAGCTGGTCTGGCAAAAGCGGACTAGCGCTGCCTCTACCTTGAGAAGCAGCGCTAGATTGTGCTTTCGAAGCTGGATGCGGACGGCTCATCGGCTGGCTTGAGTTGCTACGAACTCCTTCCGTTTCGCGCGAAGCTGGAGAAACTCCTTGGCTTCTTTGTATAGCCGGCGTCGCTCGTGTCCGTTGAACGCCGCGCGACGGACGATCCGGAAGATAATCCTCGGACGGAAATAGTACCGATCGTAGAAGTGCTCGACTGCCTGCACGATTTCTTCACGACTCAGGCCGGGATATTGGATAACCGGCAGTTGATGACCCATGTCGTCGGTCATCTCTTCGTTCAACAGGTAGTTGTTCGTCTTTAGATAATCGTCGAACTCGGTGCCGGGATACGAATGCGCGATCGAAACCTGAATCGTCTCGCAATCAAGTTCCTCCGCGAACGTTACCGTGGTCTTGATCGACTCCGATGTTTCGCCCGGGAGCCCGATGATAAAGTCGCCGTGAACGACGATGCCGAGCTTCTTGCAGTTCTTCATGAATTCGCGAGCCTGCTCGATAGTTGCGCCCTTCTTTATGTTCTTGAGAATCTGCGGATCGCCCGACTCGAAGCCGACGATCAACAAGCGGCAACCAGCCTCCTTCATTGCCTTGAGCGTCTCGTAGTCTGTATGCACTCGCGAAGTACATGACCAGGTCGACTTCAACGGTTTCAGCTTTTCACAAACCGCGATCGTTCGATTCTTGGCCCAGGCGAACGTATCGTCGTCAAAAAAGATCTCTTTGAGATTGGGGAACATCTCCCACGCGCGTTTGACTTCGGTGGCGACGTTCTCGGGACTGCGCGTTCGCCATGCGTGCCCGCTGATCGTCTGCGGCCACAGGCAAAACGTGCAAAGCGCCGGACAGCCTCTCGAGGTGTAAAACGAAATGTAAGGGTTGAGCAAAAACGGCACGTTGTATTTGGTGATGTCGAGATCACGTTTGTAGATGTCGGAGGCGAACGGCAGCGAATCCAGATCGTGAAGCGGCGCACGATCGGCGTTGTGAACGATCGCTCCATTCTTGCGGAAGCTCGCGCCCTGAATCTCCTCGAGCGGTCTTCCTTCAGAGTATTCCTTTAACGCGTAGTCGATTTCCTTCCTTACTATGAAGTCGATGGCCTCGGATTCATTCAAGGCGTGATCTGGCTGCGAGGTGACCGGCGGGCCAACGAACGCAATCTTAAGATCGGGCTTCGCGAACTTCATCATTTCAGCCAAACGCACGTCGTTCTTCCACCCGGGGGTGCTGGTGTAGAGCGTGACGAAGTCGTATTCCTTGGCGATGTTGATTGTCTCTTCAGGAGTGACTCCGTGGGGCGGCGCGTCAAGCAGCCGGCTTTCCTTAATCAAACCGGCTGGATACGCGAGCCAGACCGGATACCAGAACGAGGCGATCTCACGCGAAGCGGGCCAGCGCGAGCTTGCGCCACCGTCGAAATTCGGGAATGAAGGCGGGTTAAGCAGCAGTGTTTTCATTGTGTCTTTCTCCAGCAATGTCGCAACTAGGCTTATACCGTGCGGTTTGAAGGGTAGTCAAGGATAGCAAGGTACGGAGGGTTGGATCGGGTGTGATTAAAAGTGGGACTTGTAGCTTTCAGACGTGTCAGTTCCGCATAGGCTCGGCAGTTTGGACTTTCGCCCTCCGCCAGGAGGGCAATGTTTATAGCAATCGGGGCGGCGAGGCCCCCGACCTCCGTCAGGAGTTCCATGTGCCCTTAGAACATTGCTACATTTCACCCCTGACGGGGTGAGCAGAACGCGCGCTGTCATTACTATAAACATTGCCCTCCGCCAGGAGGGCAAACCACCGATCATCGACTTCAGTCCAGCGATCCGTTTGCCATAGGTCCCACTTCTAATCACACCCGGTTGGATCCTCAATCTCTGACGGTCGTAACGAGTGCGCGTGATTGCGGTCACTTATGAAGGATGGGCAGGTATTGTTTCCACGGGCCGACCGTTTCCGAATACTGCTTGCACATGACTCTGGCCGCCTGGGCGATGTGGCTCAAATCATGGACGACCCAGGTTGCGAGAAGCTCGCCGAGCGTCACACTGCCGAGTTCCGGATGCGTTCCTCGAAGCGCCAATTGATCGGGTGTGATGTTCACGCGCCGCAGGGCCGCCAGGTTGGTTGTTCGCAGCGCCTCGAACTCATCCAACAATTCGTCCGTCGATTTTCCCTTTGACTTCTCAAACTGCGCAAAGCGATCGAACGGTTCGAAAGCCCTCGACTCGCCGTGTTCAAGGATGATCCTGGCGCGGGGTATCCAGTCCGTTTTCTCGCCGTGAATCAGATGGCCCAGGATATCGTAAGCGCTCCACGTATCAGGGCCTTCGTTGTTCAAGACCCAGCACTCGGGCACGCCTTTAAGCAGCCGCTTCAACGTGCCTGGAGTTCGGGACAGTATTTCGGTTGCTTCTTCAAGCTGAAAGTTCATCACCATCATCCTTTCGCGAGGTTCCGAGTTCATGGTTCAGAGTTCAAGCTTTAGCTTGCTGGTCTCGGATGCCAACCGGCACACCTGAAGGTTGAACTCTGAACACTGAACTTCAATCGTATCTCAACACCACCATCGGGTCGACGCGGGAAGCCTTGCGCGCGGGTATGTAGCTCGCAAGAAGCGAAACGCATACTATCAACGCGGAGATGCCGGCAAATGTGATCGGATCCGAAGCGCTTACTTTGTACAGTAGACTCGACATCGCGCGAGTCAAAGCGAATGCTGCCGCGAGCCCGGCGATGACGCCTGCCGACGTGACCTTCGCCCCGTCAACCATCACCATCCGCAGCATATCCGTGGAACCGGCTCCCAGAGCCATTCTTACACCTATCTCGTGCGTGCGTTCCGTGACTGAATAAACCATAACGCCGTAGATTCCCACTGCTGCGAGCAACGCCGCGATCCCCGCAAACGCCACCAGCAGCCACATATTCAACCGCTGCGGCGCGACCGAATCAGCCACGATGTCGTCAAGGAAACGGACCTGAGCCACGGGCACGCCGCTGTCAATCGTCTTCATCTCGCGTCGTATTGCGGCTGTCACGCCGGCGGGATCGCCGCTGGTTCGCACGGCGAGGAAGCTGCTGCGCATAGCTCCGGCGTAAGGATTTTGCGCCACTGGAACATAGATGACCGGATTAATGTCCGCGTCCAGTCCCAGGAGCTTTACGTCGCCGGCCACGCCGACAACCTCGCGCCACCGCGGAGGATTCGGATAGATTTGAAGCCGCTTTCCAATCGGGTCCTCTCCAGAAAGGAATTGATCGGCCATCGCCTGGTTGATGATGACGACCTCCGGGGCGTCCTGTACATCGCGCTCCGCGAATTCGCGGCCTTTGAGCAGCGGAATGCGCATGGTCTTGAAGTAGTTTGGCGTTGCGATGCGGCAATCGGCCGTCGGCTCGGAGCCTGCCTGAACGGGCTTGCCCTGGAATGTGAAAGAGGTCGACGCGTTGAATCCGAGAAGCGGTACTCGATTAATACCGGCGACCGATATTACTCCGGGAATCGCACTCACTTTTTCAGTAAGCCGCTCGTAGAATTTCGCCTGCTGTTGAATGTCGGCGTAGCCCGGTTGCGTCAAACCGATGCCGATCGTGAGGACGCCCTTCGGATTGAAGCCCGGTTGCACGGCGCTGATTGAAACGAAGCTGCGAACGAGCAATCCAGCGCCTGCCAATAGTACTACTGCGAGCGCGACTTCGGCGGCCACCAGGAGGTTTAGAAGTCTTTGATGCGTAGCGCCTCCGGTCGCGCCTCTTCTCCCTTCTTTCAGGTCTTCGGTGAGCCGCTTACTCGAGGACTTGAGCGCTGGTGCGACGCCAAACAGGATGCCGGTCCCAAGTGAGATGACTAACGTGAAGAGCAATGCCTTGAAGCTGACTGAAACTTCCTCGACTCGCGGGATACTGTTTGCGCTGATGCTGGTGAGCGCGGGCACCCCCCACATCGCGAGCATCATTCCTAGGAATCCGCCAACCGAACTTAGCAGCAAGCACTCGGTGAGCAACTGACGAATCAGCCGGAGCCGGCTTGCGCCGAGGGCGGTCCGAACTGCAAGTTCCGCGCGGCGCGCGCTCGCTCGCGCCAGCAACAGGTTCGCGACGTTCGCGCAGGCGATGAGCAAAACGCACCCTGCCGCTCCAAACAGGATCATTAGCGCCGGGCGGATTTTGCCTACGACTTGTTCGTGGAGCGGAACGAGTTGTACTCCCACGCCGGCGTTCGAGTCCGCGTACTGTTCGGCGATTCGGCCGGCGATCGCGTCCATTTCAGCTTGAGACTCCCTGAGCGAAACGCCCGGTTTCAACCGCGCCGTGACACGCAGGAATCGGCTGCCGCGCGCGGTTTCGTTCTTTCCCTGGGTCAATGGCATGTAAATCTGCGTCTCAGGAGTCGGGTAATAGAAGCTCTTCGGCAGGACGCCGACGATTGTGTAGGAGGTGTTGTCGATACTGACGGCTCGCCCAATCAAAGAGGCGTCGCCGCCATAACGCTCCTGCCAGAGCTTGAAGCCGATCAGAGCGACGGTAGCGCCGCCGGGCAGCGTTTCGCTTTCAAGAAAGTCGCGACCGGCGACCGGGCTGACTCTGAACATGGAGATGAAGCCCGCAGAGACGCTCGCCCCGGTGACTCGCTCGGGCTCTTCCCCGTCGGTGAGGTTGACGGCGACTGTTCGCGTAGCGACGATGCGCTCGAAGCCCTGACTCTGGGCTTGCCAGTCGCTAAAATCGGGAAATGACGCCGGCTGTTGAAACTGATTTGTTGTCGGGTGCTGGAGCCAGATAAGCGTCAGCGCGGTAGGGTTCGCATAGGGCAGAGGATTCAAAAGAACGGCGTTGACTACGCTAAAGATAGCGGTGTTGGCGCCGATGCCAAGCGCGAGTGTGACTATTGCGACAGCTGTGAAGGCGGGCCGCTTGATGAGCATTCGGCTGCCATAACGGATGTCTGCGAGCAGTGATTCCATTTTCAACCTCCAGGTCCGCGGTGCGCCGGAGTCGGCTTGTCCACCAGACAGTACGACAATCAAACCAATTAAGACATCTCATTGTTCTCACGCTTTTGATGAGGTATGCTCATAGTAGCCCGTAGTCCGTAGTCAGTAGTCCGTGGTCCGTGGTCAGTAGTCCGTAGTATTCCACGAGCGAGTTCCGGACTACCGACTACGGACTACTGACTACGGACTTTTTGCAGGAGGCACGAATGGCTTTGCATCTTGAAGTACGTCACTTGAAGTTGGTGGAGATGGTTTCGAAGGAAGGTGGCTTGACCAGGGCCGCGAGCCGGCTGCACGTGACGCAGTCCGCGCTCAGCCATCAACTGCGCGACATCGAGGACAAACTCGGCGCACCGTTGTTTCTAAGACTCAACAAGAAGATGCTGCTGACGCAAGCGGGCGAGCGGTTGCTCAGTTCAGCGCCGGCGGTGCTGGAAGAGTTGAAGCGCGCTGAAGAAGACATTCGCCAGATTGCGCTGCACCGCGACGGCATCCTGCGAATCAGCACCGAATGCTACACGTGCTATCACTGGTTGCCGCCGGTACTCAAACCGTTCAATCGCGAGTTCCCTCGCGTAGAAGTGCGCATCATCGCCGAAGCGACCCGCCGGCCAATCGAGGCGTTGCTGGACGGCAGACTCGATCTTGCGATCACCAGCGCGGTCACTCGCAATCAAAAGCTGAGCTTCAAGCCACTCTTCAAAGACGAGTTGGTCGCGATCGTGAGCCCCGGTCATCCCCTCGCCTCACGTTCTCATCTCAGTGCCAAAGATTTCGCGTCCGAGCATCTCCTCGTTTACGCGCTGCCGAAAGAGGACCTGACCATCTATCAAAAAGTGCTCGTTCCCGCAGGCGTCTCGCCCCGGCGCGTATCGCGTGTGGAGCTGACGGAAGCCATAATTGAAATGGTAAAAGCCGGACTTGGGATGGGCGTGATGGCTCGCTGGGCAGTTGCGCCGCAAATCGAATCGGGCGCGCTCGTGGGAATCCCGCTCACGGCAAAGGGTCTTCACCGGCAATGGAATGCTGCGATGATAAAGCACAAGGCCGCGCCCCCTTACCTGGCGAAGTTCGTTGAACTTCTTTGCAGTAATCCGATGGTAACAGTCAGAGCCGGGAAGGCAGGCAAGCCGAAACTCCATGCCGTACGCCGGACCGCTACTCGGGCGGCCGGCTAGCGGGCGCCGTCTCATAAGCAAGCGGACGCCTTCGAGAATCAATGTTGGCGGGATCACTTCAGGTGCTGCGAGAAGAAATCGAGCACGCGGCGCCACGCATCTTTAGCGGCCGTTTCGTTATAGACCGTAGGACGAGTGTCGTTGAAGAAGCCGTGATCGGCGTCCGGATAGATGTGAATCTCGGCGGACTTGCCGAGCTCCTTCAATCGATCCTCCAACGCGTGCACCAAGTCCGGTGTTACGAATCCATCGCGCTCAGCGTATAAACCAAGCACCGGCGCCTGAAGGTTAGGCAGATCCGGCTTAACATTTGGATGCCCTCCGTAGAAGACCACACAAGCGCCGACCTGAGGGTTCTTCGTGGCGGTGTAGAGCGACAAGGCGCCGCCCATGCAAAACCCTACCGTCCCGGCTTTGTCTGCCGTTGTCGCTTCGTGATCGATAAGGAACGTTATCGCTCCGCGGAGGTCCTTTTCGGCTTCATCGATTTGCAAGGCCATCATCATCCTGCCTGCTTCATCGGGTGAGGTTGTGGTCTTGCCGTGATAAAGATCCGGGGCTAATGCGGCGAAACCTTCCGCGGCGAAGCGATCGCAGATATCGTTGATGTGAGGGACCAGGCCCCACCATTCCTGAATCACGATCACGCCGGGCCCCTTGCCCTGGGCCGGGATTGCAAGATAGCCGCTCGCTGTTCCGCCGTTGCTCGGGAACTCAACCATTTGTCCTGCCATAAACCCTCCGTTGGTCTTCGTTATGAAGCTGAGTTTAGTTCAATCGGAATTGGCCTATCAATGCCGCGCTGAGCGACCGCCAATTCTGTGTAAGTCCTCCTACACGAGTTCGTCTCGGTCGATCGGGCGATAGCCGTGAGGATGCCTGCTTCGCCATTCCCAGTCGCTCCTGAGGATTGCCGCGAGTTCGGTATGCTCCGGCCGCCAGCCTAGCACGCGGTGCGCCCGTTCAGAATCGGCGATGAGCCGAGATGGATCACCGGCTCGCCGCGGTTCAATCTTGATCGGGATCGGCTTCTGTGTCACCTGCCGCGCGGCCTCGATGACTTCCATGACAGAGTTGCCTCGGCCGCTTCCCAGGTTTATGAACTCGGATTTGCCTGCTGCTCGAAGGTAATCGAGCGCAAGAATGTGTGCGTTGCCGAGATCGGCGACGTGAACATAATCGCGAATAGCCGTGCCATCGGGAGTCGAATAGTCATTGCCGAACACTGAAACAAACGGCGCTCGGCCTTGAGCAACCGAGAGAACATTTGGGACCAGATGAGTTTCGGGCTCGTGGTCCTCGCCGAGCGTTTCGGTTGCGCCCGCCGCATTGAAGTAGCGGAGCGCAACAAATTTCATCTCGAAGTTGCGCTCGTACCCGGACAGCAGCTTCTCCACCGTCAGCTTGGACAACCCGTAAGGATTAGTTGGCTCCTGAGGATGCTGTTCGGAAATCGGAATCTGTTGCGGTTCGCCGTAGGTTGCACAGGTCGATGAGAACACAATGTGGCGAAGCCCGGATTTGAGCAGTACGCCCAGCAGCGCAATCGTTTGAATAACGTTGTTCTCGAAGTAACGGCCGGGGTGTTCGACGGACTCGCCCACATAAGCAAGCGCGGCAAAATGAATGCATGCTTCAACGTCGTGTTCGCGCGCGATTCGAGCAACCAGTTCGAGATCACCAATGTTTCCTTGATAGAAAGGAACATCGCGAGGAACCGCCTCGCGGTGTCCTCGCGATAAGTTGTCGAGCACGACTGCCTTTTCGCCGCGCTTGCGCAGCAACTCGACGGTCACGCTGCCAATGTAACCAGCGCCTCCGGTCACAAGTATCATTGTCGGTTTCCCTCGTCCCCGTGTGAACTTTGGTTTTCAATCATCACTCATTTCGGTTTGTGAGTCTACCGGGCTTGATGGTTACCAGAATGCGCTCGCCATCGAGGTTCAGAGTTCAAGCTTTAGCTTGCTCTGGAGCTTAAGGGTTGACGAAACGGCAGGCTAGCGCTTGAACTCTGAACTCAAACATACCCCTTAGCGTGGCAAGCCTGGCTCAGGTTTCGAATCGGGTAGGAGGGAGCCTCGCGGCTCCCGTCCTCCCACACCACCGTACGTACGGTTCCGTATACGGCGGTTCATAAAGTAATCTGGAGCTTTCGCCGTTGATCTTGCAGCGACAGCAGTCCGCAGCGATCAAAGT
>WNFR01001385.1_pt1 | contig 25320 bp, 24 predicted proteins | sample 5400221 | NCBI WGS metagenome assembly WNFR01 (sample SAMN13153357, study PRJNA577476) | soil metagenome | isolation source: 40 cm soil under Madrone tree | place: USA:California | collected 2016-06-14 | reverse complement strand
AGAATGAGCCGCGGCCCTTTGGGCGTTTCCTCGATGCGCTTCAAGACGGCGCGAATCGTATCGCCCTGATGGAAATGCTCGCGATGATTCTGGTCGCGGTAGGGGATGATCGCCTCCGCCTCCCGGAACTTGTTGAGCATGACGACGATCTTGCCGCGCTCGATCTGCTGGACCTCGCCGGAGAGCAACTCGCCGACTTTGCCGGAGAACTCCTCGCGGATGCGCGTGCGCTCGCCTTCGCGGACGCGTTGGATGATGCGCTGCTTCGCGGCCTGGACCGCGGTGCGTCCGAACTGCTCGAACGGCACCTCTTCTTCCAGCACGTCGCCGGGTTGAAAGTCGGGGTCCTCGAAGCGCGCTTCCTCCAGGGTCACCTGGGTGCCGGCGTCCTCGACGGCCTCGACGACCGTCTTCAGCACGACGATCCGGATCGATCCCTTCATCTCGTCGATCCCGATCTCGGAGCGGACGTTGGGGCCGTACCGCTTCACGAGGGCGGCGTGCAGGCCGTCCTTGAGCAGGTCGATCAGCTCGCCACGTTCGAGCTGCTTCGTGCTGGTCAGTTCTCGGATCGCCGAGACGACGTCAGTTGCGTTGGCCATCAGTGTCCTCAGTCCTCAGTCATCGGTCTTCAGTTTCGCCAGCCAGACGGGCATCACGGATCTCGTCGAACCGGTACGTCCGCTCCGAGCCGCCTTGCGGCGCGAGAACCACCGTTTCCTGATCCGGCACCGCCACGATCCGGGCACGGATGCGGCCCAGTCCGGCGACCTTCACGTTCACGTCGCGGCCGACGAACTGGACCCAATGGCGATGCCAGCGCACGGGCCGCTCGATCCCCGGGCTCGACACCTCCAAGACATACCGATTGCCCAGGGGACCACTCGCATCGAGCCATTGTTCGAGCGCCCGGCTGACCCGGCTGCAGTCTTCGACCGTGACGTTCCGAGGCGGACAGTCAATGCGGACTTGGACGAGCGGTCGGTTCGGCGTACCGCCGATGCGCAGGTCGGCCAAATCGAACCCCAGTGCTTCCAGCCGGGTCCGGAAGGCCTCGACAAGACTCTCAGTGAGCATGAAAAAAAAGCGCGGGCCGAACTTCGCCCGCTGCTGGATGAAAATGTAGCCGGGGTCCTCCCTATGTCAACCGAGCGCCCGACCGATGTAGGCCACCATCCGTCCATCCCGCCCGCGCGACGCTCGGTGCGAGAAAAAGCGGTCGCGGTCCTCGGCACTGCACCAGGGGGACACCGAGATGTCGTGTATCCCGAGCTGGCGCGCCTGCTGGGTCAGGATCGCGCGGAGATCGAGCATGACCGTACCGGTCAATCCGAACCGGACTGCAACCTCAGAACCCACTTCATAACAGTTACCACAAACGCCCACGCCGCAATGCATTACAATGTCGCTGGCTTTGGCAAAGCCGCGCCACTTCAGGAGCGCGACGCATTGCGCGAGGATCCCGTCGGCGGTGCCGCGCCAACCCGCGTGCACGAGCGCGATCGCGCCTTTTTTCGGGACCGTGAGGTACACCGGAATACAGTCGGCGACGGTGACGGTGAGCAGGACGCCGCGTTCGGCGGTTGCATGTCCGTCGGTACCGTCGAGGATGAGCCAGCCCTCCGGCAGCGAATCGTGCCAGCGCACGTCGGTGCCGTGCGCCTGATGCGCCAGCACCATCGCGGGAAAGCGGCCGCCGAACGCGGCGCGGAACGCGCGCCAGCGGCCGATCACCTGTCCGACCGGCTCGTCACTCCAGAGCCCGAGACTGAGCGGCCGCGTCGTGATGCCTGCGACGACGCCGTGTCGCTGGGCCCACTCCGCCAGCTCGAGACGGGGGACGGCGGCGTCACCGGCGGGCATTTCTGCCAGTGCATGTAGGGGCGCAGCGGGCTGCGCCCCTAGGCCATGCGCCCCTACCCTAGGATCGACGTTCAATCTGGGCCCCCAGCGCTCGCAACCGGTCGTCGATGTGCTCGTAGCCCCGCTCGATCTGCCCGATGTTCTGGATCACCGAATCGCCCTGCGCCGCGAGCGCGGCCAGCAACATCGCCATGCCGGCACGGATGTCTGGACTCTCGACCTGCTGCCCGCGCAACGCCGAGGGCCCCGCGATCACGGCGCGATGCGGATCGCACAAAACGATGCGCGCACCCATACCGATCAGCTTGTCGACGAAAAACAGCCGCGACTCGAACAGCTTTTCGAATACGAGCAGCAGTCCTTCGCACTGGGTCGCCACGACGATGGCGATGGACATGAGGTCCGCCGGAAACGCGGGCCACGGTCCGTCTTCGAGCTTGGGGACGTGGCCGCCCAGATCGGGACGGATGCGGCGCTCCTGGCCGGCATCGACGATGAGTTTGGCGCCGTCGAGCCGCGGCCGGACGCCGAGGCGCTCGAACGCGAGCAAAGTCGACCTAAGGTCGTCGCCGCGGACGCCGTCGATCGTGATCGCACCGCCCGTGACGGCCGCGAGTCCGATGAACGAGCCGATCTCGATGTGATCGGGGCCGACGGTGTGGGGCGGGGGCGTCGCCGCGAGCGACGGGCGACCCTCGATCGTGAGGGTGTTGGTGCCGATGCCATCGATGGCGGCGCCGAGGGACACGAGAAAGCGCGCGAGGTCCTGGACGTGCGGCTCCGACGCGGCGTTGCGCAGGACGGTGGTGCCGGTTGCCCGCACCGCGGCCATCAGGGCGTTCTCGGTGCCGGTGACGCTGGGCTCATCGAGGAAAATGTCCGCGCCTTTGAGTTTCCCTTCGAGCTTGTACACGTCGCCGACGCTGACGTCCGCGCCGAGCCGTTCGAGCGCCAGGAAGTGCGTGTCGACGCGCCGGCGACCGATGACGTCGCCCCCGGGCGGGGGAAGCGTGACGCGGCCGAACCGCGCCAGCATCGGACCCGCGAGCAAAATCGACGCGCGGATTTCCTTGCATAGCGCGGGATCGAGCGCTTTCGGCTCGGTCCGGCTGGTATCCACTTCGACGGTGTTTGTCCCGAGCCACTGCACTGTTGCGCCGACGTGCTGGAGCAAGGCGAGCAGTGTTTCGACGTCGCGAATGCGCGGCACGTTGTCGATCCGGCACGGGCCGTCGGCGAGGAGAGTGGCCGCGAGAATGGGAAGGGCCGCGTTCTTGTTGCCGGCGGGCCGGATCGTGCCCGAGAGGGCGCGCCCCCCCGTGACACGGAACGACGGTGGCATAGGTCCGCGCAAGCTACGGGGGCGCTTGCGCCTGAGTCAAGCGTTCGCGAACGTTGGCCCTCGTGCATCCCGTGCTAGCGCTGGCGCTCGTCATTCTCGCCGGCATCGGTGTCACGCGCCTGTCGCGGCCCTCCTTCCACCACCCCAAGCTGCTGGACGATCTCGTCGCGACGGGCGTGCCCTTCTTGTTGCTCGGCCTGCTGCTGGGACCGGGACTCGGCGTCGTCGATGCCGCGGGACTGCGCATGCTGCAGCCAGTCGTCGCGCTCGCGATCGCATGGATCGGCGCCTTGTTCGGCGCGCGCCTCGAATGGCGGATGGTGCGCCGGATCTCGACTCGTACCTGGCTGATCGGAACGACGCTCGCCCTTCCGATCCTGCTCGTGACGACCGTGATGGCATGGACGTTGGCGCGCGCGCTGCCGCCGCTCGGCGAAGCGTGGGGGCGCCCGTTATTCACGGCTGCACTGGTACTCGGCGGCGCGCTGACGACTGCCGCCAGCCAGCGCGGCCCGCGACTCGGCCGCCGCAATGCACTGCTCGATACGGCATTCGGCGCGGCCGCCGTAACGGTCGGCGTCGCGCTCTATCACCCCCACGCGGCCTTGCGGAGCCTCGCGCTGACGCTGGTCGCGGGAATGGCCCTCGGCGGCCTGTTCGTTGTGCTGGCACGAGGCGGCCTGTTGTCCGAGCCTCGTGACGCCGGCATTGCGGCGTTCGCGGTGATCCTGTGCGGCGCCGGTTTCAGCTATGTCGCCGGTCTCTCACCGTTCGTCGTGTGCGGACTGGAGGCAGCTGTCCTGATGAGCTTCTCGCCCGCTGCCGTACGCCACGCGGTCGCCGGATTGTTGAGCCGCTGGGAGGTGCCGCTGTACGCTGCTTTCCTTATAGTCGCCGGTACCCTGCTCCGCCCGCTCACGGCCTGGCTGGTGCTCGCAGCCCTGGTTCTCGCCCTGATCCGCGTGCTCGTGCGCTGGGTAACGGTGCGATTCGGTCTCGACCAAGTGGATCCCGTCTGGCGGTCACTGCCGTTCGCGCCGCCCCCGGAATTCGCCCATTCCGTCATACGTCAGGGTGCCACCGCGGTCGCACTCGGCGCCGGGTTTGACCTCGTGCGTGGCTCCCCCGGCGCGATGCTGGTCACGGTGCTGCTGAGTGTCATGGCCGCGGAGGTCCTCGCGTTGGTGACCCCGTTGACAGCACGCCCGAGCCCGGCAGAGGTTTCGTGATGCTGCCAACCTGGGTCGGCGTCGTGTCGGCGATCAGTCTCGCCATCATCGCCGTCGCTGCCCTCGTGGCCGCCGCGGGGATCAGCGCCGCCGCGCTCGGCGTCCAGGCGATGGTCAAGGCGCTCAAAGGGTTTGCCGGGCCCGCGCTCGCGGATGTGCGCCAGCTGATTGGCTCGATCAAGATCGAGGCCGATGCCCTGGTGGGAACGTCGCGCGACGTCCGGCACCGGATTGTCAGCGCGGTGGATAAAGCCGAGGACCGACTCACCGATCTCGATGCGCTGGCCGAGGTCCTGCAGCAAGAGATCGAGGAAACAGCCCTCGATGCAGCGGCGACGATGCGGAACGTACGCCGCGGCCTGTCTGTCTGGCGCTGGAGTCGCAAGCTGCTGAAGGGCAAGAAGCGACGGTGAGACGATTGGGAGCGGCCGCCTTCCTCGCCGCCGTCGCGTTGGTGCTCTTTCCGGGAGTCGCGCACGCCTGGACGCCCGGCACCCACATCTTCCTGGGTGAGTCGGTGCTGGCAAATCTGCACCAGCTGCCCGCCATCGTCGCCGATCTACTGCGCGCCTTCCCCTACGATTTCCTCTACGGCAACATCGCGGCCGACACCTCGATGGCGAAGAAGTACGCCCCGGTCGGCCGGCATTGCCACGCGTGGCACGTGGGTCAGGAAATCTTCGATCTGGCGCCGAGCGATCCACTGCGAGCCTTTGGCCTCGGCTACTTGTCGCACCTCGCCGCCGACACGATCGCGCACAACTTCTTTGTCCCGCGCCAACTGGTGCTCACGTCGAGTACGGTTGCGCTCGGACACTCGTACTGGGAGAGCCGCTTCGAGACGCACCTCGGCGACGCGTATGCGCGTGAGGCGCGCGATGTGATCATGAAGGACCACACCGAGAGCGATGCGCACCTCGACGAGATCCTGTCGCCCACGCTCTTCAGCGTGCGAACCAACCGCCGGCTGTTCCGCGGCATGGTGCATCTGACCGAGAGCCAGAGCTGGCAGTGGGTGTTCCAGGTGATCGCGGGCACGAGCCGGTGGGACCTGGCCGACTCGGACATCGAAAAACACATGGCGGTCGCATTCGAATACGTGATGGAAACGCTTGGCGCCGACGCGAGTGACGCGGCCGCGCGCCGGCTGGATCCCGCGGGCGAGAAGGCGCTGGGATTGGCGAAGCGGATGCGGCGCCAGGCGCTGCGCGAAGGCGGCCGGCATGAGCCCGAGCGCGTGGAAGAAACGGCGCAACAGCATTTTGGATTGCCGACGCCGGCGCTCGATTACTGGAGGCAGTCGCGCGCACAGCGTCCGTGGCGGGAGGGCTAGGAGGCGAGCTTCTCCTCGAGCACGCGCTGCGCCAGCTTGGGATCGGCTTTGCCTTTCGACGCCCGCATCACCTGCCCCACGAAGAACGCCATCAGCTTCGTTTCGCCGTTCTTGTAGCGCCCCACTTCCGGCGCGTGCGCGCCCAGGACGTCCGTCACCCAACCCGACACGACGTTCGTATCCGCCACCTGTATGACGCCGAGCGATTCCGCGACGGAGCGCGGATCTCCGCCCTTGGCGGCGACCTCGGCGAAGACCCGCTTGGCCGCCTGGTGACTGAGTGTGCCGCCCTTGACCAGCCCAATGATCTGCGAGAGCGCCGCAGGCGATACGCGCAACTCATCGTTGTGGTCCTTCGCGTCGGCGAGCGTTTCCGTCATCACCCAGTTGGCGGCCGCCTGGTGCTCGGCGCTCGTCTTGGCGACGGTCTCGAAATAGTCCGCCACCGCACGCGTCGCGGTGACGACCATGGCGTGCTCGCGACTGAGGCCGTAGCTGGCCACGAAGCGGTCGCGCTTGGCCGCGGGCAGCTCCGGCAGCTCGCTCTGCTGCTCGGCCACGAACTCCGGCGTCAGGACGAGCGGCGGCAGGTCGGGATCGGGGAAGTAGCGGTAGTCGTGGCTTTCTTCCTTCGAGCGCTGCGGCCGCACTGAATTCTCTTTTGAGTCGTATAGCATCGTCTGCTGTGTCACCGTGCCGCCCGATTCGATGAGCGCGATCTGCCGGTCCCGCTCCACGGTCAGCGCCTTCTCGACGAACGCGAACGAGTTGATGTTCTTCACCTCGGTGCGCGTGTTGAGCGCCGTCTCACCCGTCCGGCGCACGGAGACGTTCGCGTCGACCCGCAGGCTGCCCTTCTCCATATCGCAGTCGGAGATCCCGATGTACTCGAGCAGCTGCTTCAGGGTCTGCAGGTAGGCGCGCGCCTCCGCGGGCGAGCGGAGATCAGGACCGCCGACGATCTCGATGAGCGGTACGCCCGAGCGATTGAGGTCTACCGCCGTCGCCTTGGGAAAACGATCGTGAATCGACTTGCCTGCGTCTTCTTCGATGTGCAGCCGCACAACGCCCGCGTTCACGATGCCGCGCTCGGACGAGAGGAACGAGAGCGTGCCGTTCGTCGCCAGCGGCTGATCGAATTGCGAGATCTGATATCCCTTGGGCAGATCGGGATAGAAGTAGTTCTTGCGCGCGAAGACGCTCTTGGGATGCACCGTGCACCCGAGCGCCAGCGCGCCACGGACGGCGAGGCCGATGGCGGCGCCGTTGGCGGCCGGCAGCGCTCCCGGCAGTCCCAGGCAGACGGGACAGACCTGCGTGTTTGGCGGCGCGCCGAACGCCGTCGAGCAGCCGCAGAACATCTTGGAGCGCGTGCGCAGCTGCACGTGCGTCTCGAGCCCGATGATCGTTTCCCAGGCGGGGCTCATCAGGCTTCGTCCGTCGCCGGGACCACGCGCTCGAGCGCGTAGGCGGCCTCGATCATCTCATCCTCGAGGAACGCCTGGCCGATCAATTGGCCGCCGATCGGTAGCCCCTTCACCCGACCGATGGGCAACGACATCGCCGGCAGGCCGGCGAGGTTCGCGGTCACGGTAAAGATGTCGGACATGTACATCGCAATCGGATCGGCGAGCTTTTCCCCCGCCTTGAATGCGGGAGTGGGAACGGTCGGCGTAAACAGCAAGTCTACGCCGCGATCGAACGCGTTCCGGAAGTCCTGGGCGATCAGCGCCCGCATCTGCTGGGCACGCCGGTAGTAGGCGTCGTAGTAACCCGACGACAGGACGTAGGTACCCACCAGAATGCGGCGCCGCACCTCGGGTCCAAACCCCTGCCCGCGCGTCGCGCGATACAGGCTGCGCAGATCCGCTGCCCCCTTGAACCGCGGCCCATAGCGGACCCCGTCGTAGCGGGCCAGGTTGGACGAGGCCTCCGCCGGCGCGATGACGTAGTAGGTCGGGACGGCATACGGCGTATGCGGCAGGGACACTTCCCGGACGGCGGCTCCCAGCTCCCTCATCAGTCTGATGGCCCGCTCGCACGCGCGCCGCACGGCCGGATCGAGCTCGGGCGGGAAGTACTCCTTCGGCAAGCCGACCACAAAGCCCTGCATTGACTCGGGCACGGTGGGTAGGCGCAGTGGGTCGCGGTCCTCGCACGTCGAATCTCTGGGATCGCGCCCGCTGATCACCGACAGCACGCGCGCGGCATCGTGTACGCTGCGGCCGAACACGCCGATTTGATCGAGCGACGATCCGAAGGCAACGAGGCCGTAGCGGCTGACGCGGCCGTAGGTCGGCTTGATGCCGACGATGCCGCAGAAAGCGGCTGGCTGGCGCACCGAGCCGCCCGTCTCCGAGCCGAGCGCCGCGGGTACCGCACCCGCGCCGACGAGCGCCGCCGATCCGCCGGACGAGCCGCCGGGCACGCGCGTCTTGTCGAGTGGGTGCAATACACGGCCGTACGCCGAATGCTCGGTCGACGAGCCCATCGCGAACTCGTCGCAGTTGGTCTTGCCGGCGATCAGCGCGCCGGCGGCTTTGAGCTTTGCGACGGCGGTGGCTTCATAGGGCGAGCGGTACCCTTCGAGAATGCGCGAGCCGCAGGTCGTCGTGAATTCCAGCGTGCAGATGTTGTCTTTCACGGCGACCGGCATGCCGTAGAGCACGCCGGTCGGACGCGCCGCGGCGATCTGCGTATTGAGCGACTTGCGGAGCTCTTTGGGAGGGGTGAGCAGCGCGTTGAGGCGCTTCGCTTTCACCAGGCGGTCAGCGACCGCTTTTGCGTCACTCACTCGAACTGGCCAAGCTTCGGCACGACGAAGAAGCCCTCCTTGAAGTCTGGGGCGAACTCCTCGGGACCAAACGCGAGCCCGGACGGAGTGACCTCGTCAGTGCGGAATCGGATCGCGTCCGGACCGGGCACGAACACTTTGACCGTTCCGTTCGCCGGCACCGCGCTCAGCTGCGCCGCGTAATCGAGGATGCGCGACATCTGCTCGGCAAGCGTCGGCAACGCCTCCTCCTCCACGTCGAGCTCCGCCAGCTGGGCGATGCGGAGGACTTCCTCTCGCGACACACTCATGCCCCTTCTCCTTCCCAATCGCGCTCGAGGCCCGCATAGGCCACGAGCAGTTGCTTGGTCCCGATGTCCGGATCGTCGAAGTCCACGCTCACGCGCAGCTCGCGGCCTTCGCCCGACACCGCGCGCACGATGCCGCCGCCGAATTTGCGGTGGCGTACCCGCTCACCTTTTACGTAGCGCGGCGCGTCCTGCGACGCTTCTTCGGGAAATCCGATGTCCGGCGGCAGCCGCCGCGCCGCCGCGCCACGCGGCCGTGACGGCCGTGGCGGCATCGCACCCGAAGACCGCAGCGGCCGCCAGGAGGGCGTCGTACTCCGCTCCTCCACGACATGGGGCGGCAGCGCATCGAGAAAACGAGACGGCTCCGCGAGCTCCAGCCGGCCGTTGCGATACCGGGTGCGTGCCCATGAGAGATACAACCTTTCGCGCGCGCGCGTGAGACCCACGTAACACAATCGTCGCTCCTCTTCGACGCCACCCGGTTGCTCGGTCGAGCGACCGAGTGGGAAGAGTCCATCCTCCAGACCCGCGAGCGCGACGATCGGCCACTCGAGTCCCTTGGCCATGTGCGCGGTGAGCAGCGTGACGCCCGGATCGTTCTTGTCCTCGTCCACGGGCGTGATGAGCGCGGCCTGAGTGAGGTAGCGCTCGACGGGAGTGCCGGTGCCCTCGGCCGCGTCGGGATCCTGGACTTCCGCCCACGCGGCGGCGCCCGCGACCAGCTCGCGCACGTTCTCGATCCGCTCCATCCCCTCGGCACCCTCCTCGGCCAGGTATTGCTCATAGCCGGTGGTCGCGAGGATCGTTTCGAGCGCGGTAGCGGGGTCCGCCTGCCCCACCGCCTCGCGGAGCCGGTCGAGCAGTGCCGCCACGCCACTCAGCGCCTCGCGCACGTTCGGGCGCAGGTCATTCACGCTGCCGGCACGGCGCGCCGCCTCGAGCAGCGGCTTCTGCCACCCCGCTGCCGCCTTGCCGAGCACCGCGAGGGAGGCGTCGCCGATACCGCGGCGGGGAACGTTGACCACCCTGAGGAAGGCCTCGTCGTCGGCCGGATTGGCGATCAGCCGCAGGTAAGCGAGGAGGTCTTTGACCTCGCGCCGTTCGTAGAAGCTGATCGCGCCGATCAACCGGTAGGGAATGCCGCGGAATCGAAACGCCTCTTCGAGCGGACGGGACTGCGCGTTGGTGCGGTACAGGATCGCCATTCCCTCGTACGCCACGTCGCCGTCCGCCGCGCGGCGGGCGAACTCGTTGGCCAGCCATTCCGCCTCATCGCGCTCATCGGCCGAGCTCAACAACGTCACGGGGTCGCCGCCTTTTTTCTCCGTGAAGAGCGTCTTGCCCAGGCGCGCCGTGTTTTCGGCGATGATACCGTTGGCCGCGTCGAGGATGATCTGCGTGGACCGGTAGTTCTGCTCCAGCCGCACGAGCTTCGTGCCGGGAAAGTCGTTCTGGAACGTGAGCATGTGCCGGACGTCGGCGCCGCGCCAGCCGTAGATCGCCTGATCGTCGTCCCCCACGACGCAGAGATTGCCGTGCCGGCTGGCGAGGTGCTTCACCAGCAGGTACTGCGCGGCGTTCGTGTCCTGGAACTCGTCCACGAGCACGTGCTGAAAACGATCCTGCCAGTACGCCAGCCGTTCCGGATGCTCGCGAAACAGCGTGAGCGGGTGCAGCAGGAGATCGTCGAAATCCATCGCGTTGGCCTGCTTCAGCGCCGGTCCCAGCGCGGCGTAGACGTCCGCGGCGACCTTGATCATCGGCGTGTCCATCTGAGCCCCGAGCTCCTCCGGCGTCAGCATGCGGTTCTTGGCACTCGAGATCACGCCGTGGACCGTGCGCGGCGGGTAGACCTTGGTGGAGAGCTGCCGGGCCTCGAGCAGGCGCTTCACCAGCGCCTCGGAGTCGTCCGAGTCGTAGATCGTGAAGTTCGGCCCGAATCCCAGGAGCGGCGCTTCGCGGCGCAATAGCCGAGCCGAGAGCGAGTGGAACGTCCCGATCCAGAGCCCGCGCGGGTCGGCCCCGAGCAACTGGCCGATGCGCGTGCGCATTTCCCCCGCCGCCTTGTTCGTGAACGTGACGGCGAAGATCCGCTGCGGCGCGACATGCAGCGTCGTGATCAGATGCGCGATCCGCGCCGTCAGGACCCGGGTTTTCCCCGAGCCCGCCCCCGCGAGCACGAGCAGGGGTCCGCCAGGATGCTCGACGGCCTCCCGCTGAGCGGGGTTCAACGGCAATGGCTGCGACGCGGTCATCTCAGCGGGAATTCAAGCACAAATACCGAACCCCTGCCCTCCGGGCCCGGGCGAAAAGCCACGCGGCCGCCATGTTGCTGCTCGACGATCCGGCGGGCCAGCGCCAGCCCGATCCCCCAGCCGCCGGTCTTGCTGGAGACGCCCGGCTCGAACAGCTGGTGCTGTATCTCCGGCGCGACGCCTGGGCCATCGTCACGGACACTGACGCGCGCCACAGAGTCGCCACCCTCGACTTCGACCTCGATCCGGCCGCCGCGGCCGCTCAAGGCGTCGACGGCATTCTTCACGATCACCTCGAGCGCCCATTCGATGAGCACCGGATCGCCCGTCGCGGTCGGTCCGGCGCCCGGCGACGTGAGCGTGATCGTCACCGAATGCGCGAGCGTCGGCAGCCGCGGCCGGAAGTAGGCGACCACGCGCTCGGCGACCGTGCCCAATCCGACGGGCTCGCGGCGCGAGGGACGACCGATGCGCTCGAAGCGCTTGGCGACGCGCTGCAGGCGCTCCGCATCCGCCTCAAGATGAACGACCAGCTCGCTCCCCGGTGTACCCGGATTCTCGCGCAGGTAATCAATCCAACCCGTGAGGCTCATGAGTGGTGTGCCGAGCTGATGGGCCGACTCGCGCGCCATGGCCACCCACAGCCGGTCGCGCGCCGCGCTGACACGCGCGCGCATGGCCCAGACCGCCAGTAACACAAGACAGAGGAACATCGCGCCCTGGAGCATGGCCAGGCCGGTGAAGGCGCGGGCCGCGGGCAGCGCGCCGTAGTGGATCATGCCGACGCCGGGCTGAATCAACGGCGGGTGAATGCGGTCCAGCTCGGCGATCCAGGCACGACGCGTCGGTTCGCTTGCCGTGTCATCGAACGGTTCATTGTCGAGCGCGGTGATACGGCCGGCCGTGTCCGTGACCGCGAGCGGAATGCCGAGCCGCCGTACTTCATCGGCGAGGGTGAGCAGCGCGTCGGCGGCGGCGCCTTCGCGCGGATCGTTCAAGCCCGCGAAGACCTGGCCGAGCAGGCGGCTGGTCTCGCGCGCATCGTTGCGGAGATGGCGCGCCACGATCCAGGCGTACCCGACCGAGAGGGCGCCGAATAGGAGCGCGGCGCCGACGAGCACGACGGGTCCCGCCCGTCTAGGCAATGCGGTCAGTCCCGACATACGGCACCAACGCCGGCGGGACGGTCACGGAGCCGTCGGACTGCTGGTGGGTTTCAAGCAGCGCCGCGATCGTGCGCGGCAGCGCGACCCCCGAGGCGTTCAACGTGTGCACGAATTCGGGCTTCTCGCCTGGGCGGGGGCGGGCGCGAATGTTGGCCCGCCGGGCCTGATAGTCGGTGAAGGTACTGGAGCTCGAGACCTCGAGCCACTGTCCAACACCCGGGGCCCACGCCTCGAGGTCGTAGGTCTTAGCGGCCGAGAAGCCGAAGTCATTCGCCGGCAACAGGGCGACACGATAGGGCAGCTCCAGTTTCTGCAACACCGCTTCGGCATGCGCGGTGAGTTTTTCGTGCTCGGCCGGTGAGTCGGCGGCGAGGCAGAATCGCACGAGCTCGACCTTGTCGAACTGATGCACGCGCAGCAGCCCGCGGGTGTCTTTCCCCGCGGCGCCCGCCTCACGCCGGAAACACGGCGTATACGCGACGTAGCCCTTGGGCAGGGTCGTCCCGTCGAGAATCTCGTCGCGGTGAAGGTTCGTGACCGGAACTTCCGCCGTGGGAACGAGAAACAGGTCGTCCGGCATGGTGCGATAGAGATCGTCTTCGAACTTCGGCAGCTGACCCGTGCCGGCCATGACTTCGCGCCGCACCAGGAACGGCGGCTCGACTTCGACGTAGCCGTGCTCGCGCGTGTGCAGGTCCAGCATGAAGTTGATCAGGCCTCGCGCCAGTCGCGCGCCGGCGCCCATCAGCACCGGGAATCCCGAGCCCGCGAGCTTGGCGCCGCGCGGCAAATCGAGAATGCCGAGTTTTTCGGCGATCTCCCAATGCGGCTTGCCGCCTTTGGGCGCCGGCGTTCCCCAGCTCCGCAGCATCGTCTGCTCTTCCGGCACGTCGGGCAGCGGCGGATTCGGGACGAACAGCGCCTTCGCTTCGAGTGTCGTCTCGATCTGTCGGAGCTCCGACTCCAGCGTGGTGATGCGCTCGCCCAGCTTGCGGCGCGCCGCCGTGGTGGCCTCCGGGAGTCCGCCCTGCGATTTGGCGACGAGCGCGTCCGCCTTCGCGGCGTCGTTGCGCTCCGCCTTCAGCGTGTCGAGCTGCGCGGTCAGCGTACGGCGCTTCATGTCCAACGCTTCGATCTCGTCGAGCAGACGGGTCAACGACGAATCGCCGCGGCGTGCGAGTGCGGCTCGCACCTGGGCGGGCGAGGCGCGCAACAACTTCAGGTCGATCACGATTTAGTGGCGCGGCACGCCTGGTTCGAGGCCGCGATATCCGCAGTTTGAGTCGGTAAGAATCTCGAAGTCGATCCGCCGCCCGTTAGGCGCGGACGTCGTGTCGATCTCCAGCACGTGCAGCTTCGCGTACAAGACCCCAGGGATCCCGTACGAACAGGTGAAGGTACTTGAATGCAGGATGAGCACGGTGTTGACGTTCACCACCTGCGCGCTGTCCAGTTTGTAATTGCCCGTGGGCGCGATCTTGATCGAGTCGAATGGCTGCGCACTGAGCTGCAGCCCGGACTGCTGGCCGAGCTTCAGCGCACCGGTGGGATACAGTCGCGCCGTCTCCGCGGTGTCGATGTCGAACGCAAAGTCGAAGGGCGAGCCCTGATCGGTGCGGACCGTGTGTCTGCTGATGATCGAGTACCCTGACGGCAGCGAGACGGGGGTGCCACTCAGCGCATAGAGCGACACGGTATCGACGACGTTCGAGATGAAGGCCGCCGGCAATCCGAGAGGGTTTCCGCACGCGACGGCCGCGACACAAGCGAGGAGAGCCAACATGAAGTAGCGCATGGAGTGTGGACAACTTACAGGGACACGTTCGAGTGGGTCAACCCATAGTCGCTGCTTGACTTCGACTTCGCGGAAACCTACGTTGCCCGGCTCATATGGCGACCATCCGCGACGTGGTCGAGGCGCTCAGCCGTGCCAACGGTGTGGACGCCGTAGTGGTGGTGGGCCGCGACGGGCTGCCCATCGACTCGCGCGTGGCCAACGGCGTCGATGCCGAAAGCGTGGCGGCAATGCTGCCATCGGCGATCAAGCAGATGGCGCAGCTGGGCGATGCCGGGAGCCGAGGCGACTTCACCACCGCCGTGCTCGAATTCGGCCGGGGGCTCGCGATCGTTGCGGTCCTCAACGCCGAAGCACTCCTCATCGTGCTGGTGCAGCCCGCGACGAACGTGGGCGCCCTTCTGTTCGATCTGCGCCGACACCGCTCCGCAATCGCTGGTCTGCTGTAACCTGACGGTCGCCGGTGGCCAACTCGGTACGGCACCTCCTGGTGGTGGACGACGAGCCCCATATCGGGCTCGTCCTGCGCCCCTACCTCGAGCAGCTCGGCTATCGCGTGAGCTTCGCGCGCACGCTCGATGAAGCCCGCACCGCGCTGCGCGCGAGTCCGGCGACCGACGGCCTGCTGCTCGACCTCCATCTGCCCGACGGCTCCGGCCTCGATTTCCTGCGCGACCTGCGCAAACAGGGCGGCACCGCCCGTCTTCCCGTCGTGGTCCTCACGGCTGAAGGCGAGGATCGAATCCTGCGCGAAGCGCGCCGGCTCGGCGCCGCGCTGGTGACGAAGCCGTTCAGCCCGACGAAGCTCAGCCAGCGTATCGCGATGATGTTTGGCGATGCGGAACCGGAGAGCTCGTGAGTACGTGGGCCGCGATCCTCGCCGGCGGATCGGGAACGCGGTTCTGGCCGCTCTCGACACCGGAACGGCCCAAGCAGCTGCTGCCATTGACTGGCGACCGGCCGCTTCTCGCACAGTCGGTCGCGCGCCTGCGGGGACTCGTGCCACCCGAGCGCACCTTGATCCTCACGGGGCCGTCCCTCGTAGACAGTGTCGCCGCGACGCTGCCGGAGGTCCCGCGAGCGAACGTTTTCGCCGAGCCGCGTGCCGCGTCCACCGCGCCGGCGCTCGCCTGGGCGGCGCATTGGATTGCCAAGCACGACCCGGGCGCCCAGATGCTGTCTCTGCATGCCGACTGGGCGATTGGTGACGATCGCGCCTTCCGCGCCGCGGCGACCCACGCGCTCGGCATCGCCGCCGAGCACGATGTGCTCGTGACCGTCGGAGTGAAGCCGACACGGAACGAGACGGGATACGGCTACATCGTGCCGGGAAAGCCGCTCGGCAATGCGCGCAAGGTGAAGCGCTTCATCGAAAAGCCGAGTCCCGCGCGGGCCGCGCTGTTGCGGCGGCGCGGCGCGCTGTGGAATACCGGCCTGTTTGCCTGGAGCGCGGCGCGGTTCCTCGGCGAAGCCGGCGCGTATGCAGACGAGCTCGCGCCCGGCTGGCCGGCGCTCACCAAGGGCGACGCGCCGCGCTTCTTTGCCGCGGTGACTCCGGTAGCCGTGGATGTGGCGGTGCTGGAGCGGACGACGCGCCTGGCGGTCGTGACCGGCGCGTTCTCGTGGGACGACATCGGCTCGTGGGACGCGCTACTGCGCATCCGGCGGCTCGACGCGCGCGGCAATGTCACCGTGGGCCACGTCACGCTGGGTGACGACGTGAAGAACTCCGTGATCTGGGCCGAGAATGAGGACGTCGCGGTCGTCGGCATCGAGGACATGGTGGTCGTGCGTGCCAACGGGCACACGCTGGTGATGCCGACCGGACATCCGGAAAAGCTCAAAGCGCTGGTGCACCGTCTGTGACACACGCGCTGTATCTCCTCGATCCCGAACCGGGGCCTGCGTGGGCGCCGTTCGCCGGCATCCGGCCGCTCTGCGAGCTGCGCGCGGGCGCCCACCTGGTACGCGAGCGGTGGGAGGCGTTTGTGGGCGCCGAGGCGACGGCCATCTTCGCGCTGCCGCACCTCGCCGATTTTCCTGAGCCCGGCGTGCCGATCGTCGAAACACGACGCCCGGTCGCCGGGCCCGCGGTGATCGGCTCCTCGACGTTCGCCCCACGGGGACTCGCGGGTCCGTTACCAGATGTGCCGGCGCGACTCACTCATGAGGGGATCACCGTCGGGTGGGCGGTCCCGGCGGGAAGCACCTGGACGGGCCCGGTCTCGAACGCCCAAACGATGAGCGTCGAAGGCGTGCTGCTCCGCGGCGTGCATGATCTCGTCAGCGCACTGGAGCAGCTGCTGCGCGAGGACGCCATCAAGCTGCTCGGCGATTCGGACGCGGTGTCCAAGGGCTCGATCGTGCTGGGCGACGCGGCATGGGTGTCGCTGCGGGAGGGGGCGATCGAGCCCGGCGTGGTCTTCGACACGCGCAATGGTCCCGTGGTCTTGGAGACGGGAGTGGAAGTGCGGTCCGGGACGCGGCTCGAGGGACCGTTGTGGGTCGGGGCGAATACGCGGATCGTAGGAGGGGCGATCCGGAACTCCGCGATCGGGCCCTGGTGCGTCGTACACGGCGAGGTGTCCACGACCGCGATGCTCGGCTATGCCAACAAAGGGCATTACGGCTTCCTGGGGCACTCGGTCCTGGGTCGGTGGGTGAATTTCGGCGCCGGCACGACGACTTCGAACCTCAAGAGCACCTACGGTCCGGTGCGCGTGGACGTCGGGGGCATGAAGTTGGAAACCGGACACCAGTTTCTCGGTAGTCTCATCGGCGATCACGCCAAGACGGCGATCGGCACCTTGCTCGATGCCGGTTCCGTCATCGGCGCGGGCGCCAGCATCTTCGACGATGTGCGCGCACCAAAGTACGTCGCGCCGTTCTCCTGGGGAGGGTCCGCATCCGAGCGGATGACGCTGGAGAAGTTCCTCGCTACGGTCGAACGGGTCCTGCCGCGCCGACACGTCGAGGTGACGGATCCGATGCGCTCTTACCTCACGCGGTCCTTTGAATGGTTGACCCGATGAGCGACGCGCCGCAGCGCTACCGCCGGCTGGGCAAGTACGAGCTGCACCAGCTCCTCGGCGAAGGCGCGATGGGCATCGTGTGGAAGGCCTATGACACGGTGTTGCGCCGCTACGTCGCACTCAAGCTCTTGAGCGCGAGCTTCCGCAAGACGAAAGACATGCAGGAGCGGTTCCTCCGCGAAGCGCGCGCGGCCGGCGCCATCCAGCACGCCAACATCGTCACGGTGTACGACCTCGGCGAGTCCGAGGGTCAGCTGTTCATCGCGATGGAGCTGGTGGAAGGGCGCGATCTCTCCGACATGATCGCGTTGCGCGATCCGCTCGCGCTGGAGCGCAAGCTCGACATCGCGATCGAGTTGCTGACCGGCCTCCACTTCGCGCATCAGCGCGGCGTGATTCACCGCGACGTGAAACCTTCCAACGTGCGCGTGATGCCCGACGGTCGCGTGAAGATCATGGACTTCGGGATCGCCCGGTTGCAGAAGGCCGACACCACGGGCTCGGGCGCGATCGTCGGCACACCGACGTACATGGCGCCGGAGCAGATCACCAACGGCGCGATCACGCCTGCCACCGACGTCTTTTCTGTGGGCTGCATGCTCTACGAGCTGCTCTGCTACCAGCGGCCGTTCGAGGCGGAGACGGTGCACGGCGTGCTCTACCAGGTGCTGACGACCGAGCCGCGTCCGCTCCGGACCGTGGCGCCGTCGATTCCAGCAGCGCTCGAGCGCGTCGTTGCGAAAGCGATGAACAAGGTGCCGCACGAGCGCTACGAGTCGGCCGGCCAGATGATGTCGACGCTCCAGCAGATTCGCGCGGCGCTGTCGGGCGCGGACGAAGAAGCGACCCAGCCGCTCGGGCGCTGGACGCCGCTGCCCCGCCCGATGTTGAAGCTGATCACGCATGCGTCGATGCGGGCGCGGGTCGGGGTGCTCGGCGCGCTCGCCGCCGTCGTGTTGCTGCTGGTGTACGCGCCGGGCCAGACCGCCGAGGATCCAGGGCGCGCGGCGGTTGCGAATCCACCGCCCCCGGCACCCACCGGTCTCGTCGCGCCTCCGGCCGCTCCGACCACCGCTCCGGTCTCAATCGCCGTCAGCACGCGGCGCGACTCCGCCGTGGCCGCGCGCGACCGCGCGATCGCGGCCGGCGCGCAGAAGAACAGCGTCCCGGCACTCATCATGGCGCAGTCGATGTTCGAGGCATCGGATCGGGCGTTACAGCGCGGCGATCAGTCGCTCGCGCTCCGCGGCTACGTCGAGGCGGCGCAGGCGTACGGCCGCGCGCGCGACGAAGCGCGTGCCATGGATCGCGAGGCGCAGCACATGATCGAGCGCGTCACTCCGGTCGTGCAGGCCATTCCCACCGGGCGGGCCGCCTCCAATGCCGGCGTCTTCCTGGCGCGCGCCGAATCGCTGCTCCACGAGCAGGATTTCACGCTCGCCAAGCTCGCCGCGCAGAGTGCCGAGCAGATCGGCATCAATGCGGGCATCGCGCCGCCGAGCGCGCAACCGCCGGGGGCGCGGGACGCTATAGACGTGCTGCTGAGCGATCTCGGGCGGGCGCTCGCCAGTCAGCGCATTTCCAACATTCGCGTGTTGTATCCCGGCCTGACCGATTCGGAACGCCGCGGCTGGGAGGCATTCTTCCGCGACTGGAACCAGATCACCGCAAACTTCACCATCGAGGATTTCACGGTCCACGGCAGCACCGCGAACGGCAACGTCAGAGCGGTGTTCGAGTACATCCCGGCCCGCGGCGGCGCGCCGCGCATGGATCGGCGCCGGTTCGCGATGCGATTCGAAAGGAAGGACGTGGGCTGGCGATTAGCCGCGGTCAACGAACTAAAATGACGTAGGCTACCATGCGCGCTGATTCGGTGCGGGCGGGTCGGGAATCGTCAGCGTATCCGGACGCGCCGTCGGCGGACCCACGCGATGCAGCGTCACCGGCTTCTCGAGATCCCCACCACTGATCGTGAGTTTGTCGCCGCTGAGCTTCATGCCGTAGACCTGCCACAGCCCGTCGCCCAGCGTAATCCACAAGCTGTCGGCCACCACGCGCCAGCGGGCGAGATCGTGGCCGAACTGCGCCGAGCTGTCGCTGCGGACCATGATGTGGCGGATCTCGTCGCCCGACCGCGCCTGCCAATCGCCCGTCAACCGCACGGGCGCTTGCGCGACAACCAACACGCCCAGCAGAATCGTCCAACGCATCACAACTCCTGGAGCCAGATTGGTGTGGGGAACCAACTGCGGCCCCCATCATACACCGGGCTGTTCCGGTTTTGCAGCGGGTGCCGCCACCACCGGAGCCGTGACATCGGGGAGCACGGCCACCTGCCCTTCCCACTGCTTCATCATGCGCACGAAGGCGGTACAGAACTCCGGATCGAACTCCATCCCACTGCGCTCTTCCAGGTACCCCAGTGTCTTCTCGAATGACCATGCCTCGCGGTACGGTCGCCGCGTCCGCAGCGCATCATAGACATCGCAGACGTGCACGAGCTTGCTCGCCTGGTGACAATCGCGCGCGTACCGCAACACGGGATAGCCGCCGCCGTTGATCATGATGTGGTGCTCATACGCCACGACCACGGCCAGGTCGAGGTCCTCGTCGACATCGAGCAGCATGCGCGCGCCGGCTACGGGGTGCTGGTTCATCAGCGCCCGCTCTTCTTCAGTCAGTTTGCCGGGCTTCGTCAGCACCTCGATAGGGATTTTGATCTTCCCAATGTCGTGCAGCAGGCCCGCAATCCCGAATGTTCGCACATCGGTCGTGGAGAGGCCCAGAAACTCGGCCAGAGCCATCGACAGGACGGCCACGTTCAGGGAGTGCGTGGTGGTGTACTGGTCGAACTCCTTGAGCTGCAGCAGCGGCAACATGACTTGCCGGCCGCCGTGCATCGCGACGGCGAGTGACCGTACGACCGCCTCCGCCTCCGCGAGCGGCACGGCCCCCTTCGTCTGCACTTCGCGTTGCAGCCAGCGCACTGTGTCCACTTCTTCGCCGAGCGAGAAGCTGATCGTCGCGGTCGCCAGCGACTCGGGCATGAGCTCGGTCTCGCCCTTCACACCGACCGCGCCGAAGCGAATGCTGCTGCGCCGCATCTGCCGCGCGTCGGTACTGATCGCCGACAGCGTCAGACGCGCCAGCACCTCTTCGAGAAATCCTTCGAAATCCTCGCGGCCCACCTCATTCTCGAACTCCAGGCGCTGAATGCCGGCCTGCGCCAGGCGTTTGCCCCAATCCCACGACTTCAGCTCACGCAGCGGCAGGCGTCCGAAGACCACCTCGTCGCCGAGGAACGTGAACAGCGGGCGCGTCGTGTCGGCTTGGAGGTCCTGGATCTGCTGATACGCGACGTCGAGGGCGCGCTCGCGCGCCGGATGGCCGTCGCGATACAGCGCCATTGCGGCGAGCGCCTGGGCAAAGGCATTGAGGAAACGGGCCGGATCGCCGCTCATCGCTTCGGGACCGCGGCGTTGCGGATGTCCGGATCAGTGGACCCGGCGGCCAACGCCAGGAGCGCCGACGCCCGCCCGTCGTTCCGCCATCCCGCTGCCAGTGCCATCAGCGCGGCGAGGAGCTCGAGCGACCGGGTCGCAAGCCGGGGACGTCCCAGCCAGTTCTTACCGCCGTCCGCGGTCTCGATCAGCGCGGTCAGGGCCGCAACGTTCCGCACGCGACCGAGGACCTTGATGGCCAGCACTCGCAGTTCCGAGGCCACCGTTTGATCATGGACGATCTGCGTGATCGGCGGCAATGCGGACGGCGGACAGTCCTCGAGCGCCGCGCTCAGGGCGACGCGAACCATGCGCGGGTCGGCATCGCGCAGCGCACCGAGCAGCGCGGGCTCGCGCTCGGCGGGGACCTTGAGGGAGACCTTCAACGCTTCGCGGCGGACGCGGGCGTCCTCGTGCGCGATGAATGCGGCCGCCCTGAATCCGTCGGGGAGCGCGGGGAGGCCGTCCAGGATGAGCAGCAGATTGCGCGTGACATACCAGGGAATCTCGCGCGTGAGACGGGTAGCGATGACGGGACCAAGCTCGCGTGGCGCGCGGGTCAGACGATCGAGCAACCCGCGCCGTGTGGTGCGCGACTCCGACAGGCCGAGGACATCGAGTAACGGCTCGAAGCCGTCGACGGCCAGCCGCGGCAAGACGCGGTCCAGGGTCGCAAAGTCAGGCGGCTCGGTAGCGGCGAGCTCCCGCACCACATCGGGCGAAGTGATGCGCGTCCACAATGGGCCGAGGTCGGGAGACGAAGGCGAGACGGCCAGCAGATCGACGAGGTCTCCGACGTGGTGTTCGGCGACGAGCCGCTCGATCGCGCGCCACGCGCCGAAGCCGAGGACCCCGGTCTCGAGCGCCGTCTGCACGATGCGGAGCGGCTCGGCAGTCTGTTGCCACACACTCCGCGCGCCGGTGACCGGCGCCGCCGCTGCCATTCGGTGCAGCGCGGTCCCGTAAGCCTCGGGATTCGGGTCCTCGAGCGTCCACCCTCGCAGCAGACCACGCACCTGCTCGCGGAGCGCCTCGTCGGCCTGGGGCCGTACTTCCGCGGTCCCCTGTTCCGCATGTTGCGCGAGCTTGGAGAGCATCCGCACCAGGGGATCGGAGACCGTCCGGTGCGACGCGTCCGCCATGGCGCGTACGATCTCGAGGACGGCGTCCACCGCGAGCCCGTGCGTCGCGTCAATCGCGAACTTGGTGCGCTGGGCGTTGTCACCGCCCATCTCGATCAACCGCCGCAGCGTGCCCGGCTGCAGGGCGCCTACCAGCTTGGACGTGCGGCGCCGCAGCGCCGCGGCTTCCGCGCCGCCGGTGTGCTTCAGCTCATCGGCGATCTGCAGGAGGTATCCGACGATCACTTGATCGTACGCGGCGCTCTTGGGATGCTCATCGATCGCTTTGGCGATCATCGACGGCTCCGTGGCGGGCGGCGGTCCGTCGTCGGAGGCCAGAGCGTCCGCGGTCAGGGCTGCTCGCGCGAGACCGACCCAGAGCTGTGCACCGCGCAGGCCGCGCTCCTTGGCGCCTTTGTCGTCGAGGGCGCCGGCCTGATCGTCCTCCTGCAGCAGCTCGAGCCGCTCGTAGGTGATGGGGTGCAGACGAACGTGGTCCCAGGCGCGGAGCTGCTCCGGTGCCCCGAGGCCGAGCGGTTGCCCGGTGCGCTCCGCCTCGGCCGCGAGCGTCTTCAACACATCCACGACCTCGGTCACTCGCAGGCCGCGGTGGAACGTCACCGCGCCGAGATGGTGTCGATGCAGACGGCCGGCGAGCTCGGACAGGAGAGGGTTCTTGGGGTCGGTGGCAACACCTTCGATGACGAGCTGCTGGCGCGCTACGCCCAGCGCGAGGGTGGCGCGTTCCTCGAACAGATGCTCCGCGCGCCGCGTCACACCCCCCGCCGCCGGGGCGAGCGAGGGGTGTCCCTCCGGATACATCGCGTGCTTGTGGAGCGCGATGGACAGCTCGATGAGGAAGTCGGCCAACTCTCGCGACAGGGCCGACTTTTCCGAGGGGGCGGTCATGGGGTCCCAAAATAGCGCTCCCCCCCGTGCGGAACGTCACACGAGGGGGAGACTAGGGTTTTCCCTAGGCGTCTAAGCCTCTAGGCGTCTAGTCTTTAGTACATCCCACCCATGCCACCGCCCGGCATCGGCGGGGCCTTTTCCTTCTCCTTCTTCTCCACGACCACGCACTCGGTCGTCAGGAGCAGGCTCGCAATCGACGCGGCGTTCTGCAGCGCCGTGCGGGTGACCTTCGTGGGGTCGATGACGCCGGACGCCACGAGGTCCTCGAACTTGTCGGTCTGGGCGTTGTAGCCGAAGTTCTTATCCTTCGACTCCTTCACCTTGCCGACCACGATGGCGCCCTCGGCGCCGGCGTTCTGGGCAATGATGCGGATCGGCTCCTCGAGGGCCCGGCGCACGATCTCGATGCCGGTCTTCTCATCGTCATCGTGACCCTTGGTCTTGTCGAGCGACTTCTGACACCACAGGAGCGCTACGCCGCCCCCCGGCACGATGCCCTCCTCGACCGCCGCGCGGGTCGCATGCAGCGCGTCCTCGACACGGGCCTTCTTCTCTTTCATCTCGGTCTCGGTCGCCGCGCCGACGTTGAGCACGGCCACGCCGCCGGCGAGCTTCGCCAGCCGCTCCTGCAGCTTCTCCTTGTCGTAATCCGACGTGGACTTCTCGATCTGGGCCTTGATCTCCGACTTGCGGCCCTCGATCTGGTCGTCCTTGCCCTTGCCGTCTACGAGCGTGGTGTTGTCCTTATCCACGATGACGCGCTTGGCGCGGCCGAGATCGTTGAGCGTGGTGTTCTCGAGCTTCAACCCGAGCTCTTCCGAAATCACCTGGCCGCCGGTGAGGATGGCGATGTCGCGCAGCATTTCCTTGCGACGGTCGCCAAAGCCCGGCGCCTTGACGGCGCAGACCTTCAGCGTACCGCGGAGCTTGTTGACGACGAGCGTCGCCAGCGCCTCACCCTCGACGTCCTCGGCGACAATCAGCATGGGCCGGCCTGACTGTGCCACCTTCTCGAGCACGGGCAGGAGGTCTTTCATCGTGGAGATTTTCTTCTCGTAGATGAGGATGTAGGCATCCTCGATCGTGCATTCCATCTTCTCGGGATCGGTGATGAAGTAAGGCGAGAGGTAGCCGCGGTCGAACTGCATGCCGTCTACGGTCTCCAGCGTGGTCTCGAGGCTCTTGGCCTCCTCGACCGTGATCACGCCGTCCTTACCGACCTTGTCCATTGCGTCGGCGATCTTGTCGCCGATTTCAGCGTCGCCGTTGGCGGAGATCGTGGCGACCTGCTTGATATCCTTCCGGCCCGAGGTCGGCACCGAGATCTTCTTCAGCTCGGCGACGACAGTCTCGACGGCGTTCTCGATGCCGCGCTTCAGCGCCATCGGATTCGCGCCGGCGGTGACGGACTTGAGGCCCTCACGGTAGATCGCCTGCGCCAGCACGGTCGCCGTGGTGGTGCCGTCGCCCGCGAGGTCGGAGGTCTTGGTCGCCACTTCCTTCACCATCTGGGCGCCCATGTTCTCGATCTCGTCCTCGAGCTCGACTTCCTTCGCAACAGTCACGCCGTCCTTGGTGACGGTCGGGCTGCCGAACTTCTTGTCGATGACCACATTCCGGCCCTTGGGGCCGAGTGTCACCTTCACCGCATCGGCCAGCTGATCCACGCCGCGCTTCAGGCGGGCTCGGGCCTCGGTGCTGAACTCCAAATACTTGGCTGCCATGTCTGTGCTTCCTCCCGAAGAATGCTTACGCGAGCTTCGCGATGACGTCGGCTTCCTTGATCAGGATGATCTCTTCGTTGTCCAACTCGACCTGCGTGCCACTGTACTTCCCGTAAATGACCCGGTCCCCGACTTTCAGCTCCATGGGGACCGTCTCACCCTTCTCGCGCCGGCCAGGTCCGACGGCGATGATTTCGCCCTGGATCGGCTTTTCTTTGGCGGTGTCGGGGATGTACAGCCCACCCTTCATCGTCTCGGTCTCTTCCATCGGCCGGATCGCCACGCGATCGGCCAACGGATAGACCTTGTACTTCGTGGTCGTCTTGGTTGCCGTTGGCATGATACCCTGAACCTCCGTAACTCTTTGAATTGATTAGCCGTTAGCACTCGCAGATGGTGAGTGCTAATTGACGACGGGGGGAATCTGTGCAGGCGGCTAGGCGAGTGTCAAGGGGCGAGGGCTTTGATCGCGGCGACGGCCCGCGCCCGCGGCGTCACCGTGAGCGAGTCCAGCGGAATCGTCGCCGCACCAACAACTTCGCCCGACCGGGTGTCGGCGAGTCGAATGTGAAACCACAGGGGCTGCCCGGGGCCGGGATCGCTGAACGTGAAGTAGATCAGGACCGCCGTCGGTCCACTACCGCCCCGGACCCTGGGCCGGACCTTGACCCCCTGCTCTCGCATCGCGCGGGCGAGCTCGACGCTCTGCGCATCCTTTTCCTCCACGACTACCGCATACCCGTGGAGTTGCGCGGGCAGCCGATTCGTCGCGCAACCGAATACCAGAAAGAGGCACGACATGCCGACGTATCGAGTCATTGCATTACGCGTCGTGCGCCAACCCAACGAGCCACCCACCAGGCGCTCTCGGCATCCTGCCCCTCCAGGCGCGACAGTTTCACGCCGGTGTTCGAGCTGTGGATGAATGTCTGTTCCCCGACGTACATCCCGACGTGGGTGA
>WNFR01003909.1_pt1 | contig 25325 bp, 27 predicted proteins | sample 5400221 | NCBI WGS metagenome assembly WNFR01 (sample SAMN13153357, study PRJNA577476) | soil metagenome | isolation source: 40 cm soil under Madrone tree | place: USA:California | collected 2016-06-14 | reverse complement strand
CGGGCGGAAGGTCAGAGTCAAGAGCGGCCCGCTTGAGGGGGCGGAAGGAATCCTTATCCGCAAGAAGAACGCGTATCGAGTGGTGCTATCGCTGGATCTGATCCAGCGGTCTGCCTCGGTGGAGGTGGACGTAAGTGACTTGGAGAGAATGTGATAGGACGCTCGGTGCCGGAATCGAAGTCGCGAACTGGCGTAATGGCGGGAGGAACAGCCCCCTCCCCCCGGGGTTTTTCGGATCTGTTCATTACAAAGGACTTTGCCATTAATCACTTCGGATCTGCACATTCTAAAGGAGTTAGGGGGTGCGAAATGTGGATCTGCGGATTCTAAAGGACTTAGGGTGCTTTGGGATCTTGACGTTTAATCCCATCGGTAAGTATGCCACAGTTACATAATTTGTCAAGGGTGATTTGGGGCGTCCTGCGACAGAGGTGGACGCCCCACCGTGTTTCCGAACCTTCATGGAGAATGCGTTTCCATTGAGCACACAAGAGACCTTTCGTGGCACTCCCCCGGCGACGGTGGCAGTTCCACGGGCGAACGGTTGGCTGCGGTCTACGCTTGCCAGCGTTCCGTCGGCATCAAGAACGATGCCACTCGCGTACAGCTTCGCGGATCAGGCGCTCGCCGCTGGAGGAAGTTTCGTGGCCAACGTCATACTCGCCCGGACGCAAAGCAAGGAAGAGTACGGGATGTTTGCCCTTTCTTATTCGTTTTATATGTTCCTGACCAGCATCCACAATTCGACCATCCTTGAGCCGTACACCGTCTACGGCTCCGGAAGGTACCGGGCCCATTTCTCCGAGTATTTGCGGTTGATGGCGCGCAGCAATGCAATCTTGGGTCTCGTGTTGACCGGGAGCCTCCTGTTGAGCTGCCTGGCGCTCTTGTGGATCGCGCCACAGCTGGTGTCGCGAGCCTTGTGGGGTCTCGCACTGACTGTGGGTGTCCTTTTGTCGGGGCTTTTCCTGCGCCGAGTCTTCTACTTGCAACGGCAGGCATCCCTCGCCGCGGGGACTTCTCTTGTGTTCTTCGTCACAGTGCTCTGCGGGCTTTGGCTGACGGTGAGAGCTCATGTACTGGACAGCTTCTTTGTCTTTCTGGTTCTGGCACTCGGATGGATTACGGCCGGCGCCAGCTTTGGGAGGAAATTGTCGCTCGGCAAACCACAGCAATCGTTTCTGGAACTGGAACCAGATTATTGGCGCGAACATTGGAAGTACACGCGATGGGTTCTGGCGACCGCCTTCGTGTACCAGTTGACGACGCAGGGCTATTACTGGCTGGTGGGAGGATTCCTCTCGGTGAAAGAAGTGGGAGATCTCAGAGCCATGTATCTGCTGGTCACACCGGTCGAACAGGGGTTTGTGGCTTTAATGTTTCTAGTTTTGCCGGCGCTGGCTTCGCGCTACGCCGCAAAGAGGATGGGAGATTTCCTGTCACTATTGAGACGCTATGGGCTGGCTATTCTGAGCGTAACCGCCTTGTTCGCTCTTGCAGTCCGGGCCGTGGGAAGGCCGGTGATGCATGCGCTCTATGCGGGAAAGTTTGATGGCCTTGCTCCGATACTCTTTCTAATGGCTCTCTTACCGGTTTTCACAGGGATCGGCTGCATAATGAGCAGTGCACTAAACGCCGCCGAGAAACCAAAGCTCGTCTTCCTGGCGTACCTTTGCAGCGCAGTCTCGACTGTGCTGCTGGGAATTCCGCTGGTAATGCGTTTCGGGTTGAGAGGCGCAGTCTACGGCATGCTTGTTTCCGGGGGCACATACACCGGAGCTCTAGCAATTGGTTTTATGTTTGGCGTCTACAATAATAAAGTGCCACATCCCGAAATAGCCTAGAGGCTCATTTTGTTTTCGAAGGAATGATGAAGCCTGCTCCCATTGCATTGTTCGTTTACAACCGCCCCGAACACACACGCCTTACGGTCGAAGCCCTGCAGAAGAACGAGCTTGCGGAACGCAGCGATCTATTTGTGTTCGCCGACGGCTCAAAAAACGGGGCTGCCACGCCGGCGGTCGAGGAAGTTAGAAAGCTCCTGCGAAGTATCGAGGGATTCCGATCAGTGACCATTGTCGAGCGAGAGCGGAATTCTGGGTTGTCCGAGTCGATTATCAGCGGCGTGACGCAATTGTGCAACGAGCACGGGCGGGCCATCGCTGTCGAAGACGACGTGATGACAGCGCCTGACTTTCTGGCCTTCGTGAACCATGGTCTCGACCGGTACAAGGACGAACCGAGAATCTTCTCAGTCACCGGACACAACTTTCCAATCCCTGTACCGGCATCCTACCCCTATGACGCGTACTGTTCCTATCGCAGCTGTTCGTGGGGCTGGGGTACGTGGAAAGACCGCTGGGAGAAAGCCGACTGGTCCGTCAGCGATTTTCCCGAGTTCATCGCCGATCGAGAACAGCAGGAGCGGTTCAACCTGGGAGGGGATGACCTGACATGGATGCTAACCCAAGGGATGACCGGCAAGACGAAGGGCACGTGGGACGTCGTCTGGGCATACGCCCATTACAAACATAGTGCAGTTGCGCTGCGCGCCGTTGTGTCGAAGGTGTACAACACCGGCTTCGACGGATCCGGAGTACATTGCCGACGGGCACCATTTCGACAGATAGCGCTTAACTCGCGAGCTATTTCTGACTATCGATTCCCTGACTCGGTGAAAATGGATCCCTATTTCGTTGCTGAGGTCCAGCGAGTGAATCACAGGCCGCTAGCCAGGAGGTTCGGACGATACCTTTTCGATAAATTGGGGCTGAAGGGATGAGACCGGATTCAATGTCGGGCGGGACGTTGCCTTCAAACGGATGCGAGCCTCGATGAAAGTCGGGATCAACTGTCTGCAAGTCGATTTCAATGTATTCAAGAGTGCCGCATGAACGCCATGTTTGAAGCGTTTTTCACGCACATCAACCATTATTATGCTTGTTTGCCGTACAACCTAAACTGGGGGGAGCGCACGAGGTCAGTTCGTGGTTTCCTATCGAAATACCCTCTGTCAGTCATCGACATCGGCGCTCGAGGCGGGGGAGCCGGGGAGCTTGCCGGCCTGTCAAAATTCATGCGGTATGTGGGTTTCGATGCGGATCAGGAAGAATGCCGTCGGCTCATGGATAACCCGCCTGGTGATTACGCTGAATATCGAGTGTACCCGTACTTCATCGGTGGAAGTGGAACGGTGGACTTCCACTTATACAGCGACCGCGGCATGTCTTCAACCTATGAGATCGACAGCGAGTTCAGCCGCGCTTACTTTGAGCCTTCTCCGCGTTTAGAACGAACGGTAACACTTGAGGCGGTCCGGCTAGATGACGTCGTAGTGAAGGATAAGTTGAGTGCCCCGGATTTCCTCAAGCTAGATACTCAAGGCTCCGAATTGGACATCTTACGCGGTTCGAGTCGCACGCTGGCGGAGACATCCCTCGTCGAGGTCGAGGTTGAGTTTTACCCGATGTACAAGGGGCAGCCTCTTTTCGCAGACGTGGACGCTTTTTTGCGATCCCATAACTTCGAGTTGCTCTACCTGAATCGATGCTTCCAACAGCGCAAAAAGTTCTACAAAGGACTTTCGCGAGGGCAGCTTATATTCGGGGATGTACTTTACGGAAGGAGTACAGCGAAGCTTGGTGGCTTCTTACCTGAGCGAATCGCCAAATACATAATCCTGCTGTGCCACTATGGGCACCTTGATCTGGCGTACCAGATTTACGTCGAGCATTCCGAGGTCGGCGAGTTATTCCCCGCCATATCCCGCTGCTTTCCGAGAGTGCCCAGTCTGGTGCGTCGAGGAGTCGTGTCGCAACTCGACAAGCTGACGTGTTTGTTGCTTCACATCCGGCGCACGAACCATATGTTCTGTGATTCAGATCGTAGTTGGCCGATTCGATGAGATGGAAATCACGGGGACGCGAGCGAAGAAACGGGAACCATTTTGGTCCCGCCTTGTGAATCGCTCTGGGTGCAGTAAAGCCAGCAAAACTCTTTGTAGCCCTTTGGAAAGAGGAAAGGACGGGTTTCCGCTCAGGCGTCCACAATCACGAGCACATCAGCTTTTATTCTTGGCAAAACACGGCCCGCAGATACGTACAATTGTTCGAACAAATTGTGAATCCGTAGATATTTAGAGTTCAAGTGAGAATCATCTACTTCTTTTTTCTCTCCACACTTCTGTGGAGCTTCTGGAAGGCGATCGTGAGGCTCAGCAGACGTGATGCGGCATTGACGCCGATCCTGGGATGGATGGTTGGGCTAGCTTTTTTCATTCTCGCACCGCTGACTGTGATGGTGTTCAACGGCGGATACGAGATCCCCCCCTTCTATCAAGTCAGCTATAGTTATGCCAAAGTGAATCTCTCGAACGCACAATTTTTCATTCCGTTCCTAGTGATCTGGATGTCCTTGACGTTCTCTTTCATGGCAGTGATGCTCTTTGCGCCGGACCCGGTCAGCATGCGGGCACGACGCGAAATGATCTTTAATGAGCCCAAACTGAGACGAGTCATCTTCATAACCGCCGGACTTTCGCTACTCGACTACGCCACGACAATTCGGATGCTAGGCGGCGTGCAATCCTTTCTCATAGCTCACTGGTATAACCGGCAGGAAGAGTTGGTCGCGCGCCTGGGTGATGTGTGGGTCCTTTACCTGTGGTTGTCCCAGGCGAATCAAGTTGTTTTCACGACAGCTGCTGTGGTGTACACGCATTCCGAAGTGAGACGTCAGAGGGTGGACTGGCGTTTTTCTATATTGATTCTTTCGCTTCTTTTTCTCCACGTTGCGATGATGGGAGATCGGATTTTCCTCGCGCTCTATCTCCTGTCGTTTGTCACCTCGTGCTGGATCTATCGTAGAAAGAAATTGATCGCGGTGCTGGCGTTCATCGTGGCTCCTGCACTCGCCCTCGCTTCTAGCGCGTGGGCTTATTTCCGGAACGACCTCTTCAATATCGGAGAAAACGTCTCCACATATGTCGAGGGTGATGTTGGAAATCGAGCGGTTACATCCTTAATGGACGCCTTCGACGCGAACGGAATCATGCTCCTCTTTCACATCGTCAATGATTTCGGATACAAATACGTATACATGTATGGCGCATCGTACTTAAGAGCGCTCTTTTTCTTGGTTCCGAGACATCTTTATCCGGAGAAGCCAGCAGGTTTCGCGGAGCGGCTAGCAGCCATCTACGAACCGGGCCAGATTACAAGCATGGGCGGGACCCAACTCGGAGAGCTCTACGCGAATTTTGGCATTCTCAGTGTGCTGCTTCTGCCGTTCATTACGGTGCTGATCTTTCTCCTTTCCGAAAAGCTGAGACAGAAATTCGAAAAGCATGGGCTGCTGTTGGCAGTGCTGTTCCTGCTGTCGATCTGGTTTGCCCGGTCTACGTTTGCAGACAACTTCATCACCTTCCTATTCGCGCTGTTCCTAATCTGGGGCCTGAGGTTGGAGCGGGGACTGTGTTTTCCAAAGCAGTTGAGCGAGACCTCACTTCTGGTTTCTTCGTGAAGTCTTCGGCGCTATCGGCCAATAACCTGATGGGGAAAATCGCCCGGCTTCCGCTGGCGCTGGTGCCGCGCGGGATGGTGGTTCCGATTCTACAGGGCCGGCTTCGCGGCAAACACTGGATCGCCGGCTCCGCAATTCACCGCTGCTGGCTAGGATTTTATGAATACGAGAAGCAGCAACTTATCTCCCGGGAAGTCCAGCCCAACACCGTTTTTCATGATGTGGGCGCAAATGTCGGCTTGTATTCGCTGTTGGCTGCGGAGCTTGTTGGACCGGGGAGAGTGTTTGCCTTCGAACCGGTTCCCCGGAACCTTGCCTATCTCAGGAAGCATCTCGCACTCAATAGTGTTACGAATGTGGAAGTGCTCGCCCTTGCAGTGAGTGACCAGAATGGCATCGCGCCATTCCAGGTGGAGCAGAGCGGTTTCATGGGCCATCTCTCGAATGAAGGCGGCATGATGGTTCCGACCACGACTCTAGATTCACTCGTGGAGAATGGGAAGGTTCTTCCGCCGAACTATATCAAGATGGATATCGAAGGAGCCGAATTGCTGGCTCTCCGGGGGGCCAGAGAGACTTTCCGACGGTACAGACCCCTCCTTTTCTTAGCCACGCACGGTCGCAAAGTTCATGTGGAATGTTGCCAGTTGCTTGAATCCTGGGGATACGAGTGCCAGCATCTTCAAGGCACTTCTGTTGGAGATCTTGGCGAAGTTGTCGCGAGGTTCCGCGTTGACGGAGACGAAAAATCGTCCAGCGAAGCCGGTCAGGGAAATTCCGAAAGGTTGGATGAAGCCTAGCAAGAAACTTCAGACTAACCGCTACAGGTACATGAGGGAATGAAACTAGAAAAGGCAATCCGGGGGGTGATACCGTCCACGTCGCGTTTGACGTATAACCCCATCTTCAAAATCATCGTCGATTCATTCGATCTACTGCCCAAGTTCATGTACAAGGAAGTTTCGAAGATTCCGCCAAATCACCTGAGAATCCGCGTGGGAGTTGCCAATCGTTTTTTGGCGAACCACGTTTCTTACGTGAGCGGAGCCAAGGACTTCTGGATGCATGCGTTTCATGCAGGAGTCTGCCGGCTGGACTCCACGATCGTGGACATTGGTTGCGGCTGCGGCCGCTACGCGCATCATCTGCGGGATTATCAGTTCATGTCCGAGAGGTTTACCGGGGAAGCGCCGACTTCGTCTTCTCGACTTCGTTGTTCACGCACCTTCTGGAGAAGGAGTTAGTGAACTATATGCGGGAGAGCTGCCGCGTACTCAAGGAAGATTCCTTCATGGCCATGTTCTGTTTTTCGATGGATCACCCTCCACCGACTTTTGGGGGCCGGCACACGTTCGGGTTCAGAATTGGGAACGCTTATGTGGAATCCATGGCAGTCCCCGAGGCGGCAGTCGCTTACGAAGAAAAGTTCCTGTTTGAAGCTGCGCGCAAAGCTGGTTTCCGAACAGCGGAGATGGTGCTCGGTGAGCCTGAAAGCTGGCAACACACACTTCTATGCCGCAAATGAGTGTCAGCAACCCGCCCCGCGACTTGCGTGATCAGCGCCATTATCGGGCGGGGAACTGAGACTGCAAGACCTCTTTGCGGTTGAAGCGTTAGTATCGGGCGACATATATCAGACGGGTTCAATTCCAATGAAAAAGGGTGGAAGATGAAGAAAGCACTGATTACGGGTTTGTCGGGACAAGATGGCACCTACCTTGCCGAGTACCTCTTGAGCTTGAATTATCAGGTGTATGGGTTGGTGCGTCGCGAAGCCCGCACAATCCGTTGGCTGGAGAGTATTCGAGACAGTGTCGAGCTCATCTATGGGGATCTGCGAGATGCCACGTCGCTGGAGGTAGCATTTCGGAAGAGCTGGCCGGATGAAGTTTACAATCTCGCCGGCCAGGTTTTTGTGCCGACCAGCTGGGAGTGCCCCGCCGAGACGTTTGACATCAATGTCGGGGGGCTCGCGCGATTATTGCAAATCGTTACGCGACAGAAACCCGATACGCGCGTCTACCAGGCCTCGAGTTCCGAGATGTACGGCAATGTCGATGGGTTCTGCAACGAACAGACACCGTTTAAGCCTACGTCTCCGTATGGAACGTCAAAGATGGCGGCGCACGGGCTGGTCCAGGCATATAGGGAACGCGGCGTATACGTCGTCGGGGGGATCCTTTTCAACCACGAATCCCCGCGAAGGGGCCCGGAGATGGTGACACGAAAGATCACACGAGCGGCTGCGGGGTGGGCAAAGGGTGACACGAGCAAACTCAAATTGGGAAACCTGCAAGCAAAAAGAGACTGGGGATTTGCGGGTGATTACGTTAAAGCGATGCACGCGATGCTGCAGCAGGCGGCACCCAAGGACTACGTAGTTGGGACAGGTGAATCACACAGCGTGGCCGATTTTGTGAATCGAGTATTGTCCGAACTTCGGCGGATTGGAGCGAATGGAAACTCCTTTGGATCGATCGAGGAGCACGTCGAAGTGGATTCGCGCTTGGTTCGTCACAACGAGATCCACAATCTGCGCGCTGATGCCAGGTTAGCCCGCGAGGAACTCGGTTGGACGCCCGCCGTCGATTTCGGTGGCTTGGTCAGACTGATGGTGGAGAGCGATTTGGCCGGTATCACAGAACTTCCAAGTCGAGACGCGACCGGTTCACCGGCGCATGCAGCGGTCTCCGCGTAGAGACATTCCCATTCTAGCGATGCACGAAGAGAGCGACGCTCTGCGAGCGAAGACATCCAGCAAACCTATGCGGGTCGGGATTAACTGCGTGCAAGTTGATCCTTTCTCCGTTGGTGGCGTCAACACCTATACGCTGGGGCTTTTGGAGGGTTTCGCAAATGCAGGGAATGGGCACCGGTTTCAGGTATACGCATCGCCGTCGAATCAGTGCCTGTTCGAACCGTTTCGAAAGCTGGAAAACTTTGACGTTCTAGTGGTCGACGATGGCCTTCTGGGCGCCAAGAGGCGCGCCTGCCAGGCAGCGCTGCTCTCTTGGAGCAAGGGCTTCTATGAATTCACGAGTAATCTCGTGTTTGAGAATATCCGGAAGCTGGCGGACGCCGAGTCGGACGTTCTCTACACGCCGACAGTCGTTTTGCAATGGTTCAACAGCCACAAGCCCACCGTTGTGAGCATGCACGATATTCAGCAGGTTCATCATCCGGAGTTCTTCAGCTGGCCGAGGCGGCTGAGCCGGGAGATCACTTACGGCCTAAGCGCGCGCCATGCCGACTACCTGCAAGCGAGCAGTCACTACATCAAGGAAGACTTCCTGGCCCATTTTCGCGAGCTCTCGCCGGAGCAGATCGAAGTTATCGCCTCGGGAGTGACCATCGAGAAATTTGCGACACCAAGTGCCGTGGATGACTTGTGTGACCGATATGGTCTTCCGGAGCGGTTCCTTTTCTTTCCGGCGCAATTGTGGCCCCATAAGAACCACATAACTGTTTTGCGCGCGTTGAAGGAAATCGAAACCAAGAACGGGCTCAAGATTCCGTTGGTCTTAACCGGCGCCAAGTTTACGGCGGCTCCGAAAATATTTGAATTTATCGCAGAGCAGTCCATGGGCTATGTGCGCTATCTGGGCAAGATGCCATTCGAGGATATGGTCGCGTTGTATCAGAAGGCAGCCTTCATGATCACGGCCACGCTGCACGAATCCAGCAGCCTCCCCATTCTGGAGGCTGCCGCCGCCGGCACTCCCATTATCGCTTCCAGGATTCCGCCGCTTGAGGAACTCGCCCAGGTACTGCAATTGAATGTGTTCGATCCACTCGACGTTGATGGACTGGCGCGACTCATTTTCGATCTGTGGAGTGACGAGAGGACTGCTTCCGCCCAGGCCGCGGTCAATCGCCAGAAAATCGCGCTCTATTCTTGGGAAAACACGGCTCGAAAGTACCTGCAATTTTTCGAAAGAATTGTGAACTCATGAGGCTGCCCTCGCAGCCGCGAAAGATATGGCGAGTTACCAGAGGACAGTAGAACTCACTAGCAGCAGTGCGGAGACACAGGCTCCGGGCGTGGACGGGTGCATTCTCTGCGGAGGAGCACTCGAGAAATGCATAAGCGACCTTTTCGATACTCGTTTCGGGATTGATGGCAATTATGAAGTGCGGCGCTGCCTAGACTGCGGCTTGGAACAGATGTTTCCGGTTCCGACGCCAACAGAACTGAAGACCCTGTATGAATCGCATTATAATTTCGGCGGTGAGAGAAGGACTCTCTATACAAATTTACGTGAGTGGTTCCTCTCCTCTCTCCTTTACCGGCTTTGGATCCATCTGGATGGCGATGTCTCCTTTCACAGCCGCACGGGCTCCGGGCGCCTGCTTGACATTGGTTGCAATGAGGGCAGGGGTCTGAAGATTTACGCACGAAACGGTTTCCGGGTGGAAGGTCTTGAGTGGAACAGGACTGCGGCAACGGTTGCAAGGGAAGCGGGCTTTATTGTTCACACGAGCGACATTGGTGACCTCGGTGCCCAGCCAATCTATGACGTTGTCGTGCTCTCTAACGTCCTGGAACATTTGCCCGGCCCCAGGCAAATGCTTCGAGACGTCTACGGGAGACTGAACTCCGGTGGCCAAGTTTGGATCAGTTGTCCAAATAGTCGGAGCTGGCTACGGAACGTGTTCGGTTCGCGCTGGATTAACTGGCACGTTCCATTTCACATCACACAGTTCTCTGCTGAAACTTTGGAGAACCTGCTGCGACAAACTGGATTCATAACTATCGAGACGCGGCAAATTACTCCAGCACACTGGGTGACGTCTTCTCTCATCGCAAGGGTTTTCGCCAAAAAGGGACGGTCCACTCGCGAACTCCGAAACCCAATTCTCGTTCTAATTCTGCTCGTCCTTCTGAGGTTCGTCTTTTTTCCCGCCCTCTGGTTGGGTGATCGGCTGGGCCACGGTGATTGTCTTTTAGTTGTGGCGAGCAAGGGATGAAACGCACGAATTATCGTTCGGACAGGCATGGCCCGTCTCGAACTTTGAAACAGTCTATTTCTTAACCGAAAGGAAGGAACGTGTCGAAAAGCACTCGCATTCTAGTGACGGGCGCAGGAGGTTTCATTGGGCACCACCTCGTAAAGCGGTTGCGGGCAGAAGGCTACTGGGTTCGAGGAGCTGATCTTAAAGCTCCCGAGTACGAAGCGACGGATGCCAACGAATTCGAGATCTTAGATCTGCGCCAATTTGACCATTGTCTTCTGGCGGTTCGCGGCGGGATCGATTGCGTCTACAACTTGGCGGCTGACATGGGCGGAATCGGTTTTATCACTGCCAATCATGCGGAGGTCGCCCGCAACAACGTTTTGATCAATGCGCAAATGTTGGAAGCGAGCCGCGTTCAGGACGTTAATCGCTTCCTCTTTTCATCCTCAGCTTGTGTCTATGCCCAATCAAAGCAAAAGGCGGCAGAGGTTGCGCCCCTTCGAGAAGAGGATGCGTATCCTGCGGACCCAGAACCGGGCTACGGTTGGGAAAAGCTTTATTCCGAGCAATTGTGCAGCTACTACTGGCAGGACTACGGCTTCGAGACGCGCATAGTGCGCTTCCATAATGTCTACGGACCTCTGGGTACGTATGAGGGCGGAAGGGAGAAGGCTCCTGCTGCAATCTGCCGCAAAATAGCACTTGCCCAGAACCATGGGACTATCGAGATCTGGGGAGACGGTGAGCAAACACGTTCATTTATGTACGTAGATGATTGTGTGGAAGGCTTGGTCCGCTTGATGGCCTCGGATTATCGCGAACCGTTGAACTTGGGCACAGAACGCTTGATCAGTATCAATGGGTTGGTGGACCTCAGTTGCAAGATCGCTGGCAAACACCTTACGAAGAAGCACGATCTGACCAAGCCGCAAGGTGTCCGCGGAAGGAACAGTGACAATCGCCGCCTCCGCGAGGTGCTGGGGTGGGAGCCTGCGATCTCGTTGGAAAAGGGTGTAGCTCTCACGTACTCGTGGATCGAAAGCGAACTAGCGAAAGCGGGGCGCGCGCCGAAACACGTTGTCGCGCAGGTTTAACTGCTACGCAAGTTGGACGCTCCGGACCGCATCTATGCACATTCTTGTTCTTGGCACTAATTACGCGCCGGAAAAGACGGCAGTGGCCCCCTTCACGACCGGACTGTGCGAACACCTGGCCGGTGGAGGCCACGATGTGACGGTAATCACGACGTTCCCGTACTACCCCGAATGGAGAGTGTTTGAAGGTTATCGCGGGCGCGTATATCAGGGAGAGTGCATCAACAAAGTCAACCTTCGTCGGGTCTGGCACTTTGTGCCTCGGCGCGCAAGCAATTTGCTGCAGCGCCTTGCGCATGACTTTTCCTTCACTCTAACCGCTTTCTTGGCTGGATTGTTCACTGGTAGATGCGACGTAATTTACTGCATTTGTCCACCTCCGACCCTTGCACTTGCAGCGTATGCACTGGCACAGATCCGTGGGAAGCCGTACGTCATTAAACTTACGGACCTCGCCTCAGACGCAGCGTTGGCGACGGGAATCCTAACAAGCGGGGCTTCAGTTCGTATAGCCCGCGCTATCGAACGGTTCGTTTACCGTAAAGCCGACAAAGTCGTGTGCCTCTGTCAGCCGTTTATTGAAAAATTGACCGAGCGTGGCATAGAGCGGGAGAAACTGCGACTGATCCCAGATTGGGCGGATTCGCAGAGGGTCTATCCGATTGCAGAGGCAACTGCATTTCGAAGCGCGATAGGGCTGTCGAAAGACAACTTTCTTATAATGCACACCGGGAATATGGGGAAAAAGCAGGACCTGATGAATGTGGTCTGCGCTGCGGAGTTGTCACAAGACATGCACGATGTGGTTTGGCTGCTTGTGGGTGACGGTGAAGAGCGGTCTGCCATAGAGAAAGAGGTGGAGTGGCGAAAGTTGAAAAATATCAAGCTGCTCCCGCTTCAGCCCGTTGAGGCCTTGGCAGAAATGTATTCGGCTGCGGATGTACTGCTTCTCAATCAAAAAGCCACCATAGAAGATGCCGTCATTCCATCGAAGCTACTGACCTATATGGCTGCGGGACGAATGGTCCTTGCCGCGGCTAGCGAGAGAAGCGAGGCAGCGCGGCAGATTGGGAATGCCCAGTGTGGTCTTCGGATCTCCGCAGAAGACCCTAAGGCCCTAGTTGAAGCCGTCTGTTGGGCGCGGCAACAACCTGCTCTACGGAAAAGGTTTGGAGCAAACGGCAGGATCTATGCAGAGGCGCACTTTACGAAGCAAAGAGTCTTACAGGAATACGGCTTGCTTTTCAACGGGTACACAAATGGAAGTACAGGTGAGCCCAAAGTTTCCGAGAAAGCGGCAGTAGCGCGCTAGAGATTTCGAAGCTGGCCTGACAAGAGGAGGAACACTCTATGCAAGTGTTTGTGGATTCCGCGGATCAGAAGCAAATCGAGCATTGGCTTCAGCAGGGCGTCGTCGATGGAGTCACCACGAATCCTAGCATCATGTTCAAGGATGGGGTGACGGACCTCGAGGAGGGTGCACGGAGGCTCGCGGTTCTGCTGGGCGAGCGACCACTCAGCGTCGAAGTCACTTCAAATGACTGTGACACAATGCTCGAACAGGCGCGAACATTCGCTACGTGGGCGCGGAATATCGTTATCAAAATCCCGATCGTCAACGAGTTCGGTGAATCTTGCCTTGGCGTGATGCACCGATTGTCGCAAGAAGGAATCGGGGTGAATGCTACTGCGATCCTGTCATTCAACCAGGCTATTCTTGCCGCCAAGGCTGGGGCGACGTATATAAGTATCTTCGCCGGGCGCGTCGCCGATGAGGGAAACGATCCTGAAATCACGATTCGAAATGTCCGGCACTGGCTTGACGATTGGGAACTCTCCGCGCGCATCATTGTAGGCAGCATCCGAACAGTCATGGACATACAGAATGCTGCGCTGGCCGGCGCACACATCGTAACGATTCCGCCGCAATTCCTCCCTAAAATGGTCGATCATAGGTACAGTCGCGAGACAGTCCGTCAGTTCGTGCAGGACGCCGAAAAAACGCTCGAACAAATGAGCAAGGCCAAGATTCGCTTTGCAACCCCCGCCGGATAATAGAACACCGTGAGCCTTCTCCGAGCCGAGCCATCGATGTCAACCCGTGAATCCATCGCGAGCCGCGAAGCCGAACTCTCGAGACCCGCGCCAGCGAGAGAAGAGGCAAAATCTACGTTTGCCTGGCTTCTGGCGTGGCCTCCTGTCCACCGGCTGGTGCATCTGTGCGGCGATCTGTTGGCGATCACTTTGGCGCATATGCTGGCGGTTCGAATGGTAGAATATTTTATCGGTATTCCGATAAACGCGCTTAACCCCTTCGAGTACCATCGCTTCTATATTCCCCTTTTCGCGGTGGTCTTGTATCTCTTTGACGGATACAAGAGTCCCGAGCTACGCCGACCCGAGCAGGAACTTGAAAGGAGTTGTAAGGCAGTGACGGTTGGCTTCCTCGGGCTCGTTCTACTGAATTTTGTCGTCTTCCGTTCAGAAGTATTTTCGCGCTATATGCTGATCTCTTGGTTCATTCTCGCCTGTGTGTTGTTGGTGGTCATGCGCTTTATGTTCAGAGCCCTTTATGAAAGGCTATGGAGATCCGGATTGTGCAGGAGGCGAGCTGTGCTCATCGGTTCCGCGGTCGGGCTCTCGGAGTATCAGCAGTTGCTCTCGATCCAGCGCCACCGCGGCTACGACGTGGCGGGAGTCGTGGTGGACTCAGCGAAAGCATTGGCTCGACCCATAACGTCACCACATCTTCCGGTGCTCGGTTCTTTAGATCAGTGGGAGGAGGCTCTTGCAAACACCAAAGCGAAGGTACTGATCGTGGCGTACGCTGCCGTCCCCAGCGGAGAAGAATGGCTGGGGGAAATGTTGCGCCGTTGTAAACAATTGCGTGTAGACGTCGAGCTTTATTCGGGCGTTTTGGCCACCGCCAATATGAATTACGAGCACGACGAATTCTCCGGAAGCTTCCTTTTTTTCGCCAAGCCGCAATGGTCCCTCGCCGTGCAACGAGTGCTGAAACGAGGAATCGATCTGGTGGCTGGCCTGATCGGGAGTGTGGCTGCCCTACTGCTGACACCTATCGTATTCGTGCTCGTGAATCTAGAAGACCCTGGTCCTGTCTTTCATGCGCGGGAATTCGTCGGCTGTGACGGCAAGATTCACTACTATTATAAATTTCGGACAATGTTGAAGGATGCAGATGAAATCCTTCGCCGTGATCCTGAACTAAAAGCTAAGTTCATCCGCCAATTTAAGCTAAAAGACGATCCTCGGTTGTTGCGAACCGGAAAGTTCATGCGGCGGTTTAGTCTGGATGAATTTCCTCAATTTTTCAGCGTTCTCTCCGGCGAGCTTACCTTTGTAGGTCCCCGCGTAATTTCGGCAGAAGAAAGACACTGCTACGGGGAGCTATTGCCGAAGCTGCTCTCGTTTCGCCCTGGCCTTACGGGATTCTGGCAAGTAATGGGGCGGCAAACGACCACATACGAGGAGCGGGTTCGCATGGATATGTTTTACATCGAACGCTGGTCGATCTGGCTTGATCTCGTCATCATCGCTAAGACATTTTGGAAGGTTCTGAAGGCCGAAGGTGCGCATTAAACGAGGAGCAGACAGACCGTGAAGATACTTGTAACTGGAGCGGCAGGATTCATCGCTTCGCACGTGGCAGATGCCTACGTAAATGCAGGTCACGAAGTCATCATCCTTGACGATCTCTCTCGCGGATCGAGAAGAAATATAAATCCAAAAAGCCGCTTCTATAAGTGCGACATCCGAGATCGCGAAGAAGTCGAGAAGATTTTCGTTCTGGAAAAACCGGCGATCATCAATCATCATGCTGCACAAATGGACGTGCGTCGGGGCGTCCGAGAACCTCTCTTTGACGCGCAAGTTAATATTCTCGGGTCCATAAATCTGATCGAAGCAGCGGTTGCCCATGGTGCCAAGCGGTTCATCTACGCGGCGACTGCGGGTGCAGGTTACGGAGAACCAAAGCAAATGCCCGTGCCTGAAGATTACCCCATGAATCCAATAACTCCTTACGGTATCAGCAAACACACCGTCGAGCACTACCTGTTCACATTTCGGTTTTTGCACGGGATAGAGTACGTTGTCTTAAGGTACGGGAATGTCTATGGCCCGCGGCAGAGTTCTCAGGGAGAAGCGGGCGTTTTTGCAATTTTTTCCGAGCAAATGCTGGCTGGCGTTCAGCCCGTCATATACGGGGATGGCAAGAAGATTCGGGACTACGTCTATATTTCTGATGTTGTCTCGGCGAATGTCGCTGCGCTCGAACGTGGCGCGAATGAGGTCTTCAATATCAGCAGCGGGGTAGAAACGCCCGATCTTGAGATATTCGAGCGTGTCCGCGAGCTGCTTAGCAAACAAGTTGAACCTCGGTACGTGCCGAGACGGCCAGGGGAAATCGATAAGATTTGTCTCGACATCTCCAAGGCATCTCACCTACTTGGCTGGGTGCCCCAAGTGACATTGACAGATGGGGCCCGGCGAACCGTCGCCTATTTTAAAAACGCAGCTGCAGAGTGCGCGTCAGCTTCGACCACCGGTTAGAGATGGGCCCGAATCCATGAAGAAAACCTTAATCCAGCACCGTTTCCGTTTATTTACGTGAAATTCGCTGACAAAACGTGTCTGATAATCGGGGCCTCTGGAAGCATCGGAAGTGCCATCGCGGAGAGTTTTTACCGCGAAGGGGCACGTGTGGCGCTGACTTTTCATTCAAAGAGAAAAAGTACTCTTTCAAAGGAGCTGCCGAGCAAAGGCCCTCGTTTAGCCCTGTTCAGGCTGGATGTGCGCAAATGCAGGGATGTTCAGGCCGTTGTCGGCCGGGTTACGAAAAAATTTGGGCCAATTCACGTTCTCGTAAATTGTTCAGGCGTGTTAGGACCGATCGGGGCGACGCATAACGTTTCGGTGAAGCACTGGCTAGAAACGATCGAAATCAATCTCGTAGGTAGTTTCTACGTTATCCATGCAGTGCTGCCTTCGATGCTGGCCGCTGGAGAAGGCAAGATCATCCAATTTTCTGGTGGTGGAGCGGCGTACGGCCGACCCTTTTTCACTGCGTACAGTGCTTCGAAAGCTGCTTTGGTGCGATTTACGGAGAGCCTGGCCGCAGAGCTTCGTGACAAGAATATTCAGATCAATGCAATTGCGCCTGGCCCGGTGAAGAGCCGAATGTGGGACGAGCTGCGCGCAAGCGGCTCCGCGGGGGGACAGCAAGCAATCGAAGAGCTAAAGAAAATGGACATGACCGGTGGCGTTCCTGCGGAGCGTGCCGCTGCACTGGCCTTATTCCTAGCGTCGAGTCGCTCAAACGGTTTGACAGGCCGCCTGATAAGTGCCGTGCACGACAAATGGGAAGAGATAGGATCGCACATTCCGAAAGTGATGTCCTCCGACGCATGGACTCTTCGCCGCGTCCCATTGGATTGATACCGTGCTCTCGGTAGCCATCGTTGGGGCTGGACGCGTTGGACAAACCCGAGCCAAGGTCATTCGCCGCTCAGACCGTGCTCTGCTTGCTGCCGTAGCCGATGTTGATCGTGCGCGCGCAGAAAAGGTGGCGGAGGGAACGCCCGCGGTCGTCAGTTCGGACTGGTCTTCCGTTGTTACTCGGAATGATATAGATGCTATCGTGGTGTCCACGCCGACGAAATTCCATTCCGAGGTGACCATCGCTGCCCTCCAAGCCGGGAAACATGTATTGTGCGAAAAACCGTTGGGCCGCAATGTGGACGAAGCCCGAAGAATGTTCGATGCTGCTCTCGCATCTCGCGGTTTATTGAAGACAGGATTTAACTATCGGCACATGGCACATGTGCGGAAAGCGAAGGAATTGCTAGAACGAAGCGCCTTGGGCCCTTTGCATTTCCTTCGGTGCCGTTACGGGCACGGCGGGCGCCCCGGTTATGAAAAGGAGTGGTGCACCGATGCCGAACTCAGCGGTGGCGGTGTGCTCCTGGAGCAGGGCATACATATTTTCGATCTCGTACGTCACCTACTAGGTGAACCGTCGCAGCTTCTGGCACAGACTCAGCGTTTTTACTGGAATTTTCCGGCTGTCGAAGACAACGGCTTCTGCATGTTGCAGACCACGGGTGGCCAGACGGCCCAGATCCACGTCAGCTGGACCCAGTGGGTCAACCTGTTCGAACTCGAAATCTTCGGACGTGACGGCTACTTGCGACTCGGTGGGCGCGACGGTCACTACGGACCTCAACACCTGACCTGGGGAAAACGCAAGCCAGATCACACGCGCCCGATCGAAGAGATCTTCGAGTTTGTCGTCGTCGACGATTCCTGGGAACGGGAGTGGCACGAGTTCTGTACAGCGATCGAGGAAACCAGAGAACCCTATCGGAGCGCGAGCGATGGTCTGCGCGCCCAGCAGTTAGTAGAAGCTGCATATCAGAGCGCTTCTAGGCAGTCTTGGGTGTCGGTCCCGGCTTTGGAAATCCAAGAGGCAAATCGATGATTATTACTCGCACGCCGTTCCGCGTCACGTTAGGTGGCGGTGGTACTGATCTTCCGTCGTTCTATCGCGAACACGGAGGATTCATACTTGGGGCGGCTATTGACAAGTATATGTACTTGAACGTAAATACACCCATCATCGACGACAAGATTCGCGTTCGCTACACTGGCTCCGAGATGGTGGATCATGTAGACGAAGTGCAACATACTCTGGCGCGTGAAGCTTTGCGGTATTTCGGCGTCGCTAGTGGAATCGAAATCGTATCGATCGCGGATATTCCGGCAGGGACCGGTTTGGGTTCATCTAGTTCTTATCTCGTGGGTTTGTTGAACGCTTTGCATGCGTTGCTGCACGATCAAGCCACGCCGCAAAAGTTGGCCGAGGAAGCTTGTAACATCGAGCTCGAAATTCTGCAAAAGCCGGTGGGCAAGCAGGACCAGTACATGGCCGCTTTCGGTGGTCTAACGGCTCTCGACATTAAACCGGACGGCAGGGTCTGCGTAACGCGCCTGGAGTTGGATCTCGATTTGCTCGACAGCTTGGAGCACAACATTTTGATGTTCTACACAAATGAGATGCGCGACGCCACGAGCATCTTAAAGAAGCAGGACGAGGCCACACGCACGAAGGATCGGACTGTCGTGACGAGTTTGCTTGAAATCAAAGATATAGGCCTCGAGATAAGCGAGGCGCTGACGAAAGGTAATTTGCGTTGCTTTGGAGAGCTACTAGATACGCACTGGCAATCCAAAAAGCGATTATCCGAAGGAATTTCAAATCCTCAGATTGATGCCTGGTATGAACTTGCTAAGCGGAATGGAGCCATCGGTGGGAAAATCTCCGGAGCTGGCGGCGGTGGCTTCCTCATGCTGTACTGTGAAGAAGGCAAGCCGCGCCTACGGGAAGTGATGCGCGCGGCAGGTCTTCGCGAGCTGAAATTCCGCTTCGATTTTGAGGGGAGTAAGGTGGTATTTGACGTCGTCTCCCGCGATGGTAGGCTCGCTCACAATCACCGTCGCAATAACAACCACGAAAACGCGGTTTCGGTACGTACTGCGGTTCCGTAGCCTCCCAACGTCAGGAACTGCGTGGTTCTGTAATGGCACAGCATTGAGCAAATTAGCCGGCCACAAGTAACTGATTCCCCCATGAAAGCAGTGTTACTCGATCGAGATGGCGTGATCAACGCATTGGTCTATCACCAAGAGGCCGGCGTCATCGACGCGCCTTTCACCCGATCGCAATTCAAGCTGCTTCCCAGGGTTCCGGAAGCGATCCGGTTGCTGAATGATCTCGGATTAAGCATTGCAATTGTTTCCAATCAGCCCGGAATTGCGAAGGGACACTTGAAGGCGGATATGTTGAAGGCATTTGAGCGTACGATGCTTTCGCAAATTCACGCGGCAGGCGGGCGCATCGATGGCACTTATTACTGCCTGCACCATCCGGAGGCGAAAGTGCGAAAGCTCCGGCAGCATTGTCGTTGCCGCAAACCGGAGATCGGCTTGCTCGAGCTCGCGGCTGCCGAGCTTCACGTAGGACTCGCGGAATGTTACATGATCGGAGACGGAATTCCCGATTTGCTGGCGGGATTTCGCGCTGCCTGCAGAACCGTTTTCATAGGCCGTTGGAAATGTGAGATTTGCCAGTTCATTGAGGGTCCGCACGTGCGCCCAGCCTTTGTTGCGAAAGACTTGTGGGAAGCTGCACAGCTCATTCGCTCGGAAATGACAGGAACCGGCCAAGTCGCTTCCTCAGCAAATTGCCTTATGGCACAGACATGACTCTTCTCCATTCTGGTTGAACCGCGTCCTTGATCAAAAGAGGTGGATTGCATGAACTACGTCGCCCAATACATTCGCGAAGCGACCGAAATATTGGCGCTTGTAGACCAGTCCGCCGTGGAACGTACCGCGGATTTGCTGCTTGAACTGCGCGAACGTTCCGGCAGGCTCTTTCTTCTCGGCGTTGGCGGTGGTGCAGGGCACGCTTCCCACGCGGTCTGCGATTTTCGAAAGATTACTCAGATCGAGGCTTATGCGCCGTCGGACAACGTTTCCGAGCTCACCGCTCGGGTGAATGATGAAGGTTGGGATACGTGTTATGCCAATTGGCTTCGCGGGTCACGGTTGAATGAGGCAGACATGGTCTTCGTTTTTTCTGTTGGTGGCGGCGACGCGAAGAAAAACATCAGCGCTAACCTCGTGCGCGCTCTCGAATACGCTCGCGAGGTTCGCGCCACCATTTGTGGCGTCGTCGGCCGAGACGGAGGTTACACCGCCCAGGTCGCGGACGCCTGCGTACTTATTCCTGTCGTCAATTCGTCGACAATAACTCCGCACACGGAATCGTTTCAGGCGATGATCTGGCATCTCTTGGTTTCGCACCCGAAACTCAAAATCGCTGAAATGAAATGGGAATCCGTTCAGGCTGCCGCAAAAGCATAGAAATCAACATCGCGCGTCTCGCCCTGCGATTCTGTCCCCTCCCAAGTCTTCCCTTTAGTTCTTTTTGAGGATGGCATTCCTGTGCCCAATCGCAAAAAAATCGTGAAAGCAGTAATCCCTGCAGCGGGCTTCGGTACCAGGATGCTTCCCGCAACGAAGGCCGTGCCTAAGGAAATGCTCCCTGTTGCCGGCAAGCCGCTGATCCAACATGCAATCGAGGAAGCTGCGGCCAGCGGAATCGAGACTGTGGTTGTTGTGGTTCGACAACTCAAGTCCTTGATTCAGACGCATTTTGCCCCCGATCATGAACTCGAGTCCTTCTTGAACGATCGCGGCATGAGTACACCCGCCAACCTGCTGCGTGACTTACCAAAAATCGCCAAACTGCAATTTGTTGAACAAAGGAGACCCTTGGGTCTTGCCGACGCCGTCCTCTGTGCGCGGCCATTCATGGGTGACGACCCTTTCGTCGTCCTGTTGCCCGACGTGATCATGGTAAGCCGCGAGCCGGTCGTCAGGCAGTTAATCGGCGCACACGAAGAAACCGGTGGAAGCGTTCTTGCGGTTCGGGAAGTCGAGCCGCAGGATGTGCAACGCTTCGGAATCGTCCGCGTCGCACGCACTGGGACGGGTTCAACGAAAAGCTCGGTCCGCATCAGCGGCTTGGTGGAAAAACCTTCCCCAGAGCGGGCGCCTTCACGACTAGGTGTCTTCGGCCGCTATCTCTTGGAACCTTCCATTTGGGATGCCATCGCCGAAACGAATCCGGATGCGAATGGGGAAGTGCAGCTCACTGATGCGCTCGATCGACTTTGCCAGAATGAGCTTCTTTTCGGCGTCTGCTTCGAAGGCCGACACTATGATGCAGGCGACCGCATTGGCTACCTTCAAGCTAACATCGAGCTTTCTCTTGAAGACTCCCGTCTCCGGGAGCCTCTATTGCATTACCTCTCCGGAATTACTTCCGTCAATTCCTAGCCCAGTTCGGTTTTTCCAATTCTCAAGATCGCGGGTCTCAACAACAAACCAGGCTCATCTTCGTGTAAGTTGTGAGAAGATTTATTTCGGGAGGGGCGAATGAAGGGTGTGGTTCTTGCCGGTGGAACTGGCAGCCGGCTCAGTCCTCTTACACGCGTTACCAATAAGCATCTGCTTCCTGTTTACGACAAGCCGATGGTGTATTACCCCATCCAGACGCTCGTGAATGCGGGAATCCAGGAAATCCTTCTTGTCACCGGCGGAAAGAACGCTGGAGAATTTCTGCGCCTGCTGGGCAATGGGCGTGACTTTGGCTTGAAGCACATCAACTATACCTACCAAGAAGGCGAGGGCGGCATCGCGGATGCTCTGGGTCTGGCCGAGCACTTTGCCGATGGCGAACCAGTCTGCGTAGTGCTTGGTGACAACATTATTGAAAAAAATGTGCGCCTCGCCCTCGAAAACTTCAAAAAGCAGAGTCGCGGGTCGCGGCGCGAAGATCTTGCTGAAAGAAGTTCAAGATGCGGAGCGTTTTGGTGTCGCTGAGATTCGCGGGAATCGCGTTGTTGGCATCGAGGAAAAACCGCGCAATCCCAAATCGAATTACGCCGTCATCGGGATCTACTTGTACGATGCCACTGTATTCCAGAAGATTCGCCGCCTGAAACCTTCCGGCCGCGGCGAACTCGAAATCACCGACGTCAATAATTTCTACATCGAAGAAGGAAATCTGACCTACGAGATTCTTGATGGCTGGTGGACCGACGCCGGCACCTTCGAGTCCCTCTTGCGTGCCAACAATCTCGTCGCGGAGACCGGCGCTAACAAAGTCACCGGCGAAAAACTCGCTGCACGCGTGTTGAGCAGGGAAGTTGTGGGATGAGGATCTTCATCACTGGCGGAGCGGGTTTCATAGGTTCAAATTTCATCCGCTATGTTCTGCACGCAAAGAATAGCCATGCCATCGTCAACTACGACAAACTCACGTACGCTGGTAATCTAGCGAACCTTCACTCGATTGCGCATCATGCCGACTATCAATTCATTAAGGGTGACATTTGTGACCCCATCGCGGTGGAAGCCGCCATGCGCGGTTGCGATGCCGTTGTCCACTTCGCTGCTGAATCGCACGTCGACCGAAGCATCTACGAACCCGCTCCAGTAATACAAACCAACGTCACCGGGACGTTCACCCTCCTCGAGATCGCTCGCAGGCTCGCGGTATCGCGCTTCGTTCACATCTCCACCGACGAAGTTTATGGCGATATCGCTCCGGGGGTCCACGCCAGCGAAGATTCTCCGCTCCAGCCAAGCAGTCCCTATTCCGCCTCCAAGGCGGCCTCGGACCTCTTGGTTCGCTCCTACGTTCGCACGTACAAATTTCCCGCTTTGATCACTCGCTCCTCGAACAACTACGGTCCCTACCAGTTTCCCGAAAAATTCCTGCCGCTTATGATCACGAATGCGCTCTACGACAAACCCCTTCCTATCTATGGCGACGGCAAACAGGAGCGCGACTGGTTGCACGTGGAAGATAATTGTCGAGGAATTCTCGCCGTTCTCGAACGGGGAAGAATCGACGAGGTCTACAACATCGGCGGTTCGCATGTGGAAAAAAATCTTGCGATGGCCCAACGCCTTCTTCGATTGACAGGCAAAGCGGAGAGCCTGCTTAGCTATGTGACGGACCGTCCAGGCCATGACCGTCGCTACGCCCTAAATTCCAGAAAAATAGAAAGCGAGCTGGGCTGGAAACCAGAAATCTCTTTGGAAGACGGCGTTCGGCAAACCATTGAATGGTACAAGAACAATAACAAATGGGTTTCCGACGTTCGCGCGGGTGAGTACCTAACGTATTACGAGAAGTACTACGACGATCGCGAAAAGTCGCTCAAGGCCATCGCGGATTCCCGCTCAAAGTTGCCCGCCTAGAACCAACATGCGTATATTCTTTGTCGATGCAACGAATCGAAACCTCCCTGCCAGGTGTGTATGAGCTGCGTCCCGTAGTCCATCGCGACTCGCGCGGAGCTTTGCTCGAAACATACCACCGCGCCAAGTTCACTGAACTCGGCATCAAAGACACCTTTCTTCAAGACAATCACTCCATCTCTTCCCGGGGAACGCTTCGCGGCCTTCACTATCAATTGCAGCACGCGCAGGCCAAGCTCTGTCGCGTCATCGAGGGCGAAGCTCTGGATGTCGCTGTCGACATCCGCGTCGGCTCGCCGCACTTTGGCAAGTGGACAAGCGTCCGCCTCTCCGCCAAGGATCAAAATCAAATCTATATACCAGCCGGCTTTGCCCACGGCTTTCTGGCCATGACGGAAACCGTTCAGTTTCTTTACAAATGCAGTAGTTATTATGCTCCATCCGATGAATATGGCATTCTTTGGAACGACCCCGCTCTTGCCATTGACTGGGGCACACCTAGTCCAGTGCTTTCGCAAAGAGACGCCAACAATTCCAAATTGGCCGACATGCAACGGCACCTTCTGCCGCGATTCTCGCCCAAATGAAACCCACGATCTTGCTGACGGGTAAGACGGGTCAATTAGGTTCTGAACTCAATCGATTGCTGCCCAAACTGGGCGAAGTGATCGCGCCGGACCGGAAAGAGCTGGATCTACTTGATCCCGAGAAAATTCGCCAAATCATGAGGGACGCGAAGCCGCAACTGATTGTCAACGCAGCTGCATATACCGCCGTTGACGCAGCGGAAACCGATCAAGCGAATGCGCTCGCCGTCAATGCCGAAGTACCGAGATTGCTTGCTGTGGAAGCGAAAAAGATCGGCGCCGTGGTCGTTCACTTCTCAACCGACTATATCTTCGACGGTTCGAAAAAGGCTCCCTATGTTGAGACGGATCCACCAAATCCACTGAACGCGTACGGAAGAACGAAACTCGCGGGCGAACAAGCGATTCGCGATTCGGGCGCCGCGCACCTGATATTTCGCACATCCTGGGTCTACGCCACGCACGGACGGAACTTTCTCCTGACAATATTGCGTCTTGCCACCGAGCGAGAAGAATTGAAAATCGTCCATGATCAGGTGGGCGCTCCGACCTGCGCTTTCGATTTAGCCGAAGCGACAACGAGAATGTTGGCCGGCATTATTGCGGGTACTAAGCGCCAGTTCCATATTCCCGAGGTCAGCGGAATCTACCATATGACCGCGGCCGGCCAGACCACGTGGTACGAATTCGCAAAGGCCATCCTCGAGGAAGCACGCCGCGCACCGCAAGACCTGCCGTGGCTCGCCTCGACAACCAAGGGTCGGCCTTTGATCGCACGCCGCGTGGTACCAATATCAACGGAAGAATTCCGCTCGCCGACACGTCGCCCCGCCTACTCAGTCCTCTCGAACGCGTGCCTGATGCAGACATTCGGCGTAACGCTTCCAGACTGGCGCACTCAACTGCAAAAATGTTTTTCTTCCAAACACATTCCTGCGAACTCTTCTTCCGTCGTTTCTTCCTGCGAAAAAATCTGGCCTTCGTGAGATTGTTGTCGGTTTTCTGCCGCCCTTAGTGTCATTTGCCAACGAGGAGACACGGGGGGGCGTCCGAAAGCTCTCAACGGTTTTCGTACTCAGTCAGTACCTCCTCGCACTTTTCGATGTAGTCCCACGGAGCACCACGCATGGCGTCTTCCCATGTAAGAACGATGGTCGGATATCCCCCTAAGTCACGTCACTACGTCGAGAGACCATAAAAGAGGGAAGAGAAAGTGAGAGGTCAAAAAATGGGACGCAAGAAATCCGCTGCGCTACGCGGCGGAAAGCTCATTAGAGTCAGCGGAGCCTGCGATGCGCTTGCAGGGGCGGGG
>WNFR01001383.1_pt1 | contig 25329 bp, 27 predicted proteins | sample 5400221 | NCBI WGS metagenome assembly WNFR01 (sample SAMN13153357, study PRJNA577476) | soil metagenome | isolation source: 40 cm soil under Madrone tree | place: USA:California | collected 2016-06-14 | reverse complement strand
TGAGAGACAGTTGGCGACGCTGCACGAGTGTCGCCGATATCCGAGCTGGACACCTCGGGCACGTCGATTGCTGCCTCGGGCAGCGTGCGCTCGCTTCACGCCGTCGCGGTGCTGGTGTCCATGCTGCTCCCCGTCCGCGCGAGTGCGGCTCCGTTCGCCTACGTGACGAGCACGGACGGAAATGCCGTCGTCGTGATCGACACCGCGACCGATACCGTGGGGCGGGTCATCCCTGTAGGAACACTCCCGTACGGCTCGGCGGTCACTCCGGATGGCAGCCGCGTGTACGTCACCAACGAGGGCAGCAGCAGCGTCTCGGTGATCGGAACGTGGGTCGACGAGGTGGTCGCGACCATTCCGGTCGGTCAGTACCCGTTCGGCGTCGCCGTGCATCCCGACGGGAACCGTGTGTACGTCGTCAACCGCGGAGACACGAACTTCGGCGGCTCCATCTCCGTGATCGATGTCGCGACGAACGCCGTCGTCGCGACGATTGCCCTCGGCTTGGAGCCGCGGATGGTTGCCTTCGATCCGACGGGCGCGCGTGCGTATGCCACGAACCGTAAGAGCGGGACGGTGTCGGTGATCGACACCGCCTCGAGCACCGTCGTCGCGACGATCCCGGTAGGCACGACGCCGTACGGCATCGACGTCGACGCGTCGGGAGCGCGGGTCTACAACGCGAATACCGGGGACGGCTCGGTGTCGGTCATCGACACGCGCACGCTGCAGGTGATCGCCACGATCCCGGTCGGCAGCGAGCCGCGCGGGGTCGCGGTGCATCCGGACGGCGGCTCGGTGTGGGTCGCCAATCGGGGCTCCGGCGACGTGGCGGTGATCGACACGGCTGCATTGCAGGTCGTCGCGACGACGATCGTCGGCCCGCTGCCGATCGGCATCGCATTCACGCCGGACGGCGCGCGCGTCTATGTGACGATCAGCGGAGCGAAGACGAAAGATGGTGCAAGCAGCGGCGCCGTGTACGCCCTGGATGGCGCCACCGCCGAGGTGATCGACGAGATGACGGCGGGTATCACCCCGTCGACGTACGGCAAGTTCATCGGCCCGGCCGTCCCCGCCGTCCCGACAGCGACGCGCACGCCATCGGTCGGGGGGACGTCGACCGCGACGATGGTCCCAACGCCGTCGCCGACTCCTACCAACGACGACCCGAACGCCACGACGACGCCGAGCAGCACCGCCACGGCGACGCCCCCACCGGAACCAACGGTGACCGCGCAAAGCACGTCCACCGGTCCGACCCTCACTCCGAGCACGTCGTCGACGCCGACGATCTTCGGCTGCAGCGGCCAACCGCTCGTCGGGTGCCGGCGTCCGACGAAGAATCTGCGCACGTGGGTCGTCATCCGCAAGCGTGTGCCGGCGACGAAGAATACGCTCGCGTGGGCGTGGGTGCGCGGCGAGGCCACCGAGCTCGATGCCTTCGGCGATCCGGTCGCCCGCGACGCCTACGCCGTGTGCCTGTACGACGAGTCCATCGGGTTCGCGCCTCTGCGGTTCGCGGCGGTGACGCCCGGTCTCGGCGGGTGCGGACGGTGCCGCCCGCGTGCTCGTGACCGCGGTCGGCTCCCTGAATCCCGCGCTGCCCCTCGGATTGCCGGTCCGCGCGCAGCTGCAGAATGCGCGCAGCGAGTGCTGGGAGGCATCGTTCGACGCCCCCAGCGTCAAGTCCGACGATGCGACCCGGTTCGAGGCGCGCGCCCGAGTCCCGTGAGCCCTCCGCGGCGCCGGACCAAGTTGCAGAAAGTCCGCCGCTCAAAAAGGTCGATAGGAAACATCAGCGACACCTCCTCGGTTCGCCGGCCGTGTTTAGTGAATGGCCGGCGAACAGGGGAACGTGCGATAATCGATCATCTGCCAACGAGGCGGGTAATGTTTCCTACCGACCGACGGTCGGAGTACGTCGCACGCTTCTACGACCTCAGCGAGTAGCTGCCCACGCACGACGATTTGGTCATCAACACGGACGCGCTCGTGCCGGAGCAAGCCGTCACCACGATCGTGACCGTGGCGCGTCAATAGGCTCCCCACGCGAGCGACCGGAGCACGCGCGGAATTTCCCTGGAGTCGCGGGCCTCCCACCACCTCGACGCCCCGCCAGCTAGCCTCAGTGAACCCCACGTCGCGAGATCCGCGGTCCGTTCCCCAATCGCGAGCTCGCGCTAGTTGCGCACCTCGTGCCAGCCCGTAAGCTGACCGACGGCCGACATGATGCCTGCCAGGGCATCGTCGTAGTGCACCCCGATCCCTCCCGTGTCGGTGACGGAGGCGCCGATGACGGCGCCGTAGAAGTCGCTGGTGCCGCCGGACATCGTGATGCCGGCTTGCGGGGCGTAGACGGCCATGTACGCCGCGGAGCCGCCGCTCAGCTTGATGGCGTTCTGGTTCGTCGGCGCATTCATGCTGCTGTAAAGTAGCAGGTTCGTCGCCAGGGCCGTGGTGTTGGAAACGCTGCCTCCCGAGAAGTTGACGGCGCCGGTGACACTGATCGTCACGGGGCCGTTCACGGTCAGCGTGCCGCCGCCCTGCAGCGTGATGGTGTTGAAGCAGTACGAGCGGTTCGACGCGAGGATCACGTTCTGGCTGTTGCCACTTACGTTCAGGACGCCTGTCGCCACGCCGCCATAAGTGCTCCCACCAATGAGAGTGATCCCGGTGCTATTGCTGTACTGGTTGCCGTTTGCCGCCCAGCAGCTCGGCACTGGAGGGTAGCTCATGGTGGGGCCATTGCTCGTCGTGGTTCCCGTCACTCCCCCCGCGGGGGCGCTCACCGTCCCCACCCCTGCCGTGGCGTCGCCGTTCACCCTGGTCGAGCCTCCGGTCAGGGTCACGTCGCCGGTGCCGTTGGTTCCGCCCGTCCGCACGCCGGCATCGCTGCCGGCCGTCAACGCATTGTAGGGAGCGGTCCGCGAATCGAAGCTGTCCGTTATCGAGCCCCCGGACATGGTGATGAAACGGTCGGCGAAGATCGCATAGGGGAAGAGCGACGTGCCGCTCACCGACGCCGTGACGACCCGCTCCGCCCCACCTACTCGACCGCGGGACACGAGATAGATCCGGAGGTTCTTGTCGACCGTCGGATCGTTCGCCCCGGTCAGCTCGTCGAAGTCGTCTTGCGCCTCGACGTAGTAGCCGTCGCTGGCGCCGCCCCCGAAGGCGCGGAAACGATAGGACGCGCCGTCCAGCGTCGCGACGCTGCCGATACCGGCGAGCGTGCCGCCAGTTCCGCCGCCTGCGAGCTCGTTGCTGAAGCCCCCGCTCGCGACGACGAGGCGGTACGCATGGTTGAGGCCCGCTTCGGCGACGCCCAACGCTTGTTTGCTGAGCACGTCCTGCCGCGTCATTTGCAGCTCGGTAAGCGCGCTGCGCGAGCCGATCACTCCGAGGAAGGTAAGCGCGGCGAGGACGACGATCACCAAGATCAGCGCCGTACCTTGCTGCCCGCGCATGCCGCGCCGCACGTCCAGGCTTTGTGGAAGCGATCGCATGATGTTCATCCGTCCGTCAGTTGGCCAGGACTACGTTCGATGTCAGGTTGGCTTGGAGATGCGTGTTGGTCAGGGGATCGAGCGCGCTCGACGTCGCGCTCAGCGTGATCTGGTACGCGGTCCCCGCGGCGACCGTCGTGACTTGCAAGCCGCTGATGTCGTCGACGACGGGCACCGCCCCAGCACCCTGATTGTCGTTGCGAACGAGCTGCGAGACTCCCGCGTCCGTTACGAGGCTGAACGTTGCCACATCGACCCGGTAGACCGGCGTATTTTGCGGGTAGCTACGGCTGAGTCCTTGGTTACCGGCGGTGCTCGGATTGGTGTCGATGGTGACCGTGGTGCCGGCGATGGCCGTGACGAGCGCATTCTGCTCGCCGTTGATCAGGAGCAGGGACTTGTTGCCGGTGTTCATTCCCGCCACGGTGCTGAGGCTCATGGTGGTGGCGCCCTTGGCGGCGCGAGCCGTCAACAGCGCCACGGGCTGCAGCGTAGTGCTCAGTACCGAGACGACGTTGTTCGGGGCCGTGCCGGTGACCAACGGATTGCTCGTGAAGCCCGGCACCCACGTGATCCAGCTCGCCAGGTTCCCCGCGGTCAGTCTGGTCGCGCCCGGGATCGCCACGCCCGCGATCGTGAGCGCGCCGTAGCCGTAGAGACCGTTGCGCAGGGTATCGGTGAGCGTGTCGAGGCCGATCCGGACGTTGTCGGCTGTCCCGACCCTCACGTCTTGCTGAAGGTACGTCTTGTGATGGAGGGCGGCCACCGTCACGACACCGGTCATCGTCAAGCTGACGAGGAGCAGCGTCACCAGGATCTCGATCAGTGTGAAGCCGGCGGTGCTCGTTCTCATCGCTACTGGCTCACGATCGTCTGCACGGTCACTGTTTGCGATCCGTGGCACGTCCATTGAACGGCGATCGTCACGAGCTTCGTGCCCGCCATAGGACCCGCCGCCACGGTCCACGTTCGCGTGTACTGCGTTCCCGAGTCCGCCTGCGTGACGGTGTCGTTGCCGCTGGCGACCGCCGCATAGGCGGTGTTGCGGATCGCTTCCATCTCGTCGACGGCGAGCGCGGCGGCAGCCGTCGTCCGCCGCCCCTGATCGACGCCGCGCATCGAGCCCACGAGCAGCGGCAGGAGACCGCCCAAACCGATGGCGAGAATCACGAGCGATGCCATGACCTCGACGAGCAGGAATCCGTCGGCCGATCGCAGCGCGGGTCTGGGGGTTTCCATCACGAGAGGTGAATGCGGCCCGCTTGATTGACCGCAACGGTCTTCGTGTAGGCCCCCGCCGTCAGCGTCGACGTCACCGCGGCCGAGACGGACCCGTTGGGCAGGAACGTGATGCTGCTGTCGACGTCGCCGATCGTGACGCCCGGCCAGTCCACTTGAAGGTCGACGGTGGTGACGGTCTCACCGTTGTCGATCGTCCCGTTGTTGTTCAGGTCGTCATGGAGCGTGTAGGTGTGCGCGTTGGTGATGCGCAGGATCTGGCGGTGATTGCTCGCGACCGCCGTGATCCGCGCCTTTTGCATGTCACCGAACAGCTGTCGCGACGCCCCATGCGACGCGTAGGTCGCACGTATCTGTCCGAAGCTCGAGGCACCTGCTCCGAGCGTGATCGCCACCAGGCCGAGCCCGGCGGTGATCTCGAGGAGGGTCGCGCCACGCTGGCGGGCCGATGCAGGCCGACCGCTCCGCACCCCCGGCCGTTCGCCGGCGCGGCTCCCACGATCGCCCTCGGCGGGTATCCCCTCGGCGGGTATCAAGGACTCTCGCATGTCGTATTGCGCTCCTGGAGACGGAGGGAGCAAGACAGATGCCGCGCAGCGCGACATCGTAACGCTCTGCGCCCGTGCGGGCACGGTGCTGCCCGCGATTTCGAGTGCCAAAAGTGCGCTTTCGTGTAACGAATGTGACGCCGTGGGCGCCCGCGGGGGCGGTCGCTGAGGCCCACTCGAGGCGTGACCGTCGCGGCGGAAAGGGCGAGCCGTCGCGTCACCGATCACGGGTATGCGAGGTCATCCGAGCGCGTCGGGCGTCGGGACTCCTTGTTACTTCGCTGCGGAACGGCGATCACGTCGACGTGCGTGAGCTACCGCGGGGTGATCGAGCGCCGGTCAGGAAATGCTCACCTCGCGCAGATCCTCGAACTGGGTTTCGAGATACTCCTTCAGCCGGCGCTTCACGCGACTCTCGATCTGTCGCACGCGCTCGCGGCTGATGCCGTACTTGTCGCCGATCTCCTGCAACGTGAGCGGCTCCTCCGCGAGCATGCGCTGGTCGAAGATCAGCCGGTCCTTGTCGCGCAGCGTGGCGCCGAACTCGCGGATCGCGGCGCCGAGACGCTGGCGGTACTCGGCATCGGCGACCTGATCCTCGGCGGTCGCCACGCTGCTCTTCAAGACGTCGAGCAGTGTGCCCTCCTCGCCTTCGTGCAGCGGCGTATCGATGGAGAGGTCGCTCGCACCGAGGCGCTGCTCCATCTCGATGACCTCCTTCTCCTTCACGTCGAGGCGCTGCGCGAGCAGCTTCGGGCCGGCGACGAACCCTTCGGCCTCGAGTTTGTCCTTCTCCTTTTGCAAGTTGAAGAAGAGCTTGCGCTGCGCCTGCGTCGTGCCGAGCTTCACGAGCCGCCAATTGTTCATCACGTAGCGGATGATGTAGGCGCGGATCCACCACACCGCGTACGACGGGAAGCGCACGCCCCGGTACGGATCGAAGTTCTTCACCGCTTCCATGAGGCCGATGTTACCTTCTTGGATCAGGTCGAGCAGGGCACGAAACGAACGCTGGTATTCGCGCGCGATCATCACCACGAGCCGCAGGTTGCCGGTGACGAGGCGGTACGCGGCCGCGACGTCGCCCTCGCGCTGGAAGCGGACGGCGAGGTCGTGCTCCTCCTCGCGCGTCAGGAGCGGATAGCGGCGGATCTCGGCGAGGTAGCGCTGCAGCGGATCGAACGGGACGAGCGAGCTCGACGAGTCGCGGTCGTCGTCCGCGCGCGCCCGCACCCCCGGGACGGCAGCGGTCAAGTCGAGTTCGGCCGCACCGGCGCGGTGCGCCGCGGCGGGCGCGCGCGTGCTGCCGCGGTCGGTCGCACTGGCGTCGACGTCGGCACCGGCGACGTCGACGCCGGCGACGTCGGCGCCGGCGCCGGCGATCTCGGCCTCGATCGTCACCCGCTCGTCGGTCGCGTCGTCGGGCGCGTCCACCTGAGGACCCGCGTCGGCAGCGGCGCCGCGATGGCGGTCCTCCACAGCGTCGGCCCGGTCACGTTCGGAGGCGGCTCCGGCGACAGGCTCGCGCCCGGGCGCACCGCCACCGCGCGCACGGCGCACGCGCGGCTTCCGCGGCGTGCGCTTGCCGGAGCGCTCGCTCATCGCTCCTCTGCCCGCGGCGCCGCGAGACCGCGCTTCAGCGTGTCGACGAGGTCGCTCAGGATCTCGTCGAACTGCCGCTGCATCGCGATCATGTCGTCGCGCATCCGCAGGATCACCTCGGCGCCGGCGAGATTCACCTCCAGCTCCTCGGTGAGGAGCGCGCTCACACGGGCGCGCTCGAGGTCCGCCGACGAGATGACGACGACGTCGTCGAGCGTGCGCTTGACGGCGATCATCCCCTCGCGCTCGAGCATCTCGAGATAGGCGATCGAGAGCCCCGTCTCGGCGGCGGCTTCCGGCAGCGTCAGGTATCGATGGTGGGCCATGTCACAACCTCAAATCGGCGCGCGGATTCCGACCGTAGCTGTCCTCGAGCACCGACACCGCCTCGCGGACGCGCGCGTCGCCGTCCGTCGGCACCTGCACCATCAGCACGACGTAGAGATCGCCGCGTCCCGAGCCCTTCATGTCCGGGACGCCCTTGCCGCGGAGGCGCAGCTTGCTGCCGCTCTGGCTCCCCGGGGGAACCTTCAGCTTGACGGTGCCGTCGGGCGTCGGCACGTCGATCGTCGCGCCGTGTATCGCCTCGCCGACGGTCACCGGCACTTGCAGGTAGAGATCGCGGCCGCGCCGCTCGAGACGCGGGTGCGGCCGGACGCGCGTCACGATGTAGAGGTCGCCCGCAGGGGCGCCGCCGATCCCGGCACCGCCCTTGCCGGCGAGACGAACGCGCGAGCCGTCGTCGACGCCCGGCGGAATTTTCACGTTCAGCTTCTCCACCTTCTCGACGCGGCCACCGCCGTGGCATTGGGGACACGCCCGCTGGTTGATACGTCCCGTTCCGTTGCAGCGCGGGCAGCGGCGATTGAACGAGAGCGGCCCGGTGCCGACCTTCGTCTGCCCGCTGCCGTTGCATTCGGGACACGTCGTCCCGCCGCCCTCGGTACCCGAGCCGTGGCAGGTCGGGCATTCGACGGGCTTCGTGAGCGAGATCGTCGCGGTCGTGCCGCGAATCGCGCTCAGGAGGTCGATCTCGAGCGTCGATTCGAGGTCGGGGCCGCGCTGCGCCGGTTCGGCGCCGGTGAACTCCGCGCCGCGGCCGCCGAAGAGATCGCCGAAGATGTCCTCGAAGCTCGAGTACCGGCCGCCGAACCCGCCCGCGTCGCCGCCGGCCGCCTCGCCCGTGCCGCGTCCGACGCCGCCGCCGAAACCGCCGCCGTATGCGCTCTGTGCGCGCTTGAACTCGCGGGCGCGCTCGGCGTCGAAGCCGCTTTGCAGCCCGTCCACCCCGAACTCGTCGTAGGTCTTGCGCTTCGCCGGATCGGACAGGGCGTCGTAGGCGAACGATACCCGCTTGAACTTCTCTTCCGCCTCGCGGTTCCCGGGATTGACGTCGGGATGGTACTTCCGCGCCAGCTTCCGGTAAGCCTTCTTGATCTCCTCGGCGGACGCCGTGCGTTTCACGCCGAGGTCGGCGTAGAGGTCGCGTTTCGCCATCGTGGCGCCGCGCCGATCAGCCCGGCGTGCGGCCGGGACGCGTCACAGCCGCCGACCCGGCGCTCAGGCCGTCGGCTCCCCCGTCACCGCCGGCGCGCCGGCCGCCGCGAGCTTCACCTTGTTCTCCGAATCGAGGAGGGGTCGGGATCCTTTGAGGAGCTGCTTGGCGCGCTTCGCTGCGAGCAGCACCAGCTGGAAGCGATTGTCGACGTTCTCGAGGCAATCCTCGACGGTGATTCGTGCCATTCCGACGTCCTCCATTGCGGCGCGCCGTGGCGCCGGGCGGTCCTCGAAATCTATCCGAAACTCCGGCGGAAGAAAACCGCGGCGCCTCGCCTGGCACAGGGTCACTTTGCTCGGCCGGGACTGGGGCAAGTTGCGAGCGAGACGAGGCGCGACGGAAGCGAGCAGCGCAGGCGTAGCGGAGCTACGCCGAGCAGCGGAGCGACCGAGCAACGAAGTATCGCGACGCAAATTGCCCCAGTACCCGGTCTTCAGCTTGACACCCCGAACCGACGCCGATAACCGGAGCGACCGTGGGGCTCTGGCAACGCATGCGTGAGCTCGGCGGCGGAGCCAAGCGCCGCATCCTCGTCGACCTGGCCAACGCCCATCGCGAGGAGCTGCGGGTCGCGCTGCAGCTGCGCGTCCACGCCGAGCGCGCTCCCTACCCCGATCATGCGGCGACGCTCCTCGGGCTCGCCGAGCGCGAGGACGCCCACGCCGCCGCCGTCCGCCAGCACATCGAGCACCTGGGCGCCGTTCCCCCGAGCGGCGAGCCCGGCGCGCCGCGCGGCGGCCACAACTACTGGCAGCGCCTCACCTTCGACCTCGAGGACCTTCGCGCGAAGAGCAGCCGCTACCGCGAGCTGTCGCTGCGTTGGGACGTCGACGACGCGGAGACCGCCGCCCTCTTCGACCGCCTCGCCCACGAGGATGCAGCGCTCGGTCGCGTCATCAGCGATCTCATCACGCGCAGCGATCCGCACGCCGAGGATTGAGGCCCGACCCGCCGCGCCCCGGCTCGCGTCTGCGCGCCGGCATCCAGATGCTGCGCGTGCTGTGGCACCTGCCGAGCTTCATTCGTCTCTACTGGCGGCTCTACCGCGATCGCCGCGTGCCGCTCGCCGCGAAGGCGGGGCTGACCGCCGCCGTCGTCTACGTGATCTCGCCGATCGATTTGATTCCCGACTTCTGGTTCCCGCCGTTCGGCTTCGCCGATGACGCCGCGGTGCTGTGGTTCGCGTGCCGCTGGTTCATCGCGGCGTGCCCGCCGGACGTCGTGACCGAGCACGTAAGGCGCATCGACGCCGAGCGCCGCGGCGTCGCGCCCTGACGGCGTACTTGCGACGCCGCCGCGGCGTTACTCCTCCGCCGAACGGGTCGGCAGCGTGGCCAGAACGAGGAAGAACTCGCGGTTGCCGGCCGGGCCGTGAATCGGCGATTCGTGCCGCGCCCGGACCGTGAGCCCCTGCGCGGTCGCGAACGCTTCCAGATCATCGAGAACCTGCGCGTGCTGAGCAGGGTCGCGGACGACACCGCCTTTCCCGACATTGCCGCGGCCGACCTCGAACTGCGGCTTCACGAGGGCGATGATCGTGCGTCCAGGTCCGAGCAGGCGCTGCACGGCGGGAAGGACGAGACGAAGCGAGATGAAGGAGGCGTCGATCGTCGCCAGGTCGACGGGCTCGGGGATTTGCTCGCGCCGGAGGTGGCGGACGTTGGTACGCTCGAGACTCACGACGCGGAGATCCTCGCGCAGCTTCCACGCCAGCTGTCCGTAGCCGACGTCGACGGCGTAGACGCGACGGGCGCCGCGCTGCAGGACGCAATCGGTGAAGCCGCCGGTCGACGCGCCGACGTCGAGCACGACGGCGTCGCGGACGTCGAGCGTGAGCGCGTCGAGCACCGACGCCAGCTTCACGCCGCCGCGGCTCACGTACGGATGGTCCTCGCCCCGCACCTCGAGCACGACGTCGCAGCGCACGCGTGCACCCGGCTTCTCGACGCGTGCGGTGCCGGCGAAGACCAGCCCCGCCATCACGAGACGCTGCGCGCGCTCGCGCGACTCGACGAGGCCGCGATCGACGAGCAGCTTGTCGACCCGCTCGGTCCGCGCCGTCGCCATCGTGCTCGTGGCCACGCGGGTCAGCGTCCGGCGGCGCGCTCCACGATGAAGGTCGCGAGCGCCGCGAGCGGCTCCCCGCGCGTGCCGAGCGGCGCCAGGGCGGTGCGACAGCGCGCCAGCAGCGCGCGCGCGACGCCGCGCGCGCCCTCGATCCCGAGCACCGCGGGGTATGTCGCCTTGCCGCGTGCGGCGTCGCCGCCCTCGTGCTTGCCGGTGACCGCGGTCGAGGCGGTCGCGTCCAGCAGATCGTCGGCGACTTGGAACGCGAGGCCGAGTGCGCCGCCGTAGTCGCGCAGCGCCTGGAGCGCGGCACCTTCTGCGCCGCCGGCGAGGGCGCCCGCTTCGACGGCGGCGGCGATGAGCGCCCCCGTCTTGCGGCGATGGATCGACTCGACGAGGGCGAGGTCGGCGCGCCGGCCTTCGCCTTCGAGATCCGCGACCTGTCCGCCCACCATCCCGCCGGCACCCGCGGCGCGCGCGATCACGGCGACGATCGCGAGCGCGCGCCCGGGCTCGACGCCGGCCGTCGCCGCGCCGTCCGCGGCGAGCGCGAAGGCCTCGGTGAGGAGCGCGTCGCCGGTCAAGATCGCGTGCGCCTCGCCGAACGCGACGTGGACCGTCGCGCGGCCACGTCGGAGCTCGTCGTCGTCCATGGCGGGCAGATCGTCGTGCACCAGCGAGTAGGTGTGAATGAGCTCGAGCGCGCACGCGAACGGCAGCGCCCGCTGCGGCTCGCCGCCGCTCGCTTCGCACGCCATGAGCGTGAGGATCGGCCGTACGCGCTTGCCGCCCGAGAAGACCGCGTAGCGCATCGCTTCGTGGAGCCGGGGCGGCACCCCGTCGGCAGCCGCGAGGGCGCGCTCGAGTGCCGCGTCGACGAGCGCGCGACACGAGGCGAGATACTCCTCGACGTTCACTCCGACTCCGCGTCGAGCGGCCGCGTCCGCAGGCGTCCCTGCGAGTCGCGCATCAGCACCTCGACGCGCTGCTCGACCTCGGCGAGCTTCTCGTTCAGCACCCGCACGAGACCGACGCCACGCTCGAACGCGGCGAGCGCGTCCTCGAGGGAGAGCTCGCCCGATTCGAGACGCTGCACCGTCTCCTCGAGATCACGGAGCGCGTCTTCGAAGCGTACCCGACTCCCCGCCGCGCTGGTGCCCGCCATGCGCTCTCGGCTTAACGCGAAAGCGGGCGCAGGGAAAGCGCGCGCGTCATGTGCGCCCGCGCGCGCGACGTCGAGACGATCCCGATGTCAGGAGCGCGAGCGCGGTGGTCCGGTGATGCGCGCGCGGGCGGCGCCGACGGCGAACGTGAGATCGACGTCGTCGCCGTCGCGCAGGGTGCCGGCGTCGCGGACGACGCTGCCGTCGGGACGGCGCGTCAGGCTGTAGCCGCGCTGCAGGACGGCGAGCGGGCTCAGGTCGTCGAGCGAGCGCGCGCCGCGCGCCACGCACGCCCGGCCGTCGCGCACGACCGCCGCGACGGCGCGCTCGAGGCGGCGGCGGCCGTCCTCGACGGCTTCGGCGACGCGTGCGAGGCGCGTCACCGGATGTTGGAGCTGGAGGCGGTGGGCAGCCGTCTCCACCGTCCGCGCCGCGCCGTCGACGCGGCCGCGCAGCGCGCGCACGAGCCGCGTCTCGAGACTCGCGGCGCGGTCGCCGAGATCGCGGACGTAACGGCGCGGATCGCGGACGCGTCCGGCGAGCGCCGCGACCCGCCGGCGCTCCGCGTCACGGCGGCGCGCGAGCGCCTCGCCGAGCGCGCCGGCGCAGCGCGCGACGCGCGCCTCGAGATCGACGACCCGCGGGACCACCATCTCCGCCGCCGCCGTCGGCGTCGGCGCGCGTCGGTCGGCGACGAGACACGCGATCGTGAAATCGACCTCGTGGCCGACCGCGGCGATGACGGGCAATCGGGAAGCGACGATGGCGCGCCCGACACGCTCCTCGTTGAACGGCCAGAGATCCTCGAGCGAGCCGCCGCCGCGACCGACGATCAGCACCTCGAGCGTGGGGTAGGCGTTCAGGTCGTCGAGGGCGCGGACGATGTCGTCGGCGGCCCCGGCGCCTTGCACGCGCACCGGGCGGACGACGACGTGCAGTGCCGGACAGCGGCTGCGCAGGATGACGAGGATGTCGTGCAGGGCCGCGCCGCCGAGCGCGGTCGCGATGCCGACGTGGCGCGGGAAGAACGGCAGCGGCCGTTTGCGCGTCTCGTCGAAGAGTCCCTCCGCCGCGAGCCGCTCCTTCAACTGCTCGAACGCGAGCTGGAGCGCGCCGCGGCCGAGCGGCTCGAGCCGATCGACGACGAGCTGCAGGTCGCCGCGCGCCGGATAGAGCGTGATCTGGCCGCGGACGACGACGCGCTGGCCGTCGGCGGGCGTGAAGACGAGGACCTGCACCGCGCTGCGGAACATCACGCAGCGCAGGTGGCTGCTGTCGTCCTTCAGCGTGAAGTAGAGGTGCCCGGAGCCCGCCGGTCGCAGATTCGAGATCTCGCCCGCGACGAGAACGTCCGTGAACTCGGTCGCGAGCGTCTCGCGCAGGAGCAGCGTCAGCTGCGTCACCGTGAGCGGCGCCGGCGCGCGGCGCGTACGCGGAAGCATCGCCGTCGAGCCTAACAACGGCGGTGCGCGGTCACAACCGTCAGCGCACGAGCGCGGACGCGGGCACGACGTGCGTACCCGCCGCCGCGGCGTGCGCCAGCCAGGGCGCCAGCGCGGCGAGCGTCGTCGGGTGCGGGTGCCCGATCGCGATCACGCTGCGACGCGCGCGCACGAGCGCGTCGAGCTCGGCGAGCGCGCGCGCGACCGCCCCGGGCCGCGGGTCGTGGTCGAGGAAGAGCGCGCGCTGCGCGAACGGCACGCCGAGTCGCGCCGCCGTCACCGACGCGACTGAGGCCGGTGTCGTGAAGCTGTCGAGGTAGAAGAGGCCGCGCGCGTGGAGCGCGCCGAGGAGTCGCTCCATCGCGACGGGATCCTGCGTGAAGCGCGACCCCATGTGGCCGTTCACGCCGACGATGTACGGCACGGCGGCGAGATCGGCGTCGAGCTGGCGTTCCAATCCATCCGACGACATGCCCGTGCGCAAAAAGCCCGGAGCGCCGCCCATCTCGGCCGCTCGCTCCGGCTCGAGCGGCAGGTGCAAGATCACCTCGCGCCCGCGCTCGATGGCGGCGGCGGCGACGCGCGTCGAATACCGGCGGAACGGAATGACCGCCAACGTCACCGCCGGCTCGAGATCGAGCACGGCGCGCGCGGCCTCGAGGCTGTCGCCGAGGTCGTCGATGACGATTGCGACGCGCGGCCGCGAATCGACGGCGGCCGGCGCGGCTTTCGGCAATGCGGCGAGACGCTCGGGCGCTGCGGGCTCGTCGAAGCGCGCCCGTGCTTCGACCGGCGGCGCGTCAGCAGTCGAGGGCGGGAGGCCGTTCGCCGCGTCGGCATCCGGTGCCCCGCCGTTCGATGCCGCGTCGGCATCCGGCGGCGCCCCGCCGCCCACCTGCGCGCGCGCGCGCGGCTGCAGTTGCGCTTGGACGGGCGCACGTCCGGGCTGGCGCGCGATCCAGCGCGGCGGCGCGAGCGGCGGCAGTGGCAGGGAGCGCTGACGGATGAGAAAACCGGCCGCCGCACCGAGCACCAGCGCGAGCGCGACCCTGTACCAGCCGGCCCCGCGTCGCGATCGTCGCCGCTTTTCCGCTCCCATCCGCTCCGCCCCGACGCCGCCGCGCGGCGCGTCCGACTGCCGTCAATCGCTCTTGGCGACCAGCGTCTTGAAGACCTTCCAGCTCTTCAACAGCTCGAGCGCGTGGTCGAGCTGGGGGTCCTTCCCGAGCTCGCCTTCCTTGACGCCTTCCGCACCTTCCTCGGGCGGCATCTCCTCGGGCGCCGCCGGCGGCGGTTGGCTTTCGATTTCGCCCGGCTGCGAGTTCTGCTGCGGCTTCTGCTTCTGCTCGAAGTGGCGCGGCAGGTTCTCCTCGCGCAGCATCTGCGCCGCGCTCTTCCCGCCGCTCGCCGCGCGCGTCATGAGCACGTTGTCCATGACGATGTCGGGGACGATGCCGGTCGCTTGAATGGAGCGGCCACTCGGCGTGAAGTAGCGCGCGGTCGTGAGCCGCAGCGCCGAGTTGTCGTCGAGCGGGAGAATCGTCTGCACGGAGCCTTTGCCGAAGGTCTGGGTGCCGAGAATGATCGCGCGCTTATGGTCCTGCAGTGCGCCGGCGACGATCTCGGATGCGCTCGCGGTGCCGCCATTCACCAGCACGACCATCGGGAAGTCCATGTAGCTGCCGGGGCGGCGCGCGAAGTACTTCTGCTTTTGGTTCTCGAGGCGGCCATCCGTGTAGACGATCAGGCCCGAGTCGAGGAACGTGTCCGCGACCTTCACCGCTTGCGTGAGGAGGCCGCCCGGATCGTTCCGCAGGTCGAGCACGATGCCCTCGATGTGCCCGTCGTGCGTCCACTGCTCGAGGACGCGCTCGACGTCGCTGTCGGTGCGCTCCTGGAACTGGGTGACCCGCAGGTACCCGTAGCCCTTCTCGAGCGTCTTCGACTTGACGCTCTGGATCTTGATGACCTCGCGCGTGAGCGAGACGTCGAAGATTTCGTTCACGCCTTCGCGCTTGATCGAGAGGACGACCTTGCTGCCCTTCGGGCCGCGCATCTTCTTCACCGCGTCGACGAGGGTCATGTCCTTGGTGAACTGGCCGTCGATCTTGATGATCATGTCGCCGGCCTTGACGCCGGCCTTGTACGCGGGCGTGTCCTCGATCGGCGACACCACGGTGAGCACGCTATTGCGCATCGTGATCTCGATGCCGAGACCGCCGAAGCTGCCCTTGGTGTCGACTTGCAACTCTTTGTACAGCTCGGGCGTGAGGTACGCGCTGTGCGGGTCGAGCGAGGTCAGCATGCCGTTGATCGCGCCCTCGATGAGCTGATCGGTCGTCACCTCGTCGACGTAGTTCTTCTGCACAATCGCCAGAATGTTGGTGAACGTCTGGAGGTTCTCGTACGAGGAGTCCTTGCCGACGGCGTCGACCTTGGTGACCCCGCGCCCGCCCGAGAAGAGGACTGCGAGCACCGCAACGAGTGCGAGGACTCCAGTCAGACTGCGTCGCCGACGTGACATGCCGTGCTCCGTGTGGGCCGAAACGATCGTGAGAGATTATACTAGCCGGTCTCACACCCGCAAACCAGGTCCTGAGTCCGGCGCCGATTTGCTTCGCGATACCTCGTTGCTCGGTCGCTCGGATGCTCGGCGTAGCGCTGCTACGCCTGCGCTCCTCGGCTCCCTCGCGCCTCGTCTCGCTCGCAACTCGACGCCGGCCGCGCGTCCCCGAGTCTCGCTCGCGACTCGACGCCGGCCGCGCGCCCACCGAGTTTCGCTCGCAACTCGGGCGATGGCTCGGTTCAGCGATGGGCCACGTCGGGCGCGAGTGAGCGGAGGTACGAGATCACTGCCCAGCGCTCGTTCTCGGCTAGGGCGCCGTGGAAGGACGGCATCGCGGTGCCGGGCTTTCCCTCGGTGATGCGGTAGAAGAGGTACGGGTCGGAGTGGCGGGCGAGCACGTCGGTGCCGCGAAAGTTCGCCGGCGGGGGCGTGAGGCCGCCGGCGGCGATGCCGTGGCCGTCGGCGCGGTCGCCGTGGCAGCTCGCGCAGTTGCTCTGAAAGATCGCCGCGCCTGCCGCCGCCGCCGCGGGATCGTCGAGGCGCGGATTCGTGCGCGACGCGAACGCCGGCGGGAGATCCTCGTGCAGCGCGCCGCGGGCGGTGTACGTCCACACCGTCGTCGCGATCGCGGCGGCGGCGACGAGCACGACGACGAGCGCGCGCGTGCCCGTCATGGGGGCGCGACCCGCGTGGGCACGAACCGCCTCGAGGGCGCGACCCACCTCATGAGCGTGCCGCCGCCGCGCCCGCGACGCGCGCGGCGCCGCGGCCGCGCAACGTGTAGGCAACGCCGACGAGGAGCGCGGCGAGCAGCACGCCCTGCGCGAAGAGCGGCTCGACGAACGGATACACGGCGAGCCAGTCGCGCAGGATCGTGGGATCCGGAATCGCGACCGGCGTCACCGACACGAGACCCGCTTCCTGCAGCTCGCGCACGCCGGCGCCGGCGAACTTGAACGCGAGCACGTACAACAGCGTGCCCGTCACCGCAAAGAACGGCCGAATCGGAATTCGCACGCCGTAGCGGAAGAGCGCGACGCCGATCGCGGCCAGGCAGAAGACGCCGAGAGCCAAACCGGAGCCGACGGCGGAGACCGCCAGCGAATTGCCGGCGGCGCGGCCGGCGAGCGCCTCGTAGAAGAGGACCGTCTCGAAGCCCTCGCGAAACACGACGAGGAACGCCAACGCGACGAGACTGCGCGCCTGCCCGGTGCCGAGCGCGCCTTCGAGGCGGGCGCGGACGAACGCTTGCCAGCGCTGCGCCTCCGACTTGGAGATGAGCCAGTACGACGCCGTGAAGAGCACCACGACCGCGAGCAGCATCGTCACGCCCTCCAGCGTCTCGCGCGCCGCGCCGCCGATCGGCACGACGCGATCCGCGACCGCCGCGAGCGCAATGCTCGCCAGCACCGCCGCGCCGCCGCCGGCGTAGAGCAGCGTCCGCTTCTCGCCTTGTCCGACTTTCGTCAGGTACGCCGCGAGCGCGGTCAGGATGAGGAGCGCCTCGAAGCCCTCGCGCACGATGATGAGGAGCGCGTCGACGAAGAGACTCGACGCGCTCGCCGCGACGCCGGCCGGCGCGACCGTGTCGAGGATCGCGGCGAGCGCTGCCGCCTGCGCGCGCACCTCGGCGGGCGGGGCACCGGCCTTCATCGCCGCCGCGAGCGTCAACCATCGGACCTCGAGATCGCGGTAGCGCGCCGGGTCGGCGGCCTTCAGCTCGGTATCGAGCGCCGAGCTCTCGAAGCGCAGGAACGCGTCGCCGACTGCCAGGCGCGCCGATGCGTCGGGATAGCGGCCGGCGGCACCGCGGATCTGCGCCGCGAAGTCGCCGTCGGCAGCGATCGCGACGCGGCCGAGCGTCAGCAGCACGAACGCGGCGATGGCGACACGGATGACGGTCATGCGTGCGCCCCGCGCACCGGAGGCAACGGCACCTCGACGTCGGCCGCCGGCTCGAGACGCGGGCGATCGACGGCGCCGAGCGTCGGCGGATCGACGTGAACGCGGACGCGCGTCACCCCCGCGGGCAGCGCGAGCGTCGCGCCGTAGTGCGAGAAAATCGACAGCAAGGGGTGGAGCGTCGCGGTGCCGACGGTGCGCGATCCGGAGAGGAACGTGAGCGTGACCGCCGCGTCCGGCACGAGCTGCTCCGTCTCACGATCGAGCAGCGCCACCTCGACGTGGTTGGTCGCATCGGCGGCGACGGGCGAGAGGACGGGCGCGCCGTCGCGCCAGAGCCAAATCGGCTCCGGGCCCTCGACGATGAGACCGAGGCGATACGGCCCCGCGTCGTAGAGGATCCCGGCCTCGGTACGCGCCTGCAGGACGTCGTCGCCGATCGCGTAATCGGCGTCGACCTGCTGCACCGGATGCGCATCGAACCGCAAGCTGCCTTGCTGCACGCGCGCGGCGAGCGTCACCGTCACCGGGCTCACGAAGTGGGTCAGCATGTCGCCGTGGCGCGCGTATGCCGGCGGCGACGCGCGCACCGTGATCGTCAGCGGTCCGTCGTCGGGCAGCGCGACGTTGGCGCCGTATTGATGGAAATCGCCCCAGAGCTCCGCGAGCGCGACGTCGGTTCCACGGCCGTCGCGCTCGAGAGTCGCGGTGATGCGCGCTGCGGGAAGGAGGCGCTTCGTCCGGCGCTCACGCAGGAGGACACCGAGGTAGACGGCGCCGGGTACGGGTGGAACGGCGACGAGGCCGCCGTTTTGACGCGCGAAGATCGAGCGCGCCGGGCCGGTCGTCATCGCCACCCGGTACTCGCCGGCGATCTCCTCCGCCGCGATCGCCTCGTCGGCGCGCGCCGTTGCGACGACCGCGCCGCGGATCTCCTCCGGAACGGCGCCCGCGAGGAGATCCTGCACGAGCGCGACCGTGCGGGTCGCCTCGCTCGCGAGCTCCGCCGGCGGCGCCTGCCGCGCGACCGCCGCACGCGTGCGCGCGATGCCGTCGCGAATCGCCGCGCTGCGCGTCGGGTCGCCGGCGCCGTTCGCCGCGGCGAGCGCGGCGAATTTGCTCTCCGCCTGCTCCGCGAAGAGCTCCGTCTCCGCGTACTCCGTCGCGTCGGCGACGGCACCGCCCGCCGGCACGACCGCATTCGCATACTCCTGCCGGACGAGCTTCAACGCCCCGATGACGTCCGCCGCCCCCGCGGCCGCGCCCGGCGTCGACGTGGGCGCCGCCGTGCGTCCGGTGCCGACCACGTCGCCCGACCGCGTACAGCCGACGACCGCGAGCACCGTCGCGGCGACGATCGCGCGCCGCCGAGGCGCGCAGCCGTTAATGAAACTGAAAATCATTCTCAACAAGGAGTTACACCCGGCGCCGCGCCGCTGTCAATCGACGGATTGGTTAGAATCCCGTCCACTCGCCGCGCTCGATGAGGCGGCGAAACGCGGCATGGCTCTCGGTCGAGTCCCAATCGCGCGGCCCGAGCCGATGGTCGACGACGCGGCCGTTGCGGTCGATGATGAACGTCTCGGGGTAGCCGGTCACGCCGTAGCGTCCGGCGATTTGGAGATCCGGATCCAGCAGCACCGGGAATGTCAGCCCGTACTGGCGGACGAACTGCTCGACGACGGCACGGTCGCCCTGGTCGGCGTTCACGCCGAGCATCTCGAAGTCGCCGCCGTGCAGGCGCGCGTAGAGCGACTGCATGGACGGCATCTCCTCGCGGCACGGCTCGCACCACGTCGCCCACACGTTGAGGAACACGACCCGCCCCTTCAAGTTCGCGAGCCGGATGGCTTTGCCGGAGAGATCGCTCAGCGAGAACTCCGGCGCCTGGCTGCCGACCAGCGAGCCGCTGCGACGGCAGCCGGCGATCGCGAGGAGCAGGATCATCGCCGCGAGCGCGGCGCGCCGGATCATGCCGGTGGCGGACCCGTCGAGCCGACGCGCACCGGCGCCGGCGCCCGCTCGCCGTCGGTCGAGCGCCAGATGAGGACCGTCGCGAGCGCGATCAACGCCAGGCTGATCCACTGCGCCTCGGTGAGACCGAACGCCACCTTGGGATTGATGCGCACGAACTCGACGAGAAAGCGCACCGTCGCGCTGAGCAGCAGATACCACCAGAGAATCATGCCGTCGGGCTGGCGCGTGCGTCGCATCGACCACAGGACGAGGAACACCGCGCCGTAGCCGAGCGTCTCGTAGATCGGCGCGGGATGGACGCGCACGTCGAGCGGCAGGCCGTTCGTCCGCACCCAGCTGTCACAGCCGATGATCGCGTTCGGATAGCGCATGCCCCACGGCAGCGTCGTCGGCGTGCCCCAGTCGCCGTCGCCGGCGAGGAGACAGCCGACCCGGCCGATCGCTTGCCCGAGCGCGAGACCGGGCGCGATCGAGTCCGAGACGCGCAGCCACGAGAGCCGCCGCGCCCGGATGAAGAGCGTGACCGCCAGAAAGCCGCCCAGCAGCCCGCCGTAGAAGACGAAGCCCGCGCCGGTGAAGATGAAGGCGAGCGGATGCGCGAGGAACCCCTCCCAGTCGTCGAAGATCGAGAGCAGCCGCGAGCCGCCGAGGCCGCCAACGGCGGCCCACAGCACCATCGACGACGCGAGCTCGGGATCCATGCCTTTGCGTGCGAGCTCGCGCCCGAGGGCGTGGCCGGCGGCGAGAAACGCCAGCGCCAGCATGACCCCGAAGCTGTAGACCGTGATCGGACCGATCGAGAAGATCACCGGATACACGGTCGTCGAGCATAGCCGAAGGGTCCCGAGCCTGCCAGGGAACCCGCCGCGCGCGTTGCTATTGAACGCGTCGCGCGCCACCGAGTAGAAGGAACGCATGGCGCGCGCAGGCTTCTGGGCGGTGTCGTCGGGCGCGATCAGCTTTCGGCGCGACGGGCGCTGGTACTCCGACGGCGAGCCGATCAACAACGCGCGGATCGCGTCGCTCTTCAGCCGTTGTCTCCGGCAAACCGAGGATGGGCGCTGGCAGATCGCGATGGCCGACGAGCGCGCCTTCGTCACGATCGAGGACACGCCGTGGGTCGTGACCGGCGTCGAGCGCGACGGCGGCGGCTACCGTCTCCGTCTGAACGACGGCTCCGAGGAGCCGCTCGATCCGGCGTCGCTCACCGTCGGCGCCGAGAACGTCCTCTACACCCGGGTGAAGGGCGGATACCGCGCGCGCTTCCTCAGACCCGCGTATTACCGGCTCGCGCCGGCGATCGAGGAGCGCGACGGCCGGTTCGTCCTTGTCGCGGGCGGCGCACGCACCGCGATCGGCCGCGAGGCCTGAGCGCTCGCGGCATCGCGCGGCATCGTCGTGCACGTCGCCCTCGTCGAGCCCGAAATTCCGCCCAACACCGGATCGATCGCGCGTCTCTGCGCGGCGACGGAAACGCCGCTCCATCTCGTCGGCCGGCTCGGGTTCGTGATCGACGACCGCCACCTGCGGCGCGCCGGCCTCGACTATTGGCCCTGGGTGCCGCTCACGCGCCACGAGAGCTGGGAGGCGTTTCGCACCGCCCTCCCCGGCCGTCGCCTCGGCTTCTCGGCGCGCGCGCCACGCCTCTACACGGAGCTTCGTTTCCTCCCCGACGACGTGCTCGTGTTCGGCGGCGAGACGGGCGGCCTACCGGCGACGATTCGCGACGAGCTGGAGCCGGAGCTCTACCGCATCCCGATCACGAGCGCGCACGTGCGGAGTCTGAATCTCGCCAACGCCGTCGCGATCGTGCTCTACGAGGCGCTGCGCCAGCTCGTATCGGCGTAACCGGTCGACCGCGTCAGGTCTCGTCGGCGGGAACGCTGCGACCGCACTTGCCGCCGCCGCAGTCGGGGCGGCCGCAGCCGCCCTCGGGGAGGACGAAGCCGTAGCCGATCTCCTCGAGCTCGGCGAGCGCGACCCAGCGCACCGCCGCGGGCGCGGCGGCGGCCGCGCACTCGATGCAGCGGGTGATCTCGCGATCGTCGTCGTCGAGCTCGACATGGCAGAGCACGTCGCGCTCACAAGTCGCACAGCGCGTGACCGGAAAGGTGGGATCGGTCGTGTCCACGGCTCCTTCTACATTGAATCGACGACAGGCATCCAGTAGACAAACGGCAGGCACCGCGTCGTGGCTCCGGCCCGCGCCGTCGCCGCATGCATGAGACGCGCGCTCACTGTCGCCCTGGTCGCAACCTGGGCGGTGATGGTCGGCCTGCTGCTGCGCAAGCAGACGGCCACGCCGGCGAGCGACGCCGCGGCGCTGCTGGCCGCCGCGCCCGCGAGCGCCAGCGACGAGCGCGACGAATGGTTCGGCGTCTATCACGGCACCGAGAAGGTCGGCCACGCGCATCGCGTGACGGCGCGCACCGCCGACGGCTACGCCTTCTACGAAGACTCGGTCGTCGCCCTCGCCATGCTCGGCACGCCGCAGACGCTGCGCACCGCGCTCGCCGCCGAGACCGACGGCGACTACGCGCTGCGCCGCTTCCGTTTCACGCTCGTCTCGCCGGCGACGACCTTCTCGGCGACCGGCACGAGCGACGACCACGTACTGAGCGTGCGCTACGGCCCGCAAGGGCAGCCCGCGGACCTGCGCCTGCCCCTCACGGCACCGATTTATCTCCCGAGCACGCTGCGTCCGCGCGTCCTCGCCGGCGATCGCGCGCCCGGCACGCGCTATACCGTGCCGGTCTTCAGCCCGCTCGCGCTCCACAACGAGCCGATGACGATCACGATCGACGGCACCGAGACGATCGACGGGCCGGACGGCCGCGTCGAGACGACGCGCCTCGTCGAGGAGCACCAGGGGATCGAGGCGCACGTCTGGATCGACCCCGACGGCGGCGTCGTCCGCGAAGAGGCGGCGCTCGGGTTCATGCTGAAACGCGAGCGCGAGGAACAGGCGCTCGCGCCGCTCAGTGGCACACCCGTCGACCTCGCGCGCGCAAGCAAGGTGCCGCTCACCGGCGACCTCGAGGACGCGCGCGCAGCGGCGCGCCTGCGCCTGCGCGTGAGCGGTCCGGCCGCCGATCGCATCCCCGACGACCGGCGGCGCCAGCGCCTGCACGGCGACCTCCTCGAGATCACGCGCGAGGACCTGCCGGCACCGTTGCCGCTGCCGCTCGCGCTGCCGGCGAGCGCCGACGTGACGAGCGCCGTCGGCGCGGCGCCGTTTCTCGAGGCCGACGACCCGACCCTCGCAGCGCGCGCAAAAGAGATCGTCGGCGACGCCCACGACAGCGTCACCGCCGCGCGCCGCCTCGTCTCCTGGGTGGCGGACGCGATCGACAAGGCGCCGACGGTCACCGTGCCGAGCGCGCGCGAGGTGCTGGCGTCACGCCGCGGCGACTGCAACGAGCACAGCGTGCTCCTCGCCGCGTTGGCACGGGCCGCCGGCATTCCGGCGCGCCTCGTGGCCGGAGTGGTCTACGCCGGCGACGGTTTCTACTATCATGCGTGGACGGAGCTCTGGATCGGCGCGTGGGTGAGCGCGGACTCGGTGTTCGATCAGATGCCGGTCGATGCCACGCACGTGAAGCTCGTCGAGGGCGGCCCGGAGCAGCAGATCGCGCTCGCGGGCATGATCGGAAAGCTGGCATTTCGCGTCGAGGAGGACGGGCGATGATTCGATGCGTCGCGCTACGGAAGACGTACGGATCGGTGGTGGCGGTCGACGATCTCGACCTCGAGATCGAGGCCGGCGAGGTGTTCGGCTTTCTCGGCCCGAACGGCGCCGGCAAGACGACGACGATCCGCATGATGGTCGGCATTTTGGCGCCGACGTCCGGGACCGTCGTCCTCGGCGGCTACGACATCCGTGAGGCGCCGGAGGCGGCGAAGGCGCTCACCGGCTACGTCCCCGATCAGCCGTCGCTCTACGACAAGCTCACCGGCGTCGAGTTCCTGCGCTTCATGGGCGGCCTCTACGCCGTCGACCCCGACGACCTCGAGGCCCGCAGCGCCGATCTCCTCGAGGAGTTCGGCCTCGTCGAGCGCGCGTATGAGCTGATCGAGACCTACTCGCACGGGATGAAGCAGCGCTTGACGGTCGCGGCGGCGCTGATCCATCGCCCGAAGATCCTCATCCTCGACGAGCCGATGGTGGGCATGGATCCGCAAGGCGCGCTGGCGCTGCGCCGCCTGCTGACGGGGCTCGCCGCGAGCGGCGTCACGATCTTTCTCTCGACGCACAGCCTCGGCGTCGCGGAGGAGCTCTGCGAGCGCATCGCGATCCTCGATCGCGGGCGTCTCGTCGCGATCGGCAGCCTGCACGAGCTGCGCGAGCGCGCCGCCGAGCGTCCCGAGATCGAGCCGTTCGACAGCTCCCTGGAGGCGGTGTTCTTGAGCCTCACCGGCACGAGCGACCCGCCGTGAGCGCGGCAAGGACCGCGCCCGGCGACGCGGCGCCGCGCCCGGCCGCGCTGCGCATCCTCCTCGCGCCGCGCCTCTACGCAGCACGGAACGCGCTCCGCCGCGGGCGCGCGAAAGCCGCGCTCTTGGCGACCATCGCCGGCGCCTTCTGGATCGGCTCCTTCGTCTTCTTCGACCGCACCCTCGCGTATTTTCAGACGATCACCGCGCTCGGCCCGGTGCTGACGCAGCGGCTCTTGATCATGCTGTTCGTCAGCTTCTTCGCGGTGCTCCTCATCAGTAACGTCGTCACGGCGCTGACGACGTTCTACCTCGCCGCCGACGTGCGGCTGCTGCTCGCGGCGCCGATCCCGCCGCGACGGGTGCACGACGCGCGTTTCATCGAGACCCTCGTCGCGTCGTCGTGGATGGTGCTGCTCTTCGGCTTGCCGGTCTTCGTCGCTTACGGGGTCGTGTACCGCGCCGGCGTGCTGTTCTACGTGGGGACGATCGCCACCCTCGTGCCGTTCCTGGTGATCCCGGCGGCGATCGGCGTCCTCGTCACGACCGCGCTCGTGCTCGTCTTCCCGGCGCGGCGCGCGCGCGACGTGCTCATCGTCGCGACGGTCGCGCTCGCCGCGGTCGGCTATCTCACGCTGCGCTTGATCCGCCCGGAGCGTCTCGCGACGCCGTCGGAGTTCGCCGGGTTCGCGGCGTTTCTCGCCGCGTTCGAGGTGCCCGCGTCGCCCTACCTGCCGACCACCTGGGCGGCGGAGGTATTGATCGCGCTCCTCGGGGCGCACGCCGGCGAGCCGCTCTTTCATTGGCTGCTGCTGACGACGACGGCCGCCGTGCTCTACCTGGCGAGCGCCGCCGTCGTCGAGCGTCTGCTCTTGAGCGCGTGCTCGCGGGCGCAAGAAGGACGGACGCGTGCCCGCCGCGCGCCGCTCCTCGGCCGCGTTTTGCCGTGGCTCACCGCGCCGCTGCCGCGCATTCCGCGCCTGCTGCTGGTCAAGGACGCGACCGTCTTCTTTCGCGACGCCAGCCAATGGTCGCAGCTGCTGCTGCTCGGCGCGCTCGTCGTCGTGTACGTCTACAACTTCTCGGTCCTACCGATCGACGACGGCACGCCGCTCGCGGCGACGATCCGCGACGTGGTCGCGTTCTGCAACCTCGGCCTCGCCGCGTTCGTCACCGCGTCGGTCGCGGTGCGCTTCGTCTACCCGTCGATCAGTCTCGAGGGCCGCGCGTGGTGGGTGCTGCGCTCGGCGCCGGTGCCGATCGCGACGCTGTGGTGGAGCAAGTTCGTCGTCGCGTTCGTGCCGCTCACGCTGCTCGGCGAG